>JACLAC010017156.1_pt1 | contig 107404 bp, 93 predicted proteins | sample 8027881 | NCBI WGS metagenome assembly JACLAC01 (sample SAMN15725517, study PRJNA655200) | protist metagenome | isolation source: fluorescence activated cell sorting (FACS) single amplified genomes of... | place: Spain: Blaines Bay Microbial Observatory, Mediterranean Sea | collected 2016-01-19
GAAGCAGTTCAAATCTTCACCCGCACCAAGGCGTCTTTTGTGGACGTCTCCTTTTCAGACTCGCACGAGACGGCTGCTTACTACTCTCCCACCCATAACGATCATCCAGGTTTAATGATTCGGGAAGAGCAACCCCTACAGTCATTTGACCTTATTGCACATGACTGAAAAGCAGAGCCACTGAAAGTACTGTTCACTATTGGGCGAACACAATCTCTGAGCACTCAGGGGCCAATACTCTTTTCACTAGATATCCTCCATCGTAACATGTCCAGGCTGAGCTTTGACTCGGTCTATCCAATCCTTGAAGGCGGGAAAGTCATCAAGGATCTGGCCTCCTTCCTCTGCTTTGTGGGTGTAGGCATAAAGCGCGATGTCTGCGATGCCATATTGTGGCCCGAAAAATTTCTGCTCCTGGAGGTGCTTCTCCATCACAGCTAACGCTTTTCTGCCAGCAAGCTGACGTCGTTTCAGTTCTGCTTCGTCGTACTCTCCAACTTTCAGATAGTTTTTCCAAAAACGCGGTGTCGCAATGTTGGGTTCATGACTATATTGCTCGAAGAATAGCCATTTATACAGTTTGCTCTTCTGCCAAGAGTCACTAGGTAGAAAATGTGTACCTTCCGTCAAGTGCAGCAGGATCGCGTTGGATTCTGCCAGAAACCGTCCATCCCCCAAGCTAAGCAGTGGCACCTTTCCATTTAGATTCATCTCAAGAAACTGAGGAGTTTGTGTTTCGCCTATTAGAATGTTGGTTTCCACATAAATGAACGGCAAGCGGAGCTGATGGAGCAGCAAGCGAACCTTGTACCCATTGCCAGAAGATTTGAAATCATAGAGAGTGAGCATACTATTCCATGGAAGAGTGCTTGATCCTACGAGAGACCTCGGTGTAGTCTTGCCTCCATTTCAAACCTGAATGAAGAGGAAGCTTCATGGCCAAATCAAAACTGCAAACCACAACGATTGGTTCCTTCCCCAAGCCCGATTTTTTGCCAATTCGAGACTGGTTCGATGCAGCCCGCAGTGAAGGTAGCATGAACTCTCCCAAAACGACGACTAACTTCACAAATTATAGCGACGCAAGTGCTGATGACGAGGACTTGTATCGGAGAGCTGCCGAGAGAGTGATCGCTCTGCAAATTAAAGCTGGAATCGATATTCCCACCGATGGGGAAGTACGTCGGGAGAACTACATTCACTATCACTGTCGGCACCTGGAGGGTTTTGATTTTCGGCAGCTAGAGCATCGTGTCCTGCGGGATGGAGCCTACGAAACTCATCTACCCGCCATCCGGAAGACAGTTCAGCACAGAGGATCCGCGTACTCTGTCAGAGATTTCAAGGCGGCACAATCGGTCTCCAGTCGGCCAATCAAATTCACCATTCCAGGGCCTTTGACCATCATGGATACAAACGCGGACTGCTTCTACCAGGACCGGCGGCGCTTGGCAGAAGATTTTGCCACTACAGTCAACTTTGAAATTTTGGCGCTGGTGGAAGCCGGTTGTCGGTTCATCCAGGTGGATGAACCCCTGTTTGCCCGGCAGGTTGGTGACGCCCAGTCCTTCGGTTTTGAAATGCTTGAACGCTGCTTCAATGGAGTTCCCAATGAAGTGTGCAAGATTGTCCATATTTGCTGTGGCTATCCAAATTTTCTTGATGAGGAGGATTATAAAAAAGCTGATCCTGACAGTTATCATCAGTTGGCAAAGGAAATGGACTCATTAAACTTTGACCAGATCTCCATCGAAGATGCCCACTGTGCAAATGATCTAAAACTGCTGGAGTTATTTGAAAAGAAGACGATTATCTTTGGGACCATTGCTATCGCTCGAAGTCGACTGGAAACACTGGAGGAAGTAACTGGGCGGATCCAAGCCGCTCTGGAACACATTGACCGAGAACGCTTGGTGGTTGCGCCGGATTGTGGTCTTGGGTTTCTCTCAGAAGACTTAGCCGCAGCAAAGCTAGAAGTGATGTGCCAGGCTGCTGCGCAGTGTTGAAGACCAACACAGGTCTGCTGATTTCGATTACTTATTCTTTTCACATACCTGCTGGGGATTTTCTCCGGTAGGATTTTCCCAACCTCACTAGAGGCAAATACGATGGCAAAAGCCTACCTGATTTCCATTTATAACGAGATTCACGACCCAGAAAAACTCAAGGCCTACGCTGCGGATGCCTTGCCTGCACTGCAAGCACATGGTGCCACTCCTCTCGCCCGAGGATCTGAAATTGTCAGTAAAGAAGGCAACAAACCTCTACGGGCTGTGGTGATTGAGTTTGAAAGCTTGGATGCTGCAAGAACAGCCTACGAGAGTGAGGAATACAAGGGAGCGCTGGCTAAGCTAGAAGGAGGAGTGGACCGACAGCTATTCCTGATCGAAGGGTTATAGGAATCAATTAGCTCAAATTTCCAAACTATCTGCAGAGAGGATTGCCCAATGCCTTTGGTCCAGCTTGAAATCAACCGTCAGGAACGATTTGCTTCGGGGATGGAATTTGGTGACGTTGGCACCTACGAGTTACTGCATGGGATTGCTCAATATGAAGTCGATCCAACACACCCTGCAAATTCTGGAATTGTCGATCTGGAGTTGGCTCCAACCAATCAGCGGGGCCAAGTCGAGTTTGAGTCTGACTTCGTCATGTTGCATCCGACGGATCCAAAACGAGGCAACGGGGCAGTGCTCTATGATGTGGTGAACCGGGGAACCAAGACCGTGCTTACCTTTAACAGTGTGCCTCGTTCGCAGGATCCCATGATGCCAGTAGAACCAGGGAATGGCTTCTTACTTCGCAACGGATACACGGTGGTTTTTGGAGGATGGCAGGCAGATGTGCCTCCAATACCTGGGCTGATTGGCATGCGAGCCCCAAAAGCGCTGGATGAACAAGGCCAACCAATCGAAGGCCGAATTCTCTGTTGGTTCCAGGAGCAGGAGGCTGAGGCAAGCCAATGGCAAATGCTCTCTCACAAGGATCACCTCCCACACCCACCAGCAGATCCTGAGGAAGTGGAAGCCCAGATGTTTGTAAAGGATCACCCCAATGATACTGGACAACTCATTCCGCGCGATCAATGGCGGTTTGCTCGCCGAGGGACAGCCGAGCAGGAGCCTGAGCCCCAATATGTTTTCATGGAATCGGGGTTTCAGCCGGGCCGCATTTATGAGTTGGTCTATACCACTAGGGGCAGTCGAGTCATTGGGTTGGGGTTCGCTACAATGAGAGACATGGCCTCTTTTCTTAAGTATGGAACCAATAAAGAGGGGAATCCATGTGCTGGCTCCCTAACCCGGGCACACGCTTTTGGTCAATCTCAGAGTGGACGCTTCCTAAGGACCTATCTTTATACTGGGATCAACACAGATGAATCAGGACGGCAAGCATTGGATGGCTTGATTCCGCATGTTGCCGGGGGAATGAAGGGAGAATTCAATCTTCGTTTTGGGCAACCGTCCAAGGATATTTGTTATGTATTACCTGGACTTTTCCCCTGTTCCGACAGCACGCAGATCGATCCACTGACTGGAATCCAAGGGGCATTACTAGATCGAACCAGACAAAACGGTAATCTTCCCAAGGTAATCTTCACCAACACTTCTGCAGAATATTGGCGTGGAGACGCAGCTCTGATTCACACAAATTTAGTCAATAGGACAGAGTTGCCAGAAGATACTAAGTTTGTGCGTCGCTACCACTTCTCCGGAACTCAGCATGGAGTCGGAGCATTCCCGCTAGAGACTATTCGAAGTTCAGATGGTTGGCGTGGGCAACAATGCTTCAGCTGCATGGACTACAGCCCACTACTTCGTTCAGTTCTTCGGAATCTGGATCAGTGGGTTGCCGATGGTACACCTCCTCCACCAAGTCGGCATCCACGTTTGCAGGACGGAACAGCCCAGGAATCCAAGAACGTCATGCCCAACTTTGCCAAACTTCCAGGTTTCAATCCACCAGAACGACTGGCTCGAGCGCAGCGATTGGACTACGGACCCGAGTTGGATCAAGGTCGGACTCTGGCCTTACCGGCTACACAAAGGGAACAATTTCCAGCTTTTGTTTCTGCGGTAAATGAAGATTTGAATGAGATTGCAGGAATTCCACTACCTGAACTTTCGGTTCCTCTAGCAACCTTCACAGGCTGGAATCTCCGTCATCCAGAACGGGGTAATCCTAATCTATTCCATGGAATTACCGGAGGACTTGCTGGTTCGACTTTTCCTTTTCCAGCCACTCGCAAACAACGCGAATCGTCAGGTGATCCAAGGTTATCCATTGAGGAACGCTATCTATCTCGTGAGGACTATCTCGACAGACTTCGAGAAGCTGGGAAGTCTTTGGTCGCCGAAGGATATCTATTGGAAGAAGATATTGAACGGATTGTTCAACGGACTGCTAAAATTTGGGATGCCTTTACTCCTAACTAGCAAGCTCACAAAAGAAGAAAGATGCAACGAATTCAATATGAAAAACAACAAAAGTAATTGTAAGACATGACTATTTCTGCACTGAAAGAGACAACCCGAGAAAAATTGATGGGGGTTTCCGTTGCTACTCTGGCAACTGCACTTTTTAAGAGAGGGTTACGCAATCAAACCATTCAAGGGGTACATCCTGTTTCACCTAAAGGACGGAACATGGTTGGACCGGCCTTTACACTACGTTATATCCCTGCCAGAGAAGACCTGAATCAATTGACAGAATTCCGAAAACCAGATCACCCTCAGCGAGTTGCCATCGAAACCTGCCCTGCTGGTTCCGTATTGGTATTTGACAGCCGTAAAGACCCCAGAGCAGCTAGCGCGGGCGACATTCTGATTAGCCGCTTACAGCAGAGAGGTGTGGCTGGAGTCGTGACCGATGGGGGATTTCGCGATGCAATGAGAATCGCAGAACTTGAAATTCCCGCTTATCATCAACGGCCCAGTTCTCCAACAAATCTAACTTTACACCAGGCCTTGGATCTGAATGTACCCATCGGTTGTGGAGATGTAGCCGTCTTTCCTGGGGACATCATGGTTGGTGATGACGACTGTGTGATTGTAATTCCAGCCCACTTAGCAGATGAAATTGCCGAGGAAACCGTTGAAATGACCGCATTTGAGGATTTTGTAGTGGAGAGAGTTCGAGAAGGTGCGTCCATCATCGGACTTTATCCCGCTACAAAAGAAGAGAATCAGGAGGCGTTTGCTCAATGGAGAAAGAGGGAAGGCCGCTAGGCTTCACTTTGAGCAACCGTTCAATAAATCTTTGAATTTACGCTAGGGAGCATTCAAATTCTGAGGCTTTCTCGCAAAGAAGAAGCTCAACGCTCCTGCTAAAGAAAGAAAAGCCACTAGTTGAAACGCAATTTCGTAGCTACCATAGGTATCGACGATCACTCCACAAATCATTGGTCCCCCCATCATACCCAGCATCACGATCATTGAGGAAATCCCCATGATAGTTCCAAAGGAGCGGGGCCCAAAATAATCCGCCCTGATAGCGACCATCAATGGCCCCCGAGTTCCCCAAGCCAATCCGTGAAGTACACAGGACAGAATTAACATCGGGAAAGCTTCAAAATAAGCCAGAATCAGCATTCCAGACCCGTGGAACAGCATACAGGTCATTGCAATCAGCCGCTTGTTGAAGATATCACCCAAGAACCCACCAATCCCTAAGCCGATCAACTGAAAAATACTCACCAAGGAGAAGATGAGGCTTGCTTCCGTCAACCCCAAACCGACTCCCTTTGTCAAATGAGGGACCATGTGGACGATCACTGACGAAACTGAAAGAAGCGCAATCCCGTGACCAGCTGAAATCAACCAAAAAGCGGGGGTCCGCACTGCATGTCGCCATGTGAATGAGGTTTCTCCACCTCCAGCTTTGTTTTCTAGTGCTTCCTGGCTCACCATTCCATCGACTTGTTCACCTATCTCTTCGGGGCGATGGCGAATCCATTGTACCGCTGGAATACCCAACAAAAAGATCAAGCCTCCCGAAATCATCGCAACTGTTCGCCAATCATCCCACTCCATTCCCCAGGCGACAAAAGGAACGCAGAGTCCCCCAATAGAATATCCCATCTGTGACCAGGCAACTGCTTTGGTTCGATGCCGTTGAAACCAGTTAACAATCGATACCATCAGGGTGTGAAATCCACCGAGGCTGACACCGACTGAAATAACAAACACAATGAGGTAGTAGGAAAGTAGCGAGTCGGTTTGCGAAAGCAAAAGGAAGCCAATGCCGAACATGGCAAGCCCGACCGTCAGAATGATTCTTGGACCATAACGATCGACTAACCAACCCTGCAAGGGACCAAGTAAACCACTTTCCACACGAGTCAGTGCAAAAGCTCCTGAAAGGACCGTCATGCTCCAGCTAAATTCTTCGTGCAGAACGACCGTATAAAGCCCATAACTCTGCATCCACAGTACTCCGCCAATGAATTGAATCAGTGCTGCGATGGCAACAATCCACCACCCATAAAACACTTTTCCATTGGGTCTGAACAATTTATCGATTGATTTTATTGGAGAAACTATAGATGGCATGAACATCAGCGAAAACGTAAGGACTGTGGATCAACGTCCTTCGCTTTTCCGATGTAGGTCAGCTGGACAGGCGATCGACGACTTCAGAGAACGAATCCGGTTGGGAGGAACGGAGCGGAGTGTTTGGGAGACTCGCCTTTCAGAAAAAGGTTTCAGGATCTGTCTAGTAAGAGTCTGGCAATTGGCCGTTTTTAGACTCCCTTAGGACGAGTGAATTGGAAATGCGTATTGAAGGAAAGGATGGTTGGGGTGGCAGGGATCGAACCTGCGCATGGCGGGATCAAAACCCGCTGCCTTACCACTTGGCTACACCCCAGAAAGTAAGCCCCTAACCTTAAGGTCTCTATGTTTGAGTTTCAAGAAATTTTTAGTCATTGAGGTAGTTTTCATATGCTAACTGACGACTCAATGCCTGATGTTGTTCACTGGACAACTGTTGCCACAAAGCGGGGGAGGCTGGAGTTTTTTCCATCAAATCACCGAAAATTTCCAAGGCTTGTTGGAGTTGTCCCATGTCCTTATGTAGCACACCTGTTTGGTATCGAGCCCAATTGATCTGTTCTTCCACCCGCTCATCAGGCCAATTGGTATAGGTCGCAATCGCCTGCTCGTATTGAGCAAGAGCTCGTTCATCGTTTCGGACTTTATAAAGCATCTCTGCCGCGCGGAAATGACTTTGCACAACATAATTTGGAACATCCGGTTCAATGAGTGGATGATTGTATGTGGCGATGGATTTCTGGAAAGACTCCGCAGCCTCTGTATAACGCCCCATCTCTTCATACATTAAGCCAAGTTCATAATAGAGTTCTGGCACTACCTCAGCTCGAAGCAGATCCGTGTCCTGTTCATACTTCTCAATCGCTTGCTCATAAACAAGGGCTGCGCTTTCAAATTCCTTGGCTTGCTTGTAAACATCTGCCAGCTTCTTACGAACGTCTGCATCGTAAACACTATCTGGATAACGCTGAAGGAATCGGGCTAGCTGATCTCGAGCCTGCTGAAAATCATCTGCTTGAATTAAGGTCTCAGCGGCCTGCAATTGCAATAGTTCTAGCATAGGTCCCTCTACACGACTTTCCAGAAACCGATAGAGGTCCATTGCTTCATTATGGAAGCCTAATTTCTGATGTGCGTGGGCAACCTGAAAAAGTGTCGTGTCAAATCGAAAGTTGAGGAGATACTTGGCCTGGTAATCCCGGTAAATCGTGACGACACCCAGATCATCCTGGCGCTGGTATGCACGATCGACTAGCCCCTTCAGGTTTTCGTCGATATTCTCCTGAATGATGTTGCGTCGAACGTAGACACTCTGAGGATATTCCTCCATGAAGCCTTCCAGCGCAGCAATCGCCTCCCGATACGCTCCGTAGAGTGTGAGCGTCAACCCCTTGCGCAATTTCGCTTCCTCAACCTGTGGAGAATCCGGATAAAGCGTGATGATCTCATCATAGGTTCTCAGCGCTTGGCGATATTCATCGGAGTAGGGTCGCTCCGCCTGGATGTTGGCAATACGAAGCTTGCCCATCAGGGCTATCTGCAAGGAGTAGCTGCGAATGGCATTGCTGTAGGCAGCAATCGCCTCATCTTCCTTACCCTCATCCCTCAGAAAATCCCCTAACCGCAGTGCGACAAATTTAGAGAAATCTGCGTCAGGATAGCGATCCAGCAACAGTTGGAAAATTTCTCTCGCCACATCGTAGTCTGCATTTTCGTAGTAGGTTTCTCCCATGTGGAAGAGCAACATTGGGTCTTCCTGAACATAGCGACTGTCTAGTGCTCGGGCTCTGTCAAAAAAGTCTCTAGCTTCAGGGAATTTTTGTTGTTGGTAGTACGCCTGCGCAATCTTGTAGTAGGCGATATGGATGAACTTTGGATTTGGCATCGCCTTGAGGTATTCCTCAAACTGCAAAATCGCCTGACCCCATTCTCGTCGGGCGATCTGATTTAATGCTTGCCAAAATGAGGATTCCTGTGCTTCGTAGGAGGAGGGAAAATCTCTTCTCAGGAGTTCGTAGCTCGTATTCGCCTCTTGGCTAAAGCGCATCTGCTGATAACTTCGACCGATTCGGAACTGGGCATGCGGAATCAAGTCTTTGGCTATTTCTGTTGTATTCGCCACCCTGATTGCTGTTGTGTAATCATCAATCGCTTGATGATAGTTCCTTCCTCGTCGTCTTTCCAATTGGGTGTACTTGGTATCGGCAATCCTGAATAAAGACTGGATGGCTAATGGATTCCATTCATCCTCAAATTCACCAACGCCATTTTTTCCTGATGCATAAGCCTTCTGAAACTGCTCGATGGCCAGGTCGTATTCGCTTTTGCGGAAATGATTTTCACCTTGCTGGTAAGCGGCTCTAATCTCTGCGTTACGAACGCGTTTTTCTCGATCTAACTTGGCAGCTTCATCTGGTGTTAATGAAGAATCCTCCTCCTCAATGGCAATGTCTTGAAAAATGGGTTGACCATAGATTCGAATCACCCAACGGGCGGGATCTGATAGCTCATCTTTTTCCAGCCTGAAATCTGACGCAATCTGACCTAACGTGACAAACACCTGATTAGGATCAGTTGTCAATTCATCAACCCGCACACGACCATCTTCATAGGGTGTCAGCGTAAATGAATCAGCCGGGGCTGTATCCGCAAACCGTAAGCGTACCGTTCGATCCTGAGGGTTTTCCAGAACAAACAAGCGAGGAGGACCCGTGAATGAGAAGGTCAGACTCGTAAAGTCTGGATTGCTGTCGTCGTAATCCAAAGCTTCCAAGGCAATAGTTGCTGGCTCGGGATCTGGCGGGAGTGTAACAGGAGGTAGTTGAATTAGCGGACGGAATCGGAAGACCAATTGCCCAGGATTACTGCCTGGTACCATGTCAAAAATTAAATCATCCTTACGAAGCTTGAATTGGGCCCAGGTGTCGGGCTCCATATCCAAAAACCTTATTCCTTCAACCTGCGGATCATTGAACAATCGATCACGTCGTCCATCCGCAAAAGCTGCCTTAGTGTTGCGGAATTTGACAACCAAGGTGCGGGCTTTGAGATTTTCATTAAGCTCATAGATCGGCTTGCCACTGGTTTGCAGAGTGATGCTGACCTGCTCACCTTTGCGTAGCAGTTCTACCCCAGAGATACTCATTGGTTCTTCCTGAGCGTTCATACTCATTGGAAAAAGCATCAGTATCGAAGTGATCAACCAGCAGATGGTTTGAAATCTAGCCTTCATCAGCTCATCTTTTGTCTAAACTCAGAAAATTTGATACAGAGGCCATTGTTCGAGAATCTCTGGATATGTCCAATGCACTACTAGTCCTCCCAGGCACAAAAACGGAGCAAATGGGACTGGGGTTTCTCGCCAATTCTGTCGATTCTTAAGAAGCCATAAACCACCAAATAGCGATCCACTGATTGCTGCCACAAAGATAACAAGAACAAGCCCCTCCGGACCAGTCCAAGCCCCAATCAAAGCCATGACCGCAGGATCACCATCTCCAAGCCCGGCTCTACCTCGAAGGGCCTCATACAGAACCCCTAACAAATACAATCCACCTGCGCCAAGTAGAGCGCCATAAACTGCTCCGCGAACTGAACCTGGTTCATTCAATAACAAAATCGTAAAATGTAGGGATATTGTTAGGGTGACAATGCGGTAATCAATCCACATCGTATGCCAGTCAATTGCTGCGATAAGCAGCATAGACCAGAGAAGTAGCAATTCCTGACAAAGTTGCCAAGGTTCTTGCGGTCTGTCAGGCCAAAATCCTAGCCAAATTCCGAGTGGGAACCCCCAAGCTAACCATGGAGAACTTGCCCCGCATTTCAGACACCTTCCCTTGTTTTTCAAGGCATTGAAAAGCAGCGACTTACGCCAGCCTGTATGCATTTCGAGACACAACGAACAACGCTGAGATGGCTGTGGGATTTCAGCCTCTTGAAGTATTTGGCACCAGCAGCGCTCAGCTAACCAACCAAGACTCAAAGCGCCTAAAGTCCAGAGCAAAAACCACAAGGTCATTTCCTCGGCAGAATTTGACCGGTATCTGTATCAATCTCTAAGCGTTTGACAGCACCAGGCTTACGAAGTTCAATCTCAGTTCCTGAGATTTTTAGACCAAGAGGATCATCGACCATGACGGTAAAACGTAAAAGCCCCTTTTGATACAGTCGATCTGGGGCAAGTAATTGAACTTCGACCTCTGCCTTTCCTGCCTCATCCAAGGTCACCCCTTCAGGAAAACGAACTCCTGCACCATCCGTAAAAATTCGAAGTGGTAACCCAGCGCCAATTCCTTCCCCTTCTCGACCACGTGCTTGAATCCGAAGCAGTAGCTTTTGTGGGCTGCGCTGACTTACGAGTTCGCTTGGCTCAGCCTGAAGCTGAAGTTGTTGCTTCAACTTTTCAATTCGGTTAGTGAGTGCGTCACCTCGGTTTACACTAAGGACCGCTTCTCCCGGCTCAAGTAGTGCTTTTCCTCGAACGTTTTGAACGAATAACTTCCCTGAGAAAAGAGCCACCGATCCTTGCTCTTGTGACACTTGCACATGAAAGGAAGTTCCTTCGGGTTTTAATTGAAAATGAGGAGTTTCTATGACTGTATAATCACTCTTGCCAAAAAAATTGCTCAAGAATGCTCCAAATCTTAGCAATAGTTTTCTTCGGAAGGTACGCTCTCCCGCTGCTTGTTCAGAAGCTTCTTGAATTTGAAATTTTGTGTTTTCAAACAATCGAATCTCCCAGCCATCACGAAATAGAATCGTTGCTTTCCCATCTACTCCTGTACGGACTAGATCTCTTTCGTAAAGCAAAAACCCTTCGCGTCCCTGAGTCGTTCGCATACTTTTGGATAGAGTGACCTCAACTACACCTGTTGATGAATAGAGAGTAGCCACCGCATCCTGAGCTAGAGCTGCGAAGCTAAAGGTAGTTAGCAGACAGAGCGTCAACACCAATTGGATCAAAGGTAGCCTCCCTCATAATTCCTTGGCACCCAACGTTGTCGCCTGACAAAATCCAAGTAGGCTGGAAGCAAAATCTCTGAATCAAGAAGTCCCTCACGATATTCAAGTTGGGGAAAAATATGATATCGCCAGTAAGCACAATTTCTTCCTGCCTCACGCATCTTCATGAAGCTGGATTCTCGGGTACTGGTGAAGAGCATACCGGGAGCACTTGGGGAAGGAGGTAGTTCTTGGTCCACTCCTGGCCATTGCATTTCTGCTTGCAGAGCAGCAATTCGATTGCTGCTTTTTACTTTTTGCATTCTATCCCATTGAAGATCTGATAATTCTTTCAAACCAGGTTCCTGGCGAAGCTTCTCCCAATCTTGCGCTTTGACCCAGTCTACATGCTGTTGCCAAGTCTTCTTTTCATATTCCTCAGGAACGTATGGGTGTCCATCCAGAACCGCCATTGAACGAAGACGATTCGGTTCCCACGCTGAGAGCAAATAGCCAATACGTGCACCCTCACCGATTCCAAGAAAGTGGACGTTATCCAATTCAAGAGCAGTCAACAGGCAACAGAGATCTTGCAACCGTGCTGCTGGCAGATAATCGGAGATGTCATCAGAATCATCACTTCTCCCCTGTCCAAGCGGATCCATTCTCAAAACCCGATACTCTTGTTGCAACACATCAAGGTATCCTGCTTCTTCCCAAGATTGTAGATCCATCCAAAGCGAAGGATAGAGCAAAAGGTATGGTCCTCGTTCACCATCAAGATCGTAAAATATTTTTCGTTGCCTCGAGACTACAAACGCCATCGTTATTTCAATCCTCCTCCAAGCTTTTGTTCCATCATCAGAGAAAAAGCCTCGTCTTCTGCGGAGGCTTGATGGCGCCAGCGACGATGGAACCAGGCCCATTGAGGTGGATCGATACGGATTAATTCCTCAATCCTTTGATTGATCCAACGAGTAATTCTGTAAAGATCTTCCTCTAGGACTTTGGATTCAGAATGAAAGCTACCCCAGTCATAAATCTTTACTTCAAAACTACCATCAGGTTGCCGCAATGTCGTAAATCCTAATACCGGAGCTCCAGTTTTCATGGCAAACCGAGCAACACTTACTGGTGTCTTGGCCAACATTCCAAAAAAAGGTGCCCAGATACTTGGAACATTTGTGTCTTGATCTACAGCTAGAAACAAAATTCCATTTCGTTTGAAACAGTTAAGAATTTTACGCATCGTCTTTGGGTCGCCCCTTGGAATCAACTCCAGATTACCCCTCTGCCGATGCTGTCGGATCAACTCATTCAGACGTTCATCTGGAACGTTCGTTGTCACCAAGGCAGCGTAGTGTCCTTTTTCTGCTGCAAAGGGCAGAAGCATCTCCCAGTTTCCCATGTGAAGTCCCACAAAGATCACGCCTTTCCCTTTTGCTAACGCCTGCTCAACAATTGGATAGCCTTCCACGATCACGTGCTCTTGATGGTTTTTCATCAAGTGGTTCAGGGCAAAGAATTCCATTAGTAGCATCCCAAAGTGCTTGAAACATTCATGCGCCCATTGGGAACGAATGGATTCAGAGATATCTGGAAAGACACGTCTCAGTTGGACTTTTGCGATTCCTCTCTCCTTGGGAAGTAGCCAATAAGAAAGATTACCAATACCACGACCAATCTTTTGCAGTTGACTTAGCGTGAGTCGATCGCCCAACCACAAACCGAATTTGAAGAGTTGATATTGCAGATTTCGGCTGAGTCGAATGGTCCAGAACGATCGTGGGTCTTTGCGAAACTGGGAGTAAGAAATTGAATCAGTCATACTTAGGAACTGTCTTTTCCAGGAAGTCCCGGACTGCCTCAGAAGTTGCTGGCAAACGATGACATCTTGTATCCCTGTTGCGCAGACTGGCCAATTCAGAGGGCTCTGGAGGAGGATTGCCCGTGGCTCGTTCGATAGCGCCAGCAAACTTTGCGGGGTGTGCACATGCCAAGCTGATCACAGGACTGGACGATGAAATTTTCTGCGCTGCTGCATACCCAACCGCAGAATGTGGATCTAACAGGTAACCATGCTTTGAATGCACCTCTTGGATGGTTGCCACAGTCTCTTCATCATCCACACGAACCGACTCGAACTGAGCTTGAGCCTTCTTTAGGTGGTTTCCAGTGAGAGTTAATTTCCCCGAAGCCTGAAATTCCATCATCCAACTTCGTAAAATTTTAGGGTCTTTATCACACAAGTCGTAGAGGTAGCGTTCCAAGTTACTTGAAATTTGGATATCCATTGAGGGGCTAAGCGTTTCTTGAACGCCTTCTTGATAGTATTCACCCTTAATGAACAGACGATGGAGGATATCATTTGAATTAGTGGCTACAATTAGTTTCTCAACAGGTAGCCCCATTTGCTGAGCATAATATCCTGCCAGTACATTTCCGAAATTTCCGGTGGGTACTGAGAAAACAACTGGACTTTCAGCACTTGGCGCCACACGACAGTGGGCATATATGTAATAGACAATTTGGGCGAGAACTCTAGCCCAATTGATTGAATTGACAGCCCCCAATCGCTGAGTTTTTTTAAATTCCACATCGTTGAAAAGAGCTTTGACAATATTTTGAGCATCGTCAAAGGTTCCATCCACAGCAAGGTTGTGTACATTTTCATCTGTCACTGTAACCATCTGCAGTTCTTGTATGGGGCTGACTCGGCCAAAAGGATGCAACATAAAGATTTCGAGATTCTTACGGTGTCGCACACCATGAATGGCAGCGCTACCAGTATCTCCTGAAGTTGCCCCTAGAATTCGTAACCGTTCACCCCTTCTGTTCAGGAGGCACTCAAAAAGGTTCCCCAACAACTGAAGAGCCACGTCCTTAAAAGCGTAAGTGGGACCATGGAATAATTCTAGTACATGTATTGAAGATACTTGAACAACTGGGGTGATGCTTAATGTTCGAAAACTTCTGTAGCACTGTTGAATCATTGCTTTTAATTCTGATCTGTCAACAGACTCCCCCACAAACAAATCAAGTACTTCAAGACAAAGATCTTGGTATGTCAAGGAACGCCAATCTTGAAGCTTCTCTTTAATACTTGGCAACTCTTGGGGAATTAATAGACCTCCATCTTCAGCAAGGCCCATCATGACTGCATCATCAAAATTTAGCTCACTCACTCCTCCGCGGGTACTGCAATACTTCATTTATTTCCTGAATAAACTATGATCATCTAGGTTGTAAAATAGGGTGCTCCAGCACAGAATGAGATTTGTTAAGCGAATCAATGAGGTAATGTTTCAAAGCCCTTGCATCCACCACGTCAGCACTAATTTTGCTTCTCTTTCTCTAAAAGAATTTTCATCGATCTTGCCAAGAGCAAATCCATCCCGAAGATAGTGAAGCTTCGCCAAGCATTCTTTTCGGCTCTCACAGTGGCTCCAGCCTTTCTCCTTCCGATACACCAATTGATAGTATTCCTCGTCATCAACCAAGATCGGGTGATCAATAGAATGCGGCGTAAGATTGATCATGACTAATTCTCATTGGACTAGGAGGGCATTCTGCAATCGTTGGCGTAGACTTTTTGTGGCCGCGAGCAGTGGGATAATGTTTGGTTTCAGTACCCCAGGGTTCGGATTGCCATTACTGGGGCTAGTTTCCTTGGTGCCATTGTTAATTTTGTATGAAGAAATCCTCTCAATTCCCCAAAAGAGGCGCAAATCATTTTTCAATATTCTTGGTTACAGTCTCGTTGCGGGGTCTATCAGTGCCGTGATTGGGGGCTATTGCATCACCAACAGCGCCCACGTGTATGGTCATCTGCCGCTACCGTTAGCTGTCTTAGTCACGGCTATTGGATATGGCCTTGAGGTTGGTCTGATTTTCTTCTTCTATTTTGGCTGCTTGCTTCCATTTCTACCTAAACATTCCTGGGCGGACCTGCCTGTACGTATTCTTTGGATTCTGATTCTAGAACCTCATTATCCTCGCCTGTTCGAATGGAGTCTTGGTGGATTCACTTACTACAAAGTCCCATATATTGAGCAGTTCGCTGATATCATTGGTTCTTCAGGACTTAGCTTATTGAGTGTCGGCTGTAATCTTACATTCATCTTGGCCTGGCGTTGCCTAAAGCAACAAAACTATGCGTGGTTCAGCGTCAAGTTCGCAACAGTACTATTGATAACAGTGCATTTGCTAGCTGGAACCTATGGCTGGTGGCGTTTAGTAGAGTTGCAGGATTTCAAGTCAGAATCGCAGATTGAGGTAGTCTCTTTACAACCCAATTTCTCCTTAGCACAACTGGCTTCTAATCCTGATCTAGCTTACTCGGAACGCCTTCGGAATATTGATTCTTTGTTGGATGATTCGAGAAAGGCCCTAGCGAAAACCCATCGAGAAGAAAAAGATTTACCAAGAATACTTGTTTGGCCAGAATCTACCTTCCCAGCCCCAATTTTTAAAGATGCCTCTGCTAAAGAGCTGGTCTCAAATTTTGCCAAAGAAAAACGGGTACATATTCTGCTCAGTACTGTGGACTGGGAAATGCAGGTAGATGGTAATTACCGATTTTTTGGAATTTCCGTTTTGGTTGACCCTGAAGGAGAGGTTGCCGGACGCTACAACAAGATTTTTTTAATCCCATTTGGGGAGAGTATTCCAGGTTCAAGTTTGTTTCCAAGTTGGGCTGCTTGGTTGAGAGAGATGATACCTAACATCTCAGAATTTGAGGCTGGCCAGGAATTCACAGCGATGCCAATTGGGGATGCCAAGATTTCGGCGCCTATTTGTTTCGACGGATTCTCACCAGAGATTATTCAGCAAATGGTCCTGAATGGGGCCAACCTGATTGTGTTGAGTGGAAACTTAGCTTGGTTTGGAAAATCCAATGCCGCCGACTATCTGGAAATGATTACGCGTTGGAGAAGTCTTGAGAACCGTGTGCCAGTGGTTTTTGCTACAAATAGCGGCTACAGTTCGTACTGGGATGCTACAGGTCAAGCTCTTACCAAGAGGATGGAACTCTTCGAGGAAGGATATTTAGATGCGGTAATTGATTTAGCCACTTATAATTCTTGGTATCGTGAGAAATCAGGGTGGTTAGTGTGGGTCTATATTATCCTCAGTATGCTGGCTTTGGGATATTTGATTAGACGTAGGGAAAAGGCAACAACTAGTCAGGACGGCGCATCCGGCCTCTAATCCGGATTGGCTCTCCATAAACAGGATTCGTGCAAACCGTTTTCACAGTTTCCGTATACCAGTTACCACCGCGTTTTGCGGGAATGAGATTCTGGTTTAAATATTTTGCAATTTTGCTGTAACTGAGTTGCTCCATCTCTCTTTTTTGACGAATCAATTTAACAATTTCCACTTCCTCCTCGGCTGGGATCAATTTTTTATTCTGATAAACAAAGCCGTAGGGTGCATGGCCTACACGCTCTCCAATGCGACGCTTTCTCTCGATCAATTCGCGAGTTCTATCAGAAATCCTGCGTGATTCCCACTTCGACAAAATGCCGATGATGTTTAGAATGCGTTGTCCACAGGCTGTGGCTGTCTCAACGTTTTCCTCAATCGAGATTAGATTGACACCACTTTCATGACACAATTTCTGTAAAACTTGCTGATGAAGATGAAGTACTCGCACCAACCGATCCAATCGAGGAACAATCAAAGTTGTAATTTCGCCTGATTCAGCAAGTTGCAAAACTTCAGCAAGACCTGATAAATCAAGAGTTGCACTGGTTTCGGCTTCATCTTGGATTATTCTCTTAAGCGTAAGATTTCTAGCGGCTGCAAAGTGTCTGATTTGTGACTCCTGCTCTTCAAGGGTAAAACCTTTAGGCTGAGTGCGTTGATAGTTAATTCGAATGTAGCCATAAACCGCCATAGTTTGCCCTCTGATTGTCCCACTTGATTTCTGGGACTTCGAGTAGAGTAAGGAATTGGAAATATAAATCATTTTGAAAGGTTTAGATGGTTTGTCGGAATAGTCAATCAGTTTGTCAGATAAAACAATTTTGTTTCATCATTTTGTCTTTTATCTTTTACAGTCTTTTTTCTCAGGATTTACTAGCGAATAATTACCTTTCACTGCTTCAAGAGGGATCCACTCTACGCTACGAACATTGGAACTTAGATCGCAAAGAGGTAACAGGTTACAGTAATTTCCTCCAAATTTACCAAAATGAGGAACAACAATGGGTCGAGCAAAATGCCAACACTAAACCTGACGGGGGAGTCTTTACTCGCAAACAGCTAATTTTCACAGACAATGGTGAGATTGAAGAATACACTGAAGAAGACCTGAGAGATGTTTATCAGGTCTCAACGACTTACCGGGGGTCAACTTCAGAGTCTGTCCTCAATAGAGCAGGCGAAATTCGGAATTTTAAGCAACAACTTGAGAAGGGCACGGTCCCTCTGGAGTTGATAATGTTGCACATGCGATTGCTCATGCCTGAGCTCTTGAAGGATAGGGAAGTTAAATTCCCCATTTATGCGTCGATGTTAGCTTTGGAATTGGAAGAGCAAGGACTGCCTCAATCTCTGAGCCAATTGGAAATGATTGCAGAGCCCATCAAGAAACGAAATTATTCAGCTCCATGGGGTGCCCAAGAAGCACTTCAAGTGGACCTTTATCCTGCATCATGGACAGTTCGAGCCCTACTTCCTGCGGAAAAAAGTCGATTTCGTTTTGTGATAGCGACGAGCACTCCATATTTGATCTTGGAGTTTGAAGAAGGCAAAACTCGTCATACACTACTTGAATGGGACAATGGAGATTCAAAAATGATTGATGAGCTCAAACCACTGTTTTAAAAATGTGATAGACCCTGAATGCTAGTCCCTGTTCATTCCAAAAGTAACAGATTGACCGAATCTTGATCGAGTAAAGAACCCCACAGGTATTTATGGAATTTTTGAAGAAGATTTTCAAAGAAGGCGGGACAAAGGATGAGGGCTATCAGGTGCATCTCAAAAAGGCCAAACAGCTATTGGACAGCCGTTTTTATGATCGTGCCTCTGTTGAGTACAATAAGGCTCTCCAGATTAATGCTCAGAAATCGATACCAATTGTTAAGAGACAATTTGAGGATGCAGAATCTGCAGGAGGCTTGGACCTTTTATCTCTTGGTCAGAGCTTACTGGTTTCATTTCCCAACAATCCGGAATTAGCTAATTTTTTAGGGAATTTATGTCGTCGCCACTCTCAGCCAAGAAAAGCAGAGAACTACTACAAACATGCGCTGAAGGTAAATCCAGACTACGAATGGGCCTCTTACAATCTTGCGGCAACACTGGCCCACAGCTATCAGTATGATGACAATGCGAAGCTTTCAATCAGTGTCTTTGAGGTCAGAACCAGCTTTGTCCTGCCCCCGTTTGAGGATGAGCTAGCCCAACTGATCGACATGGAATTTAATGAAAAATATGCAGCGTGGGAAGCCGCAAAAGAAGCCGCAGAAGAAGCAGCCAAACTGGAACCAGAACCGAAAACATTTGACCAACCCGAACCAAAACGACTAAAAACTCCAAAAGAACCCGGTCAGCTTTTCTCAAAATTAAAATTAGCATGGAATGAAGCCCAATCACCACAAGACAAAGAAGAACCTTTCAAACTGATCTGTGCGCTTGGCTATCAACTAATATCTCAAAATCAAGCTGTCTCCTTTAAAGTTTTTGAATGGGCTGTGCAGCGAAACCCTCTTGATGCAAACCTACGTTGCTTTTTATTTTGTTCATTAGCCCTGAAGCAACCAAAAATTGCTGTTGAAAAGCTCATCGCCTTACTGGCAAAAGTGCCAAATCATCGCTATACCCTGATCAATTTAGGGTTAGCCTATCGCCGAGCTAATAATATTCAGTTGTCACGACGCTATCTCTTCATTGGCTTCGAAATGCTGCGGCGGTCCCAAGGAAAATACGAAGTTTCAGGATTGTTCGAAGAAGCCAAAAATTTACTTAGAAAAAACCGACGCAAAGCTTGGGAGTTGCTGCATGATCTAAGACTGGATATGACGAAGCCAGAACAACTTTTACAGTTGGGGACCTTATCTCTAGAGTTCAAAGAATGGAATACAGCTCAGAGTTGTTTTCGTGAAGTTCTACTGAAGGATCCGAAAAATCGGCAAGCATTAGATGGGATGAAAACTATCCGCCAAGAATGGCTGGCGTTGGCACGAATTGCGGCTGATAAGAATAACTGGCAAGAATCGGTGCTGGGATATCAACTTGTAATCAGCGTTGAAGCAGACGAGGAAGTCTTGGAAGAAGCTTTGGAAGTCGCCAAGGGGCTCGGGAATCCAAAAACAATTCGTGAGTTCGAGAGAGAGCTTGCCTTGCAGAAGCAAAAAGATCGCCTGGCAATTGCCAATCATCATTTGGAAAGAGCGATGATGCTCGAGGGGAAACGACAGGGGGCCGCAGCAATTCAGGAATATCAGCAATCAATCATTTTGTTGCCGCAGCACAAAGTTTTTGTGCAAATGCTTGATTGTTGTCGTAAATTTCGTCTAGACAGTCACGCAGAACAGCTCAGCGAATGGTTTGAGAAGGTACAGCAAGCTGATCCTGAAGAAGAAATTCCTCCACTAGAGATCGCTTAATACATGTGTTTCAGTTTGGTTAGGATGCCTTCTGTTTCAACAGTACTTCGCGCTTAATCACTCCCTCCGTTGTATACACCTCAACCGTAAAACTCTTCTCCTCAGAATTCAGTGCGTAGGGTATCTTAAAGAGAAAATCATAAGATCCTCCTGCTAGAGTCATTGGGATCTTGTCAACATAAATGGCTTGGACAGGTTCGAAGGAACTAACTCTGAGATCCCAGCTTCCTTCAGGCTCAGAAACTATCGCTGAGCTTTCATTGAAAACAAGTACATTTTGGGTTTCAGATTCAGTGTACCTTGCAGCACGGCTTTGTCTCTCGCTTGAGAGTTTTCCGATTGATTCATGTTCAGCCGCACATCCCAAAAGAAAGCCAATCAGAAAGCACATCAACAATCTTTTCATGTCACCTCAAGGAGAAGGATTTATTCTTTGTAATTCAATCGTGCAGATCTCACCATTGATGTCCCACTCACTACCGGGGTTGTCCTCAAGCAGTAGTTTCTCACAAAGGGTTTCGGTGCAAACAAAATCCCGGTAAACATCGATCGCTTTGCCAACAATATCTGAGGACTTGTACCTAATTACGATGCGGTCCATGACCGCGAGGTCTTGTTCCTTGCGCATATGCTGAACTTTGTTCACAAATTCTCTCGCAAGACCCTCTTTGATGAGTGATTCATTCAATTGAGTGTCAAGTGCGATAGTTACACTACCAGAAGACTCTACCAACAGACCTTCCCTCTGTGAACGTTGAATAAAGACATCTTCAAGTGTCAGCGTAACCTCTCCGTCAGTATGTTGTAAGGTGACACTTCCTCCATCCTGCAATCTTCTGATGTTTTCCAAGTCAAGAGTCTTGATTTGATTAGCGACCTCCTTCATGCGCTTGCCCAAACGCTTCCCTAAAACTCTAAAATTTGCCTGTGCGCTCAATCCCACTAAATCCTCCTCATTTTCGGTGAGGACTAATTCTTTGATGTTTAGTTCATCCAGCAGCAGTGCATCCAGTTCATTCAAGATTCTCTGTGCCTCTGGATCACGTGTTATCAAAAATAATCTCTGAAGGGGTTGGCGAGTTTTCAACTGATGCTTGGAACGAAGAGCACGTCCCATGTTAACTGCGGCTAGGACAAGATCCATTCTTGTCTCCAACTCTGTATCCCTCGATTTGTCATCTACTGCTGGGAAGTAGTCCAGATGTACACTAATTGGGTCCCCTTCCCTTCGAAGTGATTCATAGATTCCTTCTGCAACATAAGGAACGAAGCACGCGATAATTTTCGAAAGATCTCTCAACACCAAGAACAGCGTAGCATAGGCAGACATCTTATCTTGACCCCTACCATCTTTCCAAAAGCGACGTCGGCTACGTCTCAAATACCAGTTTGTGAGGAGGTCGATGAAGTGAACAAAGGGAGCAGAAGCTCTGTTCAACTCATAAAGATCCATTGCAGAGTGAACCTCAGCAATGAGCCCTTGCAAACAACTCATAATCCAACGATCCAACGGATTCGTTTTTTCTACAGCTAGATTTGCTTCCGTCGGTTCCCAACCATCTATTTCTGCATAGGTTGAAAGGAACGATAGCGAATTCCACAAAGGCAAGAGTACGGAGCGAGTTACTTCAACTAAGCCTTGCTCCGAAAATCGCAAAGACTCTCCTTGAACCGCAACAGAGTTAAGCATGTATAGCCTGATGGCGTCAGCGCCATACCGATCCAACATTTCAACTGGATCAGGATAATTTTTGAGGCGCTTGCTCATCTTCTTGCCGTCTTCCGCTAAAATCAGTCCGTTGACGATACAATTACGAAAAGCGGGAGCATCGAACAAGGCCGCGGCATGGACCACCAGGGTATAGAACCAACCCCGTGTTTGATCTAGGCCCTCACAGATAAAATTTGCTGGGAAATTTTCTTCGAATAGTTCCTTGTTTTCAAAAGGATAGTGCTGTTGTGCGTAGGGCATTGCACCTGACTCAAACCAACAATCTAGTACTTCAGGAATGCGTCGATAGGTTTTCCCATTCTTGTTGATCAATAAATCATCCAAAAAATGCTTGTGCAGATCCGTAATTTTTTGACCAACAGCCTCTTCCAAATCAGCGACGTTTCCAAAACATAAAATATCCCCATCCTCACTCCTCCAGATGGGTAAAGGTGTACCCCAATATCGGTTGCGACTGATCGCCCAATCTCTCGCATTTTCTAACCATTTGCCAAAGCGTCCATCACGAATGTGTGTTGGCACCCAATGAACAGTTTGGTTGTGAGAAACCATTCGGTCTTTGATTGCCTCTACGTTAACAAACCATGTTGAGATAGCTTTGTAAATCAGTGGAGTGTCTGTTCTCCAGCAGAATGGATAGCTGTGCTGAATCGTGTCCTGCCTGAATAGTGAGCCTTGTTCTTTCAGCTCACGAATAATCGTTTTATCCGCCTCCTTTATATTCATTCCTGCGATAAAATCCATGTAAGTGCAGAAATTTCCCTCTGTATCCACAGGATCAAAAACAGGAATGCCTTCACGCTGACAGATTCTTAAATCATCCTCACCAAAAGCAGGGGCTTGGTGCACGATTCCCGTACCGCTTTCATCACTGACATACTCATCCAATAAAACTCGTCGTGCCTTAGAAAGATCAACTCTCCCATCGGCAAAACGGAATATTGGTTCATACGCTAGGCCCTCCAACTCCTTCCCAGCACACTTCTTAATAATTTGATAGCTGCCTTCTTCAAAGTATGCCGAAAGACGCCCTTCACAGATCCAATACTTCTCTTCACTTTCGTGGGGCTGCAAACAGACATAGTTCAAGTTCGGACCTGCACAGAGCGCAAGGTTGGAAGGTAAAGTCCATGGAGTCGTTGTCCAAGCGAGGATAAAGTTGTTTGGTTCGGATGTTAGGGCAAATTTAACCGTAACCGATGGATCTTGGGTGTCCTTGTAGTTCAAATTTGCTTCGAAATTTGAAAGGGGGGTGGAGACTCTCCATGAATATGGCATCACTTTGACACCCTCATAGATGAGTCCCTTCTTCCAGAGTTGGTCGAAGATCCACCAAACCGACTCCATAAATGTCAGATCCATGGTCTTGTAGTCATTATCGAAGTCGATCCAGCGAGCCATTCTTTCTACGGTTTCTCGCCATTCACTTGCATAGCGGAGCACAATCTTGCGGCATTCTTCGTTGAAGTTCCCGACTCCAAATTCCTCAATATCAGGACGTCCCTTCAAACCCAAAGTCTGCTCAATCTCATATTCAACGGGTAATCCATGGCAATCCCATCCAAATCGTCTTTCTACACGATAGCCCTGCATGGTCTTGTAGCGGGGGATCACGTCCTTGATTGTTCCTGCTAACAAATGTCCATAATGTGGAAGACCAGTCGCAAATGGAGGTCCATCATAAAATATGAATTCGTTATCAGCCGGTCGTTCCTCTACCGATTTTCTGAAGATGTTTTCTTGTCGCCAAAATTCGAGAATTCGAGATTCCAGTTCAGGGAAATTGATTTTGTTGGAGACTGATTTCATCCGGAGTTAGCCACACGTAAGTTGAGCAAATATGGAAAACAAAAGATCTTATTTATTTGGAAAATCTTAACTTTTTGCTTGCAATGAATTTGTTAAGATACTGGTAGATAAGGCACGACGCAAGCAAGGACATAAGCTTAAGGCTGGCCTGTAATTGCATTTAAGACTTGATGATGCTTGAATCTTCATTCGCAAGTGCTAAATTCATTGTTTAAGTTGCAATCTCAATTTCTCAAGGAATTGCAGCGCAACACAACTACTCATTGGAACCTGTAATGGTGCAGAGTTTCATCGATTCCTGTCGAGGAGAGCTTTATGGAAACGATCCGCATTTTTGATACTACGCTTCGCGATGGCGAGCAGTCCCCTGGTTGTTCCATGTCCGCGAAAGAAAAGCTACTACTGGCTCGGCAACTGGATCGGCTAGGAGTAGATGTGATTGAGGCTGGTTTCGCAGCATCGTCCCCTGGGGATTTTGAAAGTGTTAAGCAAATTGGACAACAAATTAGTCGAGCAAAAGTAGTTTCACTTTGCAGAGCCAGTATTTCAGATATTGAGCGAGCGGTTGATGCTCTGAAAGAATCTGAAAACTGGGGAATTCACACTTTCATCGCTTCCAGCCAACTGCACATGAAATATAAGCTGCAGATGGATGAGGATGAAGTGCTTAAGCGCTCGATTGAAGCTGTCGAGTTTGCACGCAAGCACACGGATTACGTCGAATTCAGTGCAGAAGATGCAACCAGAAGTGAACCAGAGTTCTTGGTCAAGCTTTTCTCTGCTGTAGTTCGAGCTGGTGCAACTATTCTCAATGTGCCTGACACTGTAGGTTATACCACACCTGATGAAATGTATGACTTAATCAAACTTCTGAAGAATGAGGTATATCAAGCAGATCAGGTGGTCTTCTCAGTTCATTGCCACAATGATTTGGGAATGGGTGTAGCTAACTCTCTGGCTGCCGTGAGAGCTGGAGCTCGACAGATCGAATGTACGATAAACGGTATCGGTGAGAGAGCTGGCAATGCTGCAATGGAAGAAATTGTGATGGCTATGAACACCCGTCAGCAGTACTTCGACTTCCAAACAAATATTGTCACTGAGCAACTTTACCCTACAAGTCGCCTACTGACTCAGATCACGGGTGTAGCAGTTCAACCCAACAAGGCCATCGTTGGGGCAAATGCCTTTGCACACGAAGCTGGAATTCATCAACATGGTGTGTTGAAGAATGCTTTAACTTACGAGATTATGACTCCACAGTCAGTTGGTATAAGACAGAGTCAACTTGTTCTTGGAAAACATTCTGGCCGACATGCATTGAGTGAGCGAGTGAAATCACTTGGTTTTGAACTTAATGATGTGGAGTTGAATAATATCTTCAAGGAGTTCAAACACCTTGCTGATGTCAAGCGACAGGTCTTCGATGAAGACATAGAGGCACTGATTACCAACAATGTTCGCAAACAAAACAATCGCTTCGAACTACAGCATTTGACTGTCACCTCGGGAACGACTTCTGTGCCCACAGCAACGATAACAATGAGAGTGGGCAACGATATTATTCGCAAAGCTGGATTCGGTGATGGTCCTGTAGATGCTGCATTGAACACGATCAAGCAGATTACCGAACAAAACTGTACTCTAACTTCCTACGTAGTGAAAGCAATCACAGGAGGCACTGACGCCCAAGGGGAAGTTAGTGTAACTGTTGAAAAAGAGGGACAGCAAGTTACAGGACGTGGAGCTCACACAGACATCATTCTGGCAAGTGCACTCGCCTTCGTACATGCACTTAACCGACTGGAAGCAAGATCTTCTTCCATAAGTTTGATGACCCCCCTCCAGCAAGAAGCTGCTGCTGTCTAAGCGCTGATTGACAGACGGGTCTAGTAGGCCCGTCTTCCCTTCCCTAACGATTACTTTCCATCCCTCCCCGCAATTACCGTCAAGGTTCTGGAGCAAAACATTCATGAAAACTTATCGGGACGCCTCCAAGGAATTTGAGCCCAAATGGCGTCAACATTGGGATACTCAAAAGATTTTCAAGACCCCCAACCCAAACGAAGAGGGATTTGATAAGCAGAAGCCAAAATTTGTTGTCCTAGACATGTTTCCTTATCCTAGTGGCATTGGATTACACGTAGGACACCCACTTGGTTACATTGCGACTGACATTCTAAGCCGTTTTATGAGAATGCGTGGTTACAATGTCCTGTATTCAATGGGGTTTGATTCCTTTGGGCTTCCCGCCGAACAATATGCAATCCAGACCGGCCAGCATCCAGGGATCACAACGGACAATAATATTCGTAATATGCTGCAGCAACTAAAGATGCTGGGGCTGAGCCATGATCCAACAAGGCGATTCTCAACAACAGATCCAGATTACTTCAGGTGGACTCAATGGATCTTCCTTCAAATCTACCATTCCTACTACGATCCTACTGTAAGTTGGCAGGGGCCTGATGGTTACATGTCCCAAGGTAGAGCAAGACCTATTTCAGAACTCAAAGAAAAGCTACTTACTGGTGAGTGGCTACTTGATGGAGAAGGCACCCCCCGACCAGCAGTCTATTTTCCTGAGGGTCGACGGGCGAAAGATGATGAACTCAGAAGCGTTATCGACCGGGTAAGACTCGCTTACGTCGAGGAGTCACCCGTCAATTGGTGCCCTCAATTAGGTACCGTACTCTCCAACGAGGAAGTAACGAACGAGGGACGCAGTGAACGAGGAGATTACCCTGTTTATCGGAGACCACTTCGCCAATGGAACCTTCGAATCACCTGCTATGCGGATCGATTAATTCAAGACCTGGAAGATGTGAACTGGCCCAATGGCGTAACGGAGATGCAGAAGGCTTGGATCGGCAGAAGTCAAGGAGCCCGCATTGAATTTCCAGTTCAACTAAACAACGGAAAGCAGGCGCGTATCCCCGTATTCACAACTAGACCAGACACACTTTTTGGAGTGACATATCTAGTGCTGGCACCAGAACATCCGCTGGTTCAGCAAGTAACTGCTACGGATCAAGAGTCGAGCGTACTCGCGTTTCAAAAGAAATCCGCAAGAATTACATCCATGTCTGCTGGCGAAGATCTGGAAAAGAACGGGGCTCCCACAGGCGGATTTGCAATTCATCCAGTCAGTGGGGACCAGATTCCAATCTGGATCGGTGATTACGTTTTGATGGAATATGGTACTGGTGCTGTGATGGGAGTTCCTGGACACGACGAACGAGATTTCTTGTTCGCTAAAAAATATCAGTTACCCATCGTACCTGTAATTCAGCCTCCATTAAGCTGGCTCAAATCAGAGACTCTTCAGGAAGAAGCAAGCGATTGGACTGAAGAACAACTACTAGATCTGTACCACCGCTCCCCAACAGAATTTCAAACTTCCTATACTGGGCCCGGAACCTGTTTCCAATCAGCTCATAAGAATTTGAGTATTGATGGACTGGACAATGAAACTGGGAAGTCGAAAGTTGGTGAGTGGCTTGCTGAGAAAGGATTAGGACGACCACAAGTGCAGTATAAACTACGCGACTGGCTCTTCAGTCGACAACGGTACTGGGGAGAGCCCTTCCCAGTCGTTTTTGATATCGAAAATGATCTGCCATATCCGCTTGATGATAGTGAATTACCCGTTCAACTACCTGAACTAGATAATTTTGAACCTAAGGGCAGTGAAGATCCTGATTCGCTACCTGAGCCACCCTTGGGTCGCGTGAAAGATTGGGTAAACGTACATGGTGTAATCCTACCGAATCAATGTGTCCGTTTGGTCTGTAAAGAACAGGCATCACAAGGTTTTCTTGAAGTTGAAGGTCAACGTCTACCCGTTCAGGTTTTTCAGCGAGACATGAATTCTATGCCCAACTGGGCTGGATCCTGTTGGTATTACTTACGTTACATGGACGCTCGAAACGATCATGCGATGGTAAACTCAGATATCGAACGCTATTGGACATTGGATGGAAGTTCTCCAGAACATAAACCAGCCGGCGCAATTGATCTGTATGTGGGAGGAACCGAACACGCTGTACTTCATCTTCTATACTCACGTTTCTGGCACAAGGTACTTTATGACCTGGGACATGTTTCAACTAAAGAACCCTTCCAACAATTATTCAATCAGGGAATGATCACGGCCGATGCTTACAAGGATTCCAGAGGGGCCTATGTTGATATTCATGATGTTGAGGTAAAACACATCAATGGAGTGGCGAAGGCATTCCACAAACCGACTGGAAATGAGCTTGAAATTGATCCTGGAAAAATGGGGAAACGCTATAAAAACGGTATTCCTCCTGAGGAAATTTGTGATTTCTACACTACTGACACCTTCCGATGTTACGAGATGTACCTAGGGCCCCTTGATGCTGGCAAGCCTTGGAAGCAGGAATCGATTATTGGAATTCAACGTTTCTTGGCTGGAGTGTGGAATCTGATGGAGATCACCCTCCCAGATGCAGAAGTCAGTATATCCACAAAACTTGAGCGAATGATGCACAAGACTATCCGCAAGGTAACCGAGGATGTTGGTCGTTTACGAATGAACACTGCGATCGCAGCGCTGATTGAATGTAAAAACGAATTTGCCCGCCAAGAAAAACTACCCAAAAGTTATTTGAGAAATCTGGTCCTGTTGACATCACCGTTCGCTCCCCATCTTGGGGAAGAAATGATGTCTATTCTCGAACCAGAAGAGCATTCAGCCCAAAAGTCGGTTCTCCGATACAATTGGCCCGATTTCGAACCCGAAAAGTGCTTAGAAGACTCGATTGAAGTACCCTTGATGGTTAATGGAAAAAAGAGGGACGCTATGGTAGTAGCAGTAGATATTAGTGAGGAAACTCTTAAAGAGATGGCGATGAGCAACGAAAAGGTATTATCTCATCTCAATGGCAATTCACCGAAGCGGGTGGTGGTTGTCATGCAACCCAACCGCAAGTTGGTGAACATTGTTGTCGGATCAGGCAACAACAAGTGAGGCTTCGGGGAAATGTTCTTCAAGGAAGCGTGTCAGTCTCTTGACTGAAATAGGCATTGAGGTCTTTAGCTCTGGTGCGAATAGAGAGACTCGATACTCCTCTAGTAGCCAGAAGAACTCATCTAGATTCTTGCGTTGATTCCAATTCAAATCCACCAACTTCAACTCTTGATAGACCTCAAGCCAAGGCTGTAACTGCAGGCTTTTCTCTTCATCTTTAACAGGATTGTGATCAAGACGTTCTGCGCGAACTCTGATTCCTTTCAGGTATCTTTGAACATGAGCCCAACGCAAGTAAGGTAATTTTGCAACAAAATTGGTGGGTACTAGATTTTGTAAATGCTCCTGCAAACAATTAAGGTCATTCATATTTTTACTGTACTGACGAATAGTGGCACGAGTCTTCTGTTCTGCCTGCAAAAGCAGTCGCAACTGTTCAATGTAACGTGACAATAATTTTGGCAGCCGATGCTTCGCTAATTTGAGCTTCGCCAGAAATTCTTCTTCAGATTCTAACCACTCAAACTCAAACAAGTAATCCAGCAGAGCTTTTTTGGATCCCTGCTTTAGTTGTCCTAAGGTTCCAAAACGCCTGTATTCATCTCTTAGTTCTTCCAATTTCCAAAGCTCCTGCTCCAGCCAGACTAACTCTGGTCCTACAGCCAAGGCCATCAACTTTTTCATCGCAGGATGTGTTTTACGCTGAGCTTCATCTCTAGTGTGAAATAAGGTTCTTAAAATACTACCATCTTCTTGAATCAGCAGACCCGGATATGCGTATAGTGGAATACCGTGATTCACCTCAAGTTCGATACGTTGAGGTAAACGCTCAAACGTCCAATTCTGAAGATTATCCTGTTCCCAGAATTTCAATGCGTCCTTCCAAGCTCTTAAATCTTCCCTGAATTCTTTGTTATTCCCTCGTTCGCGGAGCTCATTTTTGCGCTTTGAAATTAGCTCTTCGAGATTCCGACCAGCTGTGACGATCTTCTGATTAGTATTTCTGACTTCCACTCTCATTTGGAGATGGAAAGGCAACTCAATATCCGCCCATTGAGAAGGTTTCAATTTAATCTGATAACGCCTTTCAATCAGTCGACATAAACTTACCAAAAAACTTTCATCACATGGTTTCAGTTCGGACGCTAACTTTGCTGAGGTTTCAGGAAGTGGCACAAAGCTTTTCCTGATAGACTTGGGCAAAGCCCTTAAGTAAAATTGGATTTTCTCAGCCCAAATTCCGGGAATCAACCACTCTAAGGCGTATTCATGTAGGTGCGGAATAGAAGCATCTTGTAACTGCAAAGTTACACCATCAGGTTCCTTTGTCGGTGCAAAAACATATCGCAAGGGCATCTTGAGATCACCGACTTCCCAAAAGTCTGGATATAGCTCACTAGAAGGAGGTTTCAGTGTTGAAGGTGTAATTTCACTCTCCTCAAGAAAGAGAAAATCTCCCTGACCTGATTTTCTTTTTGTTTTCAGAAGGCGATTCAAATCATGGAAGGACGCAACATTATGGATTTGCTCCTGGTAGAAAGCTTCTAGCATGGCATCTACCTCTTCTCGAAAATCTCGACGAAGCTTTGCCCCTTTACTCAAAACTAGTTCACGCAGTTCATTGTTGTGCTTGAAAAAAGGATAGTGTTGACGCAACCCGCCATCAATTAATGCTTCACTTACGAAGATTGCAGTAGCTTCGGCTGGATTGACTCGACCGTAACTTACTCTACGTTTTTCAACGATTGTCAGGCCATACAAAGTTACTCTTTCCCAGGCCTGAACAATCCCTGTTTCAGGATCAAAATGTGCTTCTGAGTAATGCCGCTTACAAAGCTTACCGCCAATTTGCTCTAACCAATCAACCTTGATATTGGCGATCTTTCTTGAGTATAGACGTGAAGTCTCAACTTGCTCTCCAGCTAATATCCACTTTCCAGAGCGTTTATAGACCCCAGAACCTGGAAAAACCCAGAGTTCCTTGCCTCCAATAGAAGAATATTGCTGTTTGTCTTTCTGCCTAGCTATGCAATTGAGATAACCGGAGAGAAGTGCTCGATGGATGGCATCATAGTCGATTCCGACCTCAAAAATTGACTTGGGCTTCGTTTCCTCTTTGGTAGGACGATTTAATCTAAACTTCGAAACTTCCCTATCGTCCGACTCTTCGAGTTGTGCTTCGACAACTGGCAAGGCTTGCAAAGACTTTAGAGGATACTTTCCAGAATCCTTCAAAATAGAACTGAGTTGGTGATGGATGTCTCTCCACTCTCGCATTCGCACAAATGAGAGAAAGTTCTGTCGGCAAAACTTCCGCATCTTGTTTTCGGTCTTCAGTTCATTCCACTGCGCCTGATAAGCCCGCCAGATGCTTAACAGAGTAATGTAGTCTGACTCTCTGCTAACAAAACTACTGTGCATCTGGCGAGCTTTCTCTTTTTCTTCAGTTGGAAACTCTCTTGGATCCTGAATTGACAAACCAGCTGCAATTACAAGCATTTCACTAAGGACGGACTCTTGATGGGCCTGAAGTAACATTCGGGCTGTTTGAGGTTCAATAGGAAGAGTAGCCATTTCTCTACCCAGTGGTGTAAGCTGCATGTTATCAGTGACGGCACCTAATTCACGAAGTAGTTTTTCACCCTCCCGAATTGCGTGACTGCCCGGTGGATCAATGAAAGGGAATTCCCGGATATTCCCTAGTCGCAAATAGAGCATTTGCAAAATCACACCAGCAAGATTGGAACGTAAAATTTCTGGCTCTACGTATTCTCGACGGTTCTGCAAAGACTCTTCTGAATAGAGCCGAATACATACACCTGGTGCAACTCGACCGGCTCGACCGGCTCGCTGAAGCGCAGAACTCTGTGCAATTGGCTCTACTGGAAGTCGCTGAACCCGATTTTTCGGACTGTATCGGCTAATATGTGCCAACCCAGAATCAATCACATACCGAATTCCAGGAATCGTCAGGGATGTTTCAGCAAGATTTGTTGAGACAATCACCTTGCGTTGGCTGGTGTTTTGAAAAATCCGATGTTGTTCTGCTTGGGTCAAGCGACCATAAAGTGGAAGAATCAGAACTGTGGAATTATCCTGTCCAACTCTTTGACACACCTCACGAATCTCCCCTTCTCCTGCGAGAAAAGCTAAAATATCCCCATCATATGTTGTTTCTAACAATTCCCTGATCGTATCCACCATGGCATCTTCAACTGTGTAATCTCCTTGATTCTCAACTTCGGGATCAATCGGGCGATAATCTATTTCAACGGGATAACTTCTGCCTGAAACTTCGATAATTGGCGCGCCTGAGAACGCCTCTGCGAATCTGCCAGTATCAATACTAGCTGATGTTATAATGAGCTTTAGATTGCTGCGTTTCGGCTGTAACCTCCGAATGTAACCAAATAGGAAATCAATATTGAGAGAGCGCTCGTGCGCTTCGTCGATGATCAATACCTCATAGTTTTCCAAAAACCGATCAGACTGTATTTCGGCTAATAATGTCCCATCTGTTAAAAGCTGAATAAGCGTGTTTGGGCTAGTTTTATCAGAGAAGCGGATTTTGTAACCAACTTCTTCACCAAGGTTACATTGCAGCTCTCGAGCAATTTGCTGGGCAATGGAGATTGCAGCAACTCTACGAGGTTGAGTACAGCCAATCTTGCCAGCTATGCCATAGCCTGCTTCCAGGCACATCTTAGGCAATTGGGTGGTTTTACCTGATCCTGTCTCACCAGCTACAATTAAAACAGGATACTTTTGAATTGCACTAATGATCTCCTCTCGGTTATCAAGAATGGGGAGACTTGTGTTATATTCAGGAATTCTATGAAGACTCGCTCGTTTACCACGGAGTGCACTTGATCGTTCAATCCGGATCGCAAGTTTCAGAAGCGCATCTTCATTGAGTCTTTGCTTACGTTCTGCTCTCTTCAATTGTTCAAACTGTCGCCGAAATCGAAACTGATCTCGCAACATCACATCTTGTAACTGGGTTTCTAGTTCCGACAACATGGCTGCCTCAATAGACACACAAAAAAGATCAGAAGTGGAGACCTACATCTTCTTGGCAATCAGCCTAGATGGTTTCATTGCTCGCAATAATGGAGAGATCGATTGGCTGGAGAAATTTAATTCAGATGACCCTCATGAGGATTATGGCTTTGGAGAATTTTTCAAGCGTATGGATTTGGTCATGGGCCGAAAAAGCTTTGAGAAAGTTCTCAGCTTTCAGAAATGGTCTTATTCAGGGAAACCTGTTCAGGTATTGAGTCGGACTTTGACATCTCTTCCAGTTACCGTATCTGGTTTGGCGGAGCTCGCACCAAAACTGACTCCGCACGAGCTTTTGGATTATTGAAAGAGATTAGGATGGCAGCGTATCTACTTGGATGGAGGAGAAGCAGCAAGATCGTTTCTAGAGTACGGTTTGGTGAAACAACTTACTCTAACAAGTATTCCAATCATCTTGGGTGCTGGCAAACCGCTCTTTGGAAGTAGGGTAGACCCCGTGATTCTCCTGACATAGTCAAGAGGGTACCGTGAGTCCCCCTCCGAACCGCGCTTGCAACTTTCACTGCACACGGCTCTCCACGTTTTATTAAGCGCTAGCTTTACATCGAAAGTCTGGAAGTTTACCTACATGAAGCAGGTCGTGGCATTCGATGCAGAGAACGATCTTCTTGCGATTTCTCGCAATCATTACTTTCTCCCATTTCTCTTTACCTTCTTTGATGTCTGCCATTTTCCGGACATGGCGAACCTCAAAGTAACCTCCAGTTTTCCCGCAGTATTCACATTCTTCAGCGTTAAGTCTTTCGACAATTTTAGATCGTCCAGAATGTATTGAGGAGTTGTACTCTTTGTCTACATCTGTTTTGGCTTTTGCTATTCGATTAATATCTTTTAGCTTAAACCAATGTATCTGATACTTGCCATCTTTTATCGTTATACGTTTGTCATTTCCGTCTGTATAACGTTTGTAGACTTGGGCTAGACTAATCTTGTGCTTGGCAGCAAGTGTCTTCACAAGACTTGTTTGAACAATGTAGTGTAGAAATCCTAATCCTTGGTGGAAGTTGATGCCAATTTTGCAGAATTCCGCAAAATTCCTCATTTCCCCATTATATTGGGCAAGGATTTCGTAGTCACTGTTATTCAGAAGCTCTGCACGGCGCAATGCTTCCCAGTTGCTACCATTGTTAAGTTTTCCATATCGCTTGCGCTCCATGTATTCCTTAACTTTTGATGGCGGTATTAGTAATTCAATCTTACCAATACCCCATCTTCTTCTCCTAATCATTGTTCCTTCTTTCATCTGGCGTTTAACTCTGGTGGCATTTGCTTTCAGAGTTTGACTCACTAGATGGTATCCAAGGAATAATGCTCCTTTGCTATGATGGGAAATTTTAGTTTTCTCTTCTGAACATTCTAACGAAAGTGTTCTTTGGAGAAATTCTTTAATCCCTTTCATGATGACTTCGGCTTCTGCTTTACTTCCAATGAAGCCTAGCAAGAAGTCGTCAGCATACCGTGTGTACTGAAGTCTTCGGAAGTTCTGATCGAGTGGGTCAGATCTCCTTGTCCTCAGTGTTTCATCAGTTAATTTTTCCAGTTCTTTGACTAGTTCTTTCCCGGTCTTGCCTGCATCAAAGGACTGTGGGCCCTTTTCGCTATCTGGATAGATTTCAAGATTTTCATCTCTCATTCGATTCAGATGTCTGCGCAACCGTTGTTTAGATTTATCTAGTTCTTTGTACTCTTTATAGACTTTTCTCTCTTTTCCCTTGTGGGTCTGTTGACAAAGGTCTGTTATGAATACATCCAGTTCATGTAGGTATATATTTGCGAGAACAGGACTGATAACTCCTCCTTGTGGCGTACCACTATGGGTTCTGTTAAATTTCCAATCCTCTGTATATCCTGCCTTGAGCATCCACCCAATGAGTGCGATGAAGCGCTCATCGTCGTTTTTCTTCTTCAACAGCTTTACCAGTATATGGTGATCGATGTTGTCGAAGTAACCTTTGATATCAAACTCAATGAACCATTTAGTTTCTGTGTGCTTATTAAGGCATCATGAGTACCGATTCCTTTGCGGAATCCAAATGAGAACTTAGAAAATACTGGTTCGTAGATGGCATCCAGAATAATTCTGCAGGCTTCTTGAACCAGTTTATCTGTGAATGTAGGTATACCAAGCGGTCTTTGCTTACCATTACTCTTAGGAATGTATACCCTGCATGTTGGCTTGGGACGGTACGTGCCATTTCGCAGTTGGTTCATAATCTCTTGACTACGTTCCACACTGTGTCCATCAGCAGTTACCCCATCTACTCCTTTGGTGGTTGCACCATCATTAGAAGAGATGTTGGCATAAGCCAGTTCCCAGATCTTTGGTTTATTTGTCAGAAGCTTGTATAAGTCTCTGGCTCTTTCCCCATTGATCGAACACTTACTTATACCATCCAATCTCTTTCTAAGGTTTTGGGTGGACATCCGTCCTCCTTATGTTGATTGGTTGGTAATGTTAAAACGCTGTCTCACTTCCCCCTTCTCCCACTTGTCTTCCTTACGGTTGACCGTTTTCGTCTTTTGTTACCTACTAGACTTATACGTCGTGGGTAGGTCAGATTGGGTACTGACTGCAGCCCTCATTACAAAGACTACGTTGGGCACTATTGAGACTCCGTGACCATACTGGTGTTAGACGAACTTAATCGCTTCTCACCAGCTACAGGCCATCCCGTGTTTCCAGTTGAATTCAGATACGACAGACTTAGGTTCCCAACTCAGACCTGTTCTACTTGATATGGAAGTGTGTCTCTGCTGGTCGATCAGTCTCAGGTGGATCTGTCCCGTCGGAAGGCGTATTTCCTTCCTCCTGCAGCAGAGTTTCAACCGTAGGGCGCTATCTTCGCACTAGCGTTAAGCTCTTTTTGGTTGAAAGGACTGGAGTTCCATCTAGGTCTTTGGGTTCAAGTAGTATAACTTTAACCATATCTGTCTAGCCCTGATCCGCACCTACACCTGAGCTACCTTGATGCGTTCATAGACCTTCTAACGTGGATGCTATGTTCGGCACTTCCTTTCGGAATCTTCGAGGGTGTTACCACCCGTGCTTAACCACGCTGGGCTTCGGATATATCGACAATCCGAGAGTCAGTTCTTAGGCCGACTCGCTGATATTCAACCGTTTATACGGCGCACATACGCTTCCAGAAATCATCCTAAATCACCTCCATACCAAGAGTTATGGTTCCGGATTAGTACAATCGGATTATGAGGTAATATGAACAATTTCAATTTTTCTGAATGTGAATAATGCCCTAAGCAAACAACTCCTCAAGCTCAGCCCATCGATCATAAAGTTGCTGAACTCTACCTTCTGCTGCAACTAACTGATCAGAAAGTTCCTGTAGCTTTGCCAAATCTTTTAGGTTCTCTGGAGCGTGTAACCGGGCTCCAATTTGGACCACCTCACTCTCCGCTTTTTGGATTTTTCCTTCAATTCTTTGCCATTCTTTTCTGTCTTCATAACTAATCTTTTTACCACCTTGTTGAATCTTTTTCTGAGGTTCAGTTCCTGTGGAGTTCCCTCTCTGGTGCAATTGCCACTGCGCATAATCCGCAAAAAAATCAACGCTTCCATCATCCTGTAGACAAATTAGGTAGTCGCTGAGCCGATCCATCAAATACCTGTCATGGGTAATCAACAAAATCGCTCCGGGAAAATTCATTAGACTCTCTTCCAAAACTTCTAAAGTAGAGATGTCTAAATCATTTGTTGGTTCGTCAAGTAGGAGAACATCTGCTGGCTGTAGCATCAGGTTGGCAATCAAAACACGGGCACGTTCACCACCCGAAAGTTGACTGAGGGGAAGAGTCAGCTTTTCTTTCGGAAAGAGGAACCGGCTTGCCCAGGCTGCCACGTGAATAGGACGTTCCTGATAGATGACTGTATCCCCAGCCGGTGATAGGGCCTGTTTGAGTGTCTGATTCAGTGACAGTTGATCGCGATGTTGATCAAAGTGCACCACCCTAAGATTTTCAGCCCAGCGCGTTTCCCCCTGATCTGGTTGAATTTCTTTCTTCATCAACTTCAGAAGGCTGCTTTTCCCACTACCGTTTTGACCAAGTACGCCCAAGCAAACGCCAGCTTGCAGTGTTAGACTCAATTTGGAAAAAAGTGGCTTAGCTGAGTACCCAAAAGTCACATCAAGTAACTCTATTAATTTTCGAGTTTTCCGATTAGATGCATCAAAGTTGACTCCTACTTGGCGGTTTTGAGAATTAAGCATCCTTAGTTGATCCAACTCTTTTCGTAACACCTCCGCATTTTCAACACGGAAGCGAGCCTTAGTAGTTCTGGCTTTGGGGCCTCTTTTCAACCACTCGTCCTCGCGGCGCATTTTATTGGCCAGCGTCTCTTGCTGGGCTTGCTGGTTCCGAATGAATTCCTCTTTCCTGTCCTGGAATATTTCGTATGGACCATCAATTCTTAGAAAACCTAAGGGATAGCTCTTATTCAGTTCAATCGTTTGGTTCGTCGTATGCTGTAGAAATTCTCTATCATGGCTCACCAAGACGAATGAGAAGGTTGCCTGCCTTAGCAGCTCTTCCAGCCAAAGCACTCCCTCCAAATCAAGATGATTTGTTGGTTCATCCAACAGCAACATATCTGGCTGTTGGATTAATACTTGGCCCATCGCAACACGCTTTCGCCAACCACCAGATAGTTCTCCAACAGGGATTTGCGAATCAAGGATACCAAGCGTTCTTAAAGTTTCTTGAACTTTGAAAGGCCGCTCTGAAGCACTGACATGCTGGGAAATTTTCTCTTCCAAACATTCTTGAACCGTAGCTGTATCCGAGAAGGCTTCCGTTTGTGCAAGATAGGTAATTTCACATTGTCGATTTCTAGAAAGAACTCCATCGTCTGGTTCTTCCATACCTGCAAGAATCTTCAAAAGCGTAGACTTACCCGAACCATTTGGACCGATTAGCCCAACTTTTTCATTTGTGTTAAAACCCAGGCTCAATTCCTGAAAAAGGGGCAGTAATCCATATGACTTGGTCAAGCCTTGGACGCTGACTAGAATGCTCATTTCGAGGTGTTATAAGAGGAGACTTGGTTACAAATTAAACCAAGAAAATTCAGAGGTATTGAGAAAAGAGCCCACTTCCCTTGTTGGTCCAGCACAATTTTTTACGCTTTCCAAGCAGTAGGATATTAATCTTACCAAAACCCACATCAAGGTGTAACTTACATTCAGTCCATTTTTGGATGTACTAACATTCAAACCGTTCTTATGAGCTTTCTGGACTTTGTAAGAAAATCCCATAGCTTTCGATTATTCCTCGTCAATCTCTTCCTTGCCAAATGTCAAAACCTTAGTGGCAAAGGCTACCGTTATTTCAAAATTCTCGTCATCAATTGTGGTCATTTCCACTAGTTCATCATCGATTTTTGCAATTAGTTCCTCTGTCTCAGCTTCAGACAAAGCTTGCTCCATCACCACTAACCCATTGACCAAACCGTAAAGTGAGTAATGAATATCTACCCTTCCTACTGGACCTTTTTCAACTTGGTCACTAATGAAGATACCATAGATTTCCGAATGCGGCGTACGCATATATCTGTGAAATTGAAATGCCATTTTTTTCAGAAAATTTTGATCGTCAGTAATTTTTCCGCACAATTCTTAGACCGAATCGATCCCGACTGCTGCGGGACTGTTGGCGAGCACTGCATCGAATGTGCTTCGGTTCGGCACCTGGAAGTAAATTGACAATGCCACCTCCCCTTAATACATTACCTCTTCCACTCTGGGAAAGCGGATTGAGCTCCGGCAGATCACGATAACTTTTTTGATATTTATCTGCTGTCCACTCTGACACATTTCCACTGAAATCAAACAAACCAAAGCTATTTGGTGCATAATTTCCCACAACTTGGATGGGCACCTTGGAGTAAGCAGATTCTGTTTCGGAAATTTCATCTTTACCGTTCCCAAAGCGAACTTTTCTTCCCCCTTCACGGCAGGCGTATTCCCACTCAGCCTCTGTAATCAAGCGAAATTCTTCACCTGCGCTGATTTCATTTAACTTTTTAAGGAACCGATTAGCCTCTGAGAGAGTTACTTCCACAGGGTATCTTGATGAAGCATTTCGGCTGGCTGGTTTCCCCATGACTTCCTCCCAGGCTTGCTGATTTACTTCTGTCGTACTGACCCAATAGGAGTCGAGCACAACATTTCGAACCCATTTTTCATCAGGATTTCCTTCTCCGAAGATATCACCCATCTCAAATTGTCCCCCTAGAATGAAGCGGTATTCCATTCCGGTCACAGGATCCGTCCAAGAGGGTTTTGAGGAAGGACCTTCTGGCTTGGATGGCTTGTCTATCAGGGAAGCATGATAAGAATCTGGATCAACAGAGGTTGTGGAAGTTATCTTTGAATTAGTCTTTGGCGATGTCTTAACTTCAAGTCCATTGTACGCGGCAGGGGCTAACTGGACACTACCAGCCTCAAGAGTTTCACCTTTCCAATTCTGCAACCGATAGGTTAGGTCTATCCCTCGGCCTGTAATCAGGTAGTCACCACGGAGAAGAAATTTCGACTGAGCAGGACGACTGACTTCCTTGAGTTGGCTGGCAAGACGACTGCGAAAGACTGCGGCAAACTCTGTGATTTCCTCTGATCCTCGGAGTACTGGAGGATAGACATACACCTTTTCAAGATTTTTCCATGGATCAGCCAATATCTGAACTGCAACTTCGATCGTCTGTGGATTTTGTTGAAGTTGCTTTATTCGATCATTAATAGATGTGACAGTTATTGTAAGTTGAGGTAGTTTTGCACCCAGATAGCGTGCAATCAGTCTTAGCAACTGTAGTTCTTCGAGAACAGGTAGAGCAGCTTTTAGGCTAGGGATCGCACGAATTGGATCGCTAATTGTTCCAATCTTCCAAGAATCGTCTAATTCCTTAGTTAGTTCGTCAATTTTGAGTTCGTAGAGTGGCAGAGAGGTAGCAGCGTCAAGGCGTGCAGTAGCGAGGTAGAATCCATCTTTTTCAGTGATTTCAATCGCACTACCAAGGATAGGTAATTCTGAAGTGACGCTCAGCCGTTGGCTTGCAGTTTGGTTGAATTCTTCATTTCGAAGTTCTTGAGCTGAATCAATCTGGCTTTCAACATTAGCAGCTATTCTAAAGGATAGTTCAGCGAGTGCTGCTTGCTGTGCCTCTTCAGAGCTTAGTCCCTCCCCTGTTGCCTGCAGAGAAACTTGCTGTCCATTGACAACAAACGGGATCATCAAGAACCACCATAATCCAAGAAGAAGTCTGTTCATAAGAGACTTTTAGTGTTTTCTTGGATTTTCTCACCTAGTTGTTTTGAACCATCCTTCGTCTTCTCCCATAGTTCTTTCAAAGAGTTTTCTACTGCTGAATCATCCTCACTTTTCTTTTCTGAATCAGAAAAATTCCACCAAGCACTTGAGTTGTCGGGATTTTCCTCTGACCGATTCAGTTCATCATATTTTTTTGTCGACCATTCCTTAGCGGTCTGCCAACCATCTTTTGTTTTTTCTTCTAGATTCTCTCGTAGCGGCTCACTATCATCCCAAAGCTCAGCAGATTTTTCACCAATTGCCTCCCTAAGTGGTTCACTGTCATCCCAAGTATCTCGCACTTTCTCACCTACTGTATCGGCAACATCTTTAGACTTATCCCACAAGCCTAAAGCTTCCTCTTTAAGGGATTGAGCGTCGATAGCCCATAGGGAAGAATTTGCCAGCAATAGTGAGAGGATCAGGAGCTTAGCCTTTTTCATCTTGCTGACTAGATACTCTGTTAGCGTGGTAATCTTGCTGCAATTCCTGAAATTTCTGACTGCCAGTATCTTTGACTTGCTGCCATAGCGTCATCATCAATTCTTCTACATCTGTATCAGTTGATTTCGCTGTTAAAAAAGCCAAATTTTGCAAGATTGCTTCAAGGTAGGCTCGATTTTCCAGAGTGAGTTGCAGCAAAAGTTGATTAGCCTCATCTTGAGATTCAAAGTTCCAGTTAGGGCGAATTTTGACGCTCATATAGATGACTTTTTGGAGGGTTAATATCAGTCTAAACAGCGGATGTCAGGCACTTCTCTGTAGCGCTCAGCGTAATCCAAACCGTAACCGACAACAAAGCGGTTGGGAATTTCAAAACCAATGTACTTGGGTTCAGTCTGAATATTCCTAGGAATCTGCTTAGATAATAACGTACAAACTTCTAAGGAAGCCAAATTTTCTGACCGTAGGTGCTCTAGAATTTTGTGCAGAGTCAACCCACTGTCGAGGATGTCTTCAACAACTAAAACATTTGCATGCCGTAGATCTGGCAGTTCAGAAAGTTGTAATTGCCCTGAACTGACCTTCGCATCCTTGTAGCTTGAGGCTCGGATGAATTCGATACGACACGGAATCGAAAGTTGTCTTGCCAGATCTGCACAGAAAAGAAACGAACCTTTGAGTACGACAAGCAAGACCAAAGGTTGATTCTTATAGTCCTCGCTAATTTTACGCCCTAATTCTTCCACACGTTTTCGGATTCGGTCTGAATCAATCAGAACTGGCAGAGTGTTAGAAGGAGGAAATTCTGTTTCACTCATTAGTTCTTAACCTCCACACGTTGCTGCAAGCGAATGTAGTCTTCAAGGATGGCCATGCTTTCAAAAAGATAGGCATCACTCCGAATGGTTGTTTCGTCATTTGAAGTCGTCACTTCCTCAGAATCTTCTTGTGTGGTATCCTCCATCGTCTTGCGGGCACTAGCCATCTCTTCGTCCCTCTCCTCTTTTCGCTTTGCTGCGTCTTCCTGCATTTTCAAAATACTTGTGTACTCCAGCGGCTTCACATTGGTCAAAAATTCCTGAACATTCTCTTCAATTTCTTTGAAATCTGTATTTTTGGAAAGTCGCTCATTTGAATACTGATGCAACTCATTAATGTAGCGTCGAATGTTACCGACCGGTGTGTAGGAGATTGGTGAAATCGCTTTCCAAGGCAGCGCATTTTCTAAAGTGGATTCCCCAAGATCACGAGCATTATTAATGGATGGCAAGATCATGTCTGTTTCCACACCACGATTTTGGGTAGACCACCCGGAGACCCTATAAAATTGTGCAATGGTCACTTTCAGTGCCCCATAGCCCTCAGGAAGTTGAACAATGTTTTGTACAGTACCTTTACCAAATGTTGTTCGGTCACCCACTAAAATAGCTCGTTGATAGTCATGCATTGCTCCTGCAAGTATTTCGGAGGCAGATGCACTGAAGCGATTTAGCATGACCAATAGCGGGCCTTCGTAAATAGCTTCTTCTCGACTGCGATGGACTGTAATCCTAGCACCACTGGCTTGACGAACAATCACAATTGGCTTACGGCCAACAAACAATCCGGCCATAGTGATAGCTTCGTCAAGACCACCACCGCCATTGTTTCTAAGATCTAAAATCACTCCATCCACACCATCCCGCTTAAATTGCTCCAAATGAGCCCGAACATCACGAGATGAACTCTTGTAGTTGTTCGGATTCTGTCGTCGGTCATTGAAATCAACATAGAACGAAGGTAGTTCAATAACTCCTATTCTGTAAGCCGCAGGACTTTCTTCAGTAGATGCCGTCGGTTCAAAAATTTCTGCTTTAGCTTCACCATCCTTCAGAATAATTTTATCGCGAACTATAGCAAAATTGAGGGTATCAAATCCGTTTTCATTCTTGCGCATAACTTGAAGACGAACTGTGGTCCCACGCTGTCCACGGATCAGCTCAACGACGTCATTCAAGCGCATATCAATTACGCTTTCGAATGGCTCTGTCCCTTGTGCAACAGCAATGATCCGATCATCGACAGCTAATTTTCCATGCCGTGCAGCTGCACCACCAGGAATAATCGAGTTCACAACGGTATAGCCATCTTCCCAGCGCAACACCGCACCGATACCATCCAAAGAGAGTTTGATCGAAATATCAAAGTTCCTCAGATCCTCCGCAGCCATGTAAGTCGAATGAGGATCATAGGCGCGTGTAAGAGCATTTAGATAAAGCGCAATTACATCATCGTCAGTGTACTGAGAATAATCCTTCCATATGGATCGAATACGCTTTAGTAATCGGTCCTTGGCCTCTTGATCCGTATTGCCTACCAACTTGAGCGTCAATAGGTCAAACTTTGTTTTCAGCCTCCAAGTCTCTTTCGCTTCATCTTCATTCTTAGGATAGGGCTCATCTTTCCGATCAATTCTCCATTGACCATCTTTGTCGAAGTCAAACTCGTCTTCCAGAAAAGATTCCAGCATCGCTTGACGTTGACTGAGCCTGGTTAGGAAACGTGTGAAGACGTCCATTGCCCAAGTGACATCACCACGCCGAAGCATGTCATCCAAACTGGTCTCTTTAGCTCGAAACTCTTTCACATCAGATTCCAGGAAGTAGTAATGTCCAGAATCCAAGGAATCTAGGTAGAGCTGGAAAATCCTTTTGGACAATTCATCATTTAAAGGCACCTGTGCATAGTGCAACGATGTAAATCGCTCCACAATCCCTCGAACAACCGCCTGATTGAGCTTGTCTTCCTCAGCCACTCCAGTATTTCCTCCCAGAAATACAAAAAGCAGCAGGATGGCTATAAGTTTTTTCATGTTGATTTGAAATTTAAGCTTTGGTTACTTGAAGAGGATCATTCTTATTCCATGATTGCCCCAAAAGTTCAAACGAATTGCCAGACTTACCATGACCACTCAAGTATCTAAACATATCATGAGATCAAGCCTCCTTTGAAGAAAACATCATGAAATTGCCTACATCGAGATTTAGAATCGGAATTGATCTTGGTACCAGCAACAGTGCTCTTTGCTATTTAGACCAGGAAGATTTTACAAATCAACTGCACTGTTTTGAAATTCCACAGTGGATTGGCAATGGTGAGTGGTATGATCAAAAGACCTTACCTTCTCATGCATTTTTGTTGACCAAAGAAGAAAAACTTTCTGGCCGCTTTCAATTGCCTTGGTCCGAGGATTCTGAACCTGATTTAGCTACTGGAGAATGGGCTCGGCAACAGCAGGCGCTCCGACCTGGGCGAAATATTCATTCTGCGAAATCTTGGCTATGTTACCACAATTTAAATCCAGAAGCAGAGATTCTCCCTCAGAGTGACCAACCAGAACTCAAACGATATTCGCCCCTTGCTGCGAGTTCACTCTTTCTTCAGCATCTTAGAGATTCGTGGAATCACAAAATTGCCAAAGACAGAACCGAACTACAGCTGGAAGACCAAGAAATTGTGCTTACGGTTCCTGCCTCTTTTGATGAAATAGCCCGAGAGTTCACCCTGCGTTCGGTCAAAATGGCGGGGCTAAAAACCGTCACTCTACTGGAAGAACCTCAAGCAGCCTTTTACTCATGGATTGCTGAAAATTTAGAGGACTGTGATTCCCCAAAAACATTATCAGATTATTTCAAAAACTCCGAAAATATTGTCTTAGTTGTTGATATCGGTGGTGGAACAAGCGATTTCAGCCTCGTCAAAGTAAAGATGCCTGAAGATCCCAAAGGGAATCCTGAAATGGAACGTCTAGCTGTCAGTGATCACATCTTACTGGGTGGGGATAATTTGGATTTAGCCCTAGCAGCACATGTTGAACAGCAACTTACAGGACAACAGAGAAAACTATCCCCCCGTCTTTGGGAGGCACTCACAGCCCAATGCAGAAGGGCAAAGGAAATTCTTTGGGCAACTGAACAGGATCAGTTTCCGATAACGATTGCTGAACAAGGGAGCAGACTGATTGGAAAGACAAAGAACTATATTCTCTCCCAAAATGAATTCGAACAAATCATCTTGGATGGCTTTTTCCCTGAACTGGACTGGGATGCTGATTTACCAGCCAAGAAGATTCTGGCATTGCGCACCCTTGGACTCCCATACGCCAGTGACACCGCAATTACTCGACATCTGCTCAGATTTTTAAGAAATCACTGCTCCCAAATTGAACCAGAACGCTTTCCTACTCACGTACTTTTCAACGGTGGGACACTCGAGCCTTCTTTGCTTCAGGAAAAAAATCCGGCGTCTACTGGAAAAATGGGGATCTCAACTAGGAGAAACTGAGAAAAGTGTTCAAATACTTCCTCAAGAGCAAATGCAGTTGGCTGTTGCCAAAGGAGCAACTTATTACCATCTTGTGCGTGAGGGGAAAGGGCTGCAAATCAAAGGAGGGAGTGCTCGAAGCTACTATGTCTCACTGCTGATTGATGGAATGGAGCCGGGTTCACAAAACCTAGCCTGGTTGTGCATCTTGCCCCAACAAGCTTCTGTCGAGGAATATCAGGAAGTACAGGGACACACCCTTGAAATTGCTATAAATCAACCTGTTCAATTTGAGATGAGGGCCTCCAGTATCCGAACGCAAGACCACTTGGGTGATATAATCCAAATTGAACAAGAAGAATTGGAACGTGATTTTACCGAACTTCCACCGATTCAGACATTTCTGGGAATAGACCGCAATCGGCTTCCCAAAAAAGCCACAACACTGGGAGTCCAACTCCGAGCAAAGTTGAATGAGATAGGGACCCTTAGCCTAGAGTGTGTTAACCACCACTTAAGTGAGGAGTGGCGCCTTGAATTCCGTATCCGAGAATCTGCACCAGAGGTAATTCAATCAGATCACAGCATCACTGTTGATAATCAATGGGAACCTCCTAGCAATTGGGATGATGTTCAGAGGACTCTGCAAAGCTGGTTTGGTAAGAGAAGCCGCCAAGAAAATCTGCCCTTGAGCCTAAACAAACAACTGGAGGCATTACTGGGCCCACGATCTGGTTGGCCACTCCCACTTTTGCGAGAAATTGCTGATCAATTACTTAGTGGAATGGGAACTAGAGTTCGTTCTGTAAACCATGAAATGAATTGGCTGAAAATCTGTGGATTCTGCCTGCGTCCAGGATTTGGATTTCCAAATGATGAGCTACGAATCAAGCAACTAACAGAATGGATTGCTCGTGGACCGCAGTTTCGAAAAGAGCGAAACGTAGAAGTTGAGTGGTGGATTTTTTGTCGCCGTGTAGCCGCAGGGCTACCTTCACAAACCCAAGAAGCCATCTTCAAATCTTTGGAAGAGCGATTGGTCGAAGGGAATCGTAAGCCAAGGACCTCGAAACTGCCAAAAGGGAAAAGACCCGCATCTATTTCTCCCAGCGCTCTCAACGAATTGTGGTTGTTACTTAGCAACTTAGAATCAGTACCACACGAGAAGAAGAGAACTTATAGTAAGCAGTTACTCGATCGCTTGGAAAAGGGACAAAGCACAGGGATTGAGGCACTCTGTCTAGCCCGCTTTGGTTCGCGTGAATTTGTGCATGCAGGTACTTTGTATGTGATCCCTCCAAAAGAAGTTGAATCTTGGATTCAAAGTTTGCTTGAAATCCATCATCAAAAACCGATTCAAGAGTTACCATTGGTTTTGACTAAGCTGGGGCAGTTTACTGGAGACCGACACAGAGATATTTCTCCAGATCTTCGAAAAGAACTGATTGCTTTCGTAGAATCCTATGATGAAGATGGTAGCCTAGTACGATTACTTACCGAAGAAGCAAAGAGAGATGCTGTGGAGATTCTAGAAAGCAACTTGCAGAACTGGTTGTTTGGTGATGAACTACCAATAGGTTTGAAATTAGCAAAATCATCCTGAAAAACAGTCATGATTCTTCTCAGTTAGTTATGCAAACAGAGTTACGACTTCGGAAGGCAGTGGATGCCTTACTGGACTCCTATCATAGTCATCCCGAAATTCAGAGCATTGGCTGCTCTGGCTTGCCTGCTCGAGAGAGCATCGTCCAGTTGGCCAATGATTTACAGGTTTTGCTGTTCCCGGGTTTGCTCAGGCAAGAACAACTTGATGCCATCAGTTTACCTTATTGGTTAGGTCAAAAAAGCGCTTCAATCTTCTACAGACTACGTGACTACCTGGAGCAAGTGATCTGCTGGCAAAGCAGACAGGAGGGATTACCCCAGCCACCAGCAGGCGCCTGTAGTGAAAGAGCAGAAGAAATTTCTCTCAACTTGCTCGAAACACTTCCGGAAATGAGAGAAGTTTTGGCTGAAGACGTCGAAGCCACCTTTGCAGGTGACCCGGCCGCTAATGATCGTAAGGAAATCGTTCTGGCCTACCCAGGAATACACGCCCTCAGCATTTACCGGATTGCCCACTTCCTCCACAACTACCAAATCCCGCTAATGCCACGGATTCTCAGTGAGCATGTCCACTCATTGACTGGAATTGATATCAATCCAGGTGCCCGGATTGGACGTGGTGTGATGATTGACCACGGAACTGGCATCGTTATTGGTGGTACCGCAGTGATACTCGACCAAGTGCGCATTTACCAAGGGGTAACACTTGGTGCATTCAGTCCAATACAGCATAAGAATGAACCACATCTCAAACGACACCCAACTATTGAGCGTGAAACCATTATTTACGCTGGCGCTACGATTCTAGGGGGCAATACTGTTGTGGGGGCCCGTTCAATCATTGGCGGTAATGTATGGCTAACTCATAGTGTACCTCCAGATAGCCGAGTCTACATTCAAGAACCTGGTCAGCAGCGTACTGAAGTTCGTGCTGAATTAGAGATGAGACCTACAGGAACCTGAACGATAAACCCCTCGATTTGAAAAAGTATATTATTGAATTTATTTAGGAATTCATCTGCATATCTCTGGGATTATCACAAAGGAAATTTCCCGGTAAACCAAGAACAAGAATGAGTCAGTTTAAGCCCCAGGAAGACCTCGTCACACTGACGAAACAGAAACTCAAACCACCGGTTCAGTTTAAAGTCCTACTACATAACGATGACTACACCACAATGGATTTTGTGGTGCGTGTTTTAGAGGCGGTCTTCCACAAAACGGCTGACGAAGCGACTCAGATTATGTTACAGGTCCACAAGACTGGTGTCGGTATCTGCGGCGTCTACTCCTATGAGGTTGCAGAAACCAAAGTTGAAGCTGTTCATGAGATGGCTCGTCAAAACGAGTTTCCTCTCAAAGCAAGTATGGAAGAAGTTTGATCTGACAGGAATCCCATATGTTCACGAGAGATTTAGAAATGTGCTTGATGGCTGCACAAAGTGAAGCCAAGGATCGACGCCATGAGTACCTTTGTGTGGAGCACATTCTTTATGCCCTATTGCACAATGACAATGGGGTAAGAATTATTAGAAGTTGTGGAGGCAACGTTGATCGAATCAAAGAAGATCTGGAAGAATTTTTTGATCAACAAGAAACCATGCGAGAAGAGGGATCCAATCCTCAACAAACCAGAGCCGTTCAACGTGTTCTCCATTTAGCAATCATGCACGTTAATAGTTCTGGGAAGGCATCTGCCGACGTTGGGGACATCCTTGTGGCAATTCATCGAGAATCCCAATCATATGCTTCCTATTTTCTGCAGAAAGAGGGCATCACGAGGCTCGATTTGCTGAATTACATCTCACATGGAATTGCTAAGGTAGCTGTTGAGGATGAAGAAGAGAACCACAATTTTGATAGTACAGACGAAGAAGAAAGCTCCCAGGGACGTGGGGAGCAGGATGCCCTCAAACACTACACCACAAACCTAACAAAGCTTGCCGATGAAGATCGCATTGACCCCTTGATTGGACGCGATGCAGAGTTAGACCGAACAATTCAGATTCTCTGTCGACGTCGGAAAAATAATCCTATCTACGTAGGCGATCCTGGGGTCGGTAAAACCGCTATTGCGGAAGGTCTTGCCTTACGCATATTCCGTCAAGAGGTTCCTGAACTTCTGGAAGGATCTGAGATTTATGCGCTTGATATCGGGGCACTCTTAGCTGGTACAAAATTTCGTGGGGACTTTGAGCAACGCATCAAAGCAGTTCTTAAATCTTTGCAGCAGAAGCCAAAATCTATCCTATTCATCGATGAGATTCACACGATCATTGGCGCTGGGGCAACTAGTGGGGGATCAATGGATGTCTCGAACTTACTCAAGCCGGCTCTAGCGAAGGGTGAGATTCGATGCATAGGGTCTACAACCTATGATGAATATAAAAAACTTTTCGAGAAAGACCGAGCTCTATCCAGACGCTTTCAGAAGATCGACATCGATGAGCCCTCAATTGAGGAGACCTTTTTAATTCTCAAGGGACTAAAAAATCGTTACGAAGAACATCACGAGCTCCGTTATACTGTATCTTCCCTAAGAACCGCCGCTGAGCTATCTGCAAAATACATCAATGATCGCTATCTGCCTGACAAAGCTATCGATGTTATTGACGAAACTGGTGCTGCTATTCGGCTGAAAGGAGCGGGCCGCAAAACTGTTAATTCCCAAGACATTGAAAAAGTCATCGCCAGTATTGCGCGGATTCCGATTGAGCGAATGAATAGTTCTGATAAGGAAAAGCTCAAGGACCTTGAAAAAGAGCTCCAGCTTCAGGTCTTTGGACAGGACAATGCAATTCATGCCTTAGTTCAGGCCATCAAACGCACACGAGCTGGCTTGCGACAAAGTGATCAACCCATTGGCTCTTTCTTATTCACTGGCCCCACAGGAGTTGGGAAAACCGAACTGGCCAAGCAATTGGCACAAATTACAGGAATTCATTTCCAACGCTTCGACATGAGCGAATATATGGAGAAGCATACTGTTTCCCGGTTGATCGGAGCACCTCCGGGATATGTTGGCTATGACCAAGGAGGACTGCTTACCGATGCGATACGTAAGCATCCCCACACCGTTTTACTGCTGGACGAGATCGAAAAAGCTCACCCGGACATCTTCAATATTTTGCTTCAGGTGATGGATCACGCGACTCTCACAGATAACAATGGTCGAGAAGCAGACTTCAGAAATGTAGTTTTGATTATGACGTGTAATGTGGGTGCTAAAGAAATGGCTTCCTCTGTGATTGGATTTGGCAGTCAGTCTCCAACGACACCATCAAAACAAGCGTTGGAGCGCACCTTCAACCCAGAGTTTAGAAATCGATTGGATGCGATTATCTCCTTTGCACAGTTACCAAAAGAAGTCGTCCAACTCATTGTTGACAAATTGATTATCCAGCTAGAGATCAAACTGCAGCAGAAAAAAGTAACGATCAATGTAAGTAACAAGGCCAGAGATTGGTTAGCTAATAAGGGGTATGATCCTCATTTTGGAGCACGTCCGATGAAGAGGGTCATTCAGCAGGAAATAGAAACAGTTCTTGCCGATGAAGTTCTCTTTGGAAATCTAGAAAACGGAGGAGAGGTAACAATTGGCCTCAAAGCCGACAAGCTAACTTTTAAATATAATTAAACAAATAGGTCTCGACTATTTCAGAGAACATCAAATTTTGAAGCTTTTACAAAATCAGCACTACGTGTGTTGAACTTTTCTCTCTTTTTTTGCGATCTTCACACAACACAACCCGTCCGCCTCCTTCCGCACTCAGGCAGGAAGCCAGATTGCCTCTCACAAAGGAGTCTATGATGTCTCAGCATCTTCGCTCTACCCTCATCGCCATTGCTGAAACCGAACAGCAGGGTTTTGCTCTTAAACAACAGTTGAGACGCTTCGAAAAAGAAATTGCTGATGTCAATGAGCTAGTTGCTCCTGTCGAAATGGTTTTTCAAAACCTTCAGGCAGAGAAGACCACGTTGATCAACCAACAGCAGCAAATGGAAAATGAACTCGAAGAGCAACGCATTCTCATCGAAAAACTCGAAAAGCATGTTCCAAGAATCCGGAACGAAAAAGAATTTGAAGCCAGTAAAAAGCAACTGGAGTTATCTCGCAAGCATCGCTCAATGCTAGAAGAAAACTTGTTAGAAGTTGCGATCAAATTAGAAGATTTAGATCCTAAAATGGCTGAGCAGAAATCTGAATTGGAGAAAGGGAAACAGGAAGCAGAAGAAGCCCTAGAACAAACGATTCTATCTCAAAAGCAAACTATTCTTGCGATACAAGAATTAGAAAATTTTTTCCAAAAATCTTTTGAAAGTGCACCCAGGCCTATTCAGCAATTTTACAAACGTTGCCAGAAAAATGGACTACATCGTCCGATCACTCCGGTCGTGGATAAAACTTGTGGGGGGTGTAACATTCGACTTCAACCTCAATTTGTAAACGAATTTCTAACAGAACCAGATAATTATCGAAACTGCCCTCACTGCAACCGCATTCTTTACATGCCACTAAGTGAAGAGGAGACTGCTGTCGACGCCTGATTTCTCTCCTTGATATGAAAATCCCGCTAATTTTCTTTTGTTGCCTACTACTGGCTGGATGTGAACTGAGCTACTACTGGCAAGCCACACGAGGCCATCTTGACCTGCTTCAAGGTAAGCAGGAAATCCAGAGTCTGTTGCTAGATAACACAACTGACCCGGAACTCAAAAAAAAGTTTCAGCTTCTTTCCGAAGTTCGCAGCTTCGCCTCCACTGAATTAAATCTACCTTCCGGCAACGGCTACAAAAGTTACGTGGAGTTGCCAAATTCCTATGTAAGTGTCCTCGTCTCTGCTGCACCGCCCTTTTCATTACACCCAAAACAATGGTGCTATCTCATCATTGGCTGCCAAGGCTATCGTGGATATTTTGACATTGCTGATGCTGAACAACTAGCAAATGAGTTGAGAGAGAATGGTTTTGACGTATCTCTTTCTTACGCAAGTGCTTATTCCACATTGGGTTATTTGAATCAGAGTTGGTTACCCGATTATTTTTCAGATCCAGTACTTAGTACTTTTCTTCAGCGTTCCGACAGGGAGCTAATCGCAACCCTCATACACGAGATGGCACATCAGGTGGTTTATGTTGCTGGTGACACATCTTTCAATGAGTCCTACGCTACCTTTGTAGAGCAGGAAGGCACATTGCAATACCTCAGAGCAAGTAATCTGGGGGATAAAATGGAACAAATCCGACAAAATTACGAGGATCGTTTATTATTTCGAAGTTGGATTGATGAAACTATCAAAGAATTAAACGACCTTTATGGATCTTCATTAAATGAAGATAAGAAACGACTGCAGAAACAATTGATTTTTGAACAATTGAAACAGCGCTATCAACAAAACCAATCCCAATTTAAGTTATTGAATTACAGTCGATGGTTTGCTCAGGATTTGAACAACTCACATCTATTAGGTGTCAAGCGTTACCATAATTTTGTGCCTGCTTTCGAGGAGTTGTTTAAGAGCGCAGAAAGCAATTGGAAGGATTTTCACACGAAAGTTGAAGAACTCGCTCAGTTACCAAAAGAAGAGAGAGATAAGTTGTTGAATCAACTGATTCTATCAAAAGTGAACTGATGAAGAAGGTGGTTTTTACAGGTGGGAAATTGGCTCTTGTGGGTGGAATTTTTTATTACTTGATTAGCAGTGATCGCTTGAACTTAGAGCGATTATTGCTGCTGAAGGATTCTCCTGATTTGTTAGTGCTGATTCTCTCTGTTCTCATCATGTTAGTGGTCCCTTTGGCAGCATTACGGTGGTGGCTACTACTGAAAGCTCTTGGCCTTCAAGTTTCTCCACGCAGAACCTTTCTACTGACTTGGATTGGTAACTTCTTCAACAGTACTCTTCCTGGAGCTGTCTCTGGTGACCTTGTAAAAGGCTATTACATTACAAAGGCCCAAGCTGAAGAAGGCCGAACCCATGCCTTCATGACTCTTCTGATTGATCGTTTCGTAGGTTTATTTGGATTGATCGTCATCTCCTTTTTTTCCCTGCTTGTAAACTTATCTTTCTTTCTTGAAAATCCACGACTCCATGGTTTGATTTGGCTGATCGGTTTTTTGTTTTTAGCCACAATTTGCTTTTACACTTTGGTCGTTTGGCCATTTCAAGATAGTAAAGATCCCTTCCTGAAATTTTTTGAAAAACTCCCCGCTAAAAAGTTTACAACCAAAATTTATTTTGCTTTCAAAAGCTACCAAAATCAGAAGCCGATTTTGCTTTCAACATTACTGATAGCGATTCTCATTCACTGTCTAGTGGCGTTCTTGTTTTGGAAAATTGCTCACTTACTAACTGACACTGAAATGGGACTAGGAACTCAATTGTTTCTAATGCCAATTGGACTTATAACAACTGCTATTCCGCTTGCACCTGGTGGGATTGGAATTGGCCATGTCGCATTTGAATCGCTGTATCAGTTAGTGGGGGTGTCTGGTGGAGCAGACATTTTCAATATGTACATCATCATACAATTGGCAGTGTATCTGTTGGGAGGAATTCCCTATTTTCTCTACAACAGCGAGTATCACATACCCCAAGAAGAGAATATTTCTCGAAGTATGTGACCAATCCGCTATTGCCTCAAAAGATAGCTCTCAAGACTATCAATAGTATTTTTCTGTTCAGCAACCACACCTCGCATCACATCTCCTGAACTCAACACACCGATCACTTTTTCGTTCTCCATTACTGGGACGTGACGGAATCTATGGTCGTTCATCAATTCCATCACATCCTGAATGGTTCGTGACGGATCAATGCAATAGACCTTACTGGTCATCAATTCTTTAACCTCTGTCGTTTTGGAAGAACGGCCTACCAGAATCACCTTGCGCGCATAATCACGCTCAGAAAAAATTCCGAGTAGTTCTTCATCTTCCATCACCAAAACCGCACCTATATTGTTCTCACTCATGACCTTCAGTGCATCGAACACACTGATATTTGGAGTGATTGAGACGACTACACTGCCCTTTTCGGATAGCATTTGACGGACACTCAACATGGATCCCTCCCTGAAAAGTGGTTATTGTCTGACCAACTCAGCGGAAACAAGCTTTTAACGCCTTTGGAAAAGGAATGCAAGGCTTTGGGAGGAAAACAACGTAACTAGAACCAGCCAGGTAGGCTGGCTTTCCAATCTAGGACGCGTCGGAGGTAGGTTTTATTGTGAAGCTTTGAACGTCTGAAATAGCCTGCTGACCACTGATATTTCGACCTATGACACGCCAAAAGAGCTTATTCTTCTGACTTGTTTGCATAAGCCCCATTGCCATTCCTGGCAATTCACCTGTCAGTGGCACCAACTCTTTATCGGCTATCCAGCGATCTCCTTGTGGCAGGTCGAAATAAAGACGAGGATCTTCAAACTTTTCATCAACCCCAACCTGAATCTTGAATTCAGCAAAGACTAAACTGTCCCACTGAAACAGAAATAATCCGTTTTCATCGAAAACAAAACTATCCGAAGGGAGGAGCAATCGAATATCACTAAGGCGGATAGTGCCGGACTCCATGGCGTTGTTGTCTTCCTTCAACTCCTTCAACTGATCGTCAGGATCCACTGTCACAGCAATTTTGTATTCGCCTAGTAATTGGTCGGTCGGAGGAATATATTCGAGATCAAAGGTTATGGTCTCTCCGGGGGCAATTACGTCGGCAATGGGATTAGCAATAGTAGTTCGTCTTCGTGGTTGTCTTTCGTTATAGTATTCCACCTTGCAAAGCACATCTTGAACAACATCTCCACCTACATTCACCAAGTTCAGACGCATCCTTAGCGTCTCACCACGTAGTAGGTGTTCTGGCAATACACTGACACTCTCCCAGCGCAGATCGGGTGGATCGAATTGAAGTGGCGAAGGCCTTGGAGCTTTGCCACTGCTCTCCATCACGACTAACTGTTCCTGAGCAGCGGCTAAATCGTCTGGGGTGGCAATGTAAAATTGTCGGTTGACACCCTGATCTGATTCCGCAATTGGTTTTTCAAATTCTGTGTCCCAGATTCTTGCCGCCACACGATAGCGACCAGGAGCCTCAAGTACCACATCATGAAGCATTCGAGATGTTTCGTAAGGTGGTATTGTAAAGATTTGCCGTTGGGACTGATCCAATCGATTGCCGTCTAACGTCAACAAAACCTCAAGGCCCACACTGCGAACTTCTTCACCAGGGTTATGGACTGTGACCTGAACTAATTGAATATCATTGATCTTAGGACAATATGGATCGTCAACTGATTTGAGAACAATTTCTGGTGATTTGATGACTAAATCCGGACCATCCGGAATCGGGCAATTCTTGGATAGAACAATAGACTCTACAGTTGGATCTGAGGGATTCTGCGCATTCAGCAGACTCGGAAATCCAATCAAAATATAGAAGGTAATTAGAATAAAGCTGGATTTCAAAAGCTTGGGAAGTGGCATAGGCTTAGTTTGAACAGTCAGCGTTGGATGGGATTTAATTTCTTAGTGTAATTCAAGAAATACACAAATTTGGTCAATTGCCTGAATTCAGAAAAGTCTTTCAGATCCGAGACTGGCTTGGTTTGTCAGTAGGATGGGTAATTTCTGAAATACGAACACCATAATGGTCATTGATCACAACAACCTCCCCTCTGGCGATGATTTGGTTATCTATGAAAATTTCCACAGGTTCTCCAATCAATTTTGGAAATGACAACACTGTTTCCTTTCGCCAATTCAGAATTTCTCGTAAAGCTAGGCGTTTTCTAGAAATTTCTACCACCAAGCGTTGGGGAACATCGCTCAAAAAATCAATAGTGTGGCCGAGTTCTTTGTTAGGAAGATCATTCGAAGACATGGGAATTCTTGGCAAGCAGCAATAAATAGAATATAAAGAATTTACGTGATGGATCAAACCTAGTCAATCTAGTCTTCCAATGATTAATTCTTAGGGTTCTTAATTCTGTAAAGTGTGCAATAATGACACACTTTATATTATCAGAGTTTTAATTAATACCATTCCCACAGACGGGGTCTGCTGTATCAAAAAATTATATTGATTCATTTTTGTCAAAGAAGGTTTTATGGCAAAACAACCTAATGAGAACAAAGACACTCCCAATGTCAACCTTCTCAAGTTTCAACAAGAACTGGAAGAATTGGCTAAGGAAGTCCTGGCAATGGAAGGTAAGGGATTTTTTGCAAAATTAGGACTTGGAAAAAAAACGAGAGAGGTTACCCCGGCCACAGGAACCGACATCCTCGAAATTGCTTTTCTACGTGGAGACAAGGAGATCAACAAACTGGTCTCTCAATTGTCGGGAGACCCAAAAAATCAAGCAATTCGAATGCAATTGGTTGGACGTGCACTGCAAATGGAAGGCAGACCTCAATTGGAGGTAGCAAGAGCTCTCCTGATCCATTCTTGTTTGCCGTTTTATTGGGGCGAGGTAACAGGCCCTGCGGTACAAATGCTTCTGAGGGTCTTTAAGCTTTACTTGGAACGGATACTCCAGATTCATAAAGAAAAGATGATGGCCATTCAATCCAGTGTCTTGAAAGGGGTAAATCTCAGTGGGATCGAGGTAAACGAAGATGACATGGAAGACTCGGGAGTAGGAAACCGAGCTGGAATGATGATGGAAATTAAAATTTGTGAAGGTCTTCTAGAAAAAATTAGTGAAGCCAATGTCACGCTTCAAAATAAAATGGGAGTGTCTCTCAGTAAATACGAACTGGATTTGGCACTAGGCAAGGGTGGTGGTGGTGGCATGTTTGGTTCAGAAGGCTCAGACATCAACGTTGAACAAGTTCAGGGAATTGTCACCACCAAAATCATGCACTCTATTGACATGATTAAGCTCATTCCCATGATGAATAGTGCGGGCTTGTCGCTCGCAGAAAAAATGAAGGAAATTGAAGACAAAATCCCCTATCCATGGGTAATGATTGGTCGCCTCAATCAGCAGATGGTGCGTTATCACATCATGCGCATGGAAGCCGGGGACGATCAAGCTCGACCTTTTGTTGCTCCGGCTTTCAATGCCGCAGTCGTTGCGTACCGAAGATCAATGAAAACTGTTTCCCAATCCATGCCCAAAAAGCAGGATCTTCCTGCTCTAGCTGAGTTTGCAAATCTCACCTACTACGGTTACATCAACCGCCAAATCATGCGGCTTGACAAGGAGGGATTGAAAAAGCTATTGCAAGCAGGGAAAGATGCTGCTGACGCCGCTATGACTGTTGACGAGTCCTATGCACCTATGCAGGCTAGGCTCCTTAGAGCCTGTAATTCAATGGGAATGGGTCTAAGTGAAGGCGAAACGCAGGAATAATTTCTAGGCACCCTTGGCCACAGGAATTGGAAGAGGCTGATAGCTCAAATTCTCCAAAGATTTTAACTGATGGAGTGATTTTGTGAATTGCACTGCTGCTTCAGAAGTTGTGAAATAGGGAAGGTTGTATGCCAATACAAGTCGGCGTATGTGGCGAGCACCAACAGTCCTTTTCCTGCGACGAGTCGTGTTGATTAGCAATGCGACTTCTTTCCTCAGAATGTATTCGATGATATTCCCCTCCTCACTAGCATCCATGGATGTGATTTGGATTCTTTGCACACCTTGGTCCTTTAAAACTTGGAAGGTTCCTCTAGTGGATAGGATCTCGTAACCCATTTCTTCTAGCATCTTAGCCACGATTACCATCTTGGGCTTATCTTCGTCCATCACCCCGATGAACACATAAGGTCTGTTTAAGCTGTCCTCAAAAACGGCCATTTGTGCTTTTAAAAACGCCTCCTCGAAGTTAGTTCCCCTGCCCATTACCTCACCAGTTGAGAGCATTTCTGGGCCCAGAGTCGTATCAGATCCTGTAAAACGCATGAATGGGAAGACCGTTTCCTTAACCGCATACTCTGTGGGAGCATGATATTCAAAACCAAGGGAAGAGAGCTTTTCTCCGAGCATCAATCTAGTTGCATACTTGGCAAGGGGAACCCCAATTGCCTTGCTAACAAAAGGAACCGTTCTAGAAGCACGTGGATTCACCTCAATGACGTAAACATCTTTCTCTTTGACTGCGAATTGAACATTCATGAGCCCGCAAACCTTAAGTTCTTGAGCCATGGATTTCGCCTGTATGCAAAGTTCTTCCAAGATATCTTGCTCAAGCCCAAATGGAGGAAATGAGCATGCACTATCTCCGGAATGAATTCCTGCCCGTTCAATGTGTTCCATAATACCGGCGACTTCTGCTTTCTCTCCATCTCCCAAAAGATCAACGTCAATTTCAACTGCATTGCTCAGGAATTGGTCAATCAAGACCGGATGATCTGGTGAAACTTTGATGGCTTCAGTAAAAAATTCTTCCAGACGATCCTCACTCTCTACGACGACCATAGCTCTTCCACCCAACACATATGAAGGTCGAACTAGAATTGGATAGCCGATACGTTCAGCTATTTCACGTGCTTCATCCAACGACCTGGCCGTGCCATTGGCTGGTTGTTGCAGTCCAAGCTTATTGAGCATTGCTGCAAAAAGTTCACGGTTTTCTGCTCGGTCAATGCTCTCAAAATCAGTTCCTAGTAACTCTACCCCTGCGTCATGTAAAGGCTTTGCCAGCTTTAATGGAGTTTGTCCCCCTAGTTGCACAATCACCCCAATCGGCTTCTCGAGTTCGATAACATGCATGACATCTTCGAAGGTGAGGGGCTCAAAATAAAGTCGATCTGAGGTGTCATAATCTGTACTTACCGTTTCAGGATTACAGTTGTACATAATGGCTTCATATCCATATTCACGAACTGCCAGAGCAGCGTGGACACAACAGTAATCAAACTCGATACCCTGGCCAATCCGATTTGGGCCGCTTCCCAAAATCAACACCTTAGGCCGATCCGTTGGGATGGATTCGTTTTCCTGAGCATAGGTAGAGTAGAAATACGGAGTCTCCGAAGAAAATTCAGCCGCACAAGTGTCTACCATCTTGAAAACGGGACGCAATCCCATTGATCTTCTGAGTTTAGCAACCTCAGCTTCAGGTACTTGGAATTTTTTCGCCAGCAAGGCATCTGAAAAACCCAAGGACTTCCATCGCCGTAAATCTGTTCGTGTAACTTGATCAACGCTTTGCTGAGCTATTTTGATTTCTTCCTGAATCAAACTCTGCATCTGCATTAGAAACCAAGGGTCAATGAAAGTTTTTTGGTGTAGACGCTCCACATTCCACCCAACTCTCAGAGCATCGGCCACAAACCATAAGCGCTGGCTTGTGACGCGTGAGAGTTCTTCCTCAAATACCTTATCAAGATCTCGATCTTTTGGATAAATTTGTGGATCTAATCCAATATGGCCTGTTTCCAAAGATCGAAGTGCTTTCTGTAATGATTCCCGGAAGGTACTACCAATTGCCATGGCTTCGCCAACGGATTTCATTTGGGTTCCCAAACGCGGATCTGAAAGAGGGAATTTTTCGAAGGTAAAGCGTGGAATTTTTGTCACTACATAGTCGATAGATGGTTCAAATGAAGCGGGAGTTTTCTTGGTGATATCATTGGGAATTTCGTCCAAAGTGTAGCCCACTGCCAGTTTGGCAGCAATCTTGGCAATCGGGAACCCTGTCGCTTTGGAGGCAAGTGCAGAACTTCTGGATACTCGAGGGTTCATCTCAATGACCATAACCTGGCCATCTCTTGGATTGACTGCAAACTGTACATTTGAACCGCCAGTATCAACTCCAATCTCACGCATGATCTGAAAAGACATGTCACGGAGTTGCTGGTATTCAACATCAGTGAGAGTCTGTGAAGGAGCAACCGTGATACTATCCCCAGTGTGAACACCCATCGGATCAAAATTTTCAATTGAGCAGATAATGACGCAGTTGTCGCTATGGTCTCTCATGACCTCCATCTCGAATTCTTTCCAACCGAGAATTGACTGCTCAACCAGAATTTCCTGCGTAGGGGAGGCCGACAATCCATTAGTCGCAATCTGAATCAGTTCCTCCTGATCAGTTGCTACTCCACCACCTTCTCCCCCTAGAGTGAAAGAGGGTCTTATAATCAATGGATACTCAATCTGCTCTGCAACATCCAAAGCTTCTGCGACAGAATGAACAACACGACTCATTGGCATTGGAATACCAAGTTTTTCCATAGAAGCCCTGAAGAGTTCGCGATTCTCCGCCTTTTGGATAGCCTCTATATCCGCACCAATTAATTCCACCTCGTATTTTTTAAGAATTCCCGCTTCATCCAACTTCATAGCCATGTTCAAAGCTGTCTGTCCACCCATTGTTGGCAAAAGGGCGTCTGGGCGTTCTTGCGAGATGATTCGCTCCAAGACAGGCAACCGGATTGGCTCAATGTAAGTTGCATCAACAAGCCCGGGATCGGTCATGATTGTAGCCGGATTGCTGTTGACCAAGATCACCCGAAATCCTTCTTCCTTGAGGGCTTTGCAGGCCTGTGTGCCACTGTAGTCAAACTCACAGGCTTGACCAATCACGATAGGGCCGGAGCCAATCAGCAGGATGGAGGAGATATCGTTTCTTCGAGGCATAATTCGGCCCTAGCTACTCAGCTTTGATTTTGGAGTGGATTTTAAATCAGTGTTGATTCAGTGAGGCAGGCAGGTATTGGAATGAAACTCTAGGTTTTGTTCCGAAGACAAGTGGAATAACCATCACTTGAACCTCAGAAGATTCTCAGAAAGCACACAGGACTTGCAAGTCTTTTAAGAATTGCACTACTTGACTCGATTCAATGCCTCCTCATAAAGGTCTTCGCTGTCCCGACGATTCGCTGACTCATAAAATGCTCTGGCCTGTTGTCTTTTTCCAAGTGCTTCATACGCCAAACCTAAGTTGTAATCATCAGATGCTGTACGATCTTTGCGTCCCTGTAAGTAAGTGATTGCCTCCTCGTACGCATTTCCCTGAAGCAAGGTAATGCCGACTTCGTCCCCATCGCCATCAATACTCATGTCAGCTTTTCTAAAAGTGGGGACAACTTGGGAAACATATTCCCTAGCAATTTGTTCAGTCAGCCGATATTGCAGATCCAGATTGGATAGAGGGACCCTGCTATCACGCCTAAGGTTGTATCCCTGTGCCAGGTATTGCTCGTAGTTCTCCGTAATCATCCTAGTCTTGTCAGCTTCGCTTAAGAATCGTTCAGTCAGATTTTCATCCTCCTGAAAGTTTTTAGTAATCCAAAGTCTCACGTTATCGGGCAAGTGGGACGTTTCACTTTTTCCACCCCATTTCCGAACATAAAAGGCCTGTAAAGTTTGAGGAGGAATAAGTTCTGCTCCACTGCTCTGACGATTGAGACTAATACGAACTTCAAGGGCCCCCATCAATTCAACATAAGGGGTATTCTCCTCAATCCCACCACCAAGTCTTTCCGCACCGAAGACAGCGCCACGGGCCAAAAGCTGTTGTTCAATCGGGAGGGCCTCATTGAAAACTGTTACGAAATAGGGAACAGACTCTTTGCTTTCCTTTCGAATCTGTGAGTAACGGACCAATGCAGAGATGACCGCCACTCGATTTGGGTCAGGAATGACACCAGCGTAGCCTTTCACGTCTTCGCTAGTATTCAACAATCTCAGAGAGGAATTTTTAGAGAAATTTTTGATGACTTGTAATCGAAAAAGCTCAGCTACTTGTTCACTTGATGGATCAGCTTCGAAGGAGAGAACACTAGGAGATAAATGTGATGAACCTTCTGCCTCCACTGGTAACGATATTTTTACTAGCGGTTGACCTTTGAAAGGACCCACTTCCAGTGCATCTACTTCATTGAGTTCAAATTTTGGAGTTTTGGCAACCACAAACTCAATTTGTAGATTCTGACTAAAAAAGGAACAGGACATCTGGCCTGCAGCAAAAAACATTAAAAGTAAAATTAGTAATAAGTTTGAACGGATCATCCCAGAACTCAATTAAAGCTTTCTACTCTGAATTTGTGAACGAAGTTGTGGAAATTGGCGCTGTAAATTTTCGATTCTGCCAATTCCTTTGGCATAAATTAGGTTTGTTTGATCTATTTGGTGAGCCGCACGATAATTGAGAAGCGCTAATCCATAATCGCCAAGAGCCTCAAAACAAAGACCAAGATTGTAGAGATCTTCTGAATTTGGATCATTAGCTGTCTGCCCCTGAAGCCTCTGCAAAGCAGACTCATATGCCCCCCCTAGTATCAAAAGTCGGGCTTGTTCATCGCCGTCTTCAGCGACAGGATATTCCACTGTTGATTGGCTTACAGAAACTCGTCTCACGAAATCAGCCCCCACTGAAGCTACCATTTCTCCCACCATTACAGATAATGGCGGCAAAACCTCTGAAGTTCTTGTAACGGACTGATCATCACCTTGATCTTCCAGAAAGTCCTGGGGTGAGCTCATTCCTTCTTCAGCTTGGTCCACAATTCCACCTGGACTTCCACCCACTCGCTGGGCAAATCTTCTGTGCACCACATCCGTAGCCACAATTTCCGTAGGTTGTAATCGCACAAGCTTGAGTTCCACTATCAAACTTCCACTCAATTGTTTATAGGGCCACCAGACTAGTTGTTGAACAGTTAATTTTTCTGCTGGAATTTTTTGTCGTGAATTAGCAGGTGTAAAATATTTCAACGAAATTTTCTGAAGATCGACTCCATCCAGTCGCTCTGATGTAAGCCAAATATTCCCACTCAGGACCGCATCCACATCTTTAGTTACATAGCCTTGAGTTGCGATCATTTGCTGTAGAGCTGCATCATTCTCAAGACTATAAAACTCGTCAGTCAGTAGAACCTCAAAAAAAGGGACTTTGGTCAATTGATTGGTAATGCGAGCTCGAATATTCCTTGACAGGATTTGTCGTTCTTCGCTATTCAGATTTGCTGATTTTTTCGACCAATTCCCCCCTCTTTCCGTAACAAAATCTTCTTGAATAACTCCAACCTCAAAAATACCGATGGCAATTCGTTGAATATCTGAAGTATCAATTTCAGCTGGCCGAAGAATCTGAAGGCTTGTTTTCTCAGAGCATGCTGACAAAAGAATTAGTAATAAGATCCAACTGATTTTTCTAAGTATAAACTTACGATACATTTTTGATAAATATCTTAAACTTAAAGGTAGTAAGATTGTCATGAACAAAAGAGATTAGCATGAACTACTCTCTTACTTTGGCAACAGTAACTGAGCAGCATCCCAGACTTTCTGAGTTGAAATGGAATACATACAGATTTGCTGTTCTCTGTTCTTACATGTGCCTTTCCCGGTTCTGGAACATGGACGACAGCGCAATGCCAAATCAGTCTCGATTAACCTGCTTTGTGCTAACATGGGAGCGTAACCAAATTCTTTCACGGTAGGGCCAAATAGGGCGATAGAGGGCGTCCTCATTGCTTCTGCAAGATGGATTATAGAAGTGTCGTTAGCAACCACTGCATTGGCCATTTCAAGAAGTGCTGCTGATTGGAGAATAGTAAAAATCCCTGCAGCGCAGAAGACATTTTGGGAACCCCTAAAATACTCTGCCAATTCTTCTGTTTCAATTTCCCCATTGGCACCGACCAATACTACTGAAACTCCTGACTGAATTATATTCTCAACCAGTTGCTTAAAATTCTGTAAGGGCCAGCATTTGAGAGGAAAAGAGGCCGAAGCACCAATGCAGATAAATGGCTTGTCCTGCAAATCGTTTTGGTTCAGCCAAGCCTTAACATAGTTTTTATCTGCTACGCTAGGAAACAATTCTGTCTTGGTTGACAGCGTACCAGTGTGATGGCGTTGTAACGGTTCAAGCCACTGTTCCCGTTGTGATTTTCCGTTGAAAAACTGCCCCCAGCGAAATCTAATTTGAAGTTCACGAGCAAGCGTTCGCTTCTCAATCAACCAATGTTCTGGTTTTGGAGCATGACGCTTCAGTTGCCAACCAATCCAACGACTTCGCAAAGAGTTGTGGATATCATAGATTAGATCGAATTTTTGCAGACGAAGTTGATTTATAAGTTCTTTTAGATCGTTACGGGTCTCTTTTCGATGATGGTAGATGATTTCGTCAAGATGTGGATTATTTTCCAGGACTCGACCAAATCCCTCTGAGGTTAGAAGGGTTAATCGGGAGTCAGGATATACTTTGCGGAGTTCACGATAGATTGGAGTCGTCAGCACCAAATCTCCCAATGAACTAAAGCGAATTAGCAGAATATTGCTAAACACAAGGCGTGGGTCTAAAAATGAAGCGGCAGATTATCAGTTACAATTTCCGTTTTGAAGTTCAGCTAGTAGGGCTGGTTGGTTGCCTTCCAGAATATCGATGGTGAGCTTAATCATTCTTGATCTTTGCTGCGGAGATAGGGCCTTCTGACGTTTAGTGCAATATAGTTCTCGTAGTTCACTGATCAAATTGTCTCGGGCTGGCTGATCAGTTAGCGAAAATTCTTTCTCAGCAAGATACTCGTATGTACCGTCTGATTTGAGGTAAAGTTCCTTATTTTTAAGATACTCATAAGTCATATCCTGACGTAAAATGACTTTCTCACCCTGATCAGTAGCTGCCACTTTGACGGTTTCATAAGTGCCATCGGATTTCAAAATCAGAGTCTTGCCGTCTCCCAATTCAACAATGTTTTGCGCAAACAAAGAACCACTAATAGTTGCCGATAGGATTACAGTTCCCAAAATCATCTTCCAACGCATAGATTCTCACTAAGTGTTCACCAGATCATGTCGAATCGGTTCAGTGTTCACCAAAGTTTCCAACCATTCTGCTTTCTCCTTCCAGAATTGACTCAGCCATCTTCTTACGTCATTTGCTGAAGAAGACTGTAGGGCACTGGGCAATGGAATTTCACGAACCGACAACAATATATTTTGCCTTCCTCCAAGCAACCATTGCCAAGCAAAGCGTACTGGTTTTTCCTGATGAAAAGTCACATCCAAAATTGAATGCCAAGTTTGATCCTGCATTAACGTAGCATGAATTAGTTCACCAGGCTTCGGAGTATAAAGAAATTTAGAATTTCTCAATAGTTGTCCGTGTCTCCTATAAGCATCTTTTTCAGGCAATAGAAGCAGAGAACGGGTTTGTTCAAGAAGATTTTTGTACTTTTCACCTACTTTTGCCAACTGCTCTTGGGTGGCCTGTGGATCGTTAGTTTGCCGCTCAGCTGGCAGATACAGGTAAACTGGTGCTTCATCTAGCCAGGCTCGCCATTCTAGCACTAGATTTGGAATTTTCCTATGGCGAAGTGGAGTGACAATCGGTGTGATTTTTCTACCGAGAACTCCTCTAACAATGAGAGGTACCAGAGGTCCTTCTTGGTTTGAAATTACAAGATAAGAGCGATCACGTGATAATGTGGATGGCAGCGAAATTTCCCAATTCAGATTCTGGGATTTTTTTAGACATTCCCACTGAACACTGCGGAAAAACTGGTAAAAAGCGTGCCACCAGACACTAGCTGTCGTTTTTTGAAGGATCTTTGCGAACGTGAGAGGAAGAGCTATCAAGCACAGGGCAATTTCGATGAAATAGAATTTTATGAAACTGCCCACAGGAGAGGACTCAGGCAATGCTGAACTCATTTAACAGGTAGTCATCATATTCGTCTGCGATGATTGCAATACAGGCAATCATCCACTCCAGTTCTTCTGGATCTAGGCCCAGCACTGGACGAACAAAGTTCAGAACAAGATGTTTATTGCGAATCCCAAAAGAAACACCCTTGAGCTTAAAAGTCCCATTTAATTTCAGGACATATTCGTTCAACTCAGGGTTTGATCGTGCGTAACGGAAAAGGTTGGCTGCCACAATTAACTCTGCGTCTTCTTCGAGGGAAGTCAGAAAAATCTGAACCTTCACAGAGCCATTGACGATCCACCACTCTGTGTCATTCACAAACCCCTTGTCTGCATCACCACAATTGTGAAGAAAATCAGAGATCAGTGCACTGTATTTATTCACGTTTTTTCTCGCTGAGGTGCAATGTCAAATTTCAGCTTTGAACCTTGTCCTGCTGAACCCCTCCGTTAGGTAGATAGTTGAGGAGCTGTGCAGCAAGGCCACTAAACAGGAAAGTCAAGACGGCTGCCGGCATAGAAGCTATGAAAAGCATCCATGGGAAAAGAAAAAGATAGAAAATTTTCTCGTCGATCATTGAACCTCATTCATCCGTTAGAGTATCGCCGTTGCGGGCGACGGGAACGTTGATTATTGTTGTTACGGAAATCACGGAAACGAGCTACTTTCTCACGAGCTCTAGCTGGTTTTACGCTGATTTCGTTACCACGAAAATGAAAGCTTGGCAAGCTGTCAAGCAAATGCCTTGCCCATGATTCAGGGACTTCCACGAAGGAAAAATCATCCTGTAGCGTGATTTTCCCAACTTCTGCCCCTGGTATCTTTGTGTTGTGAGTTACTAATCTCACCACATCACCACACATTAGTCCAATCGTTCTGCCCCCACTCAGAAAGAAGCGTACCATTCCGTACTCTGCTCCAGTATTTTCTGAATTCAATTCGTGCTGTCGATCAACACTGATTTTTGGTGACAGGGCGTCACCTGCAACCCTAAGTGTTGCAGCTAACATTTCTAGTGGTGATTCACTTTCCAGTAGTTTGGCCGCAAGTTCAACGTAATCCGCACTTTCTACATCCTTGATTCCATCATCTATGCGCTTTTGTAGAAAATCCTGGCGGTGAGACTTGAGTTCCTCGCGCGTAGGCAAATCACGGTACTGCAGACGAGTTTTGATCAATTTTTCAATTGCGTAGAGTTGTCGGTAGTCTTCTGGTGAAACAAAACTAATTGCCAACCCTTCACGACCTGCTCGACCAGTTCGGCCGATGCGGTGTACATATGTTTCCGGATTCTCTGGAACGTTGTAATTGACCACCATATCAAGTTTGGAATCAATCCCTCTAGCTGCCAAATCTGTCGCAATCAGGAGGTCTAGTTCATGATTGCGAAATTTTTGCATCACTTGATCGCGTTGGTTTTGGCTGTAGTCACCATGTAATGCATCAACTTTGTAGCCTCGCTCGTGCAGCTGTCTATAAAGTTCATCCACATCCCGCTTGGTCTGGCAAAAAATCAAAGCCAACTCAGGCTGATGATGGCTGAGGATTCTGCAAAGCCCTTCAAAACGTTCCCAGTATTTTACCTTGTGAAGCCATTGGGAAATTCGTGGGACAAGGATATTGGACCTCGAAACTGAGACAGTTGAAGGCTGGCTCATGTATTTGGCAGCAATCCGATCAATTTCTGGAGACATTGTTGCAGAGAAAAGTAGAATTTGTCTTTTCTTAGGAAGACTCTGCATGATCGTCTGGATATCTTCGATAAAGCCCATGTCTAACATCTCATCGGCTTCATCCAAAACAAAGTGCCGAACTCCACTCAAATCAATCGTTCCTCTGGAAAGATGATCAAGCACACGCCCTGGAGTGCCAACAATGATGTTGGTACGGCGGCGAAGAGTACGGACTTGTTGTTCGATGGAAACTCCACCATAAATGGTGACAACGGATAAAGATTTATAAAGCCCAATCTTGCGGAGTTCTTCGGAAACCTGAGAGGCCAGTTCCCGCGTGGGGGTTAAAATCAGAGCGTCTGTGGTGTGCTTGCCGTCATCACGCTGGCGAGGAGTGAGTCTTTCGATCAGAGGAATTCCGAAGGCAGCCGTTTTTCCAGTACCGGTTTGGGCTTGGCCGATTACGTCATTATGTCCGATTTGCAGGGGTATTACCTGCTCCTGAATTGGAGTTGGTTCAGAAAAACCTGCTTCCTCCAACGCACGAAGTACTGCATCGGACAGTCCCATTTCTTGAAACGTCATAAATCTTCCCTTTGGTTGCTATTAAAGCGGAGTCCTTGGGCATGTCTGACGCTGCAAAAGTATCTGGGCTCTCTTGTTTCGTTACGTCAGAATCACTCATTCTCCTAGTCTGTTCATTTGCATTTTCGGAGAAAATACATTTGACGATAATGATGGTCACTACAAAAAAACAAGGTAAATGTAAGTTTGATAGTTATTTTGATCATGAACAAAATAAATTTTTCACGAACGATTTCACACTCTAGGACACAAGGATAACATGGAAGCATCTGGTCCAGCTTTTACCATTCCCCAGCAAGACGCATTCATTCCCACAATCAAGATTATCGGCGCAGGTGGAGGAGGTGGTAACGTTGTTAGCAAAATGGCAGATGAGGGCATCCGGCATGTCGAACTCATTGCTTGCAACACTGATCTGAAAGCACTGAACAACTCAAACGCAACCATCAAGATGGAGCTTGGACGTGAGCTCACAAGAGGGTTGGGTGCAGGGGCTCGTCCAGAAATCGGCGCACATGCTGCTGAAGAAAGTGCTGCTGAAATTGAGCGGATGCTAAGTGGTGCCGATATGGCTTTTATTGTCGCTGGAATGGGCGGTGGAACCGGCACAGGATCAGCTCCTATAATTGCCCGAATATCCAAATCAAAAAAAATTCTTACCGTTGGAGTGGTCACGCTCCCTTTCTCATTTGAAGGGAAACGCCGGATGAGAGCGGCACTTCAGGGAGTGGCAACTCTTCGCGAGAACACCGATACATTATTGGTCATCCCAAATGAACGCCTACTGGAAGCCACAGATCGATCTACAAGTTTCAAAGATGCCTTTCACATGGTGGACGAAGTACTAGTCCATGCGATTCAGGGAATTACTGATCTTTTAAATGGAGTAGGCGATATCAACGTTGATTTTGCTGATATGCAGACTGTGATGGAAGGGATGGGTCGTGCAGTCATTGGTAAGGGTACAGGTGTTGGCAAAGATCGAATGTTCCGTGCCATCGATAGCGCTATCCATAGCCCTTTGATGCAGGATACAGATATCCAAGGCGCAAAAGGAATTCTGATTCATCTGGTGGCCCCTCGAGATGCAGGAGCTCTGGAGATCACCGCTGCGATGAATCAACTCGAAGATTTGGCTGATGATGATGTGAATCTTATCTGGGGAGCCACTTTGACAGATACCCCAAAAGATCAAGTTTCTGTAACGGTAATCGCCACAGGCCTGCCCGAATGATTTGAGCAGCATTGATGGAAGAGTTTCTACCAAGTTCTTGGACAGTCTATCACACTCATAATGGTCCCTGTCCCTATAGAGCCGTTGGTCAGTGGGATAATCTCACTTTTTATGCTGACCAACTTCCGATTGAAACTTATGAAACATTGTTGGGCAAGGGCTTCCGTAGAAGTGGAACCTCTATCTATCACCCAGCCTGTGAGAATTGCCGTCTCTGCATCCCACTGCGAGTAAATGTTCCCTCCTTCCAGCCCAGTCGCTCACAAAAGCGAACACAGCGAAAGAACCAAGATTTGCGAATTGAACACGTACCCGTTGTTTTCCGGGAAGATGTCTTTGAATTATACCGACGCTATCAGGAACATTGGCATCAACGTGGAAATCCCACCTCCAGAGAAGAGTTCATTGAGTTTTTGATTGATAGTCCAGTTCCCTCAGAAATGATCTTATTCTGGTTAGAGGATGAACTACTTGGGGTTAGTTGGATTGATCGGCTCGAAAATTCTACCAGCGCTGTCTACTTTGCCTTTGAGCCTAACGCTCAACATCGACGCTTAGGAATTTTTTCTTTGCTGCATGAAATTGAATATGCCCAGCATTGCAAACGACAATGGCACTATCTAGGCTATTGGGTACCTGACTCGAAAAAAATGCAATACAAGGCGGACTTTCGCCCCTCAGAAGTGTTACTACATCAAACTTGGACACCCTTAACCGAGGAACTACGTCATGAGTGCTGACTTCACTCATCTTGATAACAGAGAGCATCCTCGAATGGTTGATGTCTCACACAAAGCAATCACCGAACGCAAGGCTGTCGCCCAAGCTGTTATCCGCCTGGGTCAGGAATTGTTTGAATTATTGAAAGAGGAAGGGAGTACATCCAAAGGACCGGTTTTTCAAACTGCTATTATTGCGGGTATTCAAGGGGCTAAAAAAGCATCAGAAATTATCCCCATGTGCCACCCTTTACCCTTGTCCGGTGTTGAGATCGAAACTGAGTTGGCCGATGGACTTGCAGTGCTGACCGCAACTGTTCGGACAACTGGAAAAACTGGTGTCGAGATGGAAGCGCTCACGGCTGCTAGCGTCGCTGCACTGACCCTGTACGACATGTGTAAGTCTGTAACCAAAGGCATGGTCATTGAATCAGTACACTTAATACACAAGTCCGGAGGGAAGTCCGGAGATTACAGCTCAGCCAGCTTCCATCAAAAAACAAATTCACCCGGACATGAAGATTCTCCTCCGCAAATCTCAAATTCTCAAAACACAACTCCCCTGGGATGACCCGGCTCTTCTGCTAAGGGGAACCCTCCGTTCTTTTCGTACCATGGTCTTGCTGGCCATCCTGCTTACTTTCGGTTGTCTAGTTTATCTCTGGCAGTGGATGAACTTCCTGCAAAAAAGTTACGAGGTTCAACGTCTTGAAAAAGATCATCAGCAGATGATCGTTCGACTAGAGATGCTGAGGGTAGAAGCTGATTATTTGAGCAGGCCCCAACGCCTTGAGACTGTAGCTCTCAACCAAATGCAGATGCGGCTTCCCAATCCTGCCCAACTTTACCAAAGCGAAATTCTCTTCTCAGATGAAGTCTCGCACCCATAATCCCAAATTTTCACATTACACTTTCAATCTCCGAGTTCTTTCGGTTGTTGTAGTGATTGCCAGTTGTTTAGTAGTCTTATTGGGTCGCATGTTCTACTTGCAGATTTTGCAGGCTGAGTACTTCTCAGAGCGCGCCCGTCACCAACAACAAAGTAGAATCACCCTGGAACCTCGAAGGGGTACAATTACAGATCGCCAGGGCCGCCGCCTCGCTGTTTCCGTCCCAGTCCAATCCCTCTACGCAAGACCACAAAATATTAAATCTCCTTACACAGTTGCGACGCGTATTGCTCCACTACTTGATATTAATCGGGACAAACTTCTTAAAACTCTCAGAACAAAACGCTCTTTCGTCTGGCTAAAGCGTCAACTGCCCCCGGAGGTTGCCCAGAAGATTAAGACAATGGACTTTGAAGGGTTAGATTTTGTTGAAGAGTACAGAAGGGTCTATCCGAACGGTGAGATGGCTGGAGCCTTGTTAGGTTTCACAGGAGTCGATTCACAAGGATTGGAAGGGCTAGAGTACCAGTATCAAGACTTGATGGCTGGAGAACCTGAAGAAGTCGTCGTTGAGCGGGATGGGACTCGAAGAGTAATTCCACACACCTTACCTCACGATCTGAAAGCTCAAAGACACTCGATTCAGCTGACACTTGACAACACCATTCAACATTACACCGAAGCTGCGCTGAAACGCGGAGTCGAGACTTCCCGAGCTGACCGCGGAGTAGCCATCGTCATGCACTCCCAGACAGGAGCAGTGCTTTCAATGGCGACCTATCCCCAATTCGATCCAAATCGTTACCGAGACTTCGACAGATCAACTTTTCTGAATCGTGCCGTCACCGTTGGCTATGAGCCTGGTTCTACGTTTAAAATTTTAACCATTGCTGCTGCTCTGGAAGAGAAGCTTATTACACCGGAGCAAGAATTTTTCTGTGAAAGTGGCGCTTTTCGGTTCGCTGGGGAAGATTTCCACGACACCTCACCTCATGAAAATCTGAATATCGAACAGATCATTCAGAAATCTTCGAACATATGTGCCATCAAAATTGGTACTTTGATAAGCCCAGAGAAATTCTACGAATATATTCGCCGATTTGGATTTGGTTCACGACCAGAATCTGGGCTTTCTGGTGAGGCTCTTGGACGGGTGCTGCCACTACAACGCTGGACTCGAGTTGATCATGCCTCCATCTCCTTTGGCCATGGCATCTTAGTTTCTCCGCTCCAGTTGATCAGTGCACTGAACGTTGTTGCTGCTGATGGGAAATGGCTTCCTCCTTATATTGTTGACCATGCTTTCAGCGAGGAAGGGGATATCATTCTGGAGACGCTTGATGAGGAAGGAAAAATCTCGAAGAAATTTGGAGCTCATGATCCAAAGCAGTTGATTTCTGCTGAAACTGCCCAAATACTAAGGAAAATGATGATTAGCGTAACCCAGGAAGGCGGCACTGCTGTAGAAGCAGCGATCCCAGGTTACAACGTCGCTGGAAAGACTGGGACTTCTCAAGTTTTTGACGAAAAAACCGGCAGATATTCCAACCGAAAGCATATTGCATTCTTTAATGGCTACGTCCCAGCCGAACAGCCACTACTCACTGTGCTAGTTGTGATTGAACACCCACGGAGTTCTCCATACGGTGGTAAAGTCGCAGGGCCTGTTTTCAAGGAAATCGTGAATAGAACATTTCTGCACAATGATATCCTGCCGGAGATGAAAAAAGAAGTTGCTGAGGTTCTGGACAACCCCGAACAAGGGTAATTGTAACTGAAGATTAAAGAGATCAACCTACTCACCTACTAATTTGCTACAAACCTAAAGAAAATTACACGTTACTTTCGGAGATGAAGCAGGGGCAAAATTTGCTTGTCCAAAAAACCACCAAAAATTTGAAATTTTTCTACATTGGTGCTTCCTTGTTATTCATCCTTTTCGAGCATCCTAATTCTGTTTACAGAGCAAACCCGCCTTGAAAAATGTCTAGACCGAATCCTCCTGCATCCTGTCGACAGTGCCGATTTTATCACATCACTTGGGATTCAAACGCGCCGTATGGTTGTCATAAGCTAGGATTCAAAACACGATTGGAGCCTTCTCAGTATGTTTTACAGGTTTCAGGTCAACCCTGTTTGAATTTCACTCCTAAAGCTAATCCTGAAAAGTGACTCCGTGAATTTGTGAATCGCTCAGCACTCTCAGCATTACTAGCAGAAAACACCTGGCACCTCCTGCCATACCATCTACCCCTTCGAAATAAACTTACCACCAAACAAGAATCAGATTTCCTCCGTAAAGGTCTATTGTTGTTTTGGCAGAGCGAGGTTGGCATTGTCTACGGTGAGGTTGCTCCTTTACCAGGGCTTCATTCAGAAAGTTTAGATGAGGCCAAATTATTGGTACAGAATCACTTTCCGCATTTCATCAAAGAGTTAGAAGCCAGCAATGATAGTTGGCTTGAATTGAATTATCCAAAGGCACTTGCTCCTTCAGTAAAGTTTGGTTTTGAAATGCTGGCGTTTCATTATCAATTTCTGAAAGAAAAAATTTCTTTGGCCGATTTTTTAAAACCAGTACCCAGCTTTCCCGTCTCATTAAATGGTCTGCTAAACTGCTCTCTAGAAGGGTTAGAAAGTGAAATTGAACGTTGTAAAATTGTCGGTTACAAGACTGTCAAAATTAAAGTAGGCCGAAGGGAACTGGAGGAGGATATCCAAAGAGTGCGATTAGTTCGGAGACAGTGGACTGGTGTGGAAATTCGCCTGGACGCAAACCAAGCTTGGACACTGACAGAAGCTAAAGAAGTACTAAGCTCCTTAGCAGACTGTAATTTAGCTTACTGCGAGGAGCCTCTACAAAATCCTCAAGAACTGCCCCAACTTAGGAGATCTTGTGAAGTCAATTTAGCACTAGACGAGACCTTATGGAAAGATCCAGATTTAGCAAAAGCGATTCAAGATAACGTTCATGCATATATCCTCAAACCAGGAATCTTAGGGGGCTGGCAAGAGACTCTAAAGTGGATAAATTCAGCAAAGTCAACTGGAATTCTACCCGTGTTGAGTAGTAGTTTTGAAAGTGGCATCGGGCACCTGTGGATTGCATTACTGGCTTCTTCCCATGTGTCAAGAGCACCCGCTGTTGGTCTTGATACGGCTTTCTGGTTTGAGAACGACTTGCTCAATCCATCCTTCTCAAGCCACATCCAAAATGGACGCTTGATCTTACCTCAGAAGTGGCCAGAATTTTTTGAACTCAATATGAAAGTTTTGCAAACACCCCCTTCATTTTCTTTTCTAATCAAATTTATCTGATCTACATTTCGCAATTTACTTTTCCTCCAAATGGCAGCTTTACGTGTAATTTTTTGATTTATCTGAATATTAAAAAACATTATGAGGAAACACATCTTCAGTTTGATTGGATTGTTTGCACTAGTCTTTTGGAGTAAAGCAAGCCGAGCAGATTATATTCCTGTAGGGCCCGAATTACTGAGGCAAGTCCAAGCTGAGATTATCAATATAGACACGGCAGAACTAAAACGACGATTGGAACAAGATCCCAATCTAACACTGATTGATGTCCGCAATCCAAATTAGATCAACCAATTTGGCGGAACCATTGACGCAGCCCAAAATGTAATCCTTCCAAGAGGATGGTTGGAATTTCGTATTGGTGAGATTCTCCGCTCTTACGATCAACCTGTCGTTCTGTATTGTGGTATCAATCAACGGAGCCCGGTGGCAGCTAAGACACTCATGGACATGGGTTACTCAAACGTCAGTAACTACGCAGATGGCTTTTTTGCATGGCGTGATGCCAATTTACCTGTGGATGCACCAGACTTTGTCCCATCATCGATGCTCTACAGACTGCCACAGCAAGTAACAAAAAATATCTGGTCTGCCATCGGTGCTACCGCACCTCCTAGTTATGAAAATTCAGGTCACAATAATAATCTTTCTTTTATTATCACTGAAGAAGGCGTTGTTGTGATGAACGCTAGTGACAACTATCTGTTAGCTAAAACGCTTCACGAAGAAATTAAAAAAATCACTGATCAGCCTGTCAAGTATGTAGTCCTAGAAAACGCCCAAGGACATGCAATGTTGGGCAGTAATTATTGGCAAGAGCAGGGCGCTAAGATTGTGGTCCATCGATTAGCTGCTGAGGTTATTGAAGATCATGGTGCAGATGTCCTCAAGCAGATGCAAAACGGAAGAAGGGATAAATCACTAGGCACCCAGCTAGTGAAGCCTGATATTATTTTTGATAATGAGTGGATTATTGAACTGGGGGGTGAGCAGATTGAAGCTCGTTATTTAGGTCCAGCCCATGGTCCTGGAGACATCGTCCTGTGGCTACCACAACAAGAACTCGTGATTACTGGAGACCTTGCATTTCATGAAAGACTGTTGCCAGTCTTTGAGGATACAGACACAGCTGGCTGGCTGGAAACCTGGAACAATCTGGAGTCTCTTGGCGCCAAGATTGTGATCCCTGGACATGGAGGTCCTACCGTTATTAGTGAGGTTCGCAAATATACACTGGATTATCTGGTCTACATGAGGCAGGAAGTAGCAAAGATCCTTGAAGAAATGGGCGGCCTTGAAGAAGCGTATGAAATAGACCAGTCTGCCTTTGCCCAGCTGGATACTTTCCGTGAGTTGGCTCGAATAAACGCTGACCGAATCTTTCGTGCAATGGAGTTTGAATGAATAAAGAAAATCAAAAAGTTCGCTGGGGAGTTCTTGGCACCGCTAATTTTGGTAGAACGATCTTGCCAGCAATGCAACGTTGCCAATTTGCTGAAGTTCGCGCTGTTGCTTCTCGATCATTGGAAAGTGCAAAAGCTTATGCAAAAGAGTTAGCTATACCAAAGGCTTACGGCTCGTATGAGGAAATCTTGAGAGATCCTGAGGTTGATGCGATCTATATTCCTTTACCCAATCACATTCACATAGGCCCAGCCAAGCAAGCTCTGGAAGCTGGCAAACATGTTCTGTGTGAAAAACCTATTTCAGTAAACGCAGCAGATGCGCTGGAACTATTGGAATTCTCTAAAAAATTTCCGCGACTCAAAATTGCTGAAGCCTTCATGTACCGCTATCATCCGCAATGGATCCAAGCAAAGAAATGGATCACCGAGGGAAAGATAGGGACATTGAGAATGGTTCAAGTCTTCTTTGCTTACTACAACGTGGATGCTAGCAATATTCGCAATCAGTTTGACGTTGGGGGTGGGGGCCTTCTAGACATTGGCTGTTATTGTGTGTCGTCATCTCGCTGGATTTGCGACAGGGAGCCCGAGAGAGTGATTGGTCTTTTCGACAAAGACCAATCTTTTGGAACAGATCGCTTAGCATCTGGAATTCTGGATTTTGGAAATGGTCTGCAAGCGAGTTTCACTTGTTCCACTCAAGTAGCCCCTTATCAGCGTGTCAATATTTTAGGAACCCATGGTCGTGTTGAGATTGACATCCCATTCAATGCTCCACCAGATCGACCTTGCCGTGTCAGCCTGTATCCTGGAACCCATAGTGATCAGGGTCGATTTGAACCTGCTGAGTCACAAGTCTTGGATATGGATATCTGTGATCAATACACCCTTCAGGGAGAGGCTATTTCCTTAGCAATTCTGAATGATGAACCGGTCCCCTATGGACTGGAAGATGCTGTTGAGAACATGCGCACTCTTGAAGCACTTCGTCAAAGCAACGAGTCCTCTGCATGGATAGTTCCCTAAGTATAGGCTATCTAGCTGATCATCCAGAATGGGTTGAAGAATTAGCGAATCAGCATTGGGAGGAATGGCGAGATCTGGCAGCGACATGGGGCCTTACTCAAGCTTCTGAAGAGCTTTGGGAACATACGAAAAACCGGCAAGGTATACCTACAACAATCATTGCCTTTGATAAAGACCTTTTGTTGGGCTCGGTCGGTTTAGAAGTCTATGATTACCAGGAAATTCAACAATACAGTCCATGGCTTACTAGTCTGTGGGTCATGCCTTTTGCCCGACATCGGGGCTTGGGGACTTACCTAGTTAGAAGAATGGTTCACGAAGCAGCCTGCCTCAAAATTCCTCGCCTGCATTTGCTAACTCTTGACCACACAACTTTTTATGAAAAACTGGGTTGGACTATGTTGGAGCTTGGCTCTGTTGATGACCATGAAATCTCCATCATGAGTATCACTCCCAGACATCTCACCGAAGAAAAACTGCGTTTCCATTGAATCTTCCTCACACTTATGTTGATCTGAAAAGAAAGCATTGCCTCTGGCTAGCATCCAGCCAAGGACATTATTTTCAGCTACGGAGATCATGGCAGAGAAGAAAACAGATAGCGGCATCATACTGATTGAGGAAGAGGCTGGGTCAACTGAAGATGAATCACCTCAGTCTTCTAAAAGTTCCATTATTCAGGACGATGGAGAAGCAACCAAGGAAGATAGTGGGATCATCATTGTCGGTAAAGAAAGCAAAAGCACAGAAGAAGATCCTCCCCAATCTGCAGAAACCTCCATCATTGTTGCCAGCGACCTTCTACCAACATCACTGATCATTATTCCTCTTTTCGATCGTCCATTCTTTCCCAAAATGATGGTGCCAATCCTCTTGAGCAATGAGGAATTGGTCAACAACATTCTCGAGAGTCTAAGCGATAAACAAAAATACGTAGGATTGCTCTTCGCAGAGGAGACTGAGGGAGAAGGAGAATCATTCAAAGTCCAGCGATTTGCTAAGATTGGTGTGGCTGGCAAGGTAATGCAGATTAATAGAAAGCCAGATGTACCTGCCCAGCTTCTTGTTCAGTGCATGGAACGCTTTGAGGTAGTTGAACTATCAGACACATCTCTTCGAAGAGCCCGTGTTCGCTATTGGTATGATGATCCTACTAGCAATGATGAAGAGGTAAAGGCCTACTCAATTTCGATTATCAACTGCATCAAGGAACTAGTTCAACTCAAGCCGCTTTTCCGAGAAGAACTTTCTTTGCTGATGGGTAACATTAACCTGAAGGAACCCGGCACTCTTGCTGACTTCTCCTCTTCAATGACAACATCAAGCGGTGAGGAGTTACAAAAAATTCTGGGGACACGTCCTTTGCTCGAGCGGGCGGAATCAGCACTGATTCTTTTAAAGAAAGAGTTGGAAATCTCCAAAATCCAAGTACAAATCAACAAACGGATTGAAGATCGACTCTCTACACAACAGCGTCAATTTTTTCTCAAGGAACAACTTAAGGAAATCAAGAAGGAGTTGGGCTTAAGCAAGGATGATAAAGAGAGTGAGGAAGAAAAATTTCGTAAACGGATGGAAGCACTCACCCTGACTGAAGAGGCATCCGAGCGGATTGAGGAAGAGTTGGAAAAACTACGTCTGCTAGAGCCAAGTTCGCCAGAATTCAATGTTACAAGAGCATATCTGGATTGGCTGACTGTCCTTCCTTGGGGCAAAACAACTGAGGATAATGAAGACATCGAACAGGCGGAGGAAATTCTGCAGGCAGATCACTACGGATTAGAGGACGTAAAAGATCGAATTCTTGAATTGATCTCAGTTGGAATGATGAACGGAAATCTCTCTGGTACCATCATTCTATTAGTTGGCCCTCCCGGTGTCGGTAAAACTTCAATCGGCCAGTCCATTGCCCGTAGCCTGAATCGTGAATTTTACCGCTTCTCTGTTGGTGGGATGAGAGATGAAGCAGAAATCAAGGGACACCGTAGAACCTATATCGGAGCCCTGCCAGGAAAGTTTGTCCAAGCACTAAAAGTTTGTAAAAGTTCAAACCCTGTCTTGATGCTTGATGAAGTGGATAAGATCGGCAGTAGCTTTCGTGGAGACCCCGCCTCTGCATTGTTGGAAGTATTGGATCCCGAGCAGAATAAGGATTTTTTGGATCACTATTTAGATGTTCGCTTTGATCTTTCCAAGGTTCTTTTCATCTGTACTGCCAATCAGCTAGATACGATTCCTGGACCCCTTCTCGACCGGATGGAGGTGATTCGGCTCTCAGGTTATATTCTTGAGGAAAAGTTGCAGATTGCTCGACAACATTTAATTGAAAGACAACTCTCGTCTCATGGACTGAAGCCAGAGGAATTCCAAATTGATGATAACACTTTAAGAGAAGTGATTGACGGATACGCTCGCGAAGCCGGGGTTCGCAACTTGGAAAAGCAACTCAAGAAAATGATGCGCAAAGCAGCCCGTCAGATCGTCACTGAACGAGGTAAAGAGAATCCGAAAACAGAGGTTCAGATCAACAAAGAAGATCTGAAAGAATATCTGGGCAAACGATCATTTACGGAAGAACAGGCGTTCACGGAGCCAAAAGTAGGAGTCGTGATGGGTCTCGCCTACACAGCCTTGGGTGGGGCGACTCTACACATTGAAGCACGTTCAATTTTTAACAAAAATGGAGGACTGAAGCAGACGGGTCAACTTGGGGATGTGATGAAGGAATCAGCTGAGATTGCCTACAGTTATGTTCGATCACTGCTACAGAACGATCCAGATGCGAAAGAATTCTTCGAAGAAAGAATGATTCACTTTCATGTACCAGCTGGAGCAACCCCCAAAGATGGTCCATCGGCTGGAATCACCATGGCCTGTGCTTTGACGTCTCTCATTTTCGACACCCCCCTTAAAGCTGGCTTGGCCATGACAGGGGAACTAACACTGACCGGAGTCGTTTTACCGATAGGAGGAGTTAAAGAAAAAACCATTGCTGCTAGAAGAGCAAAAATCAGCGAGTTGATTTTCCCGGCTGATAATCAAGAGGACTTTGAAGATCTTGATGAAAGTGTTCGTGAGGGGATCACTGCTCACTTTGTCAAAAAGTTGGAGGATGTTTTAGCTATTGGTTTTCCAAATCTAAAATGGAAGCAGCGCATTCAAAAGTAAAAAGATTTTTCAAAGATCTCTTTTCAGCGTTGAAGTTGCTTCAAGATGTCAATAATCTGCTGAAATAGTTGGACCACCATTTCTTTCGGCAATGGCCCAGAATTTTCCGCACATAACCTTGCCAACAAGATTTTTTCTCTATCAGCATTGACCACAGCCAGATTATTGGCCTTCTTAAGTTCTCCAACCTTGAGAACCAATTCTGCTCGCTGATTTAGTAACCGCAGCAACTCAGCATCAACCTTATCAATATCCTCCCGCAAAATAGCCAGCTGACTCCGAACTTGCTCAGAATTACTCATCTTTCGAATGCTCCAGTAATTGAAATCGGTACCCTATTCCATAAACTGTCACGATGCTAGACTCCAAACCGTAGGTAGCCAGTTTCTTTCTTAGGTTTTTGACATGCGTATCAATCGTTCGGTCATAGCCGTTGAATTGATACCCTTGAACTTGTTGGAGTAAAGACTCTCGTGACCATACTTTTCCTGGCCTTTGTAACAAGACCTTCAATACCCCAAACTCATTAGGAGTCAGCACAACTTCCGACTCGTCTACCCAAACTTGGTGGTTGGTTTGATCCAAGCGAAGTGGCCCAACTCTTAGCTCCGCATTATCTTCATGATACGTTCTCCGCAGAACCGCTTTGACCCTGGCGACAACCTCTCTCGGACTGAATGGCTTACAAATATAATCATCGGCTCCTGAATCCAGGCCTTTAAGACGGTCAATTTCTTCCACTCTCGCTGTGATCATCAGGATCGGCACGTTTGAGATAGTGCGTAGTTGTTGACAGATCTCGAGCCCGCTCATCCCTGGAAGCATCCAGTCTAATAGGATTAGGTTAATTTCTTCCTGCTCCACCCAAGACCGAATCTGGTCATAGTTCAGGGACTCTCTCGTTTCGTAACCAGCCTGTTGAAGATAATCCCTTAACAGATGTGAAATTTTGGGTTCATCTTCTACAATTAAAATTGTCGAACGTGGCATGGTTCTTCAAAGATAAATAATCATCTAAGCCCTTGGGCATAATTTGCTGCCACAAGTTCAAATTGTAATTACAGTTGCAGTTTAGTAAAGTATTTAGTATTTTACTAATTAATCAAAATTCGTTCGACTTTGGTGAACGTTTTCAGGAGATGTGAAGTCGAAAAAATTTTATTCGAGCTAATGTAATTATTGATAATTTCTGTTGACGCTTCTTTTTGACCCTGAGTAGTAGTTCGGTTCCTTCCAGTGACAGTAATATTGTTCTAACAAGTGGACTATACGATTAAAGAAGGAGCAGATCATGTCCTAAGAATTCAGGGATGTCAAGCAGACCCCAGCTAATCTGATCTCAGAACATGTTCATAAATTCATGTTTTTTAGATAGAAAATTTAAAGAGAATATCAAACAACTAAACACAAAATTGTTTCACTGTTTCTAGAACTAATCGGGCTTAGCCTTTGAACGCAGGAATTCATGTCCTGCTCAATTTTAATCTGTTCAGTGCGTGTGGTGACTTTCAGTTAACTTACTTTCAAAGTAAAGAAACTTGTAGGTCGATTCAACACCAGCACAAACTGATCGAGGAGGAACAAAATGATTCTTTTCATTGTCCCAACTTGCGTTGTCAGTAAAAGCAAGGATTTCCGCCAGAATTAAACCATCACTGAGAGAATAGAAATGGATCTCGTCGCACCCACGAATTACCGAAATGAAGTCAGTTTCGATAGCACCACCCCAGCTGTAAGAAATGACATCAGTCAACTGCCACCATCTACAAATTTTAAAGAGCGTACTCCTTACGCAGACAACATTGTCGAGGAAACTCGAAGACGAGGTCGGCCTCTGAAGCTTGATAAGCCACTTAGGACACGTATGGGCTTTCGAATTTCTGATGAGATGCTTCAAGACGTAGAGGTGCTTTGCGAACAAACCGGTCTTAGCAAGACGGACCTAATTCTTCAAGCAATCCAAAGCTACATCGACTCGAATCGTGCTTTAACAGGAACTGAGCAACATTCCTGAATAGCGTCACTCATTCGAACCACTCCGGTTTACATGGACGAACGCAGAGATTGATCGTCAGAGATTCCTCCAGCGTTTGTCCATCTTCATCCTCCACGGCCATACTCAATCGAATTGCTCTGGGCAGACAAAACGAATTACTAGCTTCGGAATTCCGTTCACAAGCTAACTCCTGCGTATCCCAATCTTTTACCCAATTTTCTTGGGTTCCTCCATCTGCCAGTTCAATCTCCTGTTCAAGTAATTCCACCAGAAATCCTGTCACTCTGTCTGTCAGCAAGTAATCTCTTCCACCCTCAGACAAATCAGGATTCACATAAAAATCTTCTCTGCGCCACAACTCCCAACGACCTGTTTCTGAGTTTTCTTGCATACGATAACCGATCTCATGCAGCCTAGGATCTTGTTCCCGCCATTCCGGATAGAAACGGGCACGCCGTGCAGCATGAAAGTCAATTGCTGAAGAAGATTCTGCTCCTTGGGGGCCATCAACAAGCCTAGCAATTAAGCCTGTCTGAAAACTATCAATTTGAACTCCCGGACTCTCTGATTCATTCAATTCGACTAGGCGAGACAGGTACTGCATGGCTTGCAGATCATCGATTACTATCTTCATAAGTAGGCGTAATTCTTCACGACCCCGCAGGGACTTCTCCACGCTCAATGAGGTTCTGGAGATTTGAGAGAAGCTGCTGTAGAGCAAGGTTACCAACATGCCGAGGATTGCCATGGAAACCAGCACTTCCAACAAGGAGAAGCCGCTGATTTTTCGAAAAAATGCTTTATCTTGGATCGGAAGGTTTAACGTAGAGTTCGGCATCGTAGCTATATTCAGATCCTGCCTCATTCCATTTCAGGCGGTAGTAGACCCGTCGGATGATGATGCCAGGCAAGGGTTCAGTATCTTCAATTTCTCGTTCCCATGCGAAGCCAAAAAGAGGATCTTCTTCCTCAGCAATCTCTCCCTGCGCCAACGAAACTGGAGCGTTTAAGCTGCGTTCCCAGCGTAGCAGTTCATTCTGAGAACCTGTGATCGCCCGCCATAGGTTCTGTGTAGAATTAAGGATGAATAGTGAGGTCGAGAAGCTTTGGTAGATGGCGATCAAAGTCACCACCAGTATAGACATCGCAACCAGTACTTCGAGAACCGTGAAACCTCTGCGAAGTTTCATGAATCCTTAGTGTTGGGATTCAACATTTCTACTCGGCCTAATAAGCCTTTGGTAGCAATCTCCCAAGTTTCTTCTGGCTGTTCACGCTCCCTGAACTGATAGCGGAAGGGGGTAACAAATCCTGAATTATCCACCAAGATTTCAACTTCCTCTGGCTGAATTAATTCTCTCTCTTCCTGGGTCAATAAAACTGCTGCAATCTCCCAATCCTCTGGAATCAAATGAGGGCGCAAGGTGCGTTCAGGATGATCCTCTGCAAATGCTTCACGCTCACCACTGTCTTCTTCTTCAATCCGGATTTGCTGATTCTGCAAATCGAACACCAGCCAGTAGGTTCGATTCTGGAGAATCGCATCATTGCGAAGCTGGCGGAGGGTTCTCGTCAGATAACTCAGTTCCTGCTGAGGAACCTGCGTCATTACAGACTGAAGTTGGGGGATTGTCAGCCCAAGGATCAGTGAGATAACAATGGTGGCAAAGGTCAGTTCAAGGAGAGTAAAGCCTCTACGGGCTTGCTCAGCGTGCATCGTTGGAGGAAATGTCGGCATCCAATTCAGTTCCGCCTTCCATCCCGTCAGCACCTAGTGACATTATTTCGTAATCATTACCATCGCTGGTATAGACAAACTCATTATCCCAGCCATCCATTGGCAGTTGTTTACTTCTCAAATAAGGCCCATTCCAATTTTTTGGGATAATGCCGACTTCTGGACGCTCTAGCAGTGCACTAAGTTTTTGATCAGTTGTGGGATATCTTCCATTGTGTAATCTGTAAAGGTCCAAAGCCGTTTCCAAACCACGAATCTGTGTTTTGGTAGCATCAACTGTAGCTTGTGAGGCAGAGTCAAACAGCGAAACACCAACAATGCCCACTAGCAATCCAAGAATCATGATGACGACCATGACTTCGATGAAACTAAAGCCTTTGCGACAACGACGTATTGGGCGTGTGAGGGGAAAAATTACGTTAGACATGAAAAATTGGTGAGCAGAGTTAATGAAATTAAAGAAAATATAAAGAAACTATAGTGTAACTTTTTGACAGTCGCAATCAACTATGCGGGAAAGTTTACATCCGCTGTAAAGGGGAAGGTTTATAGGTTCTGAGAGAATTAGGTACCAAGACACCCATGTGTGACATCAACTGTAACCGACTCAGATAAGCTGCCCCTCTCATTAGATGTTCAGCAACATCAACAACAGATCTTTGTTGAGGATCAGCAAGATAAGATTCCTTTGTCCAAGCGTTGAAAGCTCCCATCGCTGGACCACACCAAATCTGATAATCAGCCTCACGGCCTTTTTCACCGATATTCGACCAGCGCGACGATAGGCCTAGATACCAGCGAAAAATCAAAGCCATTTTTCGCTTGGGATGATTTTGAGCCCGCTCCACTTGTTGAGGATCACGTTCCAGAAAGAAGGCTTCTGTCTGCTCCCAAATTTTAGTAAGCGGTTGACGAAACACTTGTTTCTCAATTTTATCGCGCTCTTCAGTAGGGATTTCTTCAATAGAATCATATCGACGGTACAACTCATAAAGTTTCTGAGCTCGCATCGGAAACATGGTTCCTCGCTTGAGCACCTGTAACTGAACCCCCATCTCAAACATATCTGCAGCTGGGGCCATAGTAACATCTGCCATCTCCGCTTGTGCCAATAATCGACGGGTGTGTTCCGATGCACCCGCTTCATAGCACGCCTGATTCACAGAGCCAGTCACTACATAAGCAGCTCCCATTGCAAACGCTCCCATCACAGCCTCTGGTGTGCCCAAACCACCACCTACCCCGATTCTCGTTGAATAGGGTCGCGCCTCCTGAATCTCATCCCTTAATTTAAGCATTGTCGGCAAGAGAATTACGAGTGGACGATTATCCGTATGTCCTCCAGAGTCTGCTTCCACAGTCAGGTCGTCAGCCATAGGTACATGAGCTGCCAAATTTGCCTGTTCCTGTGTTATCCACGCTTTCTCCAAGCATTGTTTCAAATATTTTTCTGGTGCAGGTTCCAAAAATCTTCGAGCCACCTCTGTTCTGGAGACTTTTGCAATCACCCGATTAGTGTTCTCGATACCTCCGTTAGTTTGGTGGAGACCTGCCACACGATATCTTACAATAGAAGCAGTCAGATCTAAGAATGCACTCGCTTCAACGCATCGTACCCCATACTGAAGATAGCGCTCGACAGCACCAATTTCCAAAGCTGGCTCACTAGGGCTGTGGATCAAATTGAACGCATAGGTACCATTAGGCAAAGCCTGCTGAATCTTTTGGATTGCTACCTCAATACGAGAAGGCACCAAGCCAGCTGCGCCAAATGAAGCTAAAATTCCTTGCTGTCCAAGAGCAATTACCAGTTCCTCAGAGGCAATCCCATTCGCCATTGCGCCTGCATGATAGGCATAGCGAGTACCATGAGACTGGCAGAACCCAGGATCCCCCAAAAGCGATGGAGACTGTACCGGTAAGATTCCGATGAGAGATTGAATCAGTTGAGCTTCACTCGCGGTTTGTGAAGGAATCCATGTGGCTAGCCCATCAGGACTGTTGAGTAAATAAACTGGTTGGTCAAGATTGAGCAGGTGGGCGTGAAGTTCGTGGGGTTGAGCGGCAATTTCAGAGCGAGGTACGTCAAATTTTCCTAGTTCGGGTAGTCTGGGATGGTATCGCAACACGGATTCTTTCACTTATTTTTATCATCACGAAAAACGTTATCCATTGATTTTCCAGAATTTTTCACAGCGTTCTGTGGTGATCGTTGACGACTCGCAACCACCAATGACCTGGGTTTGAACGTAAGTAGGTTTGCTCGTGAACGCTCAGCTGTTCTTGCAGGAATCATAGGGATCAACAGATACAGACTGCGAGGCAGTACCTCCACCTGCAGTTGTTGGGTCTCAGCTGTCCAGCCACCATATGGTGAAGACATTTGCAAATAATTGCCGTGTAATTGGACAAACTCACCCTTACCAAGCCAATTTTCACTCGGTGGCACATGCTGCAATTTGGCTACTCCGTCTGTAGGAGATGACAATTTAGCTGTATAAACCTGAAGATCATTTGCCTTGAGCAAATGACTGTGATTGATCCGCCAAGAATGTAGAGGTTCTTTGTGTAAAGCTAATCTAAAACGCACCTTGTCCTGATGCGTCCACTCCTCTTCCCCGATGGTGACAATCGAGCTAGAAGGTTGACCACTTGCCTGGACTATTATTTCGTTCCAAAAGTACGCGGTCTCGAGTTGTGAGTTCTGGTCCGTATATCGAGCTTTGATAACGTTGACCGGGACTGCATGCCCATTTCGGAAGGTATGCAAGAGGGGGCTGAAAGTCTCAGATGTTTGCAACATAGAGAACCATGCCTCTTTCTTCGTGACCTGCCAAAACCCAATCTCGCAGGGAGGCTGCCCACTCTCAAACTCCTTCATCAATAGATGAAAGGTTTGTGACAAAAGCTCTGGGCTACCAATGATAACCAAGCGATTACTGCCCGCATGCAGTGCCTTACGTAGTTCCTGCTCGAGCATCATGTGAGGAGTCAAGAAAGAAAGCCCGGCTGGAGTCAGACGTTCCATAATTCTCAAACCATGTCTACGCCAAAAAAACCGCATGTGTGGTTTTCGACAGTCAAGTATCAGATGGAGTGAAGTTTTCATCAGTTTTCCGTGACTTCGAGTTGGGCCAAGGCGAGATCTACTTGTTTCAACAAATCAGCAAGCAAACCTTGATTTTCCAGAACTACGTCCGCATAAGGCAATCGTTCCTCCTGACGTAGTTGCGAATCAATTCTGGACTGGGCCTGCTCAGCAGTTAAACAGTTCCGGAGTTGCAGACGTTGAAGGATTTGATCTTTTGGAGCAGTCACTACCCAGATTTGATCACAACGTGATCTCCACTGAGATTCTATCAACAGAGCTGCTTCCAAAAAAACAGGTTTTCCCGAATCCAAAAAACTAGTCAAATCGAGCAGACGTTCTTCCATCAATTGGGCAATCGGTGGATGAGTGATCTGGTTCAGTTGCTCTCGGGCTTTTGTATCATTGAAAATTATGTTGCCAAGAGCCTTCCGATTGATCTCCTTGTTCTTAGTCAGGATCCCTTTGCCAAAAGTTTCCAAAATCTGGTCATAAGCCGTTTGGCCTGGGGTAAGGACTATATGGCCAACTCGATCTGCATTAATGACCGGATAGCCTTTTTCACGAAGATACGCGGCAACTGCACTTTTTCCGCAAGCAATTCCACCCGTCAACCCAACCAGTGGGTGACCTGCTTCCATCACCAGACCTGCTTGACAAATTTCATTGGACGCAATCTCTCCACAATTTTATGAAAAGTGCGCCAAGACATTGGCTCCAAGCTTACTTCAATCATGGCTTCCCGTTCATTTTTCTGAAAACTTCTCGAGTCCAGAATTGCTACCCCTGCGTCTTTGATTACTTTCGTGATTTGAAACAAAATGCCTCGATCATCGATGGTCAATAGATTCAGTTTATAGCCCTTCAGACGAGATTCTGGCAAAGCCCAGTTGATTTGAACTGGAGGAAGTCCTTTGCGGGCTGGAATCTTAGTACAGTTGTCACGGTGAATCTCCATTTCTTTCTGATCATTCGGAATACCCAGAGCGCGGTCACCTGGAATTGGATGACAGCATGAGCTCAGATGGACAATGCTGTCATTGTCATTTTCGACCTTAAAGACAGGTGCTTCTTTAGTTTGAAACCAAGCTCTGAGGCGGGCAATGCCATGCAAAGCCTGATTTGGCAAAAGTTGATAGGTCTTTAGGAAATTTTTCAATTCTCTTCGCTGCAATCCCAATTCTTCTAGGAAACGCTCCTTGGTCAAGCGCTCCTTCGCCAGAGCTTCCTGAACATTTTCTTGTTGGAACCATTGATCAACATTTTGCTGAAAATGGAACAACTCACTAACCAAAAAATCACGTCCCACTTCTTGGGCTTTTCGTGAATTTTGCTGTCTCAGGCTACGGCGAATGTTCAGGTGGCTTCTCGCGGTGATGGATTGTTCCAACCAGGTTCGATCTGGATACTGATCTGGACGAGCCAGGATTCGCACTGATTCACCGTGTTCCAGTTTACGGTCACGTGAAACCCAATTTCGGCTACTCTGGTCAGCACTTTGGGAACGTGGAGCATTCACCAATGCACCCACACAATAGGTTCCTAAATCGGTATGAATCTGAAAGGCAAAATCCAAAACCGTTGCTCCTGAAGGCAAGGTTACCATATCTCCTTTTGGAGTGAACACCTGGATCTGTTCTGACTGCAGGTAGCCCATCACTTCCGCCATCCGTAGTTCCTTGTTTCCACTAAACAGATCAAGTTGCTCCAGGCAGGTTCGATAGTAGTTGGAGAGTTCACTTACCGAACCCTTCCAGTGCGCCATGATTCCATATTCGTTCAGTTGGCTCATCTGCTTTGAAACAATTTCAAAGGAAATGGGCTCACCATCAAAAATCACTTGGGTGTGCAGTCCTTGATGACCGTTCCAAAGAGGATTACTAATGAAATCCCGAATTTTCAGGGGGACAGCGTTACGTTGAGTATGCAGGGCCCCCAGGACTTGATAGCTTTCCAACGGCTCCTGAACCACCAAGCGGTAGCCTTCCAAAACAGTTTCTGCTTCTTCAGAACTGTGGATGTAAGAGGCCGGATGTGTCCAGATTTCCTCTATCCTTGTATTTTCCAAACCACATCGCTGCAGAATTTCCTCAATTTGACGATGCATTGCTTGGATAGACGGTGCTTGCTGTTCTCTCAGTCGCTGTAAGTGTGCAAGAGTCCTCTCATAACGTTTGGGGTAGAGGTATCGGAAACAGAGTTCAGTGTGTTCCTGGCTAATTTCTTCAAGGCCAAAACGACGAGCCATGGGCACATAGACATTCAAGGTCTCACGGCTAATGCTGCGCTGCTTGTGCCGAGGCATCGCGTCCATGTCCTTCATGTTATCAAGGCGATCAAAGAGCTTGATAAACAATGAACGAACATCCCGGACCATTGCGGCAAGCATCTTCTGATAGGTCGCTTCGAGGTCTGCTCCTTTTTTACCAGAATCTGTGGTGTACTTGATCTTCGTTAGCCCATCAACAATATCTGCGTACCATTCTCCATAATTTGTAGAAAGGTAGTCCCAGGTGATCGATGTATCTTCGATAGCGTCATGAAGGAGGGAGGCCACAACAGTAGGAGCATCAAGGCCCATGTTGCATATGGATAAGGCTACTCTCAGCGGATGAACAATAACCGGTTGGCCTGATCTGCGAATCTGGTTGGCATGGTAGGCTTCAATATCATCGAAGGCTTTTTCAAGGAGATTTTGCTCCAGTTCAGTCCCACGTCGGCGTACATAGTCGCGGATCTGTTGTTTCAGATCCATCACTAACTGGGAGTACTCATCTGCAGATTCTTGCACCGCAAAAGCACGTCCACTCAAATTTTCTGCTACCGATTCAGACACTTCGGACAACAACGGTCCTCCTTATTCTCACTTTAATCGAGTAACTATTTTCACTAGCCTCATTGTGGACGGAAACTTAGGGATCGTCCCAGACCTGTACAGAAACGCAAGCCCGAGCCTTCTGTAATCGGTTTCCATCCTACTTCATAGCGCTGATCCCAGGTCCACTCTCGAATTTCTCGCATCAGTTCAAAACTAGCCCCGTCGGCCCAGAAAAACAAATACACTTCACTCGGAGACTTCTCAGCAAGCAGTTTTGTGAGCCAGCCGTCAGCGCGACTAACCTCCCCCCACCACTGTCCAGCACCAGACTCTGGAAAGAATTGCAGACAATGATTCTGACTTGATTGAGCTGTCAACTCAATACGGTAGCCGTCTAGATCTGCCTTGAGAGGGAGTTCTGGCTCACCGTCCAGCTCACTCTGAAACGAACGATAGGCTGCAACACGATCCAGATAGAGCAGCCGATTATCCTGCAATACAAAAAGTAAACTACTTTTCTGTGAGGAATGTGACCATGGTATCCGCTTCTTTTCTATCGTTAACAAGTCATTCGTTTCTTCAGGCGAGACCGGCTCATCTATGGGACTCTCCACCACACTTAACAACGCCATAAAAACTGCCAGGATGATCAGGATCCCAACGCTGTTGGAGACAATATCTACCAGAGAATCTAGGCTTTCGGTAACCTGCGAACTAGAACCTCGTCTCATTCAACCGGTTTGGCTTTACGTCGTTTTCGCTTTTTTCGCCGGACCTTTTCGGGCTCAGGGGGTGGTTCGTCAGCTAGCGCCATCTCTTCTTTGATGAGTGGCTCTAATTCCTGCCGTTGGTAGTCTTCCTCCAATTGATTGAACCAACTTGTCAACCGGGGCACCATTTCTTCTTTGTTATTCTTTTCACAGAGGCTGACCATCCTGAGAAAAATTCCCCGCTTAGGAAGTACTCGGAGGGCCTGTTCATAGGAAGTCATTGCTGATTTGTAGTCCTTGCTCACTTCCGCCTGAACCGCTTTTTCAAGAAGCTGTTGTTGTTGACGCTCCAACTCAGCCTCCTCCATTTCACGGATCTTCTTTTTTATTTCTCGTTGTGGCTTCCATTCTTCCAGATCTCCATAAACGATGAACAATTGCTTGAGCACTTTAATGGTTGGCAGGATCGCAATTGCCTGCTCCAGTTTATAGACTGCCGCCTTCAAATCAGGCTTCTTCAAGTCAGTTTCTGCCATCTCCAAATAAGCTTCCCGCACAGCCTTCAACTCCTGCCGAGCCACTTTATTGCTTCTGTCCTTGCGCAAGGCTCGTTGAAACACCTTATAGGCATCATCCAAATTGTTTTTCTGCAGCAGCAGGTGCCCGATCCGGTTGAGCAGTTCAACCGATTCAATTTCGGGAATCAACGGCTGGTAGATCTCAAGAGTCCGCTTGAAGTTCTGCCTTTCAAAATATTCTTCACCCCTTTGAAAGCATTCTTCCAGATCAAAATAACCCTGGGATCGCTGCAGAAGCTTATGGGTTATAAAGAAATGTCGACGAGCCGGCATCACCCTCTCAGCCTTTTGATACAACAGCCCAAGGTTAGCGTTGGCATAGCGATGATTCGGGTACTTGCCCAGCAGCTGCACTAGTTTATCGATGGCATCCTGACGTTTTCCCGTTAGTGAAAGAGACAGAATCCAGAAACAGCTTAAGTTCAGATCCTTTGAATTTTCTCCGGATAGTTGATCAAAACACTCCCGGGCAACGTCAGCAATTTTCCGATCAAGACAACAAAATCCCAATGTCAGCAGCAGTTTCTGCCGCGGTGAGAGGTCTTCCTTGGTATCATTCAGGATGTAATCAAAAAGGCTTTGCCAGTGAACCTCATCCGGCTCAACACTTTCATCAAATTCTTCTTCTGTGACATCATCGAGTTCAAAGGAATCGTCCTCCTCAAAATCCTCTTCCTCAGCATCCAACATGTCATGATGTAGTTCCCACAATTCAGAAAGGCCATCCTGATAGTCTGGCAGATAAAAGGAAGTGCGCTGCTCATATTCGCGGATGGCCTGCACTGCCACGCTGTCAGCTAATTCCAGACGTGCAATGGTCGCAGGGAGATTGTAGGAGGCATAGTTGTGCTTCGGCTTCAAGCGAAGGCAGTGTTCATAGAGGCTGATCGCTTGATTCCAGTCCCCATTTTTTCTGCAGAGATTCCCGATGGCGTTTGCCAAATCAACATTGTCAGGGTTCATTGACAGCAGGCTACTGCCAACTGAAATCAAGGCGGACAAATCACCACTGCCCTGCATATCGCGATAGATATCGGCCACAGTTTTGGAGGCCAACTCGCGATGAACCTGCATAGCCTTGCTGAACTCGATCATGGACCGGTCATAAAAATGACTATCGAGCAACTGCTTTCCCCGCTCCAGCAGGGCAAGAGCCTCTGACTCACTGTCCGTGGTCACAGACTTTCGCAATTGATCCAGAATATTCATGTACACATCCAATGAAACTGAAGGTCTATCTGGACTGACCCAACCCCCTGCTTCCACATCTGTGGATTGAAATCAAGCCATGCTGGTTGGTAGGCAAATTGGGTAATGGTGTTCTTGATTCACGAAGACTTATCATAGTAAATCAGGAGAATTTTGGAAATGTGTTCACCTGATTTTTTTCAAGTTCATCGGATTGACAGTGTTCATTGATTATCTCCTCAACCAATCAGGTCAATTCTGGAACTTTTCTTTTCTTCGTTCTCGTCACAAGATCAAATAATTAACAAGCAATAATTCAGCAAACTGACTTCCAAATGGACGACTAACTGCTGAAAGAGCAACGAACCACTAAAAACTTGGTTTCTCTAGTCTGATTGAATTGATCAGGAGTTGCCCTGCGACTCTGACTGCGAGTGGAGTGCCATTGACACTTGGATGGAATTACCAAATTGCTTCGTGAACTATCAATCTTTGGGAAGGAAAGATCTAATGAGCTATGAAGTTGAAGATTTTCAGCAAGATGTGCTGGAAAAAAGTTTCCAGCAACCCGTTCTTGTAGATTTTTGGGCGGAGTGGTGTGGTCCCTGCCGCACTTTGGGCCCTATCCTAGAACGATTGGCCGCAGAAAATCATGGGAAATGGTCTCTGGTCAAGGTCAACACGGAGATACATCAGGAAATCGCGATGTATTTTCAAATTCGTAGTATTCCCGCTGTGAAACTCATCATTGACGGAGAAGTAGTCAATGAATTCACAGGTGCACTGCCAGAAGCATCCATTCGTCAGTGGTTGGAGCAAACGCTGCCGGGGAATAGCAGTAACAACCAACTGCTGGAATTTGCCAAAGAAGCACTGGAAGTAGGAGAAATGGATCAGGCCCTGCTCGCTCTAAAACGGCTATTGAATGAAGAACCTGATCATGATGAAGCCAGAACTCTACTTGCTCGAATTTACTTGGTTTCTCAAAATGAGGATCTGCAGAAGCAAGCAGTGGCGTTGATTGAGTCTATCGGACCCGATTCTAAATTCTTTGATGTTGCGGAGGCTCTTCGGCTGCTGGTGGAGATGTTGGATGACAAGTTTCTGCAAAACCTGCCAGCTAGTCCACATGAAGTTCTCATGAAAGAGGGGATCAATGAATTGAGACTAGGGCGCTTTGATCACGCCCTCAAGCATTGGATTGATGCTCTGAAGAAAGAACGGGAATACCGTGAAGTTGCCCGCAAGGCATGTGTGGCAGTGTTTAAATTTCTTGGAGAAGACAGCGAAGTTACGCGACAGTACCGGCCTGCGTTCTCTAGTGCGTTCTATTCCTAATGTATCAGGTGAGTTGGCAAGGATTACCCAACTCACCTGATAGCAGTTCAGCTTTGAGGCTCAACCTGTCGAGGAATCAGAAGACCTTCCACCTTTGGTGCAGCCAGCATTCCTGCTGACATCCCAATCACGAAAAGGATTGGGTTAATATTTCCTGAAAATATGGAGGTCAACCCAGGCCCAGGACAGAAACCACCCAATCCCCAACCCAAACCAAAAATCACCGCCCCGACTACTAACGGTCGATCAATCACCTTAGACGTTGGGAGCTGAAAGGAACTTGTAAAGCGGGGTTGTTCATTCCTTATAATCAGTCGGTAGAGCAGCATATACACACCCGTTCCTCCACCCATCACAAAAATTAGGCTAGGGTCCCAGTTTCCAGTAAAATCTAGGAAACCAATCACTTTTCCGGGCTGGGTCATCCCACTGATCGCTAGTCCAATTCCAAAAACGAAGCCTACTGCAAGGCTTATTAAGTTTTCACGACTTCGCAGAACCTCAATCATAATACGCCTCCTAACAGATGATTGGTGATCCAAACCATTCCGATTCCAGCAGCCATGAATACTCCGACCGAGGCCATGGACCGCAAAGAGAGTCTGCCGATTCCACAAATGCCGTGTCCACTGGTGCAACCACTCCCAATTCGAACACCGATACCAACGAGAAGACCCGCCAACAAGGTAGTGACCATGCCCCGCTCAGCGGTATCCACAAACATCTGCGGTGAAACCAACACCATCACCAGGCCCGCCAAAACCATCCCTCCAATGAACGTTGCTCGCCATGCGATAGGCCCTGATTGGGGGACCAGAAGACTACGAAAGATACCGGAGATCCCTGCAATTTTTCCGTTGAAATACATCAAGGCCGCGGAAGCAAGGCCGATCAGGACACCTCCCAGCAGAGGCTCCCAGATCGAAAAATCCTGAATTTGCATAATGATCATAGTAATTGAAAAAAGTATTTGAACCAAAGCCAGAGACATTGAACACCTGATTAAAGTTGGTCAAAGACTCCAAAGCTCCTTTCAATTCACTGGATAACCGGCCTGATCCCAGTGCAACATTCCAGTGGTCGGTACACAGATAATGTTTTCCAAACCTTTGTTGTTGAGGGAACTGGTTGCGTAGCGTGCCCGCCTGCCGGAGCGACAGAAGAGATAAACTTTTTCATAGGTTTTAAATTTATCGAGGTATTGCGCCTCATCACCCAGCGGGATGTTAATGCTACCTTGGACGTGCCCGTTGCCGTATTCCCTGGGAGTACGAACATCAACCAGCAAAACATCCTCAGAGGGATTCTCACTGAGATGCTTGATCTCTTCCATCGTACAAACAGTTTCACTGCCTTGCTCTTCAGTCACACCACAGTCGAGATTAGCAGGCAATGATTCATCAATCCGTTTCGGATACGGCAGATTTAGATTGTTCATAATTCTATTGAAGTCTTCAAAAGAGTTGTCTGTTTTCAATCTTGGATTGAGGCGTTTTTCTTCACCAACAGATGTGACCAAGCGTCCCCGGTAATCATGTCCTGGATAAATCAAGGATTCATCCGGCAGTGAAAAGATCTTTTCGTGAATGCTCCGATAGAGATTCTCTGGACTTCCTTGTTGAAAATCCGTCCGGCCACATCCACGAATCAAGATAGCGTCTCCAGTGAACACCATGTTCTCAACTTGGTAACTGGTGCAGGCATCTGTATGTCCCGGAGTCGCAAGCGCCTTTAAGGTATGCTGGCCAAAGTGAAGCTCCTGTCCATCTTCCAAAAGAATATCTGCACAACCAACCCCTGCTGGCTTCCCAACAGCTGTTTGAGCTCCCATTGAATCTCTAAACATCCCCAAAGCTGTTACATGATCCGCATGAACATGCGTATCGAGCGCGTAGAGGAGCTTAAGTTGCAGATCAGTCACAGCTTCCAAATCACGCAAGTACTGCTCTCGAACAGGATCAATGATGACTGCCTCTTTCGTGTGCTGGTCCCACAGTAGGTAGGTGTAGGTCCAGGTATCGTAGTCAAACAATTGACGAAAACCAATTGTTCCCATCTCAGTCTCCTTTGGTTAGTGAATCGATTAAAAGTTAAGGTTCTCAAACTTGGCAGAAAATGCTTTTAAGCATTTCGAACAACCTTTGGAACCGTTCATCAGCAATTCGATAGTAGGAATAGTTCCCTTCTCTTCTTAGATTCAGCACGTTGTGCAGTTTTAACAAAGAAAGATGCTGTGAAAGTGTCGCCTGCTTCAAACCTGTGAAATATTCCATTTCCTGCACATTGTGCTCACCCTGCTGCAGAATGCAGAGGATTTTGAGTCGTGCTGGGTGTGACAGAACCCGCAGACACTCTGTGGCTTTGTTCATATTCTCCTGTTGATCCACGAACAGACTTCGTAAGTCCATTTCCAGATCAGCGTCCAGAATTCTTGCTGTTTTCATGATCTTTTTTCAATCAGAGATTTACACGATTCAGTTGATTGCCCATCACTACAGAATAGTTTCTTTTGCCAAGATGAAGAGCCCCATGATCAAAACGAACCAACCAAATCCAGGTTTCAGTTTGGCGCTGGAAACAAAACGACTGAGGTAAGTTCCAAGGTAAATCCCAATGATGGAAAGCAAAGAGAACAGAGCCAGAAAACCCCAATCAAAGCTTTGATTCCCCAAATCTCCGAGAAATCCAAACAGGGATTTCACCGCAATGATCATCAACGATGTACCCACTGCCTGTTTCATCGGAAGTTTGGCCAACATGACGAGTGCAGGGATGATCAGAAAGCCACCTCCAGCACCCACAAACCCGGTTACCCCTCCCACTATCAAACCCTCGAGGGCAATCATGGGATAGTTGAATTGAAGTTCACCTTCTTTTTCTGGTTCACTTCCTCCTCGGATCATTGAAACCGAGGCTAGAATCATCACAGTCGCAAAAACGCCCATCACAATCAGATCTCTGCCGACAACCAAGCTGCCTACTGTGAAAATTTCCAAAGGTAAGGCCGGTACTAGGAACTTCCTCGCCAGAAAGACCCCAACAAATGCCGGAATCGCGAAGATTGTTCCTGCCTTCAGATTGACTAATCCCAACTTGAAGTAGTTAACAGAACCAACTAGGGCACTCAAACCAACGACAAACAAGGAGTAACCGGTTGCCAGTACTGGAGGAATTCCAAGCAGATAGACAAGAATTGGCACCGTTAGAATCGAACCCCCTCCACCAATCAATCCCATGGTTGCTCCAGCCAGAATCGTCGCACCAAAGCCAAACAATGCTGATCCACTCGTGGGTATTGCGCTAAAACTGTTGCTGATCAACCCCAAGCCAATTCCGAGAGCCATGATGGAAATTAGTGGTTGCAGTTGTCTGAGAAGTGCCATGTAGTCCTTTCAACTGACTAAAAATTATTGAATCAATATATTCAGAAGTTTGAATATGTAAAGACAAAAGATTATTTTAAATTGCTTACTGAATTACCCTTCGTTTGCGATGTTACAAGAAAGGCGATAATTTATTCTGGTTAATTATTCACTGGTTCGTCAAGCGTCGACCAAGCTCTTCTACTTTCGCAAAGGCCTGCAGTTCACATGAGCTTACCACCAGACTATTGGATTCCATCCGGCTCCTTTCAAGAAATTCTCTATCACAAATCGGAAGAGGGAATTGCAAAGATCACTATCAATCGCCCACATGTTCGTAACGCCTTCACACCTCTGACAGTGCGTGAGATGCAGAAAGCACTGGATGATGCCAGAGATGATATAAACATCGGCACAATCATCCTGACTGGACAGGGTGATCTCGCTTTTTGCTCCGGTGGAGATCAGAAGATCCGTGGAGATGCAGGCTATAAGGATCAGGATACCGGACACCTACGTCTAAACGTCCTTGATTTTCAACGCCAGATCCGAACTTGTCCTAAGCCTGTTGTGGCGATGGTTGCGGGTTACGCCATCGGTGGTGGTCATGTGCTACACCTAATGTGTGATCTGACGATTGCAGCTGAGAATGGGGTCTTTGGTCAGACGGGACCAAAAGTCGGTTCTTTTGATGGAGGTTATGGTTCAAGCTACTTGGCTCGCATCGTTGGTCAGAAGAAGGCCAGGGAAATCTGGTTTCTCTGTCGTCAATACAATGCCCAGCAAGCACTGGAGATGGGCTTGGTCAATACTGTGGTGCCGCTTGAGCAACTGGAGGAAGAGACTGTGACCTGGTGCCGTCAGATGCTGCAGCACTCATCGACTGCCCTGCGTTGCCTGAAGGCAGCAATGAATGCTGATTGCGATGGCCAGGCTGGCTTACAGGAGTTGGCGGGTGCCGCGACCTTGCTATTTTATCAAACGGAAGAGGGCCAGGAAGGCCGAAACGCCTATGTTGAAAAAAGGCCACCGGATTTTGGCAAGTTTGTCCGCCATCCCTGAGCAACAGAATATCGTTTCAAGATTTTAGAGAGATACCACATGCAATATCGTCAGTTGGGACGAACCGACCTCCAAGTAAGCCAAATCTGCCTCGGAACCATGACGTGGGCTGAACAAAATACTCAGGAAGAAGCTTTCGAACAGATGGATGCAGCTCTAGATTATGGAGTGAATTTCTTTGACACGGCTGAGCTCTATCCGGTGCCTCCCAGTGCCACTACCTACGGAGGAACTGAAATAATCATCGGTAACTGGTTCACTCAGCGGGGACATAGAGCCAAAGTGATTCTGGCTACCAAGGTGGTCGGACCAATGATCAAGGCCCCTCACATTCGTGAAGGCCAAACCCGCTTGAACCGAGCGATCATTGAGGAAGCTGTTAATAGCAGCCTCGAAAGACTACAGACTGATTACATTGACCTCTACCAGTTGCATTGGCCAGATCGGAATAGCAATAAATTTGGTCAACTAAATTATTTACATGATAGTGAGGAGGTTTCCACCCCCATTCAGGAAACCTTGGAAGCTTTAGCAGCCATCCAAAAGACTGGGAAAGTTCGGCATTTTGGACTCTCCAATGAAACTCCCTGGGGAACCATGCGCTTTCTGCACTTTTCAGAAATGCAAAATCTACCACGGGTCGTCAGCATTCAGAATCCCTACAACCTGCTAAACCGCACTTTTGAAATTGGCCTAGCAGAGATTGCCCATCGAGAACAAGTAGGGTTATTGGCCTATTCACCGTTGGCTTTTGGTGCCCTCTCGGGTAAGTATCTTCAAGGGAAGCAACCAGAGAACGCTCGTCTCAAACTCTACTCACGTTTTGTGCGCTACAAGACCGTTCATGCTGAAAATGCGATTCAATCCTATGTGGATCTGGCTCAAGCCCATGAACTGGATCCTGCCCAAATGGCGCTAGCTTATGTCAACAGTAGACCTTTTTTGACTAGCAACATCATTGGGGCGACCTCGATGGAGCAATTGAGGATGAACCTCGCTAGCAGTGAACTCAATTTATCAGAGGAAGTATTGGTGGGGATTGAGCAAATTCATGGTCTCTATCCAAATCCATGTCCGTGAATTTAAATTGGAGATCTATAGTTAGTAATTCAGAATTGGAGGGTTAGTTCATCAGTTTAGAAGAAACTGATTGGCTAAGCACAGGACCTGCTTGTAGCAATTGGGTCTGCTCTACTGGCCCATACTCGGGAACAAGTCTACGCATCACACCCAAGGCAGTTTCCAAATCGTTTTCTGCAATTGCTTTCTTCAGCACTCCGATCTCTGCCTGAATCGTAATCGTCTCCGGCAGAGGCTCGTGGGATCGAAAAATTCGTGGATGCACGGTCTTCTCCGCCTGCTCCGGTTCAATCAGCAACTCCTCATAGAGTTTTTCACCAGGACGCAATCCGGTAAACTGAATTGGAACATCTCTCTCAGGAACATAGCCACTCAGCTCAATCATGTGTCGCGCTAATTCTGCAATCTTCACCGGATGTCCCATGTCCAACAGAAAAACTTCTCCTCCTTGAGCCATAGCGCCCGCCTGAATCACTAGCCGCACAGCTTCACCAATACTCATGAAGTAACGCGTAACCTCTGGGTGTGTGACCGTCAAAGACTTCCCTGAATTCAACTGTTCTCGGAAGAGAGGAATCACTGAGCCGCTGCTATCCAGAACATTCCCAAATCGAACCGTAGTCCAGCGGCATTCTGGCCATCGTCTGGAGGCATCTTGCACCAGCAACTCCGCCATTCTTTTCGAGGAACCCATCACATTTGTTGGACGCACAGCCTTGTCGGTCGATACCAAAACAAAAGACTGGGGTAAATGGGATTGACAGGCTTCCAGCAAGGATTTGGTTCCCAAGACATTGTTGCGTAAACCTTCCAATGGATTCACCTCTACCAGCGGAACATGCTTATAGGCTGCTGCGTGATAAACCGTTTGTACCTGATGCTCCTTCATTAGCTTGGCAAGCCGAGTTGTTTCCAGAATAGAAGACAAACAAGGAAGTAGTTCAATTCCCATGAGTTGTGGCCTTAGCACTCGTTCTATTTGATAAAGAGCGTGCTCGTGTTGCTCTAATAAGATCAACTTTCTCGGCTGATGCCTCAATATTTCTCGGCATAACTCACTCCCTATGGATCCTCCAGCTCCGGTGAGGAGTACCGTTTTGCTCTCTAAATCCTTTTGCATCAGCAATGAATCTGGAGGAATTTCATCTCTGCCCAACAGGTCGGCAATTTGTACTTCCTGCAGCGCCCCAACAGCATTCTTACCTTCTAGGAGTTGGTCGAGAGTCGGAAGGATCTTTACCCGAAGATGTAGGGGACGCAATTGCTTCAGAACTTCTCGTCGACGCTGATAAGTAGCATTTGGAAGCGCCAGAAAGATGGAATGTAGATCCAAGCTTTCACAGAGCCCGGCAAGGTCTGCCGGAGAGTGAACCGCCAGACCCCGCAATTGACGACCCTGCAGAGTTGGATCATCTTCCACAAAGATCTTTACTTGATAATTGCGCTGGTATTGAAGGGAGTCATAAAGCTGAATTCCTGCGGCCCCAGCTCCGTAAATAGCCACAACTCGACGTTCTAGCAGAGGTACGTCAAGCAAATGGATGCGGATCAGCCAACGGATGCTCAAGCGCAGGCCGACCAGAGAGAGCACCCCAAAGATCGGAGCCATCACCACAATGGAGCGAGGGAGCAAAACTGTGTTGACCAGCCAATCCAAAATGATAAATCCCCCGCTACCAATCAGCACTCCTCGGCAAACCATCCAGACCAATTCTGGCCCAGCGTAACGGAGAATCGGTCGATACAAACCTGTCAGCCCGATAGCGACCCAGTGGAGTACAAGCCAGCTTCCAACTCCTTGGTCGAACTGAGAAATTCCGGGCTGGATTGTGGAAGGCTCGAAGCGAATGGCAAAACTAAGGAGGAGGGAACTGGTGAGCAGGAGGAAGTCCAGGGTGACCAGCCCAAGGATCTTGAAGTGCCTTGGGAGTGCAGCACTTGTTCTAAGCAGCTTTTGGAGAAAAGAAGCAATAATCGAATCTTTTGAAGTCATTTTTCAAGTGCAATTTAGCCTGAACAGGCCCAGCCTATCTCCATAACAGACCCTGGTCGGTTATCTACTTCAGTTTCCAAGCGAAGTAGCAAAACCTCTTACATTGTATCTGGATGAAAAATTCATCATTGGGGCCAAATTATTAAAAGTGTAATCATTCTCAATCAAACCAAGATTCGATATTCATCTAGAACACCGATCAGTTTACCAGGCCTTGGGCTGAAAATTACTGGGAACCTCCAGCTTGAACTGCTCATCGTTGATACCAGCCATGAAGATTCCTGCTGACAAGGCTTCCTGTCGCAAATCCTCCGGAGCATCCACCACCGCCAGAATCCCATAGAGCGCCTTGTCGGCGTGCTCTGGAAAAAAGTGACGAAACTGCTCAAGAATGTTCTGAAGTTGCTCAATCCCATCTGGGCGTAGGTGACTTTTGATTTCAACGATATAGGCAGCATTGCACTCTGAGTTGGCGTATGCCAAGACATCCAGTTCCAGGGACCGACCTGCCTTACGCACCTTTACTCGAGAAGTCACTACCTCCATCCCAAAGTTTTCGGTGAGGATCTTGGTCATGGAAGGCAAGGCCATGCCCTCGGTAAAACCACCAAACTTCTCACCAAGGCCACCGATCTGCTTACCCAATTCCTTGAGTTGCTTGCGAAGCTGTCGGTCCGTTTCCTTAAGTTGCCGGTCCGTTTCCTTGAGTTGACGGTCCGTTTCCTTAAGTTGACGGTCGGTCTCTTTTTGGGCGACAGCCAGGCTGGCCACCAGTTCTTTCAATTCTTCATCCGTCATGGGGATTCACTCTGAGGGTTTGGATGACTTCTTAAATCAGGACAACTTGTTGAATTCTAAAAATAAACTCAATAGCTCTTTTTTACAAGCAATCCGAGAGTTTCATAGAACTCATGTGCCTGAGGGATATCGGATCGCCACGCTCGCCATGACGATGATTCAATTTTTTTTGTCACTGAGAGGAGGCTAGACGACGTGGCAGTCCACCGACCGTAGGAAGGAAATAAGCGGTTGCAGTCAATATTCTTCATGGAGCATGATGCTGGACGCCACAGTTTCTAGGAGACCTCGCGATAACGTTCATAGTTTAAAATTCGTCACTGCGAGGAGACTAACGGCCGACGAGGCAGTCCAGTCCCTCCAGGTGCAAATCGCTTGTTGAAAGAGTCGTGATTAATGTTGAAGTGGATCGCCATGCTACGCTCGCGATGGCAAGGGAAGAATTAAAGATACAGGCGAGAATTTGTTCTTTCTAAGACGTCATCGCCTACCCCACTTCACTGCGAGGTGGCTAACAGCCGACGAGGCAGTCCATGCTCTTGCGGTATTTTGAATATGAGTAGTAGATCGCTGCGCTCGCGATGAAGATCACTTCCGATTTGTTGACAGGTTTAGGGATGTCAGAAAGCGGGTACACAAACAAATTTACTCGGTTGCATCCAGCCGACTCAGAGTTCCCTCCCATTTAAGGATTTTTTTATCCGCAGTCATCAAAGGCAGGTCTCTGTCCAGTGCGGTAGCCACAATGAAACGGTCAGCAGGGTCGCGATGAAAATTCGTAAGTTGACAAGATTGTAGTGCAATCCATCCGTCGATTGGAACTTCCACTAGGCCTGCCCGAAGCCAGTTAGCACGCCAGCGTTCAGGGGATGTGGGTAATGAGATCCGATCTCGCTCTGCTAGCATGGTAGCTTCCCAGAAACTGATCGCGCTGACCGCCAGTAAGCCAGCCCGCCAGGCGACTTCGATTTGAAGTCGGGCCATTGCTCCCAATTTAGGATCATTGCGATCTACCCAAAGCAGAGTGTGGGTATCAAGAATCACTCTGGTGCTTTCCAGAGATCGTCCTCTAGCGGCTCAATGACATCACCATGGATTGATAGCAGCGGATGAAGCCCAAAAGGGGAATCGATACGTCCACCAGAATAGGGTCTCAGTTCGGCGACAGGCCGGCCATTCTTGGTAACAACCCATGTTTCACCAGTAGCGGCGACTGTATCCATAAGGGCTAAGCATTTAGCCTTGAACTCGGATGCTTGGATTGTATGCATATTTTCACTCCAATGTTGACTATTTAAATGACCATAGTCATTCAAGTGGTCATTTTCAATTTAAAAAAGCTTAAGTTGCCCCACTGGACTTGCTTTCAATTCAGTAAGTCTGAATTTTATTCTTAGGAGGTTCATTGATGGACATAAATATCTCGGAAGCAAAAGCGCAGTTGTCTAAGCTTATTAATCTTGCCTATCACGGTGAAAAGGTAGTGATTTGTAAAAACAATTTGCCACTGGTGGATCTTGTGCGGCCCAGCCCGAAGCTAAGCGAAAGCTCGGTTTGCTAGAGGGGAAGTTTGTGACACCTCCAAGTTTCTTTGAGGCAGATCAAGAAATCGAAGATATGTTTTACGGCAGTGACTCATGAAGTGACTGCCAGATACCTATGCCTTTCTACGGGCACTCTCTGAGCCCAATCGACTTAGCAAAAACAGATCATCCCAATATAAGACACAACGAATACGGTATAGGTCAGTTCTATCATGATCACAGAAATAGCGATGAAGGCTTCGTGGGGTAAGCTGGAGTTGGGTTTTGATCCGATTGATGCGATAGAGATCCTGGCTTTGAGACGCTAGATTTTTTGGCTAAAGATGCCTTGTTACTGAAGGATCTGCCGTTCCATCATCGGGATCCATTTGACCGAATGCTGATCGCGCAAGCGATATCACGCAAATTGATTATCGCAACCCAGGATTCCCACATTGATCAGTAGGACTGCCAAACTGTGAAATAGAAGGTTGGCATCCAACTCCTACCAAAATGGATCACCACGCTACGCTCGCGATGACAGGGGAGGAATGAAAGACACGGGCGAGGACCTGGTTCTTTCTAAGATTTCATCACCCACTACGTCTCTGCAAGGAGGCTAACAGCTGACGTGGCAGTCCACGCCCTTAAGATGTAGTCCGTAAAATCTGAGTGATGGATCGCTACGCTCGCGATAACGGGGAGAAATGAAGATCGCTTACGAAGGGTTCGTTGTTTTCACGACATCATCACCCACCACCACGTCACTGCGAGGAGAGCACAGCCGACGTGGCAGTCCCCTACCGGTAGGCGTAGCAAACGACCACAGCTACCACTTATCATAAGCCTGGGCAATGGATCGCTACGTTCGCTTGGTTCTTTCTAGTAGGTCATCACCTACCCCACGTCACTGCGAAGAAGGTGAAGCCTGACGTGGCAGTCCACCCCCTTGAGATGTAGTCCGTAAAATCTGAGTGATGGATCGCTACGCTCGCGATGACGTACATGATTGAAAATTTGTCACTGCGAGGAGGGAGTAGCCCGACGCGGCAGTCCACTTATGGATCGCCACGCTGCGCTCGCGATTCGTGTAAAAATGAAGGGCATACGCAAAGACTTGATTCTTTCTAGGAGATCATCGCCCACCACCACGTCATTGCGAGGAGATCCTGACGAAGCAATCCACCCACGATTTTCTGATGAAGAGGCACATCTTTCTTTGCTGCAAACCAAAAGGAAGTGGACTGCCACGTCGGCTACCGCCTCCTCGCAGTGACGCAGGAGTCATGAAACAGGTTGACTCATAACGGAGGAAGTAGTTGTTACACGTGTACACAACCAAAAACAAAATAGCGCAACAGGACGGCTTCTATACCTCCTCCGACTGTGACAAGTTGCACAACGGGCGGATAAGGCAAGTGCGGTGGTAGCTTCCAGCATTGGCAAATGGCTGTCAACACGAATGGTTGCTTGTTTCTAAATTTGGTGCAAATAATTGATAAGGTTATTTTGTTTTCTGTCAGTCCTAGCTGATATCAAGAGGGCCTCGGTTTCAGAGCATGTGCATCAACTCACTGATAAATTAACCCTATTCCTTCTTAATCCGGTCCCCACTCCCTTTACCCAAAATCGTCCACCACAGATACTGAAAATACTCTTGCACTCCAAGGGAAGCGAGCATCTCCGCATCCGTTTCAGCAAGCAACTGCGGAGTAGACATATCAATCCCTCGGATCTGAGCCAAGCCAGTAATACCTGGACGAACAGCAAAAATACCTAGTCGCTCACGTTCTCCAATCAACTCTTCTTGACTGACAAGGCATGGTCTAGGCCCTACAAGACTCATCTCTCCCTTGAGGACATTCCACAACTGCGGCAACTCATCCAACTTGGATCGTCTTAGAAAACGACCAATCGTAGTCACAGCCTGAGGATCTGCAAGATGAGTGGCTACAGAAAGAGTCTCTCTCTTCATCGTCCGAAACTTAATTAGAGTAAACGGACGTTGATTCTGGCCAACACGTACTTGAAAAAAGATAGCGGAACCGGTCTCAACAAACGCGAGGATAAAAACTACAACAGAAAGGGGGATGAATAAAACAATACCAGTGAAAGCAATCAAAATATCTATCACTCTCAACAACACTGATTCTGGAACCATTGAGATGTAGCAAACAAAGATTCAGAAACTGTAAAAGGGGGTGACCACTTAAGGAGTTCAAAGGTATTGCATGGATCAATTTGCAGAGAACCAAGTAAACGATCAGTCTGGTTTTTTCGACCTGAGGCATAACCCAAGAGACGAAGCATATGTAGGGGAACTGGAAATAATAAAGGTTTGTAACCAAAACCCAAACTGAGCATAGAAATCAAATCTGGTGTTGAAAGATCGTGGCCATCAGAAAGGTACAAAGTCTGACCTACAACTGAGGGATCATCTATACATAGAATTAGTGCGTCGATGAGATTCTTTACACCAAGAAAAGACCGTTTGTTATCAACTGATGCGAATGGCAACGGAATGCGACTATGGACTAACTTAAGCAAACTAAACAAGTTCCCCTTCACACCAGGTCCGTAAACTAGCGGAAGGCGAATAACAACAACCTCTAAACCAGTCTTTGCCGAAATTTCCCACAAACTTTGCTCTGCTTCCCATTTTGAAAGGGCATAAAAATCTGAGGGTGGATGGATGATCCTCTCATTTGAGTAACCAAAAGGAGATTCTACATCATCAGTAGATTCACCATCTACTTTAATGGAACTTAGAAAGACTAATCTCCTAACACCCAACTGGGAAGCCTGATTAGCTAACTGCTTAGTACCATCAAGGTTATTAGAACGATATACATTGTGAAAAGCAGCTGAAGAGTCATTCATAAAGTGGGCTCTTCCTGCACAATGAATCACACAATCACAGTTAATAAGTGCCTTAGTCCAATCGGTTTCAGTACCGATTCTTCCAATGGGGAATACATTAGATTGTGACGTGAAACCATCAAGCAGAGAGCTTGCTGTTCGTACAACAGCTCTGTAATGGATACGACGAGTAGATAATTCATTCACTAGTGCTTGGCCAATAAAGCCCGAAGCCCCTGTGACTACAGTGAACGGAGCGTCGTCAACTTGTAAAGCCATGGCAGATAATTCTTTTGAAGACTGTTTGAAACATAATGAATAAAAAAATAAAGAGAATTAATCATGTTCAGAGATTCAACTTCTCTAAATAACCTAAATGTCTCAAATGCCATGGAGATTTTATGATTCGAACTTTGGTTAAAATGAATACGATATACAGATAATACTTCATTTAAAGAATAAGCATAGTCAATTCTTTTTAAAATTTTAAGCCATGTCGCATAATCTTCTCGAGAAGTGTTTAAGGACATGAAAAACTTTCCAAGTAAACTGGCATCGTATATAACTGTAAGACAGCCAATCACACTGTTTTTTAATAAACCTCTATAGTTAATCAACTCTGGAACAGGTAAAGGTAGAGATCTAGTACCATCTTCGTAAATTTTAACAAATGACGTAAAGGTGAAGCAGAAGTTGTTCTCCTTCATAAAGCTAATTTGTTTCAAAAGTTTTTCTGGTAACCACAAATCATCGCTATCAAGAAATGCGATAAACCTACCTTTCGCAATTGAAATACCAGTATTCCTAGATACAGCAGTGCCAAAATTTTGTTCATGTTGAACAAGAAAAATTCTTTCATCTGTCAAAGTAAACTGTTTTACTATAGAAGATGTCGAATCATTTGAGTTATCGTCAATTACGATGAGTTCCCAACTTTTAAATGTCTGATTCTGAACCGAGAGAATTGAATCATAAATATGTATTTCAGCATTATATGCGGGCATAATAACAGAAACTTCTACCATAGAAAAATCATTTGAAATGCTTCCATCCCACTTTTTTAAATCAAATGAAAATTAATAAAAATTTTTTCAAATGCAGAAAAAGATGATGAAATATAGTGAAGAAATGTATTTGATTTTTTTAATGATGGGTAGAAATATAAAAAAGGTTGGAAGCGCTAAATGGAAATTAAGTGTTGCAACCAGTGAGGGTCTAATTATTCTTTATATATGAATAAACTTGGCATCTATTAAAGACCATTACCCAGGGTACTAAAGCTATCATTACACAATATTTCAACTTAGGCATCCATGATGAATCATATTTCAGATCATCAAAACAAGTAGTTTGAAAAGCTGTACGATTACCTCGAATTATATGTGTTTGAGGTTTGTATGAAGAATTTTTAGAATGCAGGACTTTTTGAACACCTAAGAATTGTTCAATTGAAGACATCGTTTTTTCGTTATCAAATACAAGTGATTCATAGCTAATATTGAGTTGCTTGAGACCTGATTTAGCAATATTTCGCTGAAGCCTCAGATTCCTCAGCAGCCATTCATGCGGAAGCCATAATGGGATCTTACGGAGTATATTGTGTCTGAAGTAAGACAACCAAAACATACTAAAATCAGGTTCAAAAATTTTTCCCCAAGGTAATTCGGTCTTTATCTGGTTTGCATTCCAGATTGAATTCATCCATCCCCTCACATCTCTTATTGTATGTATTACTTGAACTTCAAACTCTTGAATATTTTTGAGAGCATTGAAAGCTTGGATACTTTTACTAGAATCAACCAAGATAACATTGCCACCTGTTTTAACTTGAACTACATGGAGCATAGTCTCATAGCAGTCAGTTAAGGATGAGTTGGAGTTCATATTTGATAGTGCATCAAAGACTGGTCCCCAAAAAGTACATGATTGGCCAGTAACACCGCAACTGCAGGGTCGATTCCTCACAGAATCAAGCTTAGTACTATGAGGTTGAATAGTTCTCCAAATCTCACCTAGACTGATAACTTCGGGATATTGAGACAGAGAAAGATCCAGAATGGTTGAACCGCTACGTTCAAGAGATGAAATGAAAATTACTTTCATCAAAAGTCATCTTTCTGTAGAAAACATGCCAATCGCAAAAAAGATAGGACTGTGTAAATTCCAATACTATCAGGGAATTAGAAAACTCGTCAACAGCAGACTCTTTCAATCACAATGGGTTACAAATTCAAAGTAAC
>JACLAC010018456.1_pt1 | contig 106199 bp, 83 predicted proteins | sample 8027881 | NCBI WGS metagenome assembly JACLAC01 (sample SAMN15725517, study PRJNA655200) | protist metagenome | isolation source: fluorescence activated cell sorting (FACS) single amplified genomes of... | place: Spain: Blaines Bay Microbial Observatory, Mediterranean Sea | collected 2016-01-19
TTTCAATGCTTTAGATTTTTAGATTGTTCCTAAGTAGGTTGTGGAATAGAATGAAGCGATATGTAGATTTCACCTGCCTTTGGGAAAAAGTCCCCAACGGCTTGCTATATGATTGGCTCAAGTTTTCTGAGGAAAATGGCCAACGGTTGAAGAAATTATTAGCCAAATGTCCGTCTGAGCGACCTTTGGATGAATGGCGGTTTTTGTCCCAAGAGGCCAGCCGAAAGCTCTGGCCCATGTGGACAGATATAAACTGGAACGGTAGTACCCAGAGCGAAAGGGATTGTTTTATGAACGATCTAGCAGAAAAAGAGAAACATGAAAATGAAATTGAACGCTTAGTAATTAAGGCAGAACAGATGATCCTAAATGATCCTCTACCACATATCACTGTCCATTTAGGTGGAATAGAGATGGCCGTCAATACATCATCAACTGACAACCGCCCCAATTACTTCGTTTGGTCAGAATTTTCTTTCAGTAACTAAGGAATTGTCCGGGGACACGAGTACCAGCGTAAGATGCTTCTGGATCCCGATTACTGACTGTTTCCGATATTTCACCATCCCAATACTCTGGTACTGTTTCAGGTCGGTTATGCCATAACAAGAGTAAATTTCGGCGCTGGTCAGTCTGATTCTTTCGAGCTGCGTGTAAAACACGAGCGTCTCCCAAAACCAAATCACCGGCTTTAGATTTCACATCTACCTGATCAGGGTGATTACTAAACATTAGTGGGTGGTCTTCCTCAATAAATCTTGCACCTTGCTCGTGAGCTGTTACCAACTGGTCATGTAAAGTAATGCGTTTAATATGTGTGCCCGGAATAACCTTCAAGCATCCATTGTCAATATCTGTGTCTTCAAGGTAGTAAGAAAGAAAAATAGTCTGTGGCCAAGGTGTGCAACTAAGAGGATCATTCCACCTCATCCAATCTTGATGCCAGTAGAGTGCTGGAGCATACGGCTCCTTTGTCAGAACTAAGAGCCCTCCGCCGGGTGTGAAATCTCCAAAACCCATTTGCTCTAGGGCTTGACGAGCCGGTTTCCATTCGGCTAAGCGTTGCATAATTTCGTTATCTTTATAACCAATACCAAGATGTGTGCCTTGGTATTTGGTATCTGGATGGTGTGGTACTGTATCGTTTAGGCGGTCCGATTCTTGCTGAAGTTGCTGCAGAAAATCTAGACTCAAAATGTCCGGGATAACGCAATATCCATCCCGTAACATCTGTTCACGTAGTGCTATCGTTGTTTCTGAGGTCACCTGAGTCTCCTAAAGAAATTTCAAGCGTTTGCAACCATTATATCACCACAGTTCTTATTACCCAAATTAAATACTATCTATCCACATAAGTTATTTACCCGGTTAGTTATCGATCGCCTCTGACGTTCGTTGTTCCAACTAGTTTCAGCCTTCCGCCAGACGATATTTAAACTCTCATTATTGACCAAGCCGAACATTTTACCCAATTCAGTATAGTACTTATATCGTTTCCATTCTTTGGGGTCTGGTTGTTGATTACTTACCGAAAGAAAAGCAAATTTGTATAAATCTTGAGCTAAATATTTCTCTACTTTGGCTTTCATTTTTTTTAATAAAATAATAACCTACTTGCTAATTTCATTATTTAAGCAATTATATACGAAAACCACGACAAAACGTGTCGCATAAAAAATGACACAATCAAAAAAGGATGTTAGTATTTCTACCAACACCCAAAAAGTTAAGTTTAATATTAGGTTTAATACTCAATCATCAAAGATAGATTAAGTAGTCTTGGCAAACCGAAATAAACTCCGGCTGAGGCGGAATCATGGTTCATAAGCTCATCATCAAATACGCTGTACTTGTCATTGTCATCTGCATCTGAAATATATTTAGCATCCAATAAATTGAATACGTGTCCATTTAATGAGACAGCAACACCACTTATCTCTGCCAGGCGATAACCGAAATGCAAATCCAAAAAGCTGTAATTAAAGTAGGCTTTGCTTTTTGCCTTCATAAGTAATCCAAAACACTTCCAAAGAGTCCATCGATCTGACGGTTATGATTACTCTTTGGGCAAGGCTTTTGTCTCGGTCTAACTATCCTTCCTTTCACCAGATTATCATTCATTGTCAAAACGCATCTATGTCTTGTCCCACTACTAGCAAGGATTTAAGAGGATAGTCCAAGATTGATATGTCGAAATCGTTTGGAAGTCCCAGAAGCATATGATTTGGATTTTGGTTGATCCGGGCCACAGGTGCTGCCTATCGGGAGAAATTTCCAGATGACCGAGGTGAAAATCTTTTTTCAGCAAGCCTTAAAAGATGAGTACTACAATGTCCATGTTGATTTAGAAAAAGTCAGGTTCTTACGGGTAATTTGCTGAAATTTATAATTAAATGTCACTGGTCAGAATGAACTTTCAATTCCATCTCTCCATACCATGATGAATGACTGTTGCTGTCGCTGACGGATAAACATCTTGTTTTTCTAGAACAACTACCAGTGGGTCATCAATTGGAATACAAAACATGTGAATATAACCATCGATTGGGTTGGCATATCCTTTTTGGGCAGAAGGACCGAATTGAATGTGAAGCAACGGCATTGCAGATTGGCTGCTCTGCAAAATTATATCTTTTATTCCTTGAAATGAAAGATAGGAGATCGGTCTAGTTGCTCTTGTAAAATTGGTTCAATAATTTTTATTTTCTCACTGTCCAGACAATTAGAGACTATCAGTGGTAGTTGCATCGATACCAAAGGTCATTTAGTTGTTGGTAGTGTTATTACTACCGATTTGACGGGTGAAGTCAGAGGTTCCGTTTCCTAATCCGTCTAAGACTAGATTCAGGTCAGCTCGTTGTATTTTTTCGTTATAAAAATCAGTCGAATATAGATCTGTTTATTGTGGATGGTTATAAAAGAAAACATTTCGATGATTATCTTTATTAATTCCCTATAATCTTCTCAAAGCTGACCAGGTCGTCGCTAGTTGTCTTTTCCCATTGACCGACTTAGCTACTTTTTCTGCGTAAAGAGTTAGTTTCCCAGTACTATTATTCTGATTCCAAGTCGGAGTATGCAATCCAACCCCGTCAAATGGTTCCTTGGCCAAAAAAGATTGGCCTAACGATTTAGTCAGCTGAAACGGAAACCATGCGTCGTTAATCACACCGAGTGGTTTAACTGTTATTAACTCCACCCACGAATTTTTGACGCGATACTGAAGCCGGAGGTCTGCTTTTTTATCGGTTGATCATCTTTCCACGCGACTCCGTCTTTTTATATATCTTGCTTTGACCCCCATGCTCCCCAAGGTAGTTTGTTCTCAGATGTCATCTCGATATAATAAATTCTGATCGGTTGCTCCTTCTTTAATTCTAAATCGCACCATTGATTATCTTTTATTTTTTTAAACTCAATTTCTACTAAGATTTGCCCCCGTGGTGGCTCTTCTGCTCCAAAAACTACTGTAGGAATTATCAAACTTAACAGAAGACATAAAACTGGAAAGAACCAAAACAAACATTATGAGATGTCATATAGAAGCTCCTTGTGCAAGTGAAATTAAAGATAATTTAATGCAAACATATTCTTTGCTAATTAGAAGTACAAGATTGAATTCTTAGTTTAGGAAATGGTCAGTAACGTAGCAAAACTTGTACATGCATTCTTGTCTGAAAACTTTCTTTTTCACTCAATGTATCAGATTAAAACCCATATTCTTGGAGTGTTGGATGATCCAAGAACCTTGCAAGTTGAGACCATGCTTGAACACTATTTTTCGATTCTAGATCAGGACAAAAGCCAAATTCTAAGTAGATTTTGATTGCGACCAGCCTACGAGATGATGTTGTTAGAAAACAACGGTCATGTGTTTTTTTTAGTTGCTTCATTGCAACACTCATCATAGGCTTAGATAAACCTTTACCTTGATAGTCAGGAACAATTGCGACCCAATGAATTCGGCCCCAGTTTTGATCGCGCCAACTTTCATTCCACCAAGCTGTTATTGTTCCAATTTCGTCGCCCTTACTCGAAGTTAAGAAAAAACACCGATCTTCCATTGCTGTATAATCATTGCCAAATTCTCTGTGGAATAATTGATCATCGATCGCAAAGAATGTTTCGCTCTTCTGCTGAATACGTGTCCAAACATGACATTCATTCGAACGATATTTTCTAATATCAAACCCAGCTTTCAGAGTAAATTCTGGGATATCATCCATATGTGTCCGGATCATAGTGACATTATAATTTTGCATATTAACACACCATTTTGAAAGATTGATATAAGAAATAGTTTATCCAGAAGCATCTCTCTACAGCATTGATATGGTACATGCATCGAATTAATTATTTCCTGCAAAATTGATTATGGCCTAACAATCGATTGAAGCTTAATGATTCATGCTATTTTCTGAATAATGCTGTCGTATTAGCCGATATAACAGATTAGATGAACCACAAAACCAGTTTAGGTGGTATCCATAAGCTAACTTATAAACCAGAAAAACTGGCTTAAATCCTGATTTTCCAAATTCCTACGATAGAATGAGCTCATAATCGATCTCGTTGTCAACTCGTTATTAGCTCTATTTACAAAATTGTTTTTATCTAATTTTTTTAATTCCCTATCTGAAAGAAAAATACGATCTACCCTAGCTTCTTACTGTTGTTTCTTATTCTAATTCTACTGTGTTTATATACAAATTGTGATGAAAATGAAGATTTGAATTCTGGGAGAATGTTTTACTGACTGGTTTGGGACAGAAATATGATTTTGTGGGTTGTTAACCACTAATTTTTGCTCTTTATTTTTGCAGACAGACGAGAGATTTGAGAGAACACTCATTGATTTTTCAAAAAATTGAACAAATTCTTTAGGCCATCTTTAATTTTTGCTTCCGAATCTAGAGATAGTGGAAGCCTAGGTTGGTAGAGGAGAGAAGCTCCCATCGGTGATGTTTCGTAACCGCCATTATTGCCGAGGTCATAATCTGACTTGGTACCAACATAGCATTCCACCCCATTAGTGTAAGCGAAAACCATATTATCAGAAAATGGAGATATTTGATTAATAAAGTGATGATATTCGGCAAATATTTCATGTGCTAAACCTAGAATACACAAATTACCAAGGCAAAATCCGCGTATTGGTAATTTGACCCGCAGGGATTCACCAGATTGACTATAAGCGAGTAATTCCAAGAGCACTTGCTGCTTACTTGGATCTGTTTCTATCTCGATTAGTCTCCGACAATCTTTCTCTGTGGGAGGAGGTTGTAACAGAAGTTCTAATTCTATAGATTTGGTTTGAATACTGTTACATTGAACTTCTTGACCCATTGAATTGAATGCACGGGAAACTGCTATACCTAGGTCACGGCCAGCACCTTTAGCAGCACTTATACCACCTCTTAGTGGAAATCCATTAATATTAGCACTACAACCTTGAGCAAACATGTAGAGAGTTTCGGTACCCATTTCATTTTCTAAACTTTTGACTGCGAAACCGGGGTAATCGGCTGTGATCAAAGTGCTTGCTCCATGTACGATTACGGGATGGGCAGCGTGGCTAAACAGAATCGCTAGAGGATTCCCTCGACTTCTTTCAATCAGTAGAACATCAACCCAAGGTAACGTCGCACCATTTGGATTTGGAGCCATACTTATACGGTGTCCGTCAAAATGTCGTCGATTGAACCCAATTTGGGTGGATTCACGACAGTATCTTAAACTTACTGGCTCAAGGTGAGAAATCGCTTTTTTGGTAATCTCGGCTAATCTTTTGGGCAAAAAATGGTGAAATGACTTATTTTTTTCCTTTTCCCAAGGTCCCCAAGGGATAGTAATAGGTGCGCTGTGTGTGTGGCTACAATTAATCATTATATTTGTGGTGGGAATACCGGAAGATTGAGAGATGGTTTCAATCAGAACATCATTATACGCAAAATCGAAACCCAAATAGTCAAGTGTCAAGATTGCAATTTGATTTTTTCCGTCAGATAACACCAGAACACGAGCCCATAACTCATCATTTATACCAGTACTCGGTTGCATGGGACCAATTAGGAAAGTTCCCCTTGATTCAGGTGTAACTATTGTTTGGGACACCCCTCCCAGCAATTTGTATCTACTTGATTGACAAGAGGATTGATTGATGTTGTTCATATGTTTCGGGTTGCATCTTTTTGTTTCACCATGATTTATTTGGCCACCATTTTTTGAAATTCAATTACACACTCCTTGACAGAAAAAGTTCAGTGTAAATAACACAATACATACAGTGGATCAGAAACTATAAAAAATCGTTTTCCCTAATCGTGAATTGAGGCTTTTTAATTGTTCTTGGGAAATTTATCGAACAAATTTCACTATTTCATTCTTAGACTGATTTTTCCATCCACGAATCGCATATATGGGTGGACAAGCTAATTTCTACGTTCGGCAAGTAATATTGTCCAGCCTCTTTTAATGCCAGTTCCACTTTTGGTAATAAATCAATAGCGTGTTCGCTTGGAACCTCGATAACCACTTCATCATGAATGAACGCTACTATTTTTCCTCTTGTACCGTTTAGTATCTGATAAACCTTAGATAATCCTAGTTTCGCGATGTCCGCTGCCGTACCTTGGATTGGAGTGTTTAATTTTTCAGTATAACTAGCTGATTTCCTATTCCCAAATTTATCGACTGTAAATTCTTTTTTTCTACCCGATAATGTCCGTATCTCGTACTTCCGTCCTTTGGTAGCTTTCTTTATATAAAGATCAACTCCAATAAATCTTTTTAAAAATCTTTTCTTAAATTTCTCCATTTCTGATGTTTGTACTGTTAATCCTTTTTGTCGTAAGTGCTTGGTCAAATTCTCTATTCCTGCACCATAGACTAAACCAAAATTGAGTGTTTTTGCTATCTCTCTCTCATCTGATGATATCTGACCAATTTCTTTTTGTGTCACAATTGAGGCTGTTAATTTATGTAAATCAACTCCCTGATTGAGAGCTTCGATCATTTTAAAGTCTCTTGATATTTCAGCTAAAACTCTCAGTTCGATTTGTGCGTAGTCCAATACAATCAGCTTGTGACCAGGTTTTGGTCTAAAGCAACTACGAAGTTCTCCATTAACAATACTCTGAATGTTTGGTTCACGGCATGACATCCTACCGGTATTAGTTCCCAACTGAAAATAGTCAGAGTGTAGGCGACCAGTTGTCGGATGTAGTGATTTGATCAATTTTGTTCCATATGCAGATTTCAATTTATCAATTTTTCGATACTCTATGATGTCGGCAACAATTGATAGTTGTGCATTATGATTCAAAGTTTCCTTAGTAGTATCATCCAAAATTACCCCGATATGGAACAAAGCTTCCTTCAGTTGTCTCGGAGAATTAATATTTATAGGTCCTAGCTGATTAAGTAATTCATTTTCTAACTTTTGGTGCCGAATTTCCAACTTATTAAGATATTGATTTAATTTTTGTTTGTCTAATCCAAATCCAGCCAGTTCCATCTGGGCGACGGCATGGATAGTATCAAATTCTAATTTAGCTACCTTCCTAAGTTTATGTCGTTTCAATTCTAGTCTTAGTTTGTCAAACAATGGAATCAGGTATTCAACGTCATTGTTAGCGTAAGCTAATTGACTGGGTCGTAATTCAGATTGATCCCAGTTGGATTGTTGTTCCCCTTTGTCTATTTGAACGGATAAAAACCTTTTTAATAGATCTGATAGCTTATGTTTTTGTTGATGTCCTGCCGCTAATAATTGGCTGGCTAGCATCGTATCAAAAATCACCCCATTTATGTCTATGTTCAATTGCTTAAAGAATTTTAATTCAAACTTTGCATTGTGAATGATTTTGATAGTGTCTAATTTAAAAAGTGGTTCTAATAACTTTACCCAATTACTAACTGTATAAGCATCGATTATTAGGTTTACTGAATCCCTAGATGAGACTTGAATCAATCGAATTCTATCTCGGTGAGGGTCTAATCCCGTAGTCTCGATATCTAATCCTATTTCTTTTGCAGACTGAATAGGTATGAGTTGATCTTCTAGCTCAGCTGGTGTATCAATGTACTTGTATTCAGATACAGGTTGTATAGGCAAATCAAATAATAAATCACTTGTCATTTTTTCTATTAAATCACTGGGAATACGGTCGTTACCAGCATGGCTTTTTGATTAACTGTCATGTAATTTCACCAACACCTATTGCATTGATATGGTCTCAGTTTAAAGCTGAATTTTCGAATCTTGTCTAATTTTCAGCTTCGATTTCTCTGTCCTCTTTTGCTGAATTGATTAAGAAGGACTCCTAATAATTTATTAGGGCTTGGCTAATATTCTGGGTTTTCAATTCATTTCAACCAATACGCATTCTGCCAATCCAAATATTAGATTAGGATACTAATTTGATTATGGGTCAGTCAAAATAACAAAAGTCGGGTAAGAGATCAGTATTAAAACTGTTGATAGAAGATGTTTTCACATACTATTGTTAATTCTAAATGGGATAATGATCTTTGAGTATTCTAGCATGATTTTCAACGACTATTGTTAATTTTAGAAAGGTTGCTTCTATTACGCCTACTAGTTTATCTATATCACTAGTTTTAATTATATTTTGTAATCTCACCTTATCACGGTCTGTATAACTTAAGAAAATTAGTCGAGTTAAAAATTAACATAGAATCACTGCACTACTATATGTTTATGTTCTCAAAGGTAAATACTTTTGTTTGCCCAAAGGAACCTGTCAATTTATGCATTAAACCATTCCCAATAAACTTGTTAATAAAAATCTGGATAATGCTATTGCTATTATCATGACTTAAAAATTTGTGAAAATTCTTTTATGTCTAACTCGATTTAGTTTACTCAAGGATAATTTCACCATTAGTAATTTATTGGGAACATCCGAAATTATATAAATTGTTAAGAATGTTCTATTTGCTCAATAAGTCTATAATTGGAATAAAAAATTTAATCTTCTCTAGCCCAATTCCCCCATACTTTCAGATAAGTAGGTAAAGATAAGTAGCCTTCACCATTGATATCGAGCTGCCTGAATATTTTCTGAGCCAAATCATGGTTCAAGATCTCCGAGTTATCGATGAACTCTTGTTCAGTCACAATGCCATCTCTATTTTCATCCATTTTGTTGAATATTTCTTTGGCTTCGTCTGTTATAGTCCTGTTTTCTACGTATTCTTCTTCTGTAATTATTCCGTCCTTATTTCTATCAGTTGCATTAAATATTCCTCGAATTTTGTCAGGGTCGTTAAATATTGATCGTTCCAAATAATCTTGAAGTGTAACTTGACCGTCACTGTCTGCATCTAGTCTTCTGAAGATTTGTTTATAGCGGCCGATTTGGTCAATATTCGCACTGTGGCGACCTTTGGCTCCTAGTAATCGCATAAAGTATTGATGATCATTTTCATTCTGCATCTGGTTATTTGGCACCTAATATTAAAATTTGTTTTGCAAAAAAGCATGATTCCCAATTCCGTTGTCTTGCGCATTTACCTTATTATGATACTACATATCCTAAAGCGGCCGTGGCAATTTCGTAGAGGGCATAACTCAATCAGATAGGGTAAAACGTAAATGGTGAGGATCTACCGATATTGAAGATATATAACTATGATGGTCGTTAATCATAAGCTAAATTAATCTTATGACATAGATGAATACAATAAGACTAGGGTAGGAAAAATACGAATATTGTATTAGTATTTTTCTAGCAGTTAGACCATGTATAAAACCAAACTTTTGGCGTTACCATTCACGCTATTTGCCAAGTTTTTTGAAAAGAATAGAGGACTGAATACTTGGGAGAGTTAGGCACTCAGAGGTCGTACAGATGGGAGATAGTTAACAAGTCCAGACCACTATATAATACTGTTTTAGATCGGACATTCATAGATTTTATATGTGTTTTTTTACAGATTATTTAAGTTATTCATTCGGTCGAGCTAAGACTAAAGAAATCAAATTCAAGGCTATCCAATATTCCAGTCGCCACAAAAAAACCAATAATTATCAGAATAATACAAGGCACAGCGGCCAGTATCACTAGTATAAAAACTCCTCGCTTCCAAGAACCTTTGACTTCATCCGATTTAAGAGCTACGGCATTAAAGATCGAGACACCAGCCCAACCAATCAAAAGCAGTACCAGGCAGCAGATTGTTGTGAAAATAATCATTACTTGTTCCGTATAGCATCGATTGGTGTCATGCGTGCAGCCTGATTAGCCGGCAAAAAGCCGAAACTAATTCCAACCATCATACCCATTGTTAAACCGCTAAGGATAGATTGCATGTTGAAAGCTGACGGCCAAGGTGCATCAAACTGCGAAGCCATCATTTTGCTGAGGATATCACCCAGAAAAGTCGCGGTTGATAATCCTAATAATAATCCAAAAACACTACCGATTAAGCTAATGGTTATTGCTTCTAACAAAAATTGGATTCGGATTTGGTATGGTTTAGCACCCACAGCCTTGCGCAAGCCTATCTCGGGTACACGTTCAGCAACTGAAACAAGCATAATGTTTAGAATACCGATTCCACCAATTACCAAAGGAAAAATAGCGATTAGCATACTAACTATTTGTACTGCAAATAGGATATTATTGACAAGTTTAAGTATACCTTCCACACTGTCGATTTCATAAAATGGCTTATCGTTATGATGTCGCCTAACGACTATCTCTACTTCTCTTTGAGCTTGTTGTAGTAGTTCAGGTGATTTGGGTCTGATGCCAATACTGCGCACCTGATTTTTAGGTCCGACAGACGTATTGTTAAAATAAGTTTTTCCGGTCGACATTGGTAATAATACCTGATTGTCTTTACTGTCAAAGCCTGCTCCTTGTCCGGTTTTCTCCATTACTCCAATTACGGTATATCTCTGATCTCCAAATTTTAGTTCTTTTCCAATAGCATCTTTGCCTCGAAATAGACTTTGCCAAACATCAAACCCAATTACCACAACTCTGGATAACAACTCTAGGTCAGAGCGATTAAAATGACGACCAAATATTGTCCTCCAGTTTTCAAAGGATGCAAATTCCTCAGTGGTCAAGGAAACGGGAGTCGGTTTAGATCTCTCCTTAGCTTGCATATTTCTCCATCCTAATTCGTCGATTGGTATAGCATTGGCTACAGAGGGACAATTGTCTTTGATGGCCTGAACATCATCCATAGTCATAAATTCCCGATATGGGTTACGAATATATTTTTCTGTACCCTTGACCTTTATATAATCGTTTCGGCGGATACTAAATCGGCCAGCCTGCTTATTCAATGATGCAGTTAGAACTACCTTGGCGCCAGACCCAATCGAACCAATAGCAATCACGGCAGAAATACCGACAGTTATTCCCAGAACGGTTAGGACAGATCTTAATTTATTAGCTGACAAAATGCGAAAGGTCATCAAAATACTATCAATAATCATGACATGTAACTAAAATACAGAATTGATAAATTAGTCAAATCTCAAAGCTTGAACAGGTGTAAGTTTTGCGGCTTTACTTGATGGATAAAGACCTGCACTTGCGCCGACCAAGGTTGAAATGATAAAAGCGCCTACAGCAGCCCATACTTTAACCTCAGATTCCCAAACCGAACCGTGTTTATCTAGAAAAAATACAGTAATTGCCCAACCAGCTCCGGAAGTAATGAAGATAGACAAAAAAGTACCAACTAATCCACCAAATAAGCAGACTACAATTGCTTCAACCAAAAATTGGAATCGAATATCGTTATTAGTTGCACCGAGAGCTTTCCGTAAGCCAATTTCTTTGGTTCTTTCTGTTACAGAAACTAACATAATGTTCATTGTTCCTATGCCACCGACTATTAGAGAAATTGCAGCAGCACAACCGGCCACTAATTGAATCGTAAGTACCATTTTGTCAATTTCTTTAATTGCGTCTTTATTGGCGCCAAAACCATGAAATTTGATGGTACCAAATTTTCGGAAAAATAGCATCTTAATCTCGTTTTGGGCCTGTTCAACCAGAGATATTTCTTTTGCCCGTGCATTGATCCAAGCGTTCCTCATGTATTTTCCTGTGTAATATTTATCAACTGTAGTAATCGGAGCGTACATGTCGTTATCAATGGAGAATGGCATTAGTTTAGCCATCCCCAATTGCCTTTTTTTGATAGAACCAATTACAGTGAGACGGTTTGCCCCAGCTCTTATCTCTTTACCAACGGGGTTAACCGAGCCAAAAAGTTCATCTTTGATCTTTGATCCAATCACCACCACTTTTTCATTCGAGTCAAGATCACTTTTCTGAAGCCATCGCCCACTAGACAATTCAAAATTCCACAATTCTTTGATATCCGTTGTTACCCCTAGCAACTCGTAAGGCATGGATTTTCCCCGATGTGATGTATCAAGTCGACCAAATACGTTAGCTGCGGCGACCATTGAAATCGAGGGACAATATTTGCGTATTTCACCCACTGTTTCCATGCTTAAATTGGCCGTCTTTGGACTTTTTTCATATTTTCCTGGGCTTTTTTCATACCATTCTTTTTTCCCAATACTCAGACCTTTAGTATCGCCTAAACGATTCATTTCTGATACCAGAAACGTCTTAATACTTCCGCTAATTGAAACGGTGGTCACAACAATAAAAATACCCAAGATGATACCAAGCAGAGTTAATAGAGACCGAAACTTATTCCTTAATAAAGCTTCCCATCCTACTAAAAAATTAATGCCAATTTTGCTAATTATTTCAGAGAACATTATTTGATTTTATTCAATTATTGAAATTTCTATTATTATTTGTTCAACTTAGAATAAGTTTATGACGTCGAACAGGCGAGTTTCTGCCAGTCAAATACGGCTGAAAGGTAATTATCCTTGTCTTGTGTAAGGCCGGTAAAAATTTGTTGGCAGTCTTCTGGGGACGCCTCGTGAGTCAATAATGGTTCAACCGTGATCTTGTCTTCCATGATCCAATTAACAATTTGGCGATAGTTATCAACAATATTATGGCGATGTCGGGCAACCTGGTGAGACGGCCACCTCCATTCTAGAGAACCGATTAAACGAATTGCTTCCATATGTATTCGAAATAACATCGGGGTAGCATCAAATACGGATGGAGCACGAGGCGTACCGAGCAAAATAGTTTCTCCATAAGACTGTGTAAGCATGACAGCCTCGGCGGCTAATTCACTAAGACCAATAGCTTCTATTGCAATCCGAACGCCTTTTCCCTTGGTCCAGTCCATAATGTATTCCGTTAAATCGACTTCATTTGGGTTGATAACTCTTTCAATGCCACAAGCCCGAGATTTTTCAATTCGGAGTGGGTTAATTTCAGATACAACAACTTCGGCTCCTGCTAACTGAAACAGTTGAGCGGCGAAGTTACCAACCAGCCCTTGACCAATGACTAAGACTGTATCTCCAGGCTGAACGGTTGAAGAGCGAAGCGCGCTGATACCAACGCCAGCCATTCGGGAAAACACGACCTTTTTACCGTTAATATCTTCGGGAACTGGTAGTGCAAATCGAACCGCATCTGCCTTAACTAAGGATGCATGATTAGAGAAACTTAGTACCCGATCTCCAACTTTACACATGTTGACATCTTTACCAATCTCTAACACACGACCTAAATGACCGTATCCAGTCTTCATCGGATATATTTCATGTTTTTTCGTGTTCACGGAGGGCATTTCCTGAATTAGGCCAGTGAAGCCTGATCCCTCAGTGCCAGCACTAACAATTGAGCATTCTGACTGAATCAAAGCTTCATGATCAGCTAGTTGGCTGCTGATTTCTCGTTCTTGTAATTCAACTCTATAGGGTTGAGTGAAAATTAGTTCTTGGGTTTTCATAATCAATTTCTCCTCGTTAATTAGCTGTAATTATATGAAAATTGAGGTGGTCGGACCTAGCAGTTAATTGGGTAGTGAAAAAGACCCGCAAAAGATTACGTTTTCGTCTGCTCTTAACAGAGTCTATCTATCATAAAGAAGATGTATCAGCGACCATTGAGAGAATAATCTATTAATTAAAACGGCTTGGAACAGAATCGAAACCTAGTAGACGTTTAAGAGTTGCGGTAGCTGATCGAAATGTAGCCTCAGTTGCTAGATTTAATAAATCTTGTTGAGGTTTCATCATTGATCGACAGAAAAAACCAAGCAAACCGACTCTATATTGATTCGTATAGTTTGCCGCCGATCCATGCCAAACTGCACCATTTATAATCAAGACTGATCTTTTTTTCCCTAGAATCTGCACACTATCAGAATAATCTGTATCAGGATAAGGCTTTTCGGTTAGACGATGATTACTACCTAGAATACAACGAGTTGCGCCATTAGTAACCGTGAAATCGTCTAAAACCCAAATACTATTAGCAACTAAGGGGAAGCTCGGTCGAGGTGTTGGCAGAGTATTGAGTGGAAAATCGATGTGTAAGCCCTCATCTTTTGGTCTAGGTGCGATTCTGTTAACAGTAAAAAAGCTCAGTATACAGTCTTCGCCCAACAAATACTCAATAGCTGATATGATTTTTGGATGCTGAATTATTTCAGCAAAAATTGGGTGTTTATTAACCAGGTTCCAAACTCGTTGTGATTGGCCTAGATAAAATTGAGCTGTACCATTAGTAATTTCTAAATTGGCCAACTGGACAGACATTTAGCGCATTTGTTCAGCTTTTTAACAAGAGATCACGGATTCTAGTAAAACAAAACCCTGTTGATCTAATTGGAGTTTTTGCCTATTTGTCATTTAACGAATCCCTCTATTCTATGGCTGAGGCAACCAGAACTGGGGACAGTGAATTGGTATCGTTTAACTCCTAATTAATTCACTGCGGTTTGCTTCGTTTAGAGTAGGCACATTTACTTATAGAACCAATACTGCTCTGAATATACCAAGCTGTCTTATAGTTGTAAAAGGCTTACTGAAAGGCCATTGTCTACAAAATCCATATTTCTGTCTCACTTTCAGCGACGCAATATCCAATATTACTGATCGATACTAAATTGACATTGTGGATTGACTATTTCCAATCAAAACTTTGTAAACATCCATTTCTTCTTGTATTCCCTTTAGCTTAGCTCTTTCTGGGATTATAGTATAGCCACTGATTTTATCTTGAATTTCTTCTATCTCATAAACGCTATCTGTGATATAGATCTCTTCTGCATCAGCTAGACCTTGAACCCTTGCCGCTACATTTACTGTTTGACCGAAATAGTCTAATCGATCGTTAAGTGTAACTGCGATTGATGAGCCCTTATGTATCCCTATTTTAATTATGATATTTTCGCCCCCATGTTGCCGATTGAACTGGTTTAGGTCTTCTACTATTTCAGTAGCGGCCTTCACCGAATCCAAAGGGTTAGCAAAGGTTGCCATTACAGCATCGCCAATCGTTTTTACAATTGCTCCGCGATTCCTAACGATGACTTTGGCAAGAGATTCAAAGTGCTGATTGACTAAATTAAATGCTTTTAGGTCCCCAACCCTATCGTACAGTTCCGTTGAACCTTTAAGGTCTGTGAATAAAACGGTTAAATCTTTAACGTTAATCCCTTCATTTCCTTGAATAAGTTCATTCCGAAAGAGATCACGAAATGTCTGGGAAGTCAGAAGCTTTTTCCCATCTAAATATGGGTCCATTATCACAGTAGCATCTTCATCCATATTTGCTACTATCTCAGAGGGAATCAAAAATAATCCTAAGGCTAACCTACTATCACTTTTATTTTCTACAGTAAACTTTACTCTACCAGAGTTTATCTGAGGTTGATTTATTTCAAAATCATTTTTTACGTAGGTTATATCGACAGCTTGCCCGTCTATTGATATTTCTGGTGAAATCATCAGATTTAGGCCACGGTTATTCAAGAAATCATAAATAATTAGTAGCCCATCTTGTAAATCAAATTCAAAAGTCTTTTTTTCTAACCTGGCGATAAATGCAGTGTCTTTGGTGACAGACCCCAGGAGTCTACTCTTTTCTGGTCCACCTTCGTAAGCTTTAGCATCTCTGGTGAAATGATATTGGAAAATAAATTCATTAATCGACAGATTTTCCGGTTGATGAAATCTTATATGTCTGATTTTTGAATTGATGGTGAAAGTCGCTTGAATCCAGTCATCAAGAGCAGCAATTTGTTCACACTGACAGAGAGAACAGAAAATCTTGTCTTGCATAGTATTCAAATGTCTAAAACTTTGAATATGATCTCCACAAGCTGGACAGAGCAATTCCCAGTTCATTTCAAATAGATTCAATTTGCTGGCCCAAAGAAATAAGTCAATTCCATCACTTTCTGATATATCGTTTTCAATAGAAAACCGAAGAGGATTGACTCGGAATAAGTCGTAGTCATCGGAATTTGATATAAATTCTTCCAATTTGTCGACTAGTCCGTCGGACCAACTGCGGGAATTTTGAAGGATTTTTAAATTTTCTTTCAATAACCCGGTATTAATGTTAGTTTCCATTTGGGTCTCCTATTTTCGATATAAGAATAAAATCGGTAATTTTCGTCACGTGTTTGGCAAGCGTTTTTACGGAACTAAGAGTGATTGTACGTGAGTTATAAGTATAAATCAACCTTTCTGAAATTATCTAAGATGAATTAATGGTAGGCAGACCATTTAATCATCTTAGATCGAGTAATCAACAATCGATCTTTAGCCAATTACAGGATGGTTAGTATATAGAAACTAAGAAGGTAATAATTATGAAGTTGAGAGTATCAAGACTATTATTTCTTGATCTTTTAGGGCATAGTCCAGAGATTTATAGCTGTTCAATCGATCAATCAACATAACTAAACAATCAGATTTGAGAATGTCCCCCACCTTGACAGAATAAGCAAACTATGAGATAGTTTGCCCTGGTCCTACTGAGCATAAAGAACCATTACCAGACCTGCCGAGTTTTCTCGGCTTTTTTTATGCTTGTAAATATAATATTCGATCCAGATTAAAAACAAATATGGCCGGATTCTATTTTCAAATTTGGATATTTTGTTTCCAGTTGCTGCCAAGATTGAGTTACATTGCAGGTTACCTTATTGGTCCGATCTGAAGGAGTTTTACAGATGTCTAAATTCATTCTATTTCTGTTATTGCTGATCTTGATTCCTTTTTTAGCTAACGCTCTAGATGTAGTCGAACCAAAGGTCGCCGGGTTTATCCCCAATCGGCTTGATTGGATTGATTCCATGGTTCAAGAATGTGTAAACCAGCAAGAAGTACCTGGTGCGGTGGCTATCTTGGTCAAGAATGGTCGAATTGGTTACTTTAAATCGTTTGGATTTGCTGATATTGACAGTCAAAAACCAATGGGTAAAACTGCCATGTTTCGTATTGCCTCGATGTCGAAACTGGTAACAACCGTTGCCGCTCTTCAACTCTATGAAAGGGGCCATTATCACATGGAAACGCCATTAGGCTCTATCCTACCTGAGTTTGATCAGCCAGAAGTCTTTATTTCTTGGGACGAAGATAAACAAACCTTTCAAACAGAACCAGCTAGAAAAAAAATTCGTATGAAACATCTGTTTACTCATACTTCTGGAATTGTTTATCCAATCTTTACCGATAAGGGGAGGTCCGGTTATATGAAGGCTAAAATTACGGATGCATTTCCAGATGGTAGCATTGACTTAGCTGAGAATATTCGCCGTTTGGCTAGTGTTCCACTGGCTCATCAGCCCGGAGACGGCTATACCTATGGTATGAATATGGATGTTTTGGGCCGGGTGATCGAAGTGATTGACGGTCGCCCATTTGCTCGTTACATGCGAGAAGAAATCTTTCAACCACTAGGAATGATTGATACTGGATTTTCTATTCCCGAAGACAAGCAGGATCGGATTGTTTCGGTTTATACAACCCGAAATGGAGAAATGAAGCCCTTTGATGAACAGGTAATGGCAGAACAAGCCTCTAACAACTTCAAAGAATGGTGGAAATTAGACGCCGACAAAATCGCTCTAGGTGGTGCCGGTATTATTTCAACTACATATGACTATGCTCTTTTTTTACAAATGTTGGTTAATAAGGGACAGCTTAACAGGCAAAGAATCTTAGGTCGAAAAACTGTTGAATTAATATCCCGTGGAGTTTACAGCCAAGGAGCAGAATCAACTACTGCCATAGGCCTTAGCGTTAGTGTAGTGGTGAATGAGAAAGGACATTATCGACCAGACTCGGTTGGTACTTTTGTTGGTGGAGGTTACTTTTATACCTCTTTTTGGGTGGATCCTAAAGAACAAATGATTGGAGTATTGATGAGTCAAATTAATCCGAGTAATAGTCAGGTGGGTGGGAACTTCAAGATTATGGCTTATGCTGCCTTAGAGTAAAGTTAGAACTAATTAGAGTTGACCTGCAGGCAATTAGAAGTTGATCAATTTTAGAGAGGAAATACCAACTAGCACTCGCATTTATTCTCATTAAGAAATTACTAGTCTATATCAGACAGTCATACAATGACAATCTGGATAATCTGAATCTGCGATTCAATAATTTGATAAGTGAATTATGATCAACAAAAAAGATACTTTCAATATCCAAATAAGCAGGAAAGATTACTATTCAGAATGCCTTGACGCGATGTTACACTCTGACCCCTGATACACCGGCATCCGTTAATCAAATGATAGTAACTAGCTTATCTAGTCAATCCAATCGATTTAATTCCAGATTTAACTCCAGTTCTCGGCTTCACAGATGATTTAGGAGTCGTAATCACTGTATTATCATCGGCGATAGCTATTCATGTTAAGGACGAATGTCGCCGGCAAGCGAGACAAAGTACAGAGGCTATTTTTAATGAATATCCTAGTTAACAAGCAAGTATGTTAATCCCATATTGGTTCACTTAATGGAAAAACCTCACGTCCGATTAGTTACGGATCAAGACTAGATCTACCAAGGTTTATGAAGCGAATCAGGATAAAACGACTTAGTTGAAGACATAAAACAAAAAATGGTTTTAGCAATATCTTCCAAGTGCTTTGGTGCCAACGAAGTCACTCAACCGAAACATCAACATATAAATCTTCTGGAATAACAATACAATCTTCAAACTGCCTCTTATAATTGCTCATTCTTGCCCGTAACGTCTGATCAAACCCAAAAGCAGTAATTTCAAATAGACGTAAGTTTTCGGGAGAAATAGAAATCATATACTCTATATCCTGATAATATTTCTTCAATTTAGGAATAATAACTACCAGTGTTTTATCATACTCAATGCACAAATCCATTAGATCATATAGTGGTGGAACATTCCCATTTTTCCAGCAAACAAATGATTCTGTATGTTGATTCTCTTGTATAAATTGGTCTAACTTGGAAAAGGTTTCTAGTATACCAGCATTACTTCTATCAGCATACATTTGCCCAATTGATCTGACAAAATTACCCCTAACGACCTTATTTAACTGACTCATTACAAAAGGAGGCCCAGGAGAATGGTATATCAGTGGGTAAGAACAATTATAATTATTGAATACAGATCTATAAGATGTGCCCCATTTAAAAGTAATATCAAATAAAGTTGCATAAGGATAATCAGGATAAACTTGATCTCGCCAATTTTTATTGGGAATCCAACTATCGGGTAAAACAAAACCGATGTAAATCAATTCAGAATCATAATCTAACTGAATTAAATCGGTCTCTAAGTAGGTTAATTGCAGTGCCAATTGGTCGCTTTCTAGTACAGAATTAACAAACCTTTTGGGATATTTACGATTAGCTTGATCAATATCTTTTTCATTTACTAAATAATTACCAATTAAATGAGCTCCCATATCAAAAGAATTATCATAAAATCTTAACGCATAAGTAAAAACATCTACTAAATCACCCGCTCTACCTATACATACACCAGAATTTAAAACCTTAGCTTCGGGCCTATAACCAGTTCGAATAGGTCTTTTAAAATGATGCTCCAACGACCAAATAGGAAAACAACCTATTCCAACACCAAAATAAACCTTCTGTTCCATATGATTAAATAACGATAAAATTTGATCTGGCTCAGAAGGAATAATGACATCTCTGTTATCACAACAAATTACTATTTCGTTAGCTGGTAACCCTTTCACAAAATCCAAATAGGCAAATATCTTCTGTTCAGCCCCAATCGAATTTTGACCAATTCCTAGTACAGATAATGGAAAATTATTTGCCTGACACGTATACTTCAACAAACCATCAACATACTTTTTAGAATCAGTTTCAAAAGTAACTACAATAATACTCATATCTTTTAAGAACCTGGGCCCTAATAACCTAGAAGAGATTTTATTTTGGGTAATAAGATCGGCAGATACTGAACGCTGAATTCGGCAAATTATAGCTCATGATTATACCAACTACTCATGTCCTGATGGTAGCGACAGATGAGTTCATATAGAATCAGTAGGAAATTTTAATTCTAATGGGTGTGATTGATATGACATAGTGGATAATGGCTACAAATAATGTCAAGATTAGTGTAGTAGTAAACGAAAAATTCGAGTGTTCTGGGGAGAGCTTCGGCTAAGATCACCATCAGCCTACGACTAGCTGTCCGCTGTGGTCGCGATCCTACTACGAGGTCCAAGACTCGCGGATCTCGATATGTGTCAAGAAGACCCTTGGCTCATCAGTTGTACTTGCTTTCACGCCTTACCATTGGGTTCTAGATATGCCTTCGATTTTCTCCCTGATTCTGAATTTTACCTTCATCTTCCTATGGAGATAGATCTTAATTCTAATTATTAGTGCGTGTAAGGATGCTTTTCGTTCTCCTATTATAGGAACTGTCCCGAAGTTCTGTGAACACGACCCCCGTGGGCACAGATTCGTTTCATTGCTTGACTGGTTAAAGAACAAAAGTCATTGAGTAAGTTGAGATTTCCGTCTAATTCGATCCGGTCATTGGGAGAAGTAAGTCCAACTGAAACTGCATTGTTAGAAAGCACAAACCGATAACAATCTTGAGCTGTTGGAGGTGCCGTATTTGGAGGGGCTTCTGCTGTGCTTTTCAGCAGCGCCCCCCAGCGGAGTCCAGTGAAGGCGACAACTGGTATGCCCAGCGGAACTGTCACTGGAAATACCTCTCGCTCGGCTCCTTGGTGGGCAACATTGTAGCGGATCATCAATAATGATACATCTTTCCGTTTTGCCCGCCGAGCGGCCAATTTTCTTTGGTGTGTCGTTAAGCCGACAAATCTGATAACTCCTTCATCCATAACTTGTAGAACTACGCCTAACGCCCCTCCCTTCCCACTGACAGTTTCCCATTCATCTTCCGTCTCTACATAATAAAATGTCAATACGTCAATCCAATTGGTATCTAGCTTCTTCAGCAGTTGATCTAGTTCTCTTCTTGCTCGATCTTGGCAACGAGCAAAGAATTGAGTGGCGATAACAATTTGGTCTCTCTGGCAATTCGATAGTTGTCGAATTGCTTGGCTCATTCCATCTGGATGACCACACCAGTTGAGATAGTTAACATCTCGATCAATTACGTGGTCAACATCCTGAGATGTTAGGTGTGTGTCGCCACGGGTGGCAAGCCCGAGTCGGCATACAGGGTCGCCACTTCGTGTTGTAATACCAGATGAAAAAATCATTTGTTTCCTTTTCCTAAATTAAATCGGAATTCATAGTAACACAAGGAGACAAACTGAGAAAATAGAATGATCAAGTATACAAATAGGCTGAAACATACTTGGACCATCTATCGATAACCAATACCAATAAGAGACAACAGTACAGCCAAATTCAAATTACAGGATCTTAACCTAAATAAGTAATTGTGGCTCTATAGGAAATCAACTTAAGCATAAATCCGATGGCTGATAGCAAGTAGTAAAAGCTAAATTTAGGTAGAAAAAGGCCTAGTTAGCCTAGATACTAGAAAGTTAAATTTAGATCGTAGACTTGATAGAATTTAGACAATTTTGGTTCTGATCACTGATTCAATAATTGGAACAACAAAGTCTTGACGTAGGTCAGCAATTTTGCTACGGTATTCAAACCATAAGTTACTTGATCATGATTGAAACGTGAAGGCCGAGTTAGTAGAAAAAAGTGAAAACTCACCTCAGGTTTCACTTGCTGTAGGTAGCCTTTGAGCTTTATCTTTCACGAATCGCATATAATTGCAAAGGAATTCGTCATGTCCAATAGTGAAGGTCCCATCGGCCCCAACGAAGAGATCAAAGTCACCAAAATTGAGACCTTCGTGTTGAAAAACTCTTGGGTCTTCGTCAAAATATCAACCGATGCAGGTATTACTGGCTGGGGCGAAATGCTCAAAGACGACGCCAAAGCCTGTGCTGCTGGTGCCATCGAAGTAGCCGACTATCTGGTGGGTAAAGATCCTCGACCGGTCGTTCATCACTGGCAGGCCATACACCGTGGTGCCTTCTATCGTGGTGGGCCGATCAAAACCGCAATCTCTTCTGGTATTGATATGGCCTTATGGGATATCACTGGTAAGTGCTACGGCGTACCGATCTATAAACTTCTTGGTGGCCCCACCCGCGATAGAGTCCGGGTCTATGGTGAAGTCAGCGAGGAAACTGGTGTCAACGCTATGAAGGTAGGACCGCAAAGCTCGCGCGCAGCCTTCAAATATATTGAAACCCCTATGTTCGTAGATGAAGTCGTTGAGCGATTTAGTGCGCTTCGCGATCAACATGGTCCTGGAGTTGACATTGGCATCGACTTTCATGGCGCAGTACAACCGCCCACCGCTCTTTTATTGATGAAAGCTTTAGAACCATATCAACCCTGGTTCTACGAAGAGGTCGTACAAGCTCTCAATATCGATGTTATGGCCGAGCTAGCACAAAAAACCCATATCCCCCTAGCTACTGGCGAGCGCATTTTCACCAAGTGGGGCTTTAAAGAAATCCTCGAAAAACGGGCTGCGACTATCCTCCAGCCTGATGTTTGTTATGCCGGTGGTATTACCGAGTTAAAGATCATCGCTGGTATGGCCGAGTCGTACTATACACCGATGGCACCACACAATCCACAGGGCCCCTGTTCGTTAGCTGCTAGCTTGCAGATAGCTGGTGCCATCCCCAACTTCCTGGCTCAAGAGCGTGGGGATAACGAATATATGGAGTTGCTCACCAAGCCTCTTCCGCCGGTGACCAATGGCCATCGACCACTGCCTACCGAGCCGGGATTGGGCATTACCATCGACGAAGACAAACTCACAGATCTAGTTGGCGACCCTCGCCCCTATGGCCCTCAATTTGATCCTGACGATGGCTCAGTAGTGGATTGGTAAGACAAGATCGATAGGCGCTAATAGGTTTGGGACTGAGAAGTAGCTAATACTCAATTTAAAATAGATCAGACGAACTGATTTGGGATTAAAACGGGCCCGCAATTGTCAAACCTCAAATCAATCCATTTATTTGAACGGTCGGATCGGTAATGGCAAACGAATTTTCAGTAAGATTCATTCTGATTGACTTGAAACTGGAAACTCATATTCGAAGCGGATTTTAAACAACTTGCTACATTAGATATTAAACAAAATTTTCTGATGGAGATAAAGTGGCTAATCAATCAACCTTTGCATCAACTGTACTTACACCAGCCAAACAAACTGAAATTCGGAAAGAGTTCGAGGCCAACGGGTTCGTGAAAATAGATCAAGCTTTCACTGGTGGATATTTGTCTCAAATTCAGAAAGAAGTTGATCAAATGATCGATCGTTCTATTAAATCTGGGAGACAACTGGAGGCACATTGGCGGGGGGAATGGCGTGAAAATGTGGATGTTGAGGGTGACAAGCAAGCCAGAAGTGTGTTATCAATTCATAATATTCAATATCACTCAGCTTGTTTAGCTCAATTGATGTTCCACCCAAATTTGGTTGATCCAGCCGCTGCCGCAATCGGAACAACGGACCTACAATTAAGCAACACTTTGATGCATGCTAAACCACCGAAGATTGGGGCGGCTTTCCCGATGCATCAAGATTACGACTATGCCCCTCATAACTTGGATACCTTGATCGCCGTAACGCTTTATTTGGATGATTCAGAAGTAGAAAATGGCTATTTGTGTATTTATCCGGGTAGTCACAAACAAGGCTATATTGAGAAACATGTGCATAAGGGTTCACATTACCTTCCAATGAATGAATATCCGATTGATCAGGCTACTCCTGTTCCGATGAAAGCTGGCGATTTGCTAATATTTAGTTATTTGACCGTTCACGGTTCGACACCTAATACATCCGATCAGTGGAGACGTATGCTGCTGTTCTCGTTACGATCACCGCTTGATAATAGAAAAAGTGAACCTGAAGGTAGTGTAGGACAAGGCCTAATTGTGCGAGGTGTCCATCCTAATCCGGTCCCCAAGCCGAAAGAAAGCTACTAAATAAATGGTTCACTTCTCTAGGCAATAGGGGTATAAAAAATTCCTGCCCAGAAAGCAATCATCAAGACCTGTGTAGAATCAAAAACGATCTTTTTCAGACTCAGTCCTAGCAGATATCTGATAGCGAACGATACATGAAGCTTATTGGACGATCAGGGGATGGACAAATATAGCAACAACAGCTAATACAATCGTATTTATTTCTGAGGCTACGAATTTATGCAGCATTTTTTACTCGTGTTTAAGTAAAAAATATGTTTAGAGAAAGTAGAAACTTAATCCGGTTGTAGAGGAATAATCATTTGTATTCCATCTTCACCTACTAAAAACTCATCTGAACAAAGAACTTCAATAGGATTATGGAACAACTTATATCGTTTGCAAAGGATTGGGTAAAGAAAATCAAGGGAACAGATAATAAATCCAAAATTTTTTATTGAGTTCAGAAGGATACAGAACGATTAATTTTGGTGATGATTTGGAAAATTAATTACCCGATCATAAGGTTAATATAAGTAGCAACAAATCATTTATCGCCTCTTAATAAACTATCTCTTTATACCCAGCAAACTGCAGCCAAGAATGGAACTAAACTAGAATTTGGTCGCCTCAATTTTCAATATCAATATCATTTGAGCATTGGATCGTAGTTTGTAACAGTTAGTTGGATTTCACCTGCCAGTTCAAATAATAAAAATTAACTCTCAAGCAGAAAATTGAAGATGACTATATTAAATCCTATCCTGGATACCATATTTTTCTAAAATCATCAGGAGATCTTTGATAATTCCAAGCCTCATCGATCAATCGAGCTAGATCATAGCTTGGTTGCCAATTTAGCAGGAATTTAGCCTTCGTATTATCCAACCAAGTGCTATGATACTCAGTCTTTATACCCACACTCGGTAGGCCACGGGCCTGCTTCAGGTATTCAGCTACTTGACCATAGTCAACTGGCTGATCCATACAAATATTGAACAACTGCTGAAAGGCTTTTGGATGATCTAAAGCCTTCAATATAGATGAGACAAGATCTTGTACATGCACAAAATTTCGTTTAATAGGTTGTCCTTCCATATCTTGTAGAATAGGTATTGTTTGTGATTTCACATATTGGCTTGCTTTTTCAGAGCCAACTAATTCTATCCAACGGGGGCCACCAAAAACATCTTCTCCAAAGGAAAGGGAAAACCTAAAATCGTCCTTCTCCATAATCCAAGGCGCACGTAAACAACAACCATTCAGATCATATTGGACATAGTACTGTTCCAGCATTACTTCCTCTAGAACCTTAGATAATGCATAACAACCCTGATATGGCATATGCTTCTGTTGTTCTGTGACAGGAACAGGATGAGGATACACAAAGTGTCCCATTGCCGCGTCCCCACCGACCATTAGAAATTGTCGAAAGCTGGAATTTTGGCGACAATTTTCTAGTAACCAGAAGAGACCTTTCACAGTAACATCGATGATCTCGTCTGGTGTTTCTTTACAGGTGGCGAGATGCAAAACGTGGGTTATCCCGTCCATTGCGTCATCCACGTCTGATTTACGAGCTAAACTTCCCCTAACTACTTCTAATCTATCTCTTGATTTCAGTATTCGGTTATGACAAAATGCTCGTATGCTACCGCTATCCCGTTCGGTAAGAAAACGATGAATAAAAGTTTGTCCAACTTTGCCAGTTGCCCCGGTGACCAATACTTTCATGCTTTAGTTCCCTTATGTTTTGAATTGATTTCTTTCGTTAAGTGTAATGCTAGGCTCCCTTGATTTCGGGTGTTAAATTTTTCTATGTAGTCATGTGGATCGAAAAAGCAACTGTTATCGTATAAGAACGTGTATTTCTCGTTCCGATCCCAACCCAGATCTATTGCCATTTGGTTAAGATGACAAAGTCGTCGACCTGCAGGCCATAAAATCCCATGCTGACAATATGAAGTGTCAATAAAATAACGCCGAAAAGTTTCTCCCCCAGGCTTAGGACGTCGAGCGTGTTGCAAAGCTGAGTGGACAATGATAAATGATCCAGGAGATAAGTTATCAATTGTGACTGACCCTGGTAGATCATCATACATGAACTGACGAAAAGCATCACGAGCCATAATCCGTTGATGTGACCCCGGTAAAACGAGTAGATCTCCGATTTCACCATTCAATCCATCTAAATATATAAATACGTGTACCATCAAATGCGAACGGTTTGTTTGTGGCATTTGCTCATAGTCATGATGCCAAGAGACCCCCGATTCGCCTTCTCCTTGCCAGCGAGCATGAATATGATGATGAGTAAAAGTCGTTCCCATCAAATCAGCAACACGGTCAACGATTGTCGGCTCGGAAGTTAGTGGCCCTAACGCAGGAAAAACCATAATGTTTGTTTCCCCGTTTGTAGCGCGATTGACCATCAACTGATCAACGTCCTCTTTCAAAAGTTGGGTTAAATTATCGTCAAAAAAACCATTGAAGATTAGATAGCCTTCAGAATTAAACCTATCTACCTCGTCTTGAGATAAAACATAACTGTTCTCAAACTCATTGTTTGTCATGATTTCTTCCTTACTAGTAATTTAGTTGTATCCACGATCGTATATTCATATACGATGATTGTTTCAATTAGGATAAAGTCTGCCTAGGTGTTTGATAAATCTGACCCAAGAGTAACTGATATGCTGCGGAATCCAAAATTTCTATCATTTTTTAGTAGATCTTTATAACGTGAAAAGTCAGTTAGAAGCTGCAATAGTTCGAACTTCGTCGCTCCAGTCATCCCAAAGCCCTGGTCCCTCCGAACGAGGCTGTGCCGGTGGAACTTCTGGTCCGAGTTCAAGTTCATATAGTTCTCTTACGTTGGGCGGTGGCGATGGTTTTGGGCCTTTGACATAACGACCGTTGTATGTTCTGTCATAGACAGACTTTTTATAGACATCATAAAGAATCATCTGTCTAATTTGCGGAGGGTTACTATAATTCGGTGTTGCTGAGTGGTATATTCGTCCGTGCCACAAAACCACATCTCCCTCATCACCAAAAAATTCAAAGGGTTCAATGTTAGTAAGTGCATCCTTCAAACCCGGAGGCTGTGGTAAAACAAAGGCGGCAGCACCGCTTTGCGAGTGAGGCGTGTACAGTACCGAATAGCGGGCTAAATCTACAGAATTCGGCTCTGCTTGATAGAGTAAGTTGTGGCTGCCTGGGAAGAGGGCAATGCCACCGCCGCCCTTTGGAACTTGATCAACGTATGCACTTGCGACCAAGTGCATTGGCTCGGGATCGATGTGTGCACCCGTACGAGCGGCATCAGCTAGTATGGTTGAATCGCCGGTATGCTCTCTGGGTAGTACACAGTACATACCACGTAACTCCTTACCACCCCAAACTGGCCAGCCACGCAACCGACTACCACGAGGATCTGGGTCGTCCACTGAGGAGCTGACCTCTGCTTTTACAACTTCACCTTTACCTAATAGCTGCTCAAACCATGGAAATAGGCGGTGAGGAAGTAGGTTGATCAGATCCTCATCGCCAGAGAGTTCGCGTAATCGCCAGCTATAGGTACCGGTTCGATCATTAAGGCCATCAGGCGTGCTTTGGCGATCTAACTCTGGAATGCCATTCAACCAAGTTTTTGGATTATCTCGTCGTAAATGACTTGACGTGTTTCCAGCCCACAGCCTGTCCCTTGCGACAGCACAAAGTTTGGGATCGAGGATGTTTCGCTTTACCAGAAATCCGTTCTTGATGAACTGTTGAATCTCCTGTCTACTCAGTGCTGGTAATGCTGTATTCATGTATATAAGGTCTCTTTTATTCCGCTATCCTATCAAAAACCTCAGCTGACGTAAAGCTTATGAAAATTTAGAGCCAGCTAAACAGATTCTATCCAATAAAAACCCCACCGGAATTTATCAACTGAGCAGACTGCTTAATTGCGATTTATGTAGCAATAAATTTCAATTCAAGGGCAGTCAGAAAGGCAAAAATTTGTATTACATATAATGAATATAAATTCTAACTAAGATGATTAAAGCGAATCTATGTGGGCTGAATTTGTGGGTTCTGTATAAGCCGTGATTTATCAAAAGAATTTACCGCTAAATGATATTTCCCGATCATTAGACGATATAGGAATTATCTTTTTAAGATATTCGAATGATGAAATTTATAGAGGAATAGTTAAGATGAATCTGTACTTTGACCAAATAAGAAAAGGATATTTACCTGTTCCGAAAATCGTTTGCTCACCTTGTATTCAGCAGTTTATTCTACATTTTATATGGGAATATTATATGAATTGCTATCACTCGAATCTAATATTTTAGTTGTTTGGTGAAAAAACACTAAAGATTTTGTGTTTGTACTCCGATAAGGAATCAGCCAGTCAGTTGAAGCGACAATCGCCGCTGACTAAGCCACGGAGACCAGGGTCAAAAAAAAGATTAAACAAAATGACCCAGACCTCCGATAAGAGAACAACCCAGTCAGTTCTTGGCAGAAACGACTGAGGTAGAAAACAACAAACTTATCGCAAGATTGACCGAATTGATTAGAACAACAGGAGCAAGATCATGGCATTAGCAAGCGGATTCAGAGTTAACACCAACACCACCTCATTTCACACTTATCGATCCTACTCCAGTTCCCAAGCCGGTTTGGAACAGAACATTGAACGATTGTCATCCGGTCTTCGCATTAACCGAGCGGCCGACGATTCCGCCGGTCAAGCCATTAGCCAACGGATGAAGAATCAGGCCACTGGCATGAGGCAAGCAGTCCGCAACTCACAGCAAGCCACCAACTATTTGCAAACAGCCGAGGGCGGCTTGAACCAGATTCACGGCATCCTATCCCGGATGAGAGAATTAGCGGTACAGTCTTCGTCAGACGGACTCAACACCAATGACCGGTTCAGCATCGAGCTGGAATATGCCCAACTGAAGGACGAGGTCAGCCGAATCGCTAACTCGACCACTTACAACAACATGACTTTAATCAACGGTGATCGAGCCAAAGGCGTAGCGAGAACTGAAACTGTTGAAGGTACAGCCGACATCTCAGCGACCGAGATCAAGAGTTTCAGTGTGGCTTCTAACGTAACCACCGGCGATGAATTCGAATTTGCCTCGGTCAATACCAGTAGTATTAGCTTGAAGAACAAGACCACTGGTGAAGTGCAGACGCTACACCAGCCAGATGGAGCCGGTTTTGCCGAGAACGACGTCCTCAACTTTGATGACCTGGGAATTACCATGACTTTGGGCGCCGGTTATGACGGTGTCGCCGACAACGACGATGGTTTCACCATTACCCAGGGCGATTTTGTAACCATGCAGGTTGGAGCCGACAATGATGCGGCTCACGCTCGGGCCGACTCCAGCGACGCCGATCATAGCGCCGTAACTGAAAATCGAATCACTCTCAACATCAGTGATGCCACGGCCAAGGGACTGGGTATCAGCGATAGTCAAGTCAGTGATCTGGCCGACTCACAACGAGCCATCAACGCACTTGATTCAGCTATCGAGAAGGTCAACGACGAACGCGGCAACATCGGTGCCTTACAAAACCGGTTCGAGTTCGCCGTCTCTAATTTACAGTCCAGCCTGCAGAACACCGAGGCTAGTCGCTCCACCATTCTGGATGCCGACTTCGCCCTGGAAGCAGCCGGTATGGCCAGGAACCAAATTCTGACCCAGTCGGGTACAGCCATGTTAGCCCAAGCTAACCAGATTTCACAGAACGTACTCAGCCTACTGAAATAGGCTTCACCAACTAACTTAATCAGTCATCAAGAAGTAAGCGGGAATTAGTTTACACCATAACTTACTGTTCTGTGAACCGAAGATTCACGATATGACAAGCAGCCTAAGGGGTTAGGCTAACAGGGGAAATAAAATGGGATTTCAAAGCGGATTCAGAATTAACACCAACACCAGCGCAGTCAACACTTATCGCTCCTACAGTTCGGCTCAAGCCGGCTTGGAACGTAACATCGAGCGATTGTCCTCGGGTTTAAGAATTAACCGGGCGGCCGACGATTCAGCCGGCTTAGCCATCAGCCAACGGATGAACAACCAGATTAAGGGCATGCAGCAGGCCAACCGAAATGTGCAGCAGGGCAACAACATGCTGCAGACGGCCGAGGGCGGCTTGAACCAGATTCACAGTATCCTGGGTCGGATGAGAGAGTTAGCGGTGCAATCGTCTTCCGACGGATTGAACGCCGATGATCGAGCCAGCATCGATTTAGAGTTTCAACAATTGAAGTCGGAGATTAGCCGGATCGGTAATGGAACCGAATACAACGGCATGACCTTGATCAACGGTGATCGAGCCAAGAACTTAGTCTCAGGCGAGTCCAACAGTATCGGTGGCAATATGATCAACGATAGTAGTCTGGGCAGTACCAAAGTGGCATCCTTTGCCGCTAATGGTGATTATACGCTTCAGGCCAAAGATAAAGATGGAAATTCAACTGGTGATCTGACGCTAGCCACACAATTTGTTTTAGAGTTGAAGGACAGTGGTGGAACCGTCATAGACACACAAACCATTGCCAGAGCAGGAGATCAAGGTGCTGGTTTCGATGATGTAGACGGAAGCCAGATCAATTTTGATGAGCTGGGCATCGTTACTGACACCTCTGGACTCACTACTGGAGCCAAAAGTTTCAGCGTAGACGATGGTAATTACATGACTATCCAGGTGGGAGCCAACAACGACGCTGACCATTCAGCCGCCAACCCTGGAGCCACCGAAAACCGGATCACCTTCAACCTGGCTGATGCCACGTCAGAGGGGTTAGCTATCGGCGGCATTGATCTGGACAGCTTGGGTGATGCCCAGTCGGCCATCAATTCACTAGATGCGGCTATCCAGAAGGTCAATGACGAACGCAGTAACATCGGTGCCTTGCAGAACCGATTCGAATATACCAGTTCCAACTTGATGAACAGTATCCAGAACAACAGTGCCAGCCTGTCAACCATTCAGGACGCCGACTTCGCGGTGGAAGCAGCTGATCTGGCCCGTAATCAGATCCTGACTCAATCCAGCTCGGCCATGTTGGCTCAAGCCAACCAGATTTCACAGAACGTTCTGGGCCTACTCCGATAAATAACCAGTAATTAGGATAGAGAATCAATAAACAGATTACCCCTAAAGGTGCCGGTCGGAGGCGGCCGGTACCAAACCCCTCAACCGGGTAGTGGGTAGCCATAAGCAACAGATTTAGAGACCTAATCAGGAAAAATAAACAGTCAATTAGTATCAGCCATCACCAGTTACGACTAGCAAGTAAGTTGAACCAGCAGGACTTACAGGGGGAATAAAATGGGATTTCAAGGCGGATTCAGAATTAACACCAACACCAGCGCAGTCAACACCTATCGCTCCTACAGTTCGGCTCAAGCCGGCTTGGAGAGAAACATTGAACGTTTATCTTCCGGTTTAAGAATTAACCGAGCCGCCGATGATTCAGCCGGTTTATCAATTAGCCAGCGGATGGACAATCAGGTCCGTGGTATGCAACAGGCCAACCGCAATGTCCAGCAGGCCAACAACATGATGCAGACGGCCGAGGGCGGCTTGAACCAGATCAGTAACATCTTGGGTCGAATGAGAGAGTTAGCCGTCCAGTCAGCTTCCGATGGATTGAACGCTGATGATCGGGCCAGCATCGACTTAGAATTTCAACAGTTGAAGGCCGAGATCAGCCGGATCGGCGAAGCGACCGAATACAACGGTATGAAGTTGATTAACGGTGAGCGACAGAAGTCAACTAGTCTAACGGGATCAGGCCTAAATACGGGAGGCAAGGATCACCTGAGTATCTTCAGCGTCAACTCCGATGTGGCTACCGGGACTAAGTTCGATTTTGTCAAGACCGAGGATGATGAAATCAGTCTCCGAAATACGGCTACCGGCGAAGTCCAGACTCTGCATCAACCCGACACTGGAGGTTTTGCGGAAAACGATGTACTCAACTTTGATCAGTTGGGCATAACTATCGAGTTGGGAGCTGATTTTGCTGAGGCAGCAGAAGGTACAGGTTCCACTGGAGTACCAGCTAGTGGGGAAATTGGGGCTGACTATTTTGAAGTAACCCAGGGCAGTTTCACTACCATGCAAGTCGGCTCCGATAATGATGCCGATCATGCCGCCGGCCATTCCAGCGATGTCAACGGTCCAGCCGGTGATGTAACCGAGAACCGGATCACCCTCAACATCAGCGATGCCACCTCCAAAGGTTTGGGCATCAGCGACAGTGAGGTCAGTAGCCTATCCGATTCCCAGCGATCCATTAATGAACTGGATGCGGCCATTGCCAAAGTCAACGACGAACGCAGCAACATTGGAGCACTGCAGAACCGGTTCGAATATACCAGTTCCAACTTGATGAACAGTATCCAGAATAACAGTGCCAGTTTGTCAACCATTCAAGATGCCGACTTCGCGGTGGAAGCAGCTGATCTGGCCCGTAACCAGATCCTGACCCAATCCAGCTCGGCCATGTTGGCTCAAGCCAACCAGATTTCACAGAATGTGATGGGTCTACTCCGATAGAGTAAGGAAACAACCAGTTTATCCCGGCCGGTGCCGGTCGGAGGCGGGCGGCACCAAACCCCTCAACCGGGTAGCGGGTAATAGATATTAGGACAGATCATTAGTCAACAGTTTCAAGCGGAACCGAGGTGAAGGAAGGATTCACCGCACCAGAGGTAAGTCGATTATCCAGGACTTACAAGGAGAATAATCATGGGATTTCAGCAAGGATTCAGAATTAACACCAACACGGCCTCATTGAACACCTACCGTTCCTACGGTAGTGCCCAGGCCGGCTTGGAGAGAAACATCGAACGATTATCTTCGGGCATGAGGATCAACCGGGCGGCTGATGATTCCGCCGGCCTGGCCATCAGTCAGCGGATGAACAACCAGGTGCGCGGGATGCAGCAGGCCAACCGTAACTCGCAGCAAGCCAACAACATGCTACAGACGGCTGAGGGCGGATTGGACCAGATCAGCAACATCCTGGGCCGAATGAGGGAGTTAGCGGTGCAATCGGCCTCGGACGGAGTCAATGCCGACGACCGAGCCAGCATCGACTTAGAGTATCAGCAGTTGAAGGCCGAGATTACCCGGATCGGAGATGCCACCGAGTACAACGGTACCAAGCTGATCAACGGCCACAAGGCTAAGGGGTTGGGAACTCCAAGCGGTACGACAGCCATTGGTAATGGGATTAACCAGGCTAGTGATGTCTATGTGGCTTCAACAGCTCGGGATGGTGAGTATACTTTCACTTATGACGGTACCAATAAACCCAACGAGTTGAAGTTAGAGTTAGATGCCAATACCACCCAGACAGTAACGGTTGCCGGTGGTTTCAGCGCCGGTGATGAAGTTCATTTTGATGAATTAGGTATTTCAGTTAAGTTGGATACCAATTTCGCTGCTAACTTAAGCGGTAAAGAACTAAAGGTAGACGAAGGCGATTTCTACACCATCCAGGTGGGAGCCAACAATGATGCCAGTACTAATGCTACTACCTTCAGTTCGGGCGCCAATGCCACCGAGAACCGGATCACCTTCAATATTGGCGATGCCACGGCCAAGGGCTTAGGCCTAGACGGTAGTGACCTAACGGCGCTGGGCAATTCCCAACATGCCATCAACGAGTTGGACGCCGCTATCGCCAAGGTCAATGATGAACGCAGCAATATCGGGGCGCTGCAGAACCGGTTTGAGTATACCAGTTCCAACTTGATGAACAGTATTCAGAACAATGCGGCCAGTTTGTCAACCATTCGCGACGCCGACTTCGCCGTCGAAGCGGCTGATCTGGCTCGGAACCAGATTCTAACTCAATCCAGTTCGGCCATGTTGGCTCAAGCCAACAGTTTATCACAGAACGTGCTGGGTCTGATCCGATAAGTCGTTCACCAATAATTAGTTAATCAACCACTCGAGCTAAAACTCAGGAGGATGCCGGATGAATCTGACTACCGATCTTGACCGCCGCTGGACTCCGGCCCTGTCTCAGTCGCCGAAGTCCATCATGGTACAAGGGGATCCGACCCCGATGGGGATCCAGCCGGCGTTGACCAACAGGTTGAATCGGTCCAGCAGGCGGCCGATCAACTACAGGACGGTTTACAAGCTTCGATTAACCACTGGCTGCATCAGCTGTCAGTTTTAGAGATCACCATTCGTCAACCGGTAGAGGCCAACCAAATCAGCCACCGGTTACAAAACCAGATAATCAGCCACTGGCAGCAAGCGGTGGCCGTGCAGGTGGCCCATATTCCGGCCATAGAATTGTCATTAACCAGTTAATTAAGCCCTAGGATTAGGCCACAAGCAGCAGGAGAAAACAATGGGATTTCAACAAGGATTCAGAATTAATACCAACACGGCTTCATTGAACACCTACCGTTCCTACGGTAGTGCCCAGGCCGGGTTAGAGAAAAATATCGAACGATTGTCCTCAGGCTTACGGATTAACAAGGCGGCCGATGATGCGGCTGGTTTGGCCATCAGCAACCGGATGGATAACCAGGTACGGGGTATGCAGCAGGCCAACCGCAATGTCCAGCAAGGCAACAACATGCTGCAGACGGCCGAAGGCGCCATGGAAGAGATTAGCAATATCCTAGGCCGAATGAGGGAGTTAGCGGTGCAATCGGCCTCCGATGGAGTCAATACAGATGATCGAGCCAGCATTGACTTAGAGTTTCAACAACTCAAATCGGAGATTACTCGAATCGCTGAGGCCACCGAATACAACAATACTAAGGTCCTCAACGGTAACTTATACGGTAACGTAGTCGATTCGGATCATACTGACAATGATCTGACTAGTAGCATTAGCGGGGTAGATTCGGTTGCCATTAATCAAGAAGATAAAAATACGGTTGAAGGTACTTACACCATCAAGTTTTTCTCCGCCGATGGTAACACCGAGAGAAGCAGTGGAGAATTAGTTGACACCGATTATGCCCAAATCTCTGATGGTACTAACACCTACAAAAGAAATTTAGCTAGTGGGGACATAAGTAGTGGAAATATTAAGAGTGGTACCGTACTCGATTTTGGATCAGGGATCAAGATAACAGCGGATGCGGATATCGCAGTTGACGATATCAAAGACAAGAGAGTCGTAGTGGAAAATGGAGATGGAGCTGTCTTACAAGTCGGGGCTGACAACAGCAGCGATCAACGGATCGGCTTCTCCCTCAAGGGACAAACCAGTACTCATCTTAATCTGGAGGACGATGACCTGACCAGTCTGGCCAATGCCCAGACAGCCATCGATGCTCTGGATGATGCCATCCAGCAGATCAACGATGAGCGAGCCACCATCGGTTCCAAGCAGAATCGACTGGAATTTACCAGCTCTAACTTGATGAACAGTATCCAGAACAATAGTGCCAGTATGTCAACCATTCGCGATGCTGACTTCGCTTCCGAAGCGGCCGATATGGCCCGTAACCAGATCCTGGTCCAATCCGGTACCTCGATGCTGGCCCAGGCCAACGGTTTATCACAGAACGTCTTGGCTCTGATTAGATAGTAGCGTCAGTAACAGGTGAGATATCGGATGGTAGCCGATCAAGGGGAAACTGACCACCACTAGCAACGAACCGTAATTGGTCCACTGGCCACCAAGCGAGAGCTGACGGAACCAGAAGTAACAACCAGTAGCCCAAGTCAAGCCATCAGTGGGTGATGGCTCAACCAACGATTTTAATTTTCAGTCGGATCAGGACTGAAATTGAGGAGAACAGTCATGGGATTTCAACAAGGGTTTCGGATTAACACCAACACGGCCTCATTGAATACCTACCGCTCCTACGGTAGTGCCCAGGCCGGATTAGAGAAAAATATTGAACGTTTGTCATCGGGTTTACGGATCAACAAGGCGGCCGATGATGCAGCCGGCTTGGCCATCAGCGACCGGATGAATAATCAGGTGCGGGGTATGCAACAGGCCAACCGCAATGTCCAGCAGGGCAATAACCTGCTGCAAACGGCCGAAGGAGCCATGAACGAGATCGGCAACATTCTGGGTCGGATGAGAGAATTAGCCGTACAATCAGCCTCAGATACGGTGACTCAGGATGATCGATCCAGCATTGATTTAGAATTTGATCAACTCAGATTAGAAATCAACCGGATCGCTGACTCGACCGAATACAACAATACTAAGCTAGTTAATGGAGACAAGGCCAAGAGCGGATCAGCTGATATGACTTCAGGTGATGGATTAACCGCAGGAACTGGCAGTATAAGTATTACCTCTACTGCGACCAATGGAGAGTACACGGTTTCTTCAACTGCAGGAAAATTAAAGCTGACTGCATCTGGTGGAGATGCGCAAGCTGCAAGCCTGGAGCAAGAGATTGTCTTGGATACAAATGGAGCACAAGAGGTTCATTTTGATGAACTAGGAATAACTCTCAAGCTAGATAGTGATTTTACAAAACATGATGGGTCGACTGCGAGTAACTTGGTTGGTGCTAAAATCGACATTACTGATGGCACGGATATTACGTTACAGATCGGGGCTGATAATACCGCTCAAGATCAGTTGGCCTTCAACTTGGGTTCAATGACTGACGAAGGTTTAGGTGTCTCACTCAGTCAATTAGGTGGATCTGGTGCTACCATCACTGATGCCCAATCGGCCATCAACCAGCTGGATGCTGCTATTGCTAAAGTCAATGACGAACGCAGCAACGTGGGTGCCTTGCAGAATCGTTTGGAGTTTACCTCATCTAATCTGATGAACAGTATTCAGAATAATGCCGCTAGCATGTCGACTATTCGCGATGCTGACTTCGCCGCTGAAGCGGCTGACTTGGCCAAGAACCAGATCCTGGTCCAATCCGGCACCTCGATGCTGGCCCAAGCCAACAGCTTATCACAGAACGTCTTGGCCTTGATCCGATAGGAAACCAAGGCCAATCATTAGTTGAGTTCTGGACTTCAACTGATCCGGTTGATTGGTCAAGATAGTTAGGAATTAACTGATCAAGACCGATCCATTGAAGTCCAGAAGTATCACCTCAACCGAATAGAAACAGAAACTAAACCCTATTGGTGGTAGTTTGGCTAGACCGGGCCACCGATAGTAGATAGGTGCAAGAACTAACGGTAACTCGCTGTTAATGAACGGACAAACAAACCGCACGACCTACAAATTTAGGCACCGATGGGTGGGTGACCAATAATTGAGTTTTTTTACTGAATTTCCTCTACATGGGAGGAAAAGGATCATAGGGCTTCAAAAAGGATGTCGGATTAACACTAATTAATACCGCTTCATTCAACACTTACCGTCCTTATGATGCTTCTACGATGGTTAACTATTACAACCATTAGGTACATCAATCAATTAGATTGAACTAGAATAGCTTCGTGAAACATTGACGAATTAAAGCCATAAATAAGAATTTATTCCCAAGCCCTTAAACGGGGCAGACGGTATCCTCAGCGAACTCTTTTTATTATAAATATTGATATTTAATCGCACGTTCGAATTCTTACGCTTCAACATAGAGAGTTAAAAAAAAGAGCCTTCATCTCTGAAAGCTCTAATTATAATAACCAAAGTGTGTAAACGCCCCACATCAGTGGGGTTTTTTATTTGTATGAATAAATCGACGCTCATTCGTCTTCCAGCCAATTTAAAATAGAAGAGAGTGCGTGAGTCTCATAACCTGAGTGGAGCTTTATTGATTCTAAGCGGGATCTTAAACTTAACTTAAGAAATTAGTATGATCCTAAGTATTATGAATGACAGTGTCGTAACTTTATTATGCTTATATAATAATCTATTTTTATGGAGTTCTAGTCAATGAAAAACAGCTTAGCAATAATTACTTTTTTTCTAATATCGCAATTAGTGTTTGCACAAAAAACATATGATTATATAAAGAACGTAGATGAGATAAAAGGTAAACGAACTGTTTATACAGAGATAAACATTAATGCTTCACCTGAAGTAGTCAAAAAGAAATTTCTGGAATTTAACAAATGGTCTAAATGGTGTAAAGTAATTCCACAAATCAAAGTTTTGAATGGAGATATCAATAATCTTGAATCTAAACCAAAACTTGAATTGACATTAGACTTTGGCAGAAAGAAAGATCCTCAAAAAGCTCCTGTAAATCCAATTGTTACCGTGAATAGTAAAGAAGTTTTTATTTGGGGAATATATAATGGTTTTCTGATCAAAGCAGAGCACGTATTTGTATTTGAACCAACAAATGGCGGGAAAGGAACACATCTAATTCATTATGAAAGAATGACGAGAATGTTAAGCCCTTTTATAATGACCAAAAAGATGAAAGTAACTATGACCGAGCATTATAATATTATGAATCAAGATTTGAAAAAACTTTGTGAAAATAAAATCAATAAAAATGAGAAATAAAAAGTGAGGAGTTGGTGATCCCTATGGAGTTAGTTGAATAAACTATTCTTTTTGAAACACCCTTCAGATTTGATGATTAAATCAAGCCCTACATTCGTGGGGTTTTTTGTTTGTGGGATGATTGTTAGATTTGGATATGACTAAAAGAAGTATAATGTATGGTTTGGCTTATGGTATAAGCATAGGAGTAGGAGGTGCAATAACCTTTAGCATTGCTCTTGAGAGTTTAGCCATCGGAATCTCAATAGGTTTAGGGTCTGGTATTTCATTGGGTATGGCATTGGCATTATTATTAAATAAAGGTAAAACCTGCTAACTATAGAAATATAATTTAGACTCATATTTAGTCTAATATTATCAAGCCCCACATTCGTGAGGCTTTTTGTTTTTGGGATGATAGGTATATTTATTTATGGAAAAGACAGTTGCCTTATACCTTAGAGTCTCTACTAAACATCAGGATACCCCAGAAGGCTCATTAATATCTCAAGAGCAACGACTTATTGAATGGTATGATTACCATAACTCTCAAGCAAAACATTGGAAAGAAAAAGACCCTTACTCAAATTATATTATATATAAAGATGTAGAGACAGGCACGAAAGCCTCAAAAAGACCTAGCTATAATCGAATGCTGGCAGATATTAAGATGGGCAAGATTCATACTGTGGCAGCTGTAAGTATCAGTAGATTGAATCGAAATCTACGTGAGTTTTATGAGTTATATGATATTACCCAGCAACATAACGTAGATATTTTTTCTCAAAAAGAAAGTTTTGATACTTCCACAGCGATAGGTAGAGCAATTCTTAAGTTTATGCTCGTCTTCTATGAACTTGAAAGTGAACAAACCAGTGAAAGAGGTAGAGATAATCGGTATGCTAGAGCAAAACGTGGCCTTTGGGTTACTTCAACGGTAACGGGGTATAAAAAGGACCCTGAAAAGCCAGGAAAACTGATTCCCATACCAAGTGAAGTGGAAACTGTAAATTTAATTTTTGATCTGTACTTAAAACACGGTTCAATAAGTGCTGTAAAAAAAGCATTAGATCAGAAAGGGGTTTTAACTCCTGCACGAAAATTAACAGGAGCAAATACAGGTAAGCCAAAATCATTTGGCACAATGACTATCAGCAGAATTCTTCAAAATAAGGTTTATATTGGAATTCAGCAGTATCAGAAAGGGAAAAGGGGGATTGAAGGTCTTCAGCCTGGAGATGCCTATGAAGAAATTCCTGGAAATTGGAAAGCAATTGTGGAGCAGGATAAGTTTAATCGAGTACAATTTCTTCTTATAAAAAACAATGAGTCAAACACGAATCAAGTTAAAAGGAAAGTGAAAGTATTTGAATTATCAAGCTTAATTAAATGTGGAGTTTGTAAGGGAAAACCAAAATACAAAACAAAGAGTGGTACAAGTAAAACAAAAAAGATCTACTATTACTATTCCTGTCCAAACTGTAAGAAAAATTTTAGAGCTGATGTTTTAGAAAAAGAAATCATAACAATTTTAGAAAAACTTTCCAAAAATAAGCAATTAATCAAAAGATTATTGAAAGAGTATGACAATAGCTACAATCATGAACTCAGTGAACTTAAAAACAGGTTGAGCCAATTATGTGAAGAAGAAAAGGAGATAGAGAAAGAAATTCAAATTGAAACTGAGAAATTTTCACAACTGGAAGAAACCAATCTAGAATTATTTAAGAAACAGGCATTAAAGGCTCATGAGGAATTAAAGAAGCGTTATGATGCCAATCAGAATTCAAAGTTAGAAGTTGAGCAAAAAATATCTGAAGCAGAGTTCAGTGAAGTCAATCCAAAGCTTTTATCAGAAATATTAAAAAACCTATCTCAGATACTTCCTGATCTTCCTTTATTAACAAGGAAGGCAGTATTGAGCCAAGTAATTGCCCAAATTACGGTGTTTAATAAGAAAATAGAGGTAAGGGTCGGCGAAAAAATTTATAATATAAACTTTAAAAAAATAGCCTCAACAAACAAAAAGTTCGTTGAGACTACCATCGAGCGGAGGAGGCGATAATACGAACTCTGAAAAATTGAAATAAATAGTTGAATTTACCCGTTCGTATACCCTTCCAAACTGCCCGCATCGAATTATATAAAAAATAATCCTTGAAACCATAACTATGATAAGAAAGATCATCAGCCTTCTCTTCATGTATTCACTTTTCCTTCTTCTAATTTCAATTAGGGCTGAACAAAAACGGAGTCAGAATAGCTCCCAAATACTGCCAACTCCTAATCCAATAGTTTGGCCTGAAATTATTGATGATGAGTTCTTGTATGTCACAGGCTTCACCTCAGTGGTCTATTCTAAGAATGGTGTTTCGAAACTGAATAACACAGGAAACGAAAAAATACCTGTCCGAAAACTTGGCTACAGGTTTGGTGTCAAAATACCATCTGAATATCAAAATAACGATAGATATTATCCTGTAGTAATATTTTTACATGGAGGGAAAGATGCTCGAGCTGAACAAATTGAATGGTGGTTCAAAGCATTCTACTCTTCCAACCAAGATCCCTATATTCTATTATTTCCAGCCAAAAAAGAGTGGGAATGGAGCCCGCGAAAAATATTCGATGTCATAGAAGATGTACAAAAAAATATGTGCATAGATAAGGACCGGATCTATTTGACGGGGCTTTCCATGGGTGGCCGAGGCACCTATATTGTTGCGGCAAAACTACCACATTATTTTGCTGCTTTAATGCCTCTGTCTCCTCACCATCAACCCTATTCATATCTTTCTTTAGCATCAAAAGTTTCTCATTTGCCAATTTGGATGAGCCACGGTACAGCAGATAAAATCTCTTCATATGATATGGCAAGCCAAATGGCAGAAGAATTAAAAAAGGAAAATGCATATATTAAATTTCGCACCATAGAAGGTGGTGAACATCGAGGTTGGAGAGCTATTTATAGATCCGCTGATCGAATCAATTGGTTACTATCTCAAACGAGAAACACACCACACAATTATGAGCTACGAGTTACAAGTGGAATTGGTTCCGGATATTACGAGGCTGGCGATGTTGTAAATATTTCTGGCGTAAATCAAACCCAACAGACAGATTTAGAAAGTTGGTCAAGCAGTAATGGAGGCCAATTTGAGAATCCTCGTGTTCAGAGTACTAAATTTGTAATGCCCGCCGGAGACGTGGAAGTTCATTTTGGCCTTGATTCTAACCAACAGTTCAAAACAAAAAATTAGGCAAAAATAGCCAAGCAGAAAGAGTAGAAAAGAGTCCTAGCCGGTGTTACCCCCTACTTAGCCTTTGGATTAATACCAGAAATATATTTTATCCAATTAGAGAATTCTTACAGTCTAATAGTTGTCCTTTAAATTCTCTCAGAATCCAGTTGTAGATTTGATATTAGTCTTAAAGGATAATGTCTGCAACTCTTTGGGGCCTCATTTAAACCAAGAGAAAATTACTTTACCAAAGTATTCGTTTAATTCGGGACAGATAAAACACTAGAGAGGTGTGGACATTTCAATTTGATGACCAATATGATTCTATGTTTAACTACTAGTTCAAAATCAGTCAACTCATACGCAAGATTTAACATGAAAGAATCATCAACTGGATGATTAGATTAACTATAACATTAGAGATTATTTATTGTTTCTCGACCAAGAAACCCGTTGCAAAAATAGATAGATAAACTTTTAGATAGACATTATTTTTGCCAGACAAATTGTTCTGGTGGTTAATCGATTTTTATGATGTTACGGTCTCTGGTTTTAACGACTGAGGGATTTGAGATCTAGATGCACCTGAAATATTTTTGTAAAAAATTGCAGCTGACATTGAATAATATGGTGATATCCAGAGAAAACCAATTCCTATGGTCAAAATTCCTAAAATGGACCAACCAATGAAACGAAGCCCCAGACAACAGAATTTCCATTTAAACCCCTTCATCATCTGATAGCTTTTCTTCAGTGCTTCAAAGGGTAAGATGTCTGGATCGTCTACAATAATAAAATTTACCATTGCTAAGGAGAAACTAATGATTATTCCTGGAATAATAAGAAATACGAAACTAACCACTGTAAACGCAGTAGTTATCCAGTGGGCAGAAAGCACAAGAAAATAATATTGAAAACTAAAACCAACAAAAATTAGATCCAACTGGTAACGTTTCTTTCTGTATGCAGTGAGTATATAAATACCATTGTAACCCAGGATAAGTGGTGCAGAAACAAATGAGTGTAGAAACCCTGACAAAAAAGAGTTCAATGATGAATATGGAAATTCTAATTTGACACCTAATTCAGTACCTAACAAAAAAGACAATAAAGGCCGTGAGACTTGCCTAGATATATACCCTGTACCGAGAAGGATAAGGAAATAAACCAAAGTAGCTAAAGCTGATTTAGTCCAACTGCCTTTTAGAGTGCTCCGAGCCATAAGTGTAATCTGAGCATTACGAATTAACTGAGACTGCCCCGATTCCGTAGCATCCGTATCAGTTGATGTATTAGTATCTATTTGATCTTCTATCTCTTTTGAAACAGGAATAAGATCCTGATTGGATAAATCTGAGGAATTTTTCAAGGTGTCTTGGTCTAAATTCTCGATATTATCTGCTGGTTCGGATGTGGCTTCGCTTAAACTTTCCATTTTCACTGAACAACTCCCAGACTTTCCTTAGCTTGAACATGATCAAGATCGATCTCTAAAGTTTTCTTTAAGCAATTAACTGAATCCTGATAATCTCCTTTCTTAAAATGAGCTTGTCCAAGATAACTATGGGCATCAACATGATCTGGACTTTGTGAAACTATTGTTTTAAATAACTCAATTGCTAAATCCAGCTCGGAGGAATTAAATGCTTGTACCGCTTTCTGAAAAGAGATTTCTATATCAGTCATATGTTTCTACCATTTTATCCTAGTGAAGATAATATTCACCTAAACTTGATATTAAAGAAGTGCTGAAATAATTCTACTAATTTTTTTCCTTTTCTACATCCACTTCTTAATCTTTCTTTGGTTAAAAGTATCCGATATTCTATTCATTTGGTTACTATTTAGTATTGCAAATTAACATTTTTCCGTTGGCAATCAATAGGTTAGATGTAGAGTGAATAATTAAGATAGTATTTTTTGAAAACTAAAAGAAAAAATCTTGAGAAACCAGATCAACAACGAGAAAAGAATATCAGAATTAATTGAAAAATGTATTTTCTTTTAGTACTAGTTATTTTTTTACCATGTTTTCTTTGCTTGATTTCTCTACCTAATATTGTTAGTCTGGTAAAAAACAGAATAGCCGTATCTGGCCTTGTGTTGGTCTAGTGGTTATGGCCAGTATGTTCTTAATACCGACAGCTTTTTAATTAACCTGTGGCCTTGTTAAGACTGGAAAGACTTTTTCGACCCATTAAAATCTCAGTTCTTGCTGGACTTTGACTATTATTATCATGCCTAAAGAAGAATAAAAAATTAGAATTATTCTTAGCTAAATAACATGCTCAGAAGAGAACGCCATAGGTAGCATCTTCTAGGTATGATGAAGTTGCGTGTAACTTATGGTTATGAGCTCAGATTTATTTATAGCTTGACTCGACTGGATGAGGAGAAAATTATGAGTTTGAATTCTGTTACCACACTCGATTTTGGTACAGAGTTGTTTGTTGATGACGTTCTGATTAAGTCCAAACGTGGTGTCACTCGCACAATACATGCGGGAATAAAGCACGAAACACCTGTGCTTTATCCAGATCCAGACAAGCCGTGGGAACACGGTGGAGAAGCACAATCCAAACGTGTCCATCTTTATGGAACAACCATGTATGATCGAGCAATGGGCAAGTATCGTATGTGGTACATGTGCAGGATGGGACCCCACTGGCGGTTTAAGGCTCACAACGTACCAGGCCTTTATATTCCACGATCTAGCCGAAATCCTTCGACCTTTTTGGGCCAAACGCACGATGCTCACGGCAGAAAGTTCGTCGAAAATGATCGCGGTGACCTAATTTGCTATGCCGAGAGCAATGACGGCATAAAGTGGGAAAAACCGAACCTTGGTATTTTCAAGTTCAATGGAAGCGGCAATAACAACATCGTCTGGGACCTACACGGCGCGAGTGTCTTTCGAGACGAAGATGAATCTGATCCCCAGGCACGTTACAAAGCCATTGGTTTCTGTCGGCGGTATCGCAATATCTTCCTTCTTACTTCGCCAGATGGCATCCACTGGGATGATTCCGCGCACCTGCAACCAGTGGCAGAGCGAGACAACGAAGGGTGTTTCAATGTGGTATATGACGAAAGAGAGAACATCTTCCGAGCATATGCCTTAATGCGTGGGACTGACAAAGACAACCGAAGAATGATTTACTACACTCAGAGTCCACACTTATCAGGACCGTGGAATCCCCTTCAACCTATGTTCGGCGCAAGTCCGAAAGACGATGTGATTGGGGCAGAGAAATACGGCGCGGTTCGGGCAGAAGTGCATAATATGTCTGGTTTTCGGTATCATAATATTCATATTGGGATCGCTGGGCTTTTGTATGTCACAGGACCGGGGGCGCCCAAAGATGAAATGCCAGTTGATGGACCGATTGATGGTCACTTAATTTGTAGCCGAGATGGCTTTAACTGGTGCTACCCGGACGCAGTACAAACCCCTGTATTGTCACGTGGAGAAATCGGGGAGTTCGACGGAGGTATGATAATGGGAACGGCAACCCAACCAATCATCGCGACCGATGAAATTCACTGGTACTACACCGGTGCTCGCCATACCCATGGCCTAGCGCTCAAAGAAAGATACAAAGCTATTGGTCGCGTGACATGGCGGTTGGATGGCTTTGCGTCGCTAGACGCGAATCTAGATGATGGAGTAGTCGAAACCGTTCCCCTATATATTCCTGATGGCGAACTTGAGATCAATGCAGATGCCACAGATGGAATGGTATGGGTTGAGGTGTTGTCGAGCGATGGACAAGTTCAACCTGGATTTTCAATTAAAGACTGTACTCCATTAACCGGCGACTGCATTCGACATCCTATTCGGTGGAAGTCCGGCATTCTGGCTAATGCCGAGAAACCATTACGGTTACGGTTTACCTTCAATCGGGCTAAGCTTTATGCTTTTCGCATTAATAAACTTAGTAGCTCTAAGAAAACAAATTAAAAGAATTACTACTCCTTAGTATTGAATTAATTGCATTAATATTGGCTTCTGCTTCTGAATACAGACTACCACCGATTCGAAAGATTACCTTTTTGTTTTTAGTCTACTCATTTTTATGTCTTGTCTTGAAATGATTCAGTCTTTAGCTGTGCTAGAGTTTTGTAAAACTTTTCTTTTGAGTTGTATTGGTCCAGTTGTGGACTACTTTTCTGGTATTAGTCATTCACTTCTAAGTGGCTAAAGAAAATTGAATTACTCCAAACGATCCTATTTACTTGAAAAGACAAAACTTGGACTGTACATTTTGGATCCTTCTAAGATAAAGGGCCAAAAAACAAGGCAAGGTGCGAGGTTTACCAGCTACTAAACACCCTGCCTGTGTCTGTCGTAAAGTACCTAGCCATTGTCATACTAGATACTTTCATTTTCTTAAAATTTTCATATCATTTGCATATTAGTCGAAGAATGGGCGGCTGAATTTTCCCTCTGGGTATGGTTTTCTTCTTCCAAACTCAAGTATCCAATATCAACCCTAATAATTCTGTTTTTTCTCGTGTAACGGAGAACTGCAGACCAGCATCTCAACGCTAGTATTTTCGCTCTCCGTTAATTAAAATTTTGTATGATTGGAGAACATCTCTGCCTTTTACCAACGTTTCCTTTCTTCTCTAATCGGCCGAAAAATGGAAGAGACCAACATTCATCTTAACCCTTTCTGCCAGGTTGTTCGTTCGGAAAATATTTCGTGATATAATAGAATTCATTCCCTGAAAATAAATGGTGATAATTGTGAAAAAAGTATTTATACAAAAGAAAAAAATAACGAACGTACATCCACAGTGGCATTTAGTTAAATGGAGTTTGGCTAAAAAATCATCCTTGCTATTAATTATTCTTCTGGTAACAACTTCTGTTGCTTTTGGTCAACCTAAGCGAATAACGGTTCAAGAACTGAAAGACATGATAGACAAAAAGGCAGATGTTCTAATCGTCGATGTAAGAACTCGACAGTGGTACGAGAAAATGCACTTGCCCGGTGCTATATCTCTACCGGAAGGCGATTTAGTTAATCGCCATGATGAATTGCCAAAAGACAAACTCATTATCTTTTATTGTGGATGACCAGCTGAAAACTCCAGTGTCCGGGCGGCACAAAAATTATTACTTAATGATTTGGGTTTTCAACCACAGTTCCTCCAAGTTCTAAAGGGTGGAATTTGGGGGTGGCAAGATGCAGGTTTCTCACTGGAAAGTGGATTATCTGTTGAATCGAATAAAAAACGATTATCTCTTTGGGCGAAATTAAAACGTAGACAATAATTCAACTAGAAACTATTTTCTTATTTCACATCACGTTTTATTAAAGCCCGCCCAAAAAGGTTATTTCTGTGAGAAGAGTAGCTTTTCATCAGGGTAACAACCAATCGACACCCTAGGTTTGTCAAGTAACAACTCTGTTTGGTCTACACTCGTTCATAAGACTGTACCTGCCTATTACCACTAATGGTTACACGTAGCCCCACCTTCCGATTCTGGGGCTACCTTCGGTTTCAAGAACAGGTTGAAAAAAATCAGTTAAATTTATAGCTTATTTTTCAAAGAATGTCAGAAGGCCGGTTAAATAACTACGGAAAGAAGTTTATTCTAGAGTTGACTTGGTATCTTGATCTTTGTCTTGGTAATAGACTTTTCCATTATTGCTTGTTGTCCAACATCAAGCCATAGTTCAGTTTGGAATAATCAAGATTTGGGTACATCAGTAACACTTGAAAGTATTTGTCTCGATTGGGAATTAGATTTGCCATAAGTTTATTTAAGCTTTTTACCAAATGTTACTATGTCTGGTTAGAATTTTGGCACACCGATGCTAACTAAAGCCTCAGCAACTTGACCAAAAGGCCGTCCACCAACAGTCAAGTCCAGTCCAATAGGCTGACGCCTACAACAAATCCCACTTGGAGGCGAGATAGAGATTCGTATCTCTTTTTGTTCTCGTGGTTTCAATTCAACCTCAACTACTTGACTCTTCCAATCATCCGGCCCAACTAACTTGATTACAGCTTTTTGGTCAATCGAGAAAGGATTTAAAATCCACCCCTCGAACCCGACTTCTCCTTCATCCAGAAGGTGTAATCGGTACGGACTCAATTTTCCCCCTTGAGATTCGGCACCAAAATGAACATCATCATCGCCAAGTGGCATCAGACATAAGTGAACTTCGTCGAATGCTTTGGCACCTTTTTCAATGACCTGATACCATTCTGGGCTGGTCTGGTACGGTTTAGTATGTCCGGTCAAGACCCAGTCGGGCTGAAAGCCACGGAGCAATTTCAATGTCTGCTTATAGCACCCGATATCTAGGCCATTCTTATAAACGTGATTAGTAAACGACTGTGCATCTTTGTCAAAAGGCAAACCGCTTGCAGTGTTGAAGAAAATTTGATCGCCGGTATGGACAATCCTTTTCCCATCTACCTCAAGACAAATCAAGGTCGAAAATCTTGTGTGACCTGACATCGGATACAGTCGTATCGGGATATTTTCCCAGTAAGTAACATCTTCATTGGGAAGATGGCGACTGACCGAAATCAGTTCATGCCATAGACAAGGACGATCGTAGTGAGTTGGGTTTTCCAAAATATCTGAGAAATGATCACCAGCCCAGACTTCGGTACCAAAAACACGTTGCAACATGGGAATACCATTAACATGGTCGTCGTGAAAATGCGATACCAGAACGGTATCAATTTGATCGATACCAAGTCTTTTCTTTAATCCCTTGATACCATGTAAAAATGGTCGCCGATTTGATAGATGTTGTTTGCCAGGGGACTGATATGCAGATGTATTGTAGCCATAATCGATGGCCATTACTTTACCACTGTCACTAATCACAAAGTTGGTCTCTGCACTACTATATTTTGAACGGTAAAGATGCGGTAGAATTTCTTCAATGTCGTCATCATCTGGATCATTTAATTGTTCGACAAAGCCAGGGGAAATACCACCGATTAGTTTCAGATTCTGCCTCAAAAGTTGGATGGCTTGCTCAGGATTGTCAATTGGTTGACCTAAGCTAGGTAGCAACATATCTAACTTGCTTTCCATCAGTCTATAGCAACTTTGCCACAAGTTTACCGCACCAGTAAAATCGTTGTAATTGTACTGAAGTGGTGCTAAACGAGATGTATAACCCAGACCACAAATCAACTCTCCAACAAAAGCTAGGTGAAGACCATTGAAATCAACTACGTAACTGCTAGCTCCGTTAGTACAGCCTGGTGTGGGAACAACTTCCCATTTTAGACCAGCAATCTCCCGATTTTCATAATCCATCATCCAATTTGAGACCGGAATTGGGCGAACAGGTGCAAAGCGGTCCCAGCGATTATCATAGGAATTCCAGATCTGTCGTTCCCGAAAATGCTGCTCAGGATCTGTCAGATATTCCTGTTCCCAATACGGCGCCAAGATTTTGGCACCTGCATTTCGCAGACGGATCGCGCCATCAGTATGATCCCTGAAGTGATGGGTGAGGAGAACAGTCAGCGACCCATTTTGAAACACTTCATCGAGATAGTCTGCAACTAAACCCGTTCCGGCATTAATTAAAACTGTTCCCTTAGGTCCTTGAATAGCATACACACAGCAACTATCTTGAAACAGGAAAACTCCATCACAAACTCTTTGCCAATTGGATAACCCCATATTATTGCCTTGAACTCCTTGATCTATCTACCCGCTAAACCATCACATTTCTTACTTCTGACGGATTTTGTTGTCTTGGTCCTAACTCAACATCACCCACAACAACATCAATGACAAAAAGCGTATTTGGTTCATTTTAGTTTCTAGTTAGAGTGGGTGATATCTATTCAGATAATAGCTGATCCCAGTTGAGCCACAATATAACAAAGCTAATTGATCTTGTAAAGCTACGACTAATCGAGGTAAGACTAAATTCTCAGTCAGTCGAAGAAATCCTGCTAATCGAATTGAAGATTTGAGGAAAGTGGTAGTTTGAATTTTGCTATCCATTGTAATAGGGGGTATAAAAGCCAAATATTTAGTTAATAGCGGACTATTATATTGTATTTTAATCTGATGCTGAAATAATGTCTGATAATTACCAGTTATAGGAAACAATTGACAAACATTAGCCATTGCAAATTGATTAACTGTTTCTATCCTAGATTCTATCGAGCATGGTCCCAATTAATAGATCAAGACTCAGTAAAACTAACAAGAGAAAAATCATCGTAGAATTTGGATTAAATTACATCAGACATCAATGGATCTTATCTATTATCTACGGTATTTTCATATTACAAAGCATTCCACTCATTCGGTGCCGTACTGAGTATATAACAGAACTAAATTCTATTTATCATGCTTTCTGCAGCAATTATATTCGGAGTTAGCCAGGTATTTTATAATGCCTAGAATTGAAAATTCCAGAGTTAAAAAAGATTTATTTAAAAAGAAAAAGTTTAATTGCCTATTTTACAAAAGCTGTAACAGTACTCTATTTCATCGAGGGTCTTAGTTTTTTTGATTTCTTAAATCTGGTCTTTAAAGAGAAGAAAATAAAATCTGGACCCCAACCTTATCTGTTAATTTGGTTTTCTTTCATATTGCCATTGACCCTAGTTTATTTGTTTAAGAAAATCTACATTTTCGTAATTTCCCATTTAATGAGAATCCTAAATATGAGTATTACATTCAGTATCCTAATTAAATATTCACTAGTATAAATATGAGTGATATTAGAGGATATGGCCGATAAGGGGATACTAAAACGTCTGACAATGAATTTTATAGAACCAAATCCCTAATTGACACCCACAAAATTTTAACTGTGATAACATGAATCGCGTGTATCTAGTTTTTATTACAAGGTAATTTTAGTAACGAAAAGGAGCGCTATTATGATTTTTTTGTTAAATTCTCTTTCATTGCAGGGAAAAATCTAGAGGTTATCTATGTTGAAAGTTAACTTAGCAGAGGTAGGGGCTGAAACTTTTTCTTCTCCCAAAGGAACGTATCAACTACAAAGACGAGATATTTCGCGTCATCTGATTCAAAAAGACCAAAAAGATAGAGAGCCCGCTTTTGAAATTGAACACGTTATCCTACCATCAGGAAAAAAGAATTTTCCTTATCATCAACACGCAACTTGGTGGGAACTCTATTTCATTTTAAGTGGAGACGGAACAGTCAGAATGGAAACAGGCTATGAGAAAATTGAATCCAATGACTGTTTTATTTTTCCTCCAGGGGATCCTCATCAGATTATCAATGACAGCTCGAATGATCTAACTTACTTGGTAATAGCCAACAATACCCCATTTGAACTAGTTTATTACCCTGACAGTGATAAAGTTTGGTTTGCAGGAACGTTAGCAAAGGGACAAAAAGAAGGTTTAACCAAAGTTCAATCTGGTTTTACCAATGATTACTGGAAAGATGAAGAGTAAATAGCCTGCTCTAACGAGACAAGTTATATCGGTTAGTACCTAGTAGATAATAGTATTGTGGACGAGTAGTTTGGATTTTGCTAGTTCAGTTCATTGATATTTAGTTGCTTCATCTGAGGATTTTTTCGGATTAAATCATATAGAGACTGTGTTATCTAATGGGGATAAAAAGAGAGTCATGTAGATTGTTGGAGAATACCAAAACCCAGAGATAATTGGAACTATCGAGATTGAAATTTAGGTTGAAGATCGAGAAGGAGTATAGAACGAAAAAGCTAGTCATTTCCAGACTTACGATGGATGAGATACGAGGGATTTATGGTAGAAAGTGCATTCCAAAATTTGTCTAAATTAGACAAAGGAGTTAAAATTTGTACTAGGGAAGGAGTCTAAATTGGGTCTATGGCTGATTGTATGATAGAGTGGGGAAATTGAATGGAAGAGTTTTCATATAGATAGCTATCTGCTAACTTATTCCAAACCATTATCGCTTTACTTGTAAATATACGCTGTGAATCATTTTAGTAGATAAACATAATGTATAGCATTAGGATCCAAGAAATTAGAAACCATGTTTAATTCAAACATCTCATTTTTAACTGTCTTGTAATCAGCATGCGGAAAATTTTAGATTAATCAACTGGTTTCTTGTTTTCTTTACTAAAATGAAAGTCGAGTTAATTAATATGGAATACAATTGTTCGTAATTAAGTGATAATCAATTATCAACCTGATAGAAGGGGAATGAAACAATGATTCGCGTGGGAATGGGACAAATGACGGTATTAGGTGGTGAAATTGACAAAAATTTGAATCTCTCAGCTCAATTCATCAAGAATGCCGCCCAACAGCAGTGTGACCTTATCGTATTACCTGAATGTCTAGATACTGGATGGACTCATACCAGTGCCACGGATTTAGCTGAACCGATACCCGGATCGACTAGTGAAATTTTGTGCCAAGCAGCTATCGACAATAAAATTTATGTGGTTGCGGGTATCACCGAAAGGCATAATAACCGAATTTATAACGCTGCTATTCTGATAGATTCAGATGGACAGATCTTGCTCAGACACAGAAAAATCAACATTTTGGGTATGGCCCAAGATCTGTATAGCACAGGGGATCACTTAGGCGTAGTTGAAACACCCTGGGGCATAACAGGTCTTAATATTTGTGCCGACAATTTCCCTCAGACGTCTTTCTACGGACAAGCACTGGCCGGGATGGGGGCACAATTGATCTTATCCCCCTGTGCTTGGGCAGTTGATGCTGATCATAATAATCAAAAAGATCCATATGGACAACTGTGGATAGATGCTTATACTCGATTAGCCATAGACCACCAGGTGGCAGTTATAGGAGTCAGTAACGTCGGTTGGATAACCGATGGTCCATGGAAGGGCAAAAAGTGCATTGGTTGCTCATTAGCAGTAGATCAAACAGGTGAAATTACCAAGCAGGCAGGGTACGGAGAGTCAGAGGAGAGGTTAGAGATAATTAATCTCGAAATTTAGGCTACTAATCTAGTTACCCTGGCGAGCAAACAGTAACCCGTCTCGAAGTTTCACTCTTAAGCATCGATCATATTGATAATGCTACTAAGTATCGTGAATTTGTAAAAAGATTCTCCCACTAAGTGATAGGCAAGCAAATTTCCATCTGAGTCTTACTTATTAAGAGAATAGATCATTCTATCCACTTTACTATTTTGTCTTAAGATTCCCAACATCTTCATCAATCCATTGTTTCCACATTTGCTCATCCGGTTCCATAAATCCACTATTTGCACGTTGAACAAATTTTTCATCTTCACCCAATAAACGCAATAATCTACGATCTCCTATAGAGCGAGCAGATGCTTTGACAGACTTAGATATGGGACCCAAATAATTGGCCCTATGCTTGAGCCACGAGTGATTCATGGTGAAAAAGAAAAGATATCTATATTCCTTTGAATAGTTGGCTGTCCCTGAGTGAACGATAGCATTATGAAATATAGCTACATCTCCAGATTTGGGATACAGAATAATTTCGTCTGGATGAGATCGTTTTCTTTCATTTGATGCTAAAGACATTGTTCTCATATGCGAACCTGGAATGATGCGCAGAGGGCCATTTTCATCAGTCAAGTCTTGTAAATAGCTAAGTGCATTAAAAAGTAAGGGCCTATGGTAGACACCTTCTTGGGGAAATTCGGCAAACATGTCTCGATGAAAACCTAGTATTGGATTTGTTGTATCTGGATCTTGGGGAGCAGTACGACGAAACGTAATAGATTCAAGCTGAACGTGGGGACCAATAATCATTTCAGCAAAGTTGAGTAGACGATCATTTGACAAGACAGGAAGGATGAGATCAGGTTTATGTTCTAATAGATCAACAAAAACTTGCGGACGACTCCCATCAGGATTTGGTATACGATCACCAATAGCGTCAAATGAATCTCGCATAGCTTTAACCCAATCACTGTCAAGCATATTTGGAAACAGTGTAAAGCCAATAGTTTTGAATTCTTCCAAGTGTTCATCCAGGGATTTGGTATCTTCTAGCATTTATGTCTCCACATGCAGCATGTTTGGTCGAAAAAGGACACGGATAGGTGATTCACACGCCAATCCTCTTCAGAACAAATTGATATCTTCAAAATCAGTCGACCGTTATTGCTTTATCGATAATCTCTATTTGACAGACTCAGAAGCTTTTTCCTTCAAAACCTATGTCCTAAAGTTAGGTTCTTAGTCTGTACTTACATTTTTTAAATCACAGAACACATTTATTAAATACCAATTGTAGATCCATGACAGGCAAAAACAGCTAGGTATTCTACCAGAAGTCCCTAAATATGATGTTATTGGGTTTTCATCTTCGCACGATAGCCTTGGACTACAACAAGCCCCTTTAATTTCGTGATTTTCTATAACTGAGTATTACTAGCAAGGTACAGTATTCTTAATCTGAAGCATGAAACTAGTGGATTCCGTTAATTTAATGACATACCATCATAGATTCATATTTTCTCGTCAGCTGCAAGTTGGATTCTTTTCATCGTTCGATTCAGTACCCACTCATTACCAATGACGTCTCGTTGAGAATTGAGCATACCAGGAAACTGATCAACTTGGATGTAATGTTCATGCTCTGGCCCCAAAATAGTTTCTTTTTTTATCGCTTTCTGCAAAACGGGAATCAGTGGCGCCATTGATTGCAATTGTGAACGACTACAATAAGAAAGGTATGCTCCGGCCCGAATCCTTGCCCACAAAATATCGCTTTTCAATCCCTGGGTGAAAGAAGAAATTGTTTCTGATCCCTTTCCTGCACGTACCAAGTAGTCAGCAGCAGCCAGACTGACGCTGATGGAATCGTCATCAAGACGCAGTAAAATTCGGTTGATAGTGTGTGAATCGAATTGGTATGAGGAAAGACCAGTGACTGCCCAATAGCGCACCGCACTATCTGGGTCCTCCAGACGGGTTATCAATTTTTTTTGACCTACTACACCTAAACGTGCGAGATCTGCTGTCTCTAGAATTCTTGAAAAATTTGTACAGTGAATTCCTACCTCTCGGTTAATGCCACCATAAGCTGAGGCTCGAACGATTATTTCGGTCTCGTCAATCAGGCCTAAATCTTCAGTTTCAATCATCCAGTCAAAGAGTTTAGAACGTAATTCATCAATTGTATGACTGAGGGCAGGATCTCCTACTAGGTTGTGAATTGACTCTGGGTCCTTCTCGATATCGTATAATTCTTCGAATGGTTTGCGAGCCTGCCAGATAAGGTATTTCTGGTATTTCTTAGGCAAACCATGACCTTTGAGAATTGATGAGAGACAATACATCAAGAATACGCCATCTGGATCATGGATTCTTTGCTGCCTTGGCAAGCAGGAAGTTTCCCAGAAGTCTCTTTCTGGTGTGTCCTTCTCTGGAATAGGAGAGAAATATCCTCCATCTGGATAAAAGGAAGCATATGGCTGATGAGGCAGAAAATTACGAATATAGCGATATTTTTTTGTACGAATTGTACGAATCATTTCTGGATTGTTATCCAATCGATCTCTCGCACTGCAAACAAAATCTCTAGGTTCGTCTTTGTGAGGGCCACAGAGATTACGACTGTTGATATGGCCAGGAATTGGAATGTCGGCAAATTGAAGCGTTGTTGCGTAGAGGTCCATATGCAAGACAAGTTCATCAATCACAGTTCCAGGAAGCGCTGGGGCTAAATGTTGAAACTTCTCTGGAAATCGGATAATCAGCGGAATTTTCAGCCCATCGTCATAGGTGTGGATTTTACCCCGTGGATAGCCGGTACCATGATCTGCCCAAAATACAACAATAGTATTTTCATTGAGTTTCAGTTCTTCGAGTTTGTTGAGAATTTTACCGACTCGTTTGTCGACGTTCGCAAGTGCATCATAGAACAATGCCATTCGTTCGCGGAAAAGGGCTGTATCAGGAACGAATGTTGGTACTGGTACATCCTTTGGATCGTGTAACTCTTCATCTTCAAGAAGAGGTGAGCGTCGCTCTCGAGCGTCAGTTGGCTTCAGCTTAAATACACTCGCGTGGGAATCATTCAGTTTATAATATGAAAAGAATGGTTTTTTTTCATTAAAGGCCTCCCAAAAATCACTAGATCTCTGATACTGTTGGCACTCCTCTCTGGAAATATAAAGATTAATATCACTATCAGGTTCCGTACAGATGTAACCAGCATCAGTAAGTATCCTATTCAGGAGTTTAATACCTTTTGGACGGATGACAATACTACGGTGATGGTGTGTACCGAGGGTTGTCGGGTACATTCCAGTATATATACTAGTACGTGATGGTGAGCATATTGGGCCAGCAGTGAATGCGTTAGCATATTGTATACCTTCGGCGGCCAGACGATCAATATTCGGAGTATGCCCATACTCATCCCCATAGCAGCCGAAATTCCAGGCACTAGAATCGTGGTTACTAATCCATAGGATATTAGGTTTTTCCATTGATCTCTTTCCCGGTAACGACATAGATAAAATTGCTAGGGAGATCTGACTGAAGGATCCGCTTGAGATATCCTATTCTGGGTAACACAATTTCACACTCGCTGATAAACAGGTTGTTAGGGGGCTATGAAACTCGGTAAGACAATATTTGGGGTTAGTGCTGCAAGACGACATCTTTGAAAAATGGAGAAGTCAACACTAGATTTATGATTGTCTCCAGAAAAGGTTCTGGTTTTTGTCTTAAGGGAAATATGCTTTTTGGATTGAAGTGTTTAATTCTATTTCTTATATGAGAGATCAGCTATATTCGGCTTGGACTGAACGAACTTTCCACCGAGGATCATTTCCAATATGCTAAAGGTGATGGTTTTTTAGCTTTTCCCGATCAAAGGTCTAAATGATTTTTTTGAATTGCTTGTTATTTTTTGTTTTCAGGTTTTGAATCTCATCCTGAAGTTGCTTGAATCTTGCGGCTGCCGTCTTCAACATCTTGCCTCGTTCATCGATTTTGCCGGCTAAGTCAAGATTTTCCTTAGTCAAATCTGTGATCGTTTCATCTCTTTTCTGTAACTCAGAATCAAAATCTTGTTTTTGCCGTTCTTTTTCCTCTTCTAGTTTCTTATTCTCGTTTACGGCATCATCCAATTCTTTTTCTAGCTCCAGACTCAACTGCTGAGAAACTTCAGTATTTTCACTTTGGTTGATCTGCTTAAATTCGTCTTTGAGAGATGAAACTTCATTGAGTAAGGCTTCCCGTTGGGAAATTTGGAAATTACCAATATTTTCTGTAATTTCCTGATACCCAGTAACCAAGTCAGTGACCGATTCGGTTAGTTTGGTCTGTACGTCATTAATTTGCTTGAATTCGTCTTTGAGAGATGAAATTTCATTCACCAGGGCTTCTGGTTTCGGTATATGACTTTCACCCTTATCTTCATTGATTTCAGTGTACTGCAGATTCAGATTGGATACCGATTCAGTTATCTTCTCCTGCATTTCATTGATTTCTTTGATTTCATCTTTTAAAGCTGAAAATTGTGTATTCAATATTTCTTCACTCTTTGCGCTATTTTTCTTAGAAACCTCAATCGAATGGAGACTTTTTCGAATATTGCGTAATTCTTTCAATAATTGAGTCGTTCGATCGAGTTTTGGAGGCTGTCGAACTTTATCTTCAGTTTCAGTGATATCGAAGACTTTTGACTTGGCTTTTGGACTACGTTTCATTTTTTTCTCACGTCCAGAGAACTCATCACTATTCAGTCTATCATTTTACAACAATGGTTGATTCTGGTCAATGAAGGAAAAATAGACGAGCAAAGAAATCAATGATAGTAGAAGGTAGGTTAACTAATATCAGATCAATAATTCTCCATTTTATAGTTCCATAATCGAAAATCAGATGCAAAAATCTTTCTCAATATTAGTCTAGTTGCATACATATTATCCTGTCAATAGATAGGGTGGGTATCAACATTAGAAACACACCGAAACCCGAGAGTATTAGAATTATCAGATGGATCACTACCATAACGAGCGGAAACTAGTCTACTACGTACGGTATAGCTCGTAAAGTAGTCCCAGGATCCACCTCGCAATACTCGCCGACCTTTAGAACTTGACTCAGGCCCTTTCGGGTTTTTATATGATGAATTGGTATAGTAACCTTCGTCGTACCAGTCTGCACACCATTCATAGACATTACCTGCCATATCGTACAACCCATATCCATTAGGGAAGAAACTGCCAACCGGAGCAGTTTTTTCTTCCCATTGATCTTTACCTTGCATCCCGGCAAAGTTAGCGTGGACACTAGCAATAGCTAGATTGTTGCCCCAAACATAGAATTTATCTTTTAGCCCGCCACGAGCAGATTTCTCCCATTCGGCCTCTGTAGGTAAACGTTTACCTGCCCATTTTGCATAGGCCACAGCATCATCCCAATCTACATAAACCATTGGATACTCATCACCAGGTGCATATCTAGACACATCCCCCCAATTCCCTTTATATTGATATCCGCTCTCAGCCAAGAACCACCTAAATTGACCAACTGTTACTTCAGTACTATCAATGTAAAAAGCATCAAGTTCAACTTTGTGCCGAAGCGCAGTTTCATCTCGGCCCGAATGATCCCCCATGTAAAAATGACCAGCGGATATTAGTACCATCTCTTTTCCGTCTTTTCTCCAAGTAATTTTGTCAGCCAGATCGTCTATTACAGTTTCAGAAGTATAACTCTCCTTACTGATCTCATCAGAACACCCAGCGAACAATAGTAGAAACAAACACAACCAACTAATTTTCGTTGGTAAGTTGTCATATATTAAATTCAGTCTCATTCAATATACTCCATGTTAATGATACATTTGAAAGGCTTAACGAGAACTATGTTAGAAATTGAGTTAAAAAATTAAGTGCAGAGCCAAACCTAAACCAAGTCGTAGATCATAAATGAGCAATGGAAACCTTTCGACTATTTTCGACCAGCGGCAGAGTGTGTTGATGACAAGGGTGATTATAGTTAACACTGTTCAGGCAGATTGTCATCTTCGCCATAACATATGGCATTCAATCTTTTATATTTTTTATGAAGAATACTGTCAACATTTTCAATTCTAACTTACAACACTAGTAGCTTTAAACCTGAAAAAAATTATTAAAAAATCAGATTTGTTGCATTCACCATAAGTTAATCCGATTCGTATAATCCGATCATTCGACCAAAGGTATTAGCATTCTAGCCTATTATCTTTCTGAGTTTGATCGTAGAATACTATAGTAGAGACAAAACTAGCAGAGTACAGATGTTAACTGTATTGACATTAATAGACAGTAGCATAAATAGTTTACAAGATCTTTGAGTAACAAGATGTCAGGATTTAGGAGACACCCTTGTTGTGTATTTTCCTTCGCCATTAGGCGGTCGAGTTTCTCGATCTGTTCATATGTATTTTTCAATAATCAATAAGTAACTTCCAAATCATAAAAACCTAGCCTCAGACCCTAAAAATATTTAGCAAGTAAAAAAAAGATACACAATTGAAGAGAACATTAAGCATGGTGAAGAGCGAAGAGAAAAAGGAATAGAAAATATCTACATAACGGTGATCTAGCTGTTACAACCGGCTAATACTAGTATTTTTTCTATTCGAAGAAATTTCAGATTGTTTATAGAATCTCACGGTATGGGTAGCGTAGCTTTTTCCCAAGATCGTGTATTTGGCGACCAACAGCAGTAGATTCCGGTATTTTGTTTTCGATAAAGGTTTTAAAAATAAAATTCAAAAAAGGATTAGCCCAACCATTTAGTACACAGAAGTCCCGGTCGATCTTTCCATGATGCATGGAATGTTTTTTGGCAGAGATAATGATACTGAATTTTTGTAAGTATTTGAGGCTTCTTTTCAATTTTGAATTTGATCCTTTTCCGTGAGCAACCGCGTGAGTTATCTGTGAAATAGATGTAAGCCATAAAAGAAACAACCAAAATGGAAAAATCCAGTCTGGTATAGAGTATGAAAAGACGAATTTAATGACTAGAACAGGTAAGATTACAATCAAAAAAAGAGCATATAAAGCTGGAGAAAACCACAAAGATGATATATTCAAGCGTGCCGGGCGAAAAAGCTCATGGTGATGCACTCTTGATAGAAAGAGCTGTTTGTGTGAAGAGATGTTTTCTTAGTTGAAGGCATAAAATCAATAAAAATGTGAGCACATCCAGAAATGAAGTCAGCTACGAAAGCACCGCATATTAACCCGAATATCCAACTAATAATATGTGGGTTGGTTGATATTTGAAGTAGGTAAACTGTAAAAGATATATAAAGTATCAATAGAACGAAAGACAGTATTCTATTTTTTTTACAGAGTTTGGAGCCATGGGCTTGACAAGCTCTGGATGGTAAATTGGTTCATTATTCCAATAGTATTCCAATAGATCGTCGGTACTAATCTTCTGAGATTTGACTATTTCTTCTTTCATAATACTAGTTAGGTAAATTAGCTCAATCAATTCAGTATATCTCAAAATCGGCATTTTGTAATTTAATCAACGATGGTGTTTAATTATCACCGTATACCATCGGCTTTGAGGGGATTTTGGACTTACAAAATTATTTGATCTGATTTCTATGCATTTACGAAAAGCAATTGAATTTCAGCTTTTTCTCTATATCATTTTAGCTTGATTCATTGAATTTTTCATTGTTCGAGCATGAGCTGTGCCATATCTGAATACTACCAACTATTTCGTGACCAATAACTATTCAGACAGTACACACGAAAAGTGCTTTATTTTTGTGGCAGCTGCGACACCAATTCAACAGTTGATAATCCGAATATAATTGAGCTAGGAATTATGTAAACAAGAATTTTTTAATGATATTTTTAGTATAGATAAAAACCACTAGACTTAATTAGAAGAAAACTCTGATATTACTTTTGGTCTCAATGTTCAATTCTAAGAAGATATATTTCCCTATTAAAATCCACGTAACATTCTTATTTGAGAATGCTAGCTCAATTATCTTGTATTCTTATGTCCCTAAAATCTACTGATGAATATTAAATTTCAGCTGAGATATTCAGTCCCTCTGAATTAGAATTTGAGACGGTTAGCTAGCGCTTTTAGAGGCTTACTGAGTCGAATTATCGCTAACTGCTGATGCAATGCCTCCATCGAGAGATTTGGATTAATTCTCGTCTTGAATTTAGTACATATCCAACGAAGATATCTTACCAACATGAAAACTTTTTCTTACATTATTCTTTAAATGATGAAAGATCATTCAGAAACAACTGAATCTGTCGCGTTCGATTTTTTATCTTATGCTGAAGAATGTATATTGGTTGTAAATCAATTGGTTAGTATTGTCGAACTTAGGTTCGCAATATATTCATCCGCCGGGAAATAGGGCCTCTGGAGTCTTTCATACTGTAAATATCTGCAGGTGGCGGGGGTTGGCCCAGGTGTATCAAGTATGAAAATAGATTTGGCGATGTCACCATAAGCAAACTGATAGTTCATTGGATTCTTCACTACAATAAATTTTGCAGCCGATGTATCCAGTCCTACTGATCGAAATTGCTCATTGGCCCAATCATAGGTGGCATAAGTTGTTACTAAAACTTGTATTGATCCTAACGCTATAACTGCACTGGGCCCCATCTTGCCAATCGATCCATCCCATATTCCACCGGTGTATTGAAAATCTCCCTGACTTAGATACACAACTCTACCAATAATGGAAATTGGTTTGCCCCATCTAGAATCAATCTGATAGCCTATCTCTGCCCTTATTTCTTGGCCAATTCCAACTTTATGGCACATCTCAGCAACCTTTGGATCGACAACCGGTACTAGTGATGGTAATGTTACTTCAGCTTTGAGGAGTGCAGCCAACGAGGCAATACTATCACCAGAAGCTCCACCACCACAACAATCTGCAGCTTCAACCAACAGAATGGGGCCGCCAGATGTTTTTAGACCTGTTTGAATGGCTTCCTGGGGCGTGTGGACTTGTGGTTCGAGTTCGAAACGCTTGCCCCAATATTGTTCTGATAATTTATTGGCTATGTTGATTGCCTTATCCATATTGTTGTTAGTGATAACTAATCCACCACTACCCATATCAGGTTGATCTATGTATGGGTGAACTAAAAAAACACTTGTTGAAACAACATCGTTATCAGATTCATATTGTTTGGCAGTGTTCATTACTTTAGAAAAGGGAGAATCGGTCCCCGTTGAACCATGAATAGCACTAGTAATTACTGGTACTTTTGCCATCGCCATGGTTGGTTGGGTTTCGCCCGTGATTATTGATAACAGAATCTTTGCGCCACGGGTACCAGTAGAAAATGTGTCACAATGTGGATAAGTTTCCCATGCAATCAAGGCTTGCGCAAAACGTATCATGTCGTCGGTAACGTGAGCATGCAGATCAAGGGTAACTACAATTGGGACCTGATCTCCAACTATATACCGAACTGATTTGATAAGATCTCCTTCAGGATCTCCAAGATCTTCAACGACGCTAGCACCATGTAGCGGTAATAACACCCCATCAACAGGCATAGCATTTTTCAGCCGACCAATTAGCTCATCTTTTAGCTGCAAGTAACATTCTGTAGTTATGGGACCTCCAGGACAACTGCTGGCATATAATAAAGGGACAACCTCTACTTGATTTTCTTTAAAAGTTTGTAATATACCACCCACTACGCCGGTATTGACCTCTAACATATCAACACCCTTTCGTAACTCGTGACGTTCAAAAGACTGGATATTAATCGGAGATCCTCCAAACTGGTTACATTCCGTTAGAATGGATCCAACAGCCACACGCATTCTCATTTCTCAGTTGTACCTTATCCTTGAAAGTCCTATACGAGCCCAAGCACGAATGTACTCGTTTTCATCTTCGGATGCTTCTTTAAGTTTACAAATGGCTTTTGAAGAAGGTCGAACCTTAGCTAACGAAGCTACGGCATTCTCACGTAAAGGAGAATCTGAAAGAGACCAAGGGGACGTTTTCCTTTTATCATCCAAGGCATTTAGAAGTGCTGTTTCTGTCATTTGCGAAGTATCACCTGTATTACCCAGGGCCTCAGCAGCATTTCTCCGAACCCACTCCGAATCGTCGCTTAAGGCCTTTGCTAAATGAGGAGCGGCTGATTTAGCATCTTGTCCAATACAACCCAATGCGCTACAAACCGCGGCACGTACTTGCCAATCTGGGTTATTTATTGCTTCTACCAATTCGGTTACGGCTCTCTTACCACCTGCAGCTAGCCCGTATAGGATTGGAATTTGACTTGGATTAGTGAAATCAGATCGGTCCAAATTACTTGTAGATTCAGTTTTTGATTCGTTACTAAGCTGCTTGATTAACCTAGAAATAGACAATGGTGAACCCAATACACCAAATTTATACAAATCGCTTAGATGAGTGATTTTACCCTGATTAGCTGATTGTTCTCCCGTTTCCATTATTTCTTCTGCTCTAGGGTTATCCATATAACTAGTTTTTTTTCTGGTATCACGATGCCCAAGATACCATTCCCAGATGTGTTGCCAAATATTTTGATTTACACCTAGAAAAGATGATCTTTTATTCCAACTAAGATCATCGCAACTGCCAAGGTTCCATGAAGGTTGCTGAGGCTCTTCTGTGCGACAAAAGAGGAATTTCAGCATTAATCTGATCTTCTTACTTCGATTTTCAGTTGCTTTGTGCCATAAATCATAATGGACAATAGTAACAGTACCTGCTTTTCCACAGAGAGGTAACCCTTCTACAATTTTCTGGTACTGCTGGAAGTATTGTGTACCTGGTTGAATAGCTGTTGGACCCATCTCATCTGAAACGTCTTGTGGATAATAAAATGCCATCGCCATTCTGGGACGATGATATCTGATATTTCCTCCAATGGGATAATCTTTATGCCAGACTTGTGCTTGACTCTTTGGAGGGTGGTAATGACATGCACGGTGTGGATGCATGACATAATCTGGTCCCAAAATACTAGTTAATGCTCCTGTAATTGCCGGGTCAGTGAAAACATTATCCAACATTGGAACCTTGGATAACAGATTGTTCCCTGGTGTTCCTTCTGTTTCTATCAGGGCCAAAATCCGGCTCTGAATTTTTTGATGGAAATCCGGAGGAAGTGAAGTTTTGACGATGTGATAACCATTTACGATGAATTTTCTCATCTCTTGATCGGTCAGAAGAAATTTACTGTCTGTGTACATTGTTTTATATGAATTCGTCTTATCATACCAGCTCTCAGGAGTGGGGCGCTTCCGAGATTGATTATCTTAATTTTTCCTTCGATTTTTGGTACATGATTAAGACAAAGTAGGATTCATAAATATATGTCCCAAAAATATTTGTGAGTTTTATGAATAAGTATCTGTCTTATTGGTAATGAAGTTAAAGTGAATCTCATAGGTATTTTCTATACTACATTAGATATGAGTATCCGGTATATTTTCCTTCGTAAACATATTTTCGTTAGTTGAACAGATATTTAAAATGCAGGAAGGAAACAAGAAAAGGAGATGGCTAAAATATTAGGTGATCCACTCAAAACGAGATTATATGCTTCTACCAAAAGTACGTCAATATGTATTGTTCCACATAGAAGTATTCATCATACAGAGGCAAGATAGATCAGCCAATGAAGAATACATTTTGTGCCAGGGTGAAAAATTCATCCTATATCTAGAATATGAATCCGTTTTAAATTTTATAATAGATTTCAGCTGTATCAGTAGGTTACGGCCGATTTTGGCTATAAACATATCGCCTGACCGAAAAAACACCTAGACTGAATTTGGACATATGCTTTACTATTTGGATTGAGCTTTAGATTAGTCAACAATTCGGTAGGACGTAAGCGTAAAAACAAAATGAGAAATGAAAAATACAGGGTATTAGTTCCCGATGCACAGTTTACTGATGATGCTGAAGTTGAACGGAACCTAGCTTCAGAGTGGGTAGATTACGATATTCGTAGAGTTCGACAGTCATCACTCATTTCTGATGAAGACTGGGCCTCCTGTGATGCACTTCAGGTCTGGCATGAAGTGCCGATAGATAAACCTCTGCTGACTAAATTAGATCAATGCCGCCTAATTGTTCGGTGTGGTGTTGGTTATGATCATATCGACCTTGAAGCGGCGGGACGTGCTGGGATTCCAGTTTGTAATACACCCGATTATGGTACCAGTGAGGTTGCAGACCATGCTATTGGATTGATGCTGATGTTAGTACGCGGAATTGTAACACTCCATAGAGAACTAACCGAAGACCCGGTAGGAAACTATGTTACGGCTCGTACACCACCACTTATGCGTAGGATTCGTGGCACAAGACTAGGATTAGTCGGTTTAGGCCGTATTGGCACTGCTACAGCCTTAAGGGCTAAGGCTTTTGGAATGAAGGTTTACGCCTATGATCCATATCTGGCGCGTGGAGCTGAAATTGCCTTGGGTGTTGAAAGGGTTGATAATATAGATGAGATTCTTACGGCTTGTCCTATTGTTAGCCTACATGTTCCACTAACCAGTGAAACGTATGAAATGATTAATAAAAAATCGATAAAAAAGATGAATCCTAACTCCATTTTGATTAATACTGCCCGCGGAGGAATCGTGGATTTAGATGCTATACACGATGCGTTATACCACAAAGAAATAGGTGCTGCAGCACTCGATGTTTTACCAGAAGAACCACCAGATGACAGCCATCCCCTTATGCTTGCTTTTAAGAATCAACCTGATTGGATTAAAGATCGCCTAATCTTAACTCCTCATTCAGCTTGGAACAGTCCGGAAAGTCGTTACGACGCAAGGGCAAAATCAACAGAAACACTACTAGCTATGTTTCTGCACAATGAATTGAGGAATTGTGTTAACCTGAAATATCTCAACCATAAAAAACGAAAAATAATGTAGAAATCCTGGCTTATTCAAAGGTACTAGCCATCATTTCTCACTTGATTATAGACCTGTTTGGTAAGCCATAGGTAGTTCGTCTGTCAAATTTTGATTGAGATCTAGGCTCATTATTTACTTAGTTGAATTAAGATTAGTCATAGTTTGAAATCTACATTTTTCTGATTGAAAAAATTATCAGAAAAACGTCATTTTGCACCAAATCTCTAGATAGTTAATAAAAACAATATCATGGGTATCGAAAAAATTCGAAATAAGAAATTTGCTGTTAAATCAGTACTAATACGTAATTGAATCGTGGGATTTTAGCAATGAGAGTACTTAGCTTTATTCTTTTAGTCTGTTGTTTTATTTTGTTTGTCATAGGTTGCCAAACTGAGAAAGAACGATACATACAATCTTTGGTACAGCAAATAAAATATGCACACAACGAAAGTGTCCCTGAAATTGAAACCGAATTAGTGGAACTTGGTATAGAATCGCTACCACACCTCATCAAGGCACTAGAAATTAAGAAAGTTAGTCATCAGATTGAGACAATCCTAGTAAAAATCGGTAATAATGCTGTCCCCCAACTGATCTTGGCCCTGCAAAGCAGGAACCCATTGGTGCAGCGTAGGATAGTAAGAATACTATACAATATAGGGGAAAATGCCCATCCTGCCCTGATTCAATTAACAACTGATAAAGACCGCAATGTGCGATGCCATGCGATATGGACATTGGGTAAAATCCAACAGAAGACGAATAATGTTTCACAAGCTCTAATCAAAAGCTTAGATGATGAGGATCCGAATGTCAGATGTTCCGCCGCGTTAGTGCTAGCACGATTGGGCACAAGCCGGTGTGTTTCTAACTTGATTGAGAAATTAGATGATGAGGATAACAGGGTACGATCTAATGCCTCATACGCTTTAGGCTCTCTGGGAAGCAGAGCAACAGGAGCAATTGTACCACTTTTAAAATTATTAAGGGACGAAGATCCGGTTGTTCGCCTAAGTGGGTTGAAAGCACTTGAAAAAGTTGGAAATTATGCGGTTCCAACTCTAATCAAAGAGTTGTCTAATGAAGACCTCATAGTTTCCGGGTTAGCTGCAAGTATTTTATTAGGGATTGGCTCCCCCGAAGCTATAAGCTCAGTAAAGCAGATGTTGCCCAGTTTGATTTTGATGCTAAAAATGCCGGAGATCCGTCCTCACTTGGGAAAGGTCATTCACAAACTGGGTCAAGAGATTGTCCCCCATTTGATTGTATTACTAAAAGACCCAAGCTCAGAAATTCGACTTAGTGTGGCCAAAATCATGGGAGATATCGGTCAGGAGGCCAGAGAAGGAATACCGGCCTTGGTGCATTGCTTTAAGGATCCGAAATGGGAAGTTCGGATCGAAGCTGAAAAAGCACTGGGAAAAATAGGTGAAGATGCTGTTCCGACTTTAATATACCAGTTAGAAAATTCTGATCAAGACACCAAGATTTTGGCTGTCAAATCTTTGGGTCGTATCGGTAGGGACGCATCCAGTGCAATAGCGCCCTTGATTAAAGCGTTACAAGATTCTAGCTCGGGTGTTAGGTGGCAGTCTTCAACAGCATTAAGAAAAATAGGTAAAGATGTTATTCCGGATTTAATTCAAGAATTGAAAAGTCCCAATTTAGAAGTATGCCACAGTGTAATAAGAACACTGGGACAAATAGGATTGGACGCCGAAGTTGCCGTTCCAATCTTGATACAATTAGTACAAAATGACGATGAATCTACACGACGCTTATCTAGCGCACTAGCGACTAGCAGTATTGCAATTGAGGCATTAGAACAAATAGGCACAAGGCAAGCACTTGATGTTGTTGCAAAATATGACAAAAAACAAAGATTAAGATAAATCCAAAAGTAATGGATTAACTAGGTTAGATTATTCTGCATTCACAATTTTTGACCTTTACAAATTTAAATAATTTAGTTACTGACATCCTATCGGTCAAATCAATTACCTAAATTACAAAAAAGTGAAAAAAAAATACATTCGGATATTATTTTTATCTATTTTGATTTCAATCGGATGTGGTCTATCTGACTCACCCTCAAAAAAAGAAATTAAGAGACTTACCAAAGATTTAAAGTCGAAAGACCCAGAGGTTCGCTCAAATGCAGCATTCGCATTAGGTGGAAAAAAAAATGAAGCTCAAAATGCAGTTCCATTTTTAGTTAAAGCGTTAAAAGATAAAGATAGAAACGTCAGAATTAATGCTGTTTTGGCTTTGGGCTTGATTGGAAAAGGTGCAGCTAATGCTATACCAACCTTGGTTGAATTATTAAAAGACCCAAATCCAGATGTTCGTGAATATTCTGCATATGCAGTTGGAAGAATAAAAAAAGGGGCCGTCGTAGCGATACCTTCTCTCATACGTTCACTTCAGGATGAAAATACAAGTGTTAGAATCAGTTCGATATGGGCGTTAGGTGCCATAGGCCCAGAAGCAAAAGACGCAACACCTGCTATCATCCAATCACTACAAGATGATGATAGAGATGTTCGGCTAAATGCAATAATTGCATTGGGAGATATAGGAACAGAAGATTCAATACCAGCCCTCGCAAAAACCTTGGCACAACCAAGTGAAGACTGGTCAATTTTAGATTCCGCCGTGGAATCGCTAAATCGAATAGGAACACCAAAAGCAATACAAGAAATTAAATATTTTCAGCAAAAAAATAGAGAAATTGGCAATTTCAATTTTTAGTACCCACAACTAGTTGAAAGAGCTACGTGCATGATTAAACGATAAACCCAAACACAGAATTATTGAGATTAATGAGAGCTATTTTTTTTTTAATAAGAGTCGTTCGTTTTATTCGTATTGTCAGTTTTCTTTTGGTAGCTTATTTAAAACAGAAGTTTAAAAAGCCCAAGTAGTACATGGATTAACTTTGTTTTTATAAACAGTGAAATATTGTCCAGATGTGCTGATGGAATGACTGATTACTACTATCTACTGAATTGGAGATATTGAAGGAATGTTTTTCAAGTAAGGAAATACTTGAGAGTCGCTGACTTGAATAAAGATAACTTGAGTGGCATTAATCAATTGAAGCGCTTAGATTGGTCAGCAGCAGATAGAGCTATTGTTAATCGAATAGTCAGTCAAAAAGTATAAATAGAGTCTAGTTGTAAGTAGAATTATTAGGGTTATGTCAGCAACATTTGGCCTACCAATCGAAGCAAGAATCCAAGGCAAAATCTCTATTACTGATATCCCAGCCGTAGTGATGGGTAAAATCAGTAATAGCGGAGACATGTCTTTTTATTCTAACGGTCCTTCCAGATGGGATAGAGACGGTGACATTACCCCTCAAAACATTTTTAATGTCGCTTCCATGACTAAAGCCCTGACTTCGGTAGCTGTTCTACAGCTAGTAGAGCAAGGTCAAGTGGCCTTAGATGAGTCTCTTGATCAGCATTTACCTGAGATGTCTAAGAGACTAATTCTAAATCAAGACAATCAAATTATTGAACCCCAAAATAGTATTACACTTAGGCACTTACTCACTCATACTGCCGGTTTTGGTTACTGGTTTACTAGCCCTCAATTGGGAAGATGGAATCAGTTAAAAACTGAGATAAACTGGATGGAAAATTATCAACCCCGATTGTTTGAGTCAGGCTCTTCGTTTATGTACGGAACCAATATAGACTGGGTTGGTCGATTAGTAGAGAAAATTTCTGGTATCGATTTAGAACAATATTTTAGACAGTGTATCTCTGGGCCGTTAGGAATGGATAGTACTTGGTATAACGTGCCCGATGAATTAGAACATCTAGTAGTTGGATCTTCCTACAGAGACCCTGATAATGGCACTATTGTAAAAAAAGAATATCAAAAAATGAGTCCGTCAAAAGATTTTAATGGGGGAGGTGGATTATCGAGTTCTCCTGAAGATTACGGCCAGTTTTTGGCCTGCATGCTGAATAAAGGAACTCTGAATGGTGTACAAGTTTTGGAAGAAAGTACTTTTGATTTACTTAATTCACCTCAACTTGATAATTTTAAAACTATTCACAGACACGTTGATACCGAGGATGTTGACACGAAGCCCAGAGGGGATAAAGACTTCTTTTTTGACAGTTATGATAACTGGACTTTAGCCTGGGCATATGAAGAAAACTCAGTTGTTAGACCGAGGGGAACAGCCTATTGGGCAGGATTTTTTAATACTTACTTTACCATCGATTTTGAGAACGAATTCGCTCTGGTTTATATGACACAAATTCTGCCGTTTAATGATATGAATTCCTATAACTTGTTTACCTCTTTTGAACGAATAGTTTATGATAGTCTTGATTAGAAAGACTAAGCATATTTAAGTTAATTAAATAAGTTAAGATACGAACCTAAAATAGAGCTTAGAAGAAATGTGTTGACATGTAAAACCTTACGTAGAAAGTTGAAGAAGAACAATCCAAGCGAGTGTACAGGGCGTCATTTTTGTACCTAAAGCTAAAGACAAAGTAAAAACAGGCGATGATGGTAGTATCTTCAAAACTTCCTTCTGTAAGGTGGGTTAACTCCTCTGGCTCATCTTCTTTTTTGCCACTATATTGTTTCATTTTCTGCCTTCGAATCAGAAAGTGAATAAATGATTAAGATTTCGCTTGGTTATTCATCCGGGAATTAGTTAGCTTTATGTATAAGCATTTCATCTCTAGCTTATTATTTACCTTAGTACTGCTTTCTGGATGTGGCGAAAATCTAACTAGGCCAGTAAATATAGGTCAAACCCACACCAAATCTGCCGATAACGAACCTGAAAAAGAAATCATATGGCCAATTGACAGTGCCAAAATGGTACTGATTCCAGAGGGTATTTTTCAGATGGGAGATGCATTAGAAGAGACTGAAGAATTCATGGGTACTTCGCGCCCTACTCACAAAGTTAGCCTTAATGCGTTCTACATAGATATTTGTGAAGTAACTTTGGGCCAATACAAAAGATTCTTGAAAGCAACTGAACATCCTCCACTGCCCAATTGGGTAGAAAAAATCACACCGGATAACAATTATCCAGTAATCGGGGTTAATTGGTTTGATGCTCAAGCTTATGCGAAATGGGCTGGCAAGCGTTTACCAAGTGAAGCCGAATGGGAATATAGTGCAAGAGGTGGGTTAATTGGACAACGATTTTCTCATGGTAATGAACTAAAACAAACAGATGCAAACTTCAAAGGTAAAGGTGGTACAGATATCTGGGAGACCCCATCACCAGTGGCAAGTTTTGAACCCAACAGTTATGGGTTATTTGATGTAATGGGAAATGTGTGGGAATGGTGTCAAGATTTATATGATGAAAATTATTATCTAGTCTCAGAAATCAAAAACCCTAAGGGGCCACAATCAACCAAAACCGAAAGAAGAGTGATTAGAGGAGGAAGTTGGATGAGTTTCAAACACTTCCTGAGAATTGCATTAAGAAATTATCAAAACCCAGAAATGAAAAACAACTACACCGGTTTTAGATGCGTAGCTGACTTAAACTGATTGATGAATACAAGCCAAAGATGAAATATAAAAAGTTTATTTGGATTTTTGTCGCTTTTATCGGATTATCCTGTGATAGAGTTCAAACAGATATCGGACTTAACAAAGCCGCTCACAATGGTAACATACAGAAAGTGATTAAGCTTTTAAGCGCTGGCTCTAACGTTAATGGGAAAGGTTGGGATGGTGAAACACCACTCCATAATGCTTCGTCTGCGGGACACCTAGAAATCGTACAACTACTACTAGTGAACAACGCTCAGATAAATCCAATCTGTTGGGGGAAAACACCTGTTGATAGAGCCAAAAACCCAGAAATCGAGAATCTATTACGCCAACATGGGGGTAAAACTGCCGAGGAATTAAAAGCTACGAAAAATGGATCGAAATATCAGTAAAATAGACCGAGTTTGTATCAATTTACTGGTTGGCTAATTGACTATTACACAAACGAAGACTCAAACCTAAAATAAGAGATAGAGCAAGCGAATTAAAATATTTATCTGACAAGAGAAGTTGATGCACACGGCGGGCTAATAAAATGCTCGCCTTTTTTGTGTCTGGTGTCAATTTTTAGCTGAATAAGATGGTCATACTGTCTTCTATGAGCTGGGCTAAACTCTTTTAGCTTACCTTATTTTTGTGCCGGCCTAATCTCTAATACGCTGAATTATTAAAATAAATAACCGATACTGACACCGGTGTAAACCTTAAACCCTTCATCAATCGGTTGGTATATTGGGCTTAGCGTCAGACGAACTAAAAATCCCCTATTTTTAATACTCTGATAACGATAACCAATCAAGCCATTTAACAGTACTCCGTTTTTTTCATTTTCAAATTGGCTCTCTCTGTGAAAATACTTAATTATAAATCCTGCTCCTAACTCAAGATTATGTTGTTTCTGCCCGATTAATTTCCCAATCGTTATTGGTACTAAAGATGCCTCTTGGTTCTCTGAAAACTTATCACCAAAATTCACTGATTGTTCAGCGTTAATGTAGCCTAAACCAATTCGAATAGGGATATCATTTCGAGCAAGAAATTCATAATTGATGGAAGAATTTAAAGCGGTACCCGCATACTCAAAATAAACGGCATTTTTAGCTGAACTGATATTGGTCTTTCCAAATAAAGTCGCAACGCATATCAAAAAAACTATAATTGGGTTCTTCATATTTAACAACATTCTCCACTAGTCACTTCAGAAAAAGCAAACCATAAATTAAGTCAAACTAAATACTCATATCCGCAAGAGCTACCAGTTGGCATGAGCATCCATCTCATTTGTAATCTCTTAGACTTGGCCACTGTCTACTGCCTGAAAAAACTCTTCCAAAATAGTAATGCTTTCACGAAATGTTTCATTTATTTACATCAGTAAGTTGGACAGACTTTTGGTTAAGAATTCCCACTCCACAGCAGGATACCAAACTAACTTTTCTGATTTATGATCATCATTCAGATCTCGCTCGACATAAGATTCAAACTTATCTAGCCAGAAATAACAGTTCGTTTTTGGAACAGTGGAAAGTTTGCAATTCTCATGGGCTATTTTCAAAACATCAATGCGCAAATATGACTAGTTTATACTTTTCACACTAAATCCGGTTTGCCTGCAAGTTCCTTAACATGAAAGGAAGCCCATAACTCAATCTATGCGCGACTACGTAGACAGAGTCTTTCGACAGAATTTTGTTCATATTCTGACTTGGCTTCGATTTCGAAATTTCATACTTGTTTAAAGGTCAAGTCCTGTCAGGAAAAAAGCATCTAAATTTTAGATCTTTAATCAAATTCTTTTTAAAATTTACCTTAGCTTTTGTTTTCCAGTAGTCTACCCCAGAAATTGTAATCTGTGATGACTTTCCATCTCATATTCAGGATTACTTCAAAAAAAATCGGATTGGTATTCGTGATTCAACATTCCACTTAAATAGGGATATTTTCTCTTGGTTTCACATAAATCAGACTTGAAATAACACTGATTGATTAAGTTTTTACGACACATCTATTCATCAAACTTCTATTAATGTCTCTATTCATGCTACTTTTATCTCATGTCAACATGAGGCAAAGTCCCGACTTTCGGCTTATTAGGATTTACTTTCGAATTTTATCTTCTATTGATTACAATCACGATTCTGTTGTGTACCATAGGTACACATGGCGAGAAAAATTTTCGCCCAGCCTTCAATACGGTGCTAACGTTATTGGCAACGAGACTTATCTGTCAGTCTTTTATGAATGGGCTCTTCTGACTGAGTAAGATTAACCCCCAGAATAACCCTGATCATACCAAAAGGTAAAATTAACAACTAGTTAGTAGGAGAATAAATTTGAAGTTTCAAGAACGATCAACTCTTTTATTTCTAAAGACTATCCAACTCAAGTCTTTCTTTATCCTTCATATAATCGCATCTATATTACTCTTTTCATCTTGCCGCTTATCAGAACTTACATCAACAGTCTTTTCTGCTCAGGAATGGAGTCAAAATTATGCCCTGACAGAAGGTGTTACCTGTTCCGCTCAGGAAATGATTGATGGTGATATAAAAACAGTCGGTAGTTCTGGATACCAAGTTAGGATTAACTTACCCGAGCGAAAGACTATTCACCGACTCGTCTTTCGGCAAACTAATATCCAGGACTTAACACTTTATATCGATAGAAATAATGATGATGAAAATGATTGGATGAAATGGGAGCAAATCGATAGCAATCGAGAATCTACATTCGAAATTCGTAAAGTCTTCAACGCTCAAAGAATCCGAATTCTAATCGGCGCGACTTCGGACGATCAAAGAATTGCCGAGAAATTCACTCACTCTAGAACGGGTATACACAGACAGACGGTTAAGAGAGGTGCACCATTTGTCCATGAAATCGAGTTATATGGTTTTAAGGTTAAAGATTCACCCCCGGTAGAAACTCATGCAGAAAACGATGAACTCTTTTAAATATCTCGTTATATGCAAAAAATCTGGTAGTAACATCTATATAAAAACAAATTACATGTCCTTTTTCTATCAAATATTTTGTTTTCGTATTTGGAACTTAATTAACAATATTATCCCAAATAGGTAGATGAATGATAGTTCTAGATAGAACTTAGGGGTATAGGGAAAAAATGTTATTGGCTGACCCAATTTCAAAACTTTAGCTACCCAAAATGCATTGTCATACCAGTTGGAGACGGGAAATGGATATTTCTGTTAGTATAAACCCAGAGGGATGAAAAAGAATAAATCTTCTAACACGGGAAATAACCACATTGACTACAAAGTCATCATGCAATGCTGATAGAAAATGGAGGTGAAACCAATGGCAGATAACAGCATAAATGACCAATAGAGATACATGTTGGGAAAATATGTTGAAATTTTGAGTCACCCCTCACGGTTAAGGCTATGAAAGAAAAAATATTCCAAAATACCGTATATATAATTGAGTATATTGTGACACCCAGTAAAGCCGGTATTGATAAAGCGATAATATCTCCTCTAGTCATTTCTATCTGAACTCTATATTACTGTTATTAATTGTATTAATCTGTGCATAATATTTTATTTATTCACAATCGATTTGGACCAGTAATTCACCCATTAAATCTTGATTGCACAATCCTTCGGCAAGATATTCAAAGGTTTTCTGCTTTTGTAGATATCAAAAAAATGCTGCCTTATAAACCTTCACTACGTTTCTGATTTTTTCGTTGTAGTGTGATTAACATTTTTCTACTCTACATCCGAGTAAACACTCAACAAATATTAGCGAATAAAACTGATACGCAACAAAGTTTTTTGGCTTGCAACACATTTTAGATTAAAATTGAAAAAACCTGCAAGGTCCATAAGATCAGGCTAATTCAGAATAAGTCAACTTAGAATAATTAGAGTGGAAAACACCTAACACAACTTTACAAAATGAGGAAGTGTTTTGTAAAAATTGTGGCAAGGAACCTCTTCCAATAAGTAAAAAGTATTATCCTAATTGTGGCGAGAAAGATTTTGTCCCTCCTCAGAATGAACTTCTAGAATAGGCAAATACCCAATCGGTTCTAATGGTATGTAGAGTATGTCGTCATGATATGTATAATAAGCCTGGCTATGACGAAGAAAAGTCTTATAAATATTGTGCCGAACCTGAACTCAGAAAGTCATTTGTAGAATACTACTCATACAAATGGCTACCGAATGGTTCTAAGAGAACTTTACAATCTCCAGACATTGAATCACTGAGACTTTGAAATCTTATACGGCTGCGAAAAGTCCACCTGATAAAAAGGTTAAATTTAGGCACATTTTGCTTGGTTTTATTGTTATTATTTTAACTTTATGAGTGCTATTTAGCAGATCGAATTGATGGTCTCTGTCCTCTAGAACGAAGATTAACGAGGAATCACAAAGTCCATTGCAGATTTGCAGGCTCTCCCAAATATACTAGAGGTCCCCTATAAAATCTCAAGTCCGGTAGGACCTTTTCCTATCGAAGTCTCAGAAGCTGGTTTGAATTTAGATTTCTATGAATACAAATAAATGAATAAAGAAATATTACGACTGGCCATTCCAAATATCATAAGCAACATCTCCGTACCAGTTCTATCGGCAGTTGATGTGGCATTGATGGGACACCTAGCATCAACGCAGGAATTAGGTGCCATTGCTGTCGGGGTTACGATTTTCAATGTTTTATATTGGGGATTTGGTTTTCTCAGAATGAGCACTACGGGAATGACGGCACAAGTTTCTGGAGCTAAAAAGCAAAGTCAATCTATTGCCATGTTAGAAATGGCTTTAAAAGTAGCTTTGGTCAGCGGCTTTCTGCTAATTTTGCTACAACCAGTTATATCGGTGGTCAGTTTTCGACTGATAGAAGCCAGCAACGAAGTGGAGTATCTAGCTAAGAAGTATTTTGGCATCCGTATTTTAGCTGCTCCAGCAACTTTAATGCTTTACTGTTTTCACGGCTGGTTCTTGGGTATGCAAAATGCCCGTATCCCCATGTTTTTAGTAATCATTACGAATTTATCTAATATCATACTCAATTTGGTGCTGGTTATGGGCTTAGGAATGAAAGTAGATGGCGTTGCCTTGGGTACGGTAATTTCACAGTATATTGGATTAATAATGGCAGTAGTCTTATTCTGGTATCACTATCGCCATCTATGGCAGTATCGCAGTTCTCATCGAGTACTTTGGCGGCGTTTTTTTTCCATCAGTGGAGATATTGTCATTCGTACTCTTAGCTTGGTTCTTTGTCACGCTTTTTTCACTTCCAAATCCGCTTCTCTTGGTGACCAGATTTTAGCTGTCAATACCTTACTACTACAATTTATTTCTCTCTTAGCCTTTGCCGTTGATGGCTTTGCCTTTGCTGCCGAATGTCTAATAGGGAAATATAAGGGGGAGGCCAATCAATCACAACTCAATCGAGCTATTCGCTATACGTTTCTTTGGGGCTACGCTTTTGGCTTATTTTTCAGCTTCGCTTTCTGGTTGATTGGCACAAAAATTCTATATTTGTTTACCGATCAACCAAACTTGATTCAACAAGCCAATCAGTACTTTATTTGGGTTATTATCGCTCCGATTCTTAACGTTGCGGCTTACGTTTGGGATGGGATTTACCTGGGAGCTTCCGCGTCACAACCAATGAGAAATGCCATGGTTTTTTCGGCTGTTGTAATATTTTTTCCTACTTATTACTTATTAATTCGAGTTGGTAATCATGGTCTTTGGACAGCCCTAATGCTTTTTACATTGTCTCGTGGTCTGACGTTAACTCTCTTATCGAGGAAACATATACTTGGTCATCTCACCTGAGAATCAAGAAATCTACCATTCCCTTCTGAAGAAAATATAAACGGATCGATCTTTCAACTCCTCTCCAGCTAATTTTTTCGATTCGTGCATACCATCTCAATTGAATTGAATTCGCTCGTCTGCTTTTACCCAGCAAAAATATAGCCTTTATCCTTTACCACAAAGAGAAGAATTATAAAATGGTTTAGTTAGTATGAGATCAGAACCAAATCAAGGACTGGACGTCCCCGAAAAAAGAGTTTTCTACGAGAGGAAAGTTAACACCCAGTTAGTTCTAGGTTGGAAGAAGGGTGTTAGTTTGTGATTATATTACTATTGAGTAATTGTCAGGGAGCGTTTTAAAGTCGGGGTAAATGTACTCCTAAGGCTTGAGGCGTGGATGAAACCAATAGGCCATACATTCATCAACTAATAGTCTACTACTAATTCATCCCTCATTCTAATTGGATTTATTTTGTAGCGCTTAGAGTTCTCTGTGAAATCAACCTAATTATTAAAGATTTTGGTAAATAGAATACTAAACTTGAAATTTTTCACTTAACTAAATCAAATTATGGTTCTGATATCATGTGAAAAATCGCGGTTACGATTCATAGAATTGGCACTTAAAGTCTGTCCTGACTCAGTTGTAGTTTCAGCTCTTGGCGTAATCGCTTATCCCTAGCGCGAGTCGTTTCCCACCATCTGACTTCAGGATGAATAAATCGAATTTGGCGGTAGGTTTGCTGGTGAATTTGAAGTTGCTCAATCCAACCTCGAAACTCGTAGATACCGACCAATTCATCGGCCTGAACGTTGAAATAGCTGTTGGTCACGCTATCCAAAGTAATTTGAATCGGCTCGGTGGTAATAACAGTAGTAAAAATCTGTAAATCAATGGAGTATTGATCGATTGGGATGCTTTGTCTAGACTTAGGCTCAATTGTAATGATATTCAGATTCCCAGTTACGGAATTATGGTTCAATTCTAGATGTATTCGAGGGCTAATTTTGATTCGTGTCCCGCCGAATGGAGATGGTTTGTCACAAGCTACTAACAAGATAACAATCAAGAAAATTGAGAATAAGTGCTTCATCATTTTAGAAATTAAAGCTTGAAATTTGAAGTCTAATAGCTTGGTATTATTAGAATAGTTTTTTGAATTAATATCTGGATGTCTAAGATAGTTTTGCCAAACACTTGATCAATCTCAAATCCCTCGAATAGACATAAAAATTCGAATATTCAGCTAGTGAGGTACATAGATAAGTGAACTAATAAATAGGTACGACTCGAATCCACCTACTTAAATAAAAGGCCAGAGTGTGTTGTTTTAAAAAATCCATTTGAATGCTTGAAGAAAAACTCTTCAATGAAACCTGGTAACAAGCAGAATATCGAGAAATAGAATGTACATTATGCGTGTCATGAAAACTAGTTGGATGGTCTTTTTTGATTATTGAGTAGGCCTATCCTATTATTTGTCATGACTCTAGATAGAATACCGCTCCGGATAGCTATGTATGAATTGTAAAATCCTTCTGCTTTCTGTTTGATCAAGCCTTTTAGTCGGTTGTTCGACATCAAGAAATTGATTTTCTTTTTTCTTGTAGATATGCAATTGTAATCACCCGATATCTTGATCTTTATACTGGAGTTGATAGAGTCGGTAGTACAAGCCACGTTGGTTAATTAATTCGTTATGAGTCCCGATTTCTCTTAGTTTCCCTCGGTGCATAACCAAAATTTTGTCGGCGTTTTGGATAGTTGATAAACGATGAGCAATGGCAATAGTTGTTCGTCCTTTCATTAATCGACTCAGTGCATCCTGAATCAATCGCTCGGTTTCAGTATCAACGCTAGAAGTAGCTTCATCTAAGATCAAAATAGATGGATTATGGGCTAATGCACGGGCAAACGAAACCAGTTGTTTTTGGCCAACAGACAAGCCACTACCTGCTTCTTTAATTTCAGTTTGGTAAGTATCAGCCATCTTGGAAACGAAGTGATCCAAATGCACCTCTTTGGCTGACGCAATGGCTTGTTGTGTAGAAATATGAGGATGTTTGAGGTGTATATTATCTTCAATTTTTCCACTAAAAAGGAAAATATCTTGTTGAATAAGGCCGATTTGCTGACGTAGCTCGGACAGTGGAATTGACCGAATATCTTTTCCATTGAGCAAAATCTGACCTTGGTCAATATCGTAAAAACGACATAATAGATTGATAATTGAAGTCTTGCCTGCACCGGTAGCACCAACAATTGCGACCTTTTCACCGGCCTTGATTTCAAAAGAAATATCTCGTAAAACTGAATCACCTTCGTTATATGCAAACCAAACATGGTCAAATTCAATAGTACCTTCGTGATCTTTTTTCCCACCTGGAAGTTTTTGGACTTGTTGCACTTCGATTTTGGGTTTTGTATCCAGTAAGTCAAAGACTCGCTCAGAGGAGGCCATAGCGTTTTGAAAAATTGTGTATTTTTCACTTAACTCCCTGATTGGCCAAAAAAGAAGCTGTGCATACTGCAGGAATGCTATCAAATCGCCAAAAGTCAACATGTTTTGTATGATTTGCCCACAGCCGTACCAAATTACAACTGCAGTTGCTAGTGCAGCCGTAATCTCAATCATAGGGAAAAAAACCGCAAAGTAAAATATCGATCGTAAACTCGCATTGAAATAGGAACGATTACGTTCCTGAAAATGCTTGAAATTACGCATCTCGCGGGTAAATAACTGGATAGTCGTCATACCACTAATACTTTCTTGCAAAAAAGCGTTGATCTGAGCTAGAAACTTACGCTGATCTCGAAAGGCTCGGCGAGAGTAGATTTGGTAGACAATAGTCATTCCGAAGATAATAGGAAAAACCAAAAAAATAGCTGCTGCCAACTGCCAATTAATATACAGCATCACTCCGATAATACCAAAAATGGTCAGTAGATTAGCGAAGGTCGCAATAATACCTTCCGAGTATAGATCGTTTAGACGGGTAACATCACCCATAACCCGTGTCATCAAACGACCAACTGGAGTCCGATCAAAGAAGGCAACTTCTAGTTTTTGCAAGTGGCTAAAAATTTCATTTCGCAAATCGTAGGTAATTTTCTTACCTAGCATCTCTAAACGAAAGATTTCAATGTAACCGAAGAAAAATCCAAGGACAGTTAGGCCAACTAAGAAACTAATAATGTTCTCTAGTCCATCTATTTGTTTAGGACGAATGTGGTTGTCTATAGCAAGCTTAGTCAGGTAGGGCATAGCCAGACGAGCAGCAGTTGCCAGAGTTGTGACTGACATAATTAACACTACTTCCCACCGGTACGGCTGAAGATAAGTCAGTAACCGTCGCATTAGAGCACGATCGTAGATTTTATTAAGCTCTTCTTCCTCTTCGCTATATTCGTGTAGAGCATCTTGCATCAGATTCTCTCCATAATCTCAGTTCATAGTCTCAATTTCTTCGGTTAGTAATTGTCGTTGGTGAATGCTGGCGTAGAAACCGTCTTCAGCTAAGAGTTGTGTGTGTGTTCCTGACTCTACGATCTTCCCTTCATCTAAAACTATAATCAGATCAGCAGACTTTACCGTTGAAATCCGATGAGAGATAATAATCGTAGTACTATCAACCATCACTTTCCTTAATCGCTGAAGAATAATATCTTCAGTGTGTGTGTCTACGCTTGCAAAAGCATCGTCGAGAATTAGTATTTTAGGTTGAGTTAAAATAGCTCGAGCGATCGCAGTTCTCTGCTTTTGTCCTCCAGATAACGTTTTTCCTTTTTCACCAACAAATGTTTCCAGTCGGTCCGGAAACTCCTCAATTTGCGTCAGTAAATCTACATGATGAGCAACAGTCTTGATTTGTTCTGATGAAACTGATTCGACACCAAAAGCAATATTATTTTTAAGTAAATCAGAAAATAGAAACGCTTCCTGTTGTACTACACCAATTTGGGAACGCAATGTTTGTAATGGAATTTGCCGAATGTCTATCCCATCGACAAACAAAGTCCTTGGCTCCACATCTAATATTCGAGGAACTAAGTTGACCAAAGTTGACTTACCTGAACCAGTTCCACCAACAATAGCAATCGTAGAACCAGCCGGTACTGTGAGATTAATATTCTTTAGCGTTGGTGGGAAATTAGGATAGGAGAAGCTCAAATTTCGAAACTGTATTTCTCCTTGAATTTGTTCAATATCTCGGCGAACATCAGGTTCGTCTTTAACCAAGGGTGGAGTATCCAAAATAGCACATATTCGATCCATGGAGGCTGCACCTTGAGCGAAACGATTGACGATAAAACCAAGCATCACGACTGGTCTGGTCAACATTGCTAGATAAGCCGTAAAAGCAACAAAATCACCAATAGTAATTTTGTCCTCGACTACGCGAATACCTCCTACCCAGAGTAGAACCATCGCACCAACACCAGGTAACAGGCGGAAAATTGGAAATAAAAGAGCCTCTAAACGGTAGAAACGACGGTTAAGTTCTATAAATTGACGATTCTTATGATTGAAATCGGTTATTTCTCTTTGTTCCAAATTATAAGCTTTAACCACCCGCACACCTGATAAATTTTCCTGTACTTTACTATTCATTTCTGCAAAGCTTTCTTGAATTCCTTCGTACAGATTATGAAGTCGACCGGTAGTTTGTTGTACTAGAATGGCTAAAATAGGGTAAGGTATGAGAACTAATAAGGTTAAGATTGGATCGATTCGCAACATGATCACAAGTGCCATGAAGAAAAACACAATAGAATCAACCATAAATACGATGGCAAAACCGACTAGACGGCGAACAGATTCTAGATCATTAGTAACCCGAGACATTAGATCCCCGATACTTTCTTCGTCAAAGTATGCTTGGTGCATTTTTTGCAAATGCCGAAAAAGATGGTTGCGTAGATCGTATTCAATTTGAACAGCCAAGCCACCAATGAGCCGCCGATAACCAAATCGAAAAAAACCTGACAGAACAGCCAAACCTAACAAACCCGCAGCATAAGGCAGAATCTGTGCTTGAGTGATGATTTCTATATTTTGTTCTAACTTATTAATTACCCATTTCAACAAAATTGGAGCAACCAAGGTAGTGATGTTAGTCAAAAAAACCATCACCACACAGACCAGTACCATCCATTTATGTTGAATGGCATAATGAGCCAACCGCTTTAGGTTTTTGATAAACGGTTCCTCATAAAAGGTCGGAATGGGAAACAAATTGGGTGAGAAATAGGGCAGTCGAATCTATTGATTGGTACAAATCGTTAAGTATTTATAGTATTGTACTTTTAAGAAATTGTTCGTGGTCGATAGCCGCAGAGAATACCAAATATTAGCCCGTAGTGTCAAGGCTGCTAGCTACTGTTCTTTAACCAGTCAGGGTTTGATATTGAGTCGATTTTTTTAGCATGTTATACTCTTGATTATGAGAAGTCCCAGCATATTAAATCAGTTAAAAAATTCACCTGCATTGGAGATTTTGCGGGAAATCGGACAGCAGGCAAGGCATATGCAGCCTCACGTAGTGGGTGGTTTTGTGAGAGATACGCTCTTAGGTCGAGATAGCTTCGACATTGATGTCGTTGTCACTGCCACCGACAACCAGAATGGCATTACCGTGGCACGACAATTAGCACAGAACTGGAATGGTAAAGTCAAGATTCACTTGACTTTCGGTACAGCAACGGTGGAGTGTCGTGATGGTTGGAAAGTTGATATAGTTACTGCTCGCCGAGAAACCTATGCGAAACCGGGTACTCTGCCTAAGGTTGAATTCAGCAATTTATTGGATGACTTGTGGAGGCGTGATTTTTCAGTCAATGCAATTGCTGCTTCGATTACTCCCGACCAATTTGGTCAGATTACCGATCCAACCGGTGGTATGGATGACCTAAAAAAGGGCCTTATTCGAATACTACATGCGGAAAGTTTTACCGATGATCCAACCCGAATTTTCCGGACTGTTCGTTATGCTAGTCGTTACAATTTCCAAATTGAAAACCAAACGGTAGCACTTCTCAGATCGACCCTAGACCAAATTAAATCAGTCAGCGGAGCTCGACTTCAAAACGAATTTAACCATATTTTTGAAGAGTCAATGGCTGTCCAAATCATCCAACGATTATCTGCCCTTGGGTTTGAAACAATTCTTTGCCCTGAATGGCAAGTCGTTCCCCAGCTAGGTGAAAGATGGCAACGAATTCGAAAGAATTTAGGGTGGGCTTCTCAGTACTTAACCAGTTATCAGTTTAACCCTCAAGATTTTTTCTGGATGGCACTTGACTTGCCCAATCAGGTCCAAAAAATGCTCTCACTTTCTCCAAGTTTACAACAAAAATTGGTAGAACAAACAAAGCTGGCACATAGATTGCTCGAAGGAACTTTGACAAGGAGAACAAAACCAAGCAATGTCTACAAATTGCTGAAGCCATACTCGCTAGAACCGTTAGTCTATCACTTACCTCAACCACAAATTGAGCAATATTTAACTAAATTACGACACATTCAGCCCAATATCAATGGGAAAGATTTGATAGATGAAGGTTGGTGTGCTGGACCTAAATTGGCTCAGATTTTATGGGAACGTTTTGCCCAACAGTTGGACGACGAAGCCAGAGCTGACAAAGTCGAAAATCAAGCTTGTTAAAATGGAAAACCAAATCTTTCTGGCGATTATTAGTGTAGTACAATTTGTTGTTCTACTCACTTTCCATGAATGGGCACATGCTAAGTCTGCAAACTTACTTGGGGACCGAACAGCGGAAGATCTTGGCCGGATGTCGCTTAACCCAGCTGTTCACATTGATATCTTGGGTACTGTAATTCTGCCACTGATGGGAGCTTTGACAGGTTTTCCTGTGATCGGTTGGGCAAAACCAGTGCCTGTGGATCCTAGGAATTTGATCAATCCCAAGCGAGATATGATGTTGATTGCTGGTGCTGGTCCAGCCATCAACATTTTTTGTGCCATACTGATTTATGTATGTCTAAGATTAATAACAGGGGAAGTAGGTAGCATAGTTTCAGCTGAAAAGAGGATGTTAATAGGTCTGTTGGAGTTAACGGCTTTTTATAGCGTTATCTTGGCTGTCTTCAATATGTTGCCTTTATATCCATTAGATGGTTTCAGTGTGATCTATGGTCTTTTACCATCGTCCGCAGCTCGTAAATTTGCTAGGTTACAACAGTATGGAATGCCGATTTTAATGGGGTTAATTTTTGTTCCTTATCTACTTAGATTTCCCAGCCCATTGAGACTTTTATTGCTGCTAGCTAGGGGGATTTGTAGTCTACTTGGATTACTAGTGGGCTATCCAGCTTAGGATAACCGGCTAGAGACACTGGAGACGAAAAACATATTATGAGAGTTTTATCCGGAATTCAACCATCGGGCAAATTGCATATTGGCAATTATTTTGCCATGATGAAACCAGCCATCCAATTACAGGAAGAACACGAAGCCTATATTTTCATAGCTAATTACCACTCTCAAACAACTGTTAGGGATCCTGACGTATTACGAGAATTAACTTTAGACGTAGCTCTCGATTTTATGGCTTGCGGCCTAGATCCGGCCCAAACAGTCTTTTACAGGCAAAGCGATGTTCCTCAAGTTACCGAGCTTGCTTGGCTTTTGTCAATAATCACACCGATGGGCTTACTAGAACGTTGCCACGCATACAAAGACAAAATTGCCAAAGGCTTGCCAGCAGATCACGGATTGTTTGCTTACCCGGTTTTAATGGCTGCAGATATTTTAGCCGTTCAGTCTCAACTTGTTCCAGTTGGACAGGATCAGAAACAACACGTAGAAGTAACTCGAGATTTGGCCCTCAAATTCAACGCGAATTATGGTGAAACCTTTACTATTCCTGAATCCATGATTCAGTCTGATGTTGCTGTTATTCCTGGAGTAGATGGTCAAAAGATGTCTAAGTCATACGATAATACCATTGAAATTTTTGGTTCTAAGAAGAAAATCCGTAAAAGTATAATGAGAATCTTGACCGATAGTAAAACAATGGATGATCCAAAAGATCCAGATACTTGCAACGTTTTTGCTCTCTATAAACTGTTTGCAAATCAGGACGAATGCCAAGGCCTTGCTGATCGTTACCGTTCTGGTGGTATGGGATATGGCGATGCAAAAAAAGAATTGTGGGCTAAATTCGAGTCTCATTTTTCTCCTATGCGCGCGAAGCGAGAAGATCTACAGAATAATTTGGATTACGTTGAATCCGTACTGAGCGATGGAGCCGAAAGAGCTAAAGAAAAAATCACTCCAACACTGGACTCCGCTAGGATTGCGATGGGTTTGGCGTAAGATTTGTAATAGAGGATAGGATATTATGCAACAGTTGAATCAGACTGAAACAACCGCTTCCACTTCTTATGCCATCAAGCTTGATATTTTTGAAGGGCCATTAGATCTACTATTGCACTTGATTCAGCAGAATGAAATGGATATCACTGAAGTTTCCATTTCAGCCATTACCGATCAGTACTTGGAATATATAAATTTAATGGAAATGTTGGATTTGGACTTGGCATCCGAATTTGTAGTGATGGCTGCAACTCTTCTTCAACTCAAATCACAGTCAATCTTGCCAACAGTTCATCCTAAAGCCAGTGAAAATCAACAATTTAAAGACCGTCAAGAGCTTGTCAAACATCTATTAGAGTACAAGCAGTTTAAAGAAGCTGGTCAAATACTCGATCAGTACGCGGATCAAAAATGTTTAACCTACAGTCGACCAGAAGCTGTCAGTGGTCAACGAGAATATGAAATCTCTGCTACACTATTCGACTTAATGTCAGCTTTCGAGTCGGTTACAGTACGCTCAAACAATCAGGATTACGAAGACGACTACTACGAAGAAATTCAAGAAGATCCTATCACAGTTGAAATGCAGATGAAATTTGTGCAACGCATGCTAATTGATAACGACACTCTTCGTTTCACAGAACTGTTTTCGGAATTTAGTTCTAAAACAGAAAAAATCGCTACCTTTTTAGCGATTTTGGAGTTGGTTCGGCTGAAAGAAATAACTACTGTTCAGTCGGAACATTTGGCCGAAATTTACCTGCAACGACAAGTAGCTTAGTTCGAAAATTAGGATGGATAATCAAGAAAGTCTTTTAGATGAAGTAATTGTACCGGAATCTGCGGACGAAGATGCAATTGAACATACTGATTTACCTGAAACAGAAATCCAGCTGGCTTTAGAAGCGGTACTGTTTACGGTTAATGAGCCAATTTCTGTTTCGCAGCTAAGGCGCATCTTCGACCAAGAAGTATCAGGACACATCATCCGTCAACAACTGAACAAATTACGACACTTTTACGATCAACATGGGCGGAGTTTTCAACTTACAGAAATCGCTAATGGGTGGCAAATAAGCACACGATCTGAGTACGCTAACCAAATAGAGAAATTTCATACCCGCCAAGTTCGAGTAAAGCTGTCTCCTTCGGCGTTGGAAGCCTTAGCAATCGTAGCCTATAAGCAGCCAGTAACTCGCACCGAAATTGAAGAAATTCGTGGTGTTAATAGCGATAGTGTTCTCAATTCGCTCATAGAAAAGGGGCTGGTTAGGATTTCCGGTCGCAAACCAGAGGCCGGGCGAGCTCTACTTTTTTCCACCAGTAATCAATTTTTAGAGCAGTTTGGTCTGAGAAATTTAGCCGATTTGCCGTCAGGAGAAGAGATTCAAGAGATTTTGGAACAATCTGGTTCTGATGATGACTAACTCACCGGCGCGTTGATGACATGGTAACCGATCATGCCACCTTTCTGGTCATCGTCGATCCCATTGACTCCTTGTATCGTACCGTCGTTCGCGATGGCTCGGGCACAAATTTCTAACTGTTCTATACCTGTCGGAACTTGATAGTCGAATCGCCACAAATACCAGGTTAGTGGTGATTCTTTGGCCCAAATATCAGCAGGCTGCCAATTATGTCCGCCATCTGTGCTTACCTCAACAGCTTGAACGCCACCATAGTTACCACTGTCGAACGCAGCACCACTAATCGTGATTTTTTGACCGCTATCTAATGGCAATTCACCATCCGGTAAACGTATCACTGTTGCTAATTTTACACGGGCAATTGGGTCCCACCCCTGCTTTTCCCAATAATCGACATGCTTTTCCACTAACATGACATTGAGAATCCATTTCGGGTTTTTAACCCCATAATGGCCTGGATTAAGCAACCGAACTGGATATCCGTGTTCCATAGGTAAGTCTTCGCCATTCATTTGGTAAGCGAGTAAGACCGTTTCGCGCAAGGCTCGCTCAACAGGAACTCTGGCATGATAGCCGTCTGCACACTGAAATACGAACTGTTTAGCTTGACTCTTGATTTTGGCTGGTTCAACCAAATTTCGTAAAGGTACACCAGTCCATTCCGCATTAGACATCTGCTCAACGCCAATTGGATCCCCAATACATTTGAGTGTACGCTTCGTTGTTACTGATTCCATCTTTCGAATCTGATTGTACCGATAGAAGGTCGGTTTTTCCACCAGACCTGTAATACTCAACTGCCAGTGGTTAACATCAATTTCTTTTGGTTCTCCAATTTGTAAAATATAAAATTCATCATTGTCAGTGATAAATGTGTCAGGCTCAACAATAGTATTGGCTTCATTTTCCGCCCTCAAGTAATGGACAGGAATAGTCATACCAGCGGTGGTTAAGCTGACAATTTGTATGAACTCTCTACGGTTCTTTGATTTCTTCAAGCTGTTCAAGAATAAGGCTCCTCAATTTCTCTTAAAAATTATATCATACGGTCCAACTAATTAATCCAAGGTAGGTCGACCAGATCTGTTCATGCCAGATTAGATCTATCATAGCAGAAAAAGATAAGAAGGGTGCAAAGGGAATTCGATTACGGTCGTTTCCTCGTCGCCAAATTAGAGCTATAGTTCCGATAATTGCGCCACTGGTAGACGCAATCATTAATACTAAAATTAGACTTTGCCACTGCCCCAAAAATAATCCTAAAACAACCGCCAGTTTAACGTCCCCAAACCCCATGGCTGTTCGGCCAAGTGTCAGTTTACCAAATATAGCAATACTCTGCAGACCTAAGCCTGCTGACAGACCACACAAGAGATGTTGACCTAAAACCAAAAAATCTCTTTTAATAATCGAATCAGCAAAGTTAACAGAAAAACCTACAATCAGTCCAACTATAATCAAATCGTTAGGTACAATGTATTTTTCGAAATCGATCAGACTAACCGGAATAAGTAGACTCAAAAGAATAATAACTCTTACCAGTGTTGTAATCTGGCTTAATTCTAACAAAGGTTGGTAATAAGTAAATAGTAAGACTAGACTTAAGGCGGTCCCGAGTTCGACTAAAAAGTACTGAGTGGAAATCGCCTGCCGACAGTAACGACATTTTCCACCCAACAACAAATAACTAAATAAAGGAATATTGTCGTAGAAACGGATGGTTTCTTTGCAGTTGGGACAAAATGAACGGTAGGGAAAAAAAACTGATAACCCACTTCGTGGAATGCGATAGATGCATACATTGAGGAAACTACCCCAAATCGAAGCTAATAAAAACACGAGGAGCAACATTTAATGACTATTTTCGCCTCTTAATTACAGATATATCTCGAACCATTTTTCTCTATATCTCGTTGGTTTTGAGATGGTCTTTGGCGGAACTTCTGTCGAAGTAATCTTCTTTTTTCGGTGAAATTACCCGAAAATTTTACCACATTTCTTACGTTTGAATTGGGCAATGACCTGAAGATTATGAAGATTAGCTTTTGTATGATCATTCTCTTCACAATACCGAGAGTAAATCAGTCCTTTTAACAGAAGCTTACTATTTTTGAAGACAATTTTGGCTTGGTAACTGATACTTGCCTGCAAACCCAATTTCTGTTAAATTAAGCTGCATCTATAAAATTCCCCGAAGAAACTAAGTACTCATTTCACTGTTCAGGAGCAAACCAAATGTACGAGCTGACAAATTTAGCGATTGATACAGCGCAAAAAATCGGTGTTCAATATGCCGATGTTCGAATTGCCAATTACCGTCAGCAGATATTGGCCACTGAAGATCACCGTGTCAGCCAAATTAGTGACAAAGACGACATCGGATTTGGTGTTCGTGTCTTAGTTAATGGGGCTTGGGGGTTCGCGAGTAGTAACGACCTTAATACTGAAGAAATTCAGCGGGTTACTCATTTAGCCAAATCTATTGCTCAGGCTAGTGCTACTACTTTATGTCAACCCGTAGAACTAGTACCTGAACAACCACATCAAGACATATTCACTACACCTTACAGTATCGATCCGTTTGACGTTGATATTGAGCAGAAAGTCGGACTTTTGCTCGAGATTACAAATGCTTTAAAACAGAAAAGTCAAGTTCAGAAAGCTAATGCTTTGATGGACTTACGTAAAACTAAACGTTTCTTTGCTAATACCGAAGGTACACAGTTAGAAAGTTTGGTTATCACTACTTCTGCCCGCTATCAGGCAACTGCCGTCGGTACCGGGATGGCCAAAACTAGAATTTATGCCCCACCGCCTCGCAGTATGGGCTATGAAAACATCGATACTGATGATTTATTGTCAAATACCGAGCGGGTTGCCGACCAAGCAGTTGAGCATCTAAAAGCTGATCCCTGCCCAATAGGTAAAAAAGATCTAATTCTAGATCCCCTTAATTTAGCACTCACTATTCATGAATCAGTTGGACACGCAACAGAGTTGGATCGTGTTTTAGGTTACGAAGAGAGTCTAGCCGGCCGGAGCTTCGCAGTGCCAGAATTATTAAATAATTTAGAATATGGATCACCATTGGTCAATTTTGTGGCCGATAATACACTCAGACATGGTTTGGCGACGCACGGTTTCGACGATGATGGTGTAACGGGACAGAAATGGGATATTGTTAGAGATGGATTGTTTGTTGGCTACGGTACAAGCCGTGAGGTAGCTAGTGAAATTAATCTGGAAAGAAGTAATGGAACTTGTCGGGCTTCACACTGGAGTAATACACCAATTGTGCGGATTCCTAATCTGAGCTTACAACCTGGACCAAATCGTCTGACTCTAGATGAACTGATTAGTGACACTAAAGATGGAATTTACATCGAAGGTATGGGTAGTTTTAGTATTGACCAAATGCGTTGTAATTTTCAGTTTGGTGGAGATGCATTTTGGCAGATCAAAAACGGTAAAATCACTGGTATGCTCAAGGATGTCACTTACCAATCCATCACTACTGATTTCTGGAATGCTTGCGATGCGATTTGTGACCAAAGATTTTGGGTGCCAAACGGTATTCTTAACTGTGGTAAGGGAGATCCAATGCAAATTTCGCAAATGACACATGGTGCTGCACCAGCCCGTTTTCGACAAATTAATGTCGGCCAGAGTTAATTTGCTAAACAAACGGAGATAAATTAATGATACAAACAGAAGTCGAGCAGATTTTTGAGCAAGTACTATCTTACCAAAACTCCGACCACCTCCAATTATCTTTGACGGGTACCGAATTAGCTAATACTCGGTTTGCCAACAATACTATCACCCAAAATACGGTCCAAAAGGATAGTGGTTTGAGTGTTACAGCCTCTTTTGGACAAAAGGTGGGTCAAGCCAGTACCAACCGAATGCAGGCGGATGGACTAAAAGAGGTAGTTTCTCGTGCCGAAAAAATAGCCCAGTCAGCGGTAGAAGATAGTGAATACCTTCCACCTGTTTCGACCCAAACCTACGCCAAAGTGTCAGCTTACGATCGCCAAACAGCCATGACTAGTCCTCAAGCAAGAGCTGAGGAAATACAATTGGCAATTCAACAGTGCCAGCCTAAGGGGCTAAAATTAGCCGGACACTATTCAACTGGTTGGAACTTTCGATCGGTCGCCAACTCCAATGGCTTGTTGGCTTATCACCGTCAAAGCTATGCAAGCTACACTAATACAGTAATGAGTAATACAAGTTCGGGGTGGGCTGAGACTGTAGGAGAACACCTTGATTTGATCGACCCATTGAGAACTGTCGAAATTGCTAGTCAAAAAGCTATAGCCTCCCAGTCCCCGAAGGATATTACGCCCGGTAAATATACGGTGATACTAGAGCCATCCGCAGTAGCAAGTATTCTAGGACCAATGTTTTACAGTCTAGACGCCCGGTCGGCACACGAAGGGCGGAGCGCCTTCGCCGACAAAGAAGGCACACAAATTGGCCAATCAACTGTCGACTTGTATAGTCAGTCTAATCATCCCGCTTGTCCAAATACGCCCTTCTTTTTCAACGGTTTACCCGTTGAAAAAACTCACTGGATCAAGGCTGGTATACTAGAAAATCTAGCCTACAACCGTTTTTGGGCCAATCAAACTAGACATAAATATACCGGTTCGCCAACGAATGTGATTATGAGTGGCGATCACAATACAATTGAGCAAATGATTACTGACCTAGAACGAGGACTACTAGTAACTCGGTTTTGGTATGTTCGATTCGTCGATCCGATGACGTTGTTGTTGACCGGTATGACCAGAGATGGTCTGTTTTGGATTGAGGATGGTCAAATTCAGTATGGTGTTAAAAATCTTCGTTTTAATGAAAGCCCACTTAATGTGCTAGCCAATATCGAAATGATAGGACAAGCTCAACGTGCCAGCGGTTCAACTTATATACCACCGATAATGGTCAAAAATTTCAATTTTACTAGTGGAACTGCATTTTAGATTTTAAATAGTGAGGATAATAATAGATGCCTAATTTTCCCATCACTGATACACATCTACACCTTTGGGATACAAAGAAACTCAACTATGATTGGATAAAGAGTATTAAATTGCTTAACCGTTCATTTTCCCTTTCTGATTATGATCAACATTGTCAGTCGGTAGATGTCGACCGGATGGTCTTTGTGCAGTGTGATTGTGACGATGAGCAGGGAATTGAAGAAGCTCGTTGGGTCGCCGATTTAGCTCAAAAGGATTCCCGCATTCAAGGTATTGTGGCTTTTGCTCCAATTGAAAAAGAGGAACAAATATCATCTTACCTAAATCAGCTGGTGAAAGTACCATTGGTCAAAGGTGTTCGAAGATTATTGCAAGTAATTAATGAAACTGGTTTCTGCTTGAGCGCTAATTTTGTCAATGGAATCAACATGTTGGCTGATTTCGGATTGAGCTTCGATATCTGTTGTCGGCATGACCAACTAGAGGAAATTGTACAGCTGGTTGACCAGTGCCCAAAAGTTAGTTTTATGCTGGATCACATTGGTGGATCGCCTGACCTCATTGCTAGTAATTACCGAGAATCGTGGTCGATCCAAATACAAAAATTGGCCCAGTTTGATAACGTCTACTGCAAAGTGTCAGGAATAGTCACAACTGCCAATCATCAAAATTGGTCCACCGATGATTTGTCACCCTACGTTGACGATGTTATATCGGCTTTTGGTTGGGACCGATTAGTTTATGGTGGTGATTGGCCAGTATCAACTTTGGCCGCAACATACCCTCAGTGGATCAACGCCTTGGACGAAATTGTCGAAGGTGCATCAGACCAACAAAAAAAACAACTTTATAGAGAAAATGCGGGCCAATTTTATCGGCTTTAAAAAACTTGAATCATGACAGAAACAAAGGCAAATGACATCAATCAAGCTGATTTTTGGGAACAGATTTACGATGAAGAAGTTATTCCGGGTTGGGACATTGGTCAGCCAGCGCCACCTTTTGTTGACTATTTAGATCGATCAGATGCACCAGAATCGGGTCAGGTAGCAGTAATTGGTTGTGGACGCGGTAATGATGTTCTGCTATTTGCTGAGAAGGGGTTTGAAGTAACTGCAGTCGACTTCTCTGCTCCGGCAATTCAAGCGGTTAAGGAAAAAATCCAAACGACAAAGTTTCAGGTAGATCTACAACAAGCGGATATTTTTGATTTGCCAAGGTCACACGCTCTCACTTTTGATTACATTGTCGAATATACGTGTTTTTGTGCCATTGACCCATCACGAAGGCCGGAGTACGTTAATATGGTTCATAAAATCTTAAAGCCTAAGGGGGTTTTACTGGCGGTCTTTTATCTACTACCACCCGACCAAGGTCCTCCCTTTGGTACTACAGAGAATGAAGTTCGATCTCTGTTTTCGGACAAGTTTGAAGTTATAGAGATGAAGGTCTCGCCACGCTCGATTGAAAAACGTGCCGGGAAAGAGCTTTTCGCCCGCTTAAAAAAGCTGTGATCTAAAATACCATAGCCTGATGATTGAATGTTTATGGGGATTGAAAACCATTGCCTTTTTAGACGTTTGGTCAATTGAACATCTGCTCAGTGGGATCTCGGTTGGCAAAATTGTCAGTAGCTTGCACCAACGTATCTATACGAATCTTTTAGGATCAGACCGATCGTTAATTCGAACCAGTTACTTTGATCTGATTGGTGTATTGTTTTTAGCTTACTTCTGGGAAACCACTGAGCATTACTTAGAAACAGGCTTAATGGGTTCTGCTGTTTCTAACTGGTTTCAAGGAATCGAATTTTGGGGGAATCGCCTAATTACAGACCCTTTAGTCTTAGTTATTGGATATTATCTTGGACAACACTTCCCCTTTTTGGTCATTTATGCACGTTTGGCATCCTGCGTTTGGCTGATAATTCATATCTTTGTTTTTCCACATAGTATGTATTTACATACCTTATTCCAGTAGTCAAAATACCCAAACATATTTGTCTAATGAATTCGCGTCTACTTTGCTTCATCGTTCCTTTTATTTTTTTTAACTATGCTGTAGCACAATTAGCAGAAAGAACACCTGCTCAGATCTATTTCTCACTCTTTGAACAAGAGGTTGTTACTTATGGTCAATCTTTGAAAATTGAAGGCGTGGTAGACAGCAATTTAATTGATCAAACTATTATGATTACTCTGGTCCGTCCGAGTGGGCATTTTGACAACTTTGAGATAGAAGCAGGTGTAGATGGGCAATTTAGTCTCGGCAAACAGTACCAAATGGATGCTGTTGGTATGTGGTTAATTCATTTGGAAATTAGGAATAAAGAAAACCTAAGGCTTCTACAAAGAGAAAGTTCCATTTTAGTGAAAAAAGGGCAGGCTCATGTTTTGAATCTCAGTCAATCTGTGACTAAGCTTGGTCAAGATGTTACTCTTCGAGGTTACTTGCAAGCTGGTATATCTGAACCACGCCTAATTAATTTAGTCGTTACCCCACCTGATGGAACCCACATTCAAAAAAGGATTACAACTCAACCAAATGGAGCGTACACCTATGATCTAACACCTGGTCAAATTGGCCGATGGCAAATGAAATTAACTTGGTCAGGAGACGCCAATTATCAACCAGTCCAAGAAATATTTGATTTTATGGTAGTTAATCAAGCTGGGCAAGTAGTCATTGTGTTAGGACACCTGTTAGAGAAAAAGAATGAGCCATTTTTTAACGAACTAAGTCAGATCGTATATCAAACCTTTTTCGAGAGTGGTTTTGATTCAAATCAAGATATTCGTTTTTTATCTGCAGTACCAACAGATCTTTCAGAGACCGCAGCTACGATCGAGACCTTGAAATCAACTCTTACTGAATGGTCTGATCCTTCTTCAAATAGGCCCCTCTATTTGTATTTGTTATCAGGTAATCAGAGCGGGCAAATTTTATTGACTGATAACAATAATGAATTAGTCGAGTTATCTCCATCGTGGTTAGCTTCTTGGATCTCTCCTTTAAAATCAACGATAGTTATTGTCGAAGCCAACTACAGTGGACGTTTTATACAACCACTACTTACCATATCTAACGGTACTATAATCACTAGTAGCCAAGCAGACCAACCAAGTTATACATTTCCTTCTTTTAGCTTTACTTCCTTATTTTGCCAATATTTGAAGCAAAACCAGACGATAGCTCAATCTTTCAAGTATGCAGTTGAAACTATACGCCATGTTCCAGTACCCTACAAACGCCAATTACCACAATTGGTAAGTGATGGGGATAATCAACCTAATGAATGGACTGATTTCAGTCAATTGGGACAACAACGTATATCTCTGAGCCCGCAAACTATTGATCCAACTCTATTTTTTGAAAATTCACCCAACCCAGTTATGATTCGGTCTGGTGAAACCAGTAATGCTATCATACCCGTTCAAGTCTCAGGTCAGTCAGCTGACCGTGTTTTTGCTACCATTTTTTCACCGAGTTCCGATATAGAGGCTGCAGACGACGATCACGGTAGAATAGACCCTTTTTTTACTAACCAAGAATTAGTTCAAGTCGAGACAAATCAAGGCGAAACGAATACCTATGAGCTAATCTATAGTAATTTCGAGAAAATTGGTACTTACACCATACTATTTCACGCAGAATCCAAAAACCAAAGTGCTCGGCCAATATTAACAACAGTGACCGTACTAGACGAGATAATTCCACCTAGTTTGCCTGATATACCTAAATCAAAAATTGATCTAGTGCACCCTCAAATGGCATATCTCGGACAAAATCTGACCGTTGAGGTTGTAATTGAAACTGAAACTTCCTTGGCTGGCTGGTCTTTTGATGTTTCCTATGATCCGAAAATTTTAAGTTTTCAGGCAGCTACGATTCGCGATTTTTTGGGTGTTGATATTGATAAAATATACTTTGAGCCAGGAATTCTGGATGACGAGCTTGGGCTTATTCGGCGCTTGCTAGCAACGCGCTTGTTTCCTGGCGGATCGAAAGGGACAGGCCAACTGGTGGAGTTATCTTTCAAAACGATTGGTATTGGAACAAGTGAGTTAGAGCTGAAAAATGCACAATTGGGTGCCCCAAACGGCCAAATACTAGCGCCTCAAATTTCTAGCTCGATTATCACAATCATTGGCGTTCTACCAGGAGACGCTAATAGAGATGGACAAGTTGATATACTCGACTTAGTTACGGTGGGTCGCCATTTCTCTCAAGAAGGTGACAAATTACCCGGCGATGTTAATGCAGATGGTCAAGTTAATATTTTGGATTTGGTGATGGTTGCCAAGTACTATGGGGAAGGCGAGGGAGCTACTGCCGCACCTTCATTAATTTTAGACCACGACCAAAACCTGTTACTAATTCATTTACTTGAGCAATTAGAAAGCTGGACTGATACCGATAAAAACATTCAAATCGTAATTAGCTTACTAAAACGTTCAACCCGTCTGAATCAAATACATTCGACACGAATTCTACTTAATTACCCTAACCCATTTAATCCCGAAACATGGATACCCTTTACTATCAGTCCCGAGAACAACGGTCAGGATGGGACTATTACCATCCACGACTCTAGTGGAAGATTAATACGGTCTCTTGATTTGGGCCCCCTGGCGAGCGGAGCCTATTTATCCCCTAACCAATCAGCATACTGGGATGGTAGAACCAACAGAGGTGAACTGGTTCCGAGTGGTGTTTATTTCTGTACTCTGGCAGTCGGTAGCTGCGAAGAAGTTACTACGAAATCGCCAATGGTTATTATAAAATAAGTCGAAATGAGGATCTATTTTCTGTTTTTGGCCTATCTTCTATTCATTGCCTTTGAAGGTTCAACGGAAGAAGCGCCGGCTGACCCACTCCTTCTGACTACGGTATTGGTTATAGAAGGCAAAGTCTTTTTAGAGAGTGGAAGTGTTAATGCTCCTGCTGGCCTAAAGGCAACTATAAACAATGAACGATTAAATCTCAGTCAAACAGTCGAGACTGATGAAAATAGTAGGTACAATATCACCTTTTTTGATCCATTACAGCCAGTGGCTCAGTTGGGAGATGAGCTAAAGATCACAATTGATGATTCAGCTGGAGGAATTGAAGAAACGAATTTGGTTTTGACTCTGGCGCATATCAAGAGTGGCCGAGTTTCACTCGACCTAAAAACAGCCCTATTAGCTCGAGCGAATCGTTTACAGATCAATGGTAAAATCTACCTGAGTGACGGTGTTTCAGGTGTTGGTCAAGGTCTGAAGGTATCCGTAAAAATTAACAAGCTAGTGCAAGAAACAACCACCAATCATGATGGCTATTACTCTCTTACCCTAACCAACCAAATAGGTTTTTTAGCTTCTACAGGGGATACGATTCTAGCATACGTAGAACCCTATCAAAACGAAATAGTGACAGTGCCTCACACTTTATCCTCAACCGAAGTGGCAAGTGGTCGCTTAGATGATTTGCATATAACCACCCAATTGCAACAACCGGTTGAATTAATTCTGACAGAGAACAGCTCGATACAACCAATTGTTTCTCCTGTGGTTGCTTTTAAAGATCCAAATTTAGAAAGAGCCTTGAGAAACCAAATTACTGCTAATGCAATGACTCAGGGTAATAGAATTCCTGGATCCCGGTTAACAGAATACCATTTAGCCCAATTGACTGAACTCAAAGCTATAGACCTAAGCATTTTCGATTTAGCAGGCTTATCCAATTGTATTAACTTACAACGGCTCAATTTATCTCTGAATAAAATTACTGACCTATCCATTATTGGCAAAATCCCAACACTTACGCATTTATCTTTAGACAACAATCAGATCAAAGATTTAACACCTTTATCTAAATTGACTAATCTCGTATTTCTATCTCTCAATGGGAATCAAATCGGCAATCTACTTCCTCTCCAACAAACGAACCAGTTAGAAAATCTTTATTGTAGCCACAATCAAATAACTGATCTATCAGCGTTGGTTAATTTGAAGCAATTGACAACACTAACCCTGACAGGTAACTACAACCGAAAAATCCAACTTCGTCTGTCCGACATCAATCCACTAACTCAACTTATTAACCTCAAGAGGCTAAAATTGAGTGCCAATACCATCTCGGACCTAACGCCATTAGCAAAACTGCTACAATTAGTCGAGTTGGATCTTTCTCGTAATTATCTGACCGATATTGCTCCCTTGTCGTCTCTGATCCAGATACGTCAACTGAATCTATCCCATAATTATATTACCGATATCAGGCCACTGTCGCATTTACCCCAAGTTACCAACTGGCTTGACCTGTCCAATAATTCTATTCGTCACATCAGACCTTTGCGAGACAGCTTAATTTCGATAAATAATCAGACACAAAAACCAACAGGTCAAATCTGGCTAACTCGAAATCCGCTCAACAATGTTTCAGTTACCCATGACCTTAAACAACTACAGTTAGAAGGGTTACAAGTGATTTATTTGGATCGTATTCCAGACGATATTATACCTATAGTACGACCTGATATCGAATCGCGAGTACGCTCCACTTTATCTGAATCATCTCAGATAGAACAACTCACATCATCAAATGTAGTTTCGATAACCGATTTAGATTTTTCTGCTCTAGGATTAGCCGAAGTTGATATTGATTTTCTGAAAAATTTTCTTTCCCTAAAATCGCTTAAACTATCAGGAAATCCATTGAACCACACAACTATTCAAACACAAGTCAGTGAAATAGAAAAGTTGGGAGTAACAGTCGATTTTGGTATTAAGGGAATTGGTGACATATTTGTTCAAGCGAGTGAAACAAATATTCTGGCACACCCTCAAGCACAAACATCCGTGGCTATTACCGTAAAAGATAAAAACGGACAACCCATAAATACAGCTTTAGTTCTTGTTAAATCAGACCGAGGTCGTGTGGACTCACCAGCAACTAACGTTGGTGGTGGTAACTATGTCACTCATTTTTACGGACTCAATGATCCTGGGTTAGCCCATCTGACGGTAGAAATTGGTAACTTACCACCAAACATAAGATCAAAGGTTGGACGTACTTCGCTTGTGTTAAGTCCTGTTTCCGTCTCCAGTCAAAAATCGATTTTTAAGGCTAGTCGTTCGGAGACAGCAAAAACAGGAGAAGTTATCCGGTTATTTGTCAAACTAACCAGCTCAGATGGAATGTCTTTGCCTAATCGGAAAGTGCGCCTGACAGCGTTTCCGCCAGAGGGTATATCAGTAAATGGATACACGCCGACAGATAAATATGGGCGGACAACAATTCTTTTGACCCCATCAATACCCGGCAAAAAGATCATTCAAGCCTTTTGTGATAAGGTCCAACTTGAGTCTGAAGTTCATATCAATGTAACAGGCGAAGAAATTAGGAAGCCTGTAGTAGGTTCCACAGAAAAAGTAACGATAGAACTCTCTAAATCAACTACTTGGGCCGATGGTACTTCAGTAGTTGACATCAAAATCACCGTTTTAGACGGCAATGGTCAAGGATTGCCCAATCAGTTACTACAACTGATCTTAGGTAGCTGTAATGAGCACAAACCGTCATCTGTTTTTAAAGACTTGTCTAGTTGTCAACCAATAGCGTCTACTCAAAAAGACGAATTTGGTCAACTAAATCCAGTACAAGATAGTTTTGATGGTAACTATTACACGACTTACAAATCCGGTTTTCAGCCTGGAAAAATTCAAATTACTGCTACTACCGACAATGGCCGATCAGCAACTGAAACCTTAAGATTAGAATCGCCAGCCGATCAGCCGAACTACTTTTTTCTAAGCCAATTAAATGAAAATGTTTATCAGAATCAAATATTTGAAACACATATTCGGGTTAGCAATGGTTCGGGTTTGGTCAGTTGGAAACTAAATCTTGAGTATGATGCTGACAAATTAGCAATTGTCAGTGTTGAAGAAGGAGACTTTCTAAAGAAAACGCAATCTTTATTCCAGCCGGGTCGATTAAAGAGTAATGAAATTATTGGTTTGGGTGCAACATCTCTTGATCCGCGTGCTAGTAGTGGTAGTGGGACATTAGCCACTGTTACTTTCCATGCTCTTAGAGCAAATCAAGAAACAGAAATAACAACCATTCAAGTAAGCCAACTAATAATTACTAATAATAATGATCAGCGCATTACTAGTTCGACGCTCATAGAGCAGCATATAAAGATCATGGTTGCAGATGAGTGTGACGTGAACTTAGACGGAGAAATTAATATCTTTGATCTCATAATGGTCGCTGAAAAATTAGAACAACCGTCAATTGGAGAAAATCGTCTGGATGTAAACAAAGATGGTTTAATTAACTTAACTGATCTAATATTGATTGGCCAAAAATTCGGTCAGCCATCATCTGCGCCTGCGATTTTTAATACTGATTTGCTAATTGCACAGTGGATTCAATTGGCCAATGCCAAATTACCTCTTATTTCGGACACAGAAAGAATAATGTTCCGATCTGGCATATTGAACTTGGGACAAATACAAAAAGAAAAAAAACGACCAATCAAAACAAGATTGCTGGCTAATTATCCAAACCCATTTAATCCGTCAACTTGGATACCATTTCAACTAGGCCACGTTGAATTAGTAACCCTAAACATCTATGATGTTGAGGGGCAATTGGTTCGAAAAATAGACTTGGGTTGTTTGACAGCTGGTAACTACGCCCAGCCCGACCGGGCGATATACTGGGACGGTCAAACTGAAAACGGAGAATTGGTTTCCAGCGGTACTTACTTTTACCAGTTACAGGCTGGCGATTATCGAGAAACGAGAAAAATGGTGATTTTAAAATAAAGTTTTATTGGGTTCAACATGTGGACATCAACTCTGTATGGTATACTTATTGCCCTTCAGTCTGTTATACCGCTGTTGGGGGCAACTCCAATGCATGACCTATATCCAAAAGTTATTAGAAAACCGTATGAGCTTAGAAACCGTACCTATTTGCCTCGCTAGCGACACTGAATTAGAAGAAATCAGCCGTCAAGGCTTATTATCTCTCAATTTAACCGAAATGCAGGTAATCCAAGATTATTTTCGACGCCAAGACCGAGATCCGACTGATGTAGAACTAGAAACATTAGCCCAGACTTGGTCAGAGCACTGCGTACATAAAACCTTCCGTGGCATTATAGAATATATTGAAAACGATCAAGCACCAGTAATAATCGATGGTCTTCTCAAAACTACCATTGCCGAAGCAACCAATAAACTCGATCGAGACTGGTGTGTTTCTGTATTTGTCGATAATGCTGGCATTATCGCTTTTGATGATAACTACAACATTGTTTTTAAGGTTGAGACTCATAACCACCCATCTGCTATCGAACCGTATGGTGGTGCTGGTACTGGTATTGGCGGAGTAATTCGTGATTCTCTAGGTACTGGATTAGGGGCCAAACCAATTCTCAATACTAATGTTTTCTGTTTTGGCTTTCCGTCAGCTGATCCAGAAAGCCTACCAAAAGGTACTTTACACCCCAAACGTGTCTTTAAAGGCGTTGTGGCTGGGGTCCGGGATTACGGTAATCGAATGGGGATTCCCACAGCTAATGGGGCTATTTTATTTGACACTCGTTACAGTAGTAACCCCCTAGTATATTGTGGTAATGTTGGTCTGATTCCCAAAAATCGTTGCGAAAAACAGATTTCACCGGGAGACTTGATTGTTGCTCTTGGAGGACGAACAGGCCGGGACGGAATTCATGGTGCAACTTTCTCGTCACTAGAACTAGATGAGACTTCAGAAAACTTGGGTAGCGTAGTACAAATCGGTAATCCAATAGTAGAGAAAAAAATTACTGATGCTTTGATGAAAGCGCGCGATGCAGATTTATACAGCTTTATTACTGATTGTGGAGCTGGAGGATTTTCTTCAGCCGTCGGAGAAATGGGGCAAGATACCGGGGCTGAAGTTCATTTAGAAAGGGTCCCTCTTAAATATGATGGTCTGGAGCCCTGGGAAATATGGTTGTCGGAAGCTCAAGAAAGGATGGTTGTCGCTGTCCCACCTCCAAATTTACCTTCACTTTTAGCGATTTGTGATTCAGAATCTGTTGAGGCGACGGTCCTTGGTACGTTCACCGACAGCAAAAAACTGCAGGTCTACTATGATGGTCAATTAGTGGCAGACCTAGAAATGGATTTTCTTCATAATGGTGTTCCAAGAATTACTAAGAAAGCAATTTGGCGACGGCCTAACAATCTTCAGACACCCCAAATTAACGAGCCCGTTGATCTGACTAATAGCTTGCACAAAATTTTATCCAGTCCCAATGTTGCAAGTAAAGAGTGGGTAATTCGGCAGTATGACCACGAAGTTCAAGGTGGATTGGTTGTCAAGCCACTAGTTGGAAAAACTAACGATGGTCCCAGCGACGCTTGTATAACTGTTCCTGTACTAGGTCAATCAAAAGGTGTAGTAGTCGCAAATGGTATTAATCCTAAATATGGCGACCTTGACCCTTACCACATGGCAGCCTCTGCTATTGATGAAGCTATACGGAATGCGGTGGCTGTTGGTGGGGATTTCGATAGAATCGCCCTCCTGGATAACTTTAGCTGGGGTAACCCGGATAAACCAGATCGGCTGGGCGGTTTGGTGCGAGCTGCTCAGGCTTGTCACGACGTCGCCGTAGCTTACCGAACTCCTTTTATTTCTGGTAAAGATAGCCTTTATAATGAATATCGTAACAATGAAACTGGCGAACAAATGGCAATTCCAGGAACACTACTGATCAGTGCTATTACAGTTATAGACGATATTCGTAAAGCAGTGACAATGGATGCTAAATCTGCTGGGAATTTGATCTATGTTGTCGGGAAAACTTATGATGAAATGGGCGGGTCTCACTATCTTAGCTTACGAGAATTACTAGGAGAAAATGTTCCTATCGTTAGGACGACGGAAGGTAAATCAGTGATGGAGTCTGTTTGTCGCGCTATTAACCAAGGGATAGTCGCGGCTTGCCACGACTGCTCCGAAGGTGGTATAGGTGTAGCAGTTGCTGAAATGGCATTTTCGGGTGGCTTTGGTATGGATTTGGATATGTCTTCGCTACCGCGCTCAGCAGACCTTAACCGAGACGATAGTATTCTCTTTTCTGAATCTAATAGTCGGTTTGTGATTGAGATTACCCCTGATAAAAAGGACCAGTTCGAGCGTTTGGTGAAGGGAATTCCTAATGGTTTAATTGGACAGACGACTGAGCAGCCGATTTTGACAATTAAAGGCATTACAGGTAGAACCATTCTGAAATCAGAAATTATTGACCTAAAAAACAGCTGGCAAAAAACATTTGATTGGTGAGTTTTAAGACTAATGAGTCGAAAAGTCAAAGTAGCCATCTATGGAACAGGTGACTTCGCTAACAAAACACATTTGCCTAACTTAATGAAAATTGAGTTGGCTGAAGTAGTAGCAGTCTGTGATATCAACCTGGCATCAGCTAAATCGACGGCCGAAACCTTTCAAATTCCCCATGTTTTCACCGATGGTCATCGAATGTTAACGGAAGTAGACTTCGATGCGCTATATTCCATTGTGCCTGCATATGTACGTACAGATGTCGAAATTACCGCCGCAAAACAGGGGAAGCACCTTTTTAGTGAAAAGCCACAAGCTATGGACATCAGTTTAGTGCAACGAATTGATCAGGCAATCCTTGAGTCAGGCGTAATTAGTACTGTTGGTTTTCGGGAACGTTATCGTCCAATCTATCAGCAGGCTAGATCTTTTTTATCTGGCAAGAAGATTGTACACTCTCAATTTAGTAGTTTTGGTGGTTTACCTCGCTTGCAACATCAGAATAACGATGGTTGGCAGGCCAATTATGAAAAAGGTGGATTTTCTGCCTTCGACTGGGGATGTCATGCTGTTGACTACATGAGGTTTATGACTGACTTAGACATAGTTTCAGCTCAAGCGTTTTATCATATGGATAATAAGTACCAAACACCTCTATCTTGCTCATTCCATTACTTATTCTCTACTGGTGCTACCATGACATCAACATTTCTATCAACTACATCACAATCACCGGCTGATGTTCCCAGATTTCGTATCTTTTTCGAGGGAGGATATCTGTCAGTGTATGGTTATGATCGCATCGAAGTAAACCGGGAAACCATTTATACTGCAAGCGATTTTGATCCTTGGTTTGCTCAAGACCAAGCCTTTATTTCAGCGGTTGCCACTGAACAGCCTAAAAAATTGATGAGCGACTACTCCGATGGAATTCTTTCTCTTGCCCCTGTTTTAGCCGGCTGGGAATCTGCTCGTCAGAACGGCACTACAATCCACTTGCCCCAGTACCTAAGCAATCAATCCTGAAGGTACAGAAATAGATGTCTGAAACTACACCCAGGTTGAATTGTGCCTTGATTGTACATTTGAATCAAGAAACAGCAAATGATAAAAGATCAGCACAGGAAGGAATACATTTACTGGCTAATATAGCTCATCAATGTGAGTTACCGATATCCTGGGCACTCTTACCTACTTTGGCCAATTCCTACAAAAAAGAACTAACAAATTATTGTACTGAGTTCAATGATGATATTGTTTTAGCTCTTGATACGAACCACTTAGACAAAGTTGATCTAAACCGAGCAGACCAGATTGTTACCTCTAGAAATAAACTATTTACCCATATTTCCAAAGAGAAAGATCGACTGCAAAAAATTTTTCCTGATGGCCATCTTCACACTGCTAGTACAACTGGAACGATTAATCATATTTTGGTTGAAGCACTAGAAAGTACAGGGTTTTATGCTCTCGCTGGCTATCATGCAGGTGGCAAGGACATAGGCTGTCCATTTGACTTTTTTTATCCCTCAGAAGAACGACATAATTTTGCTAATCAACCTCAGCGGTCAGTAGTCGGCATACCAACCACTGACTGTCTAGTAGAAATGGTCCTCGAAGGTCGTTGCCATGAATATTTGGACCGTCATTTGTATAATCTTAATTTTGGTCATCAACTTAACGCGAATTCAAGTCTGGTTTTTACAGCTGATATAACACGAGTAGCCAATTGCGTTGGCTCTCAGTTGGATCTCTTGACTGAATTTCTAGCTCGTCTGAGTCAGAAGGAAATTATCAATATCCAACCCCTAGGGCATCTAGTCGATGATTTTCGAACTACCAACCCCACGATTACTCCACCGACTTGCTTTTTAGACCAATCTAGATTATTTTACTACGATGATAATTGTCACTTAATCTTTGATTCTAGCCAAACTGAACCGGTTGAAATCTATAACTATATCTCACCACCAATTGGCTCACTTGATGGGAAAGAAACCGAAATCCCCCCAATTATTGATTTCAAATCTTCGCGTAGCCGGTTGGAATTAAGGATGAGTATTGAAATTGAGTCAGCCAAAAATATGCCATTCGGTTTTGCAATTTGGGGAGATCATATTGGTTTGAAACTAATGGAAACAGATGCTTTGTCGGTGACATGGATTGATCGACAATTACTATTGGTCCGAGTTGATTTGTGCTATGGGCAAAATAAGTTTTATATTCGACTAACTATTTGAGAACAGTAGAAGGGAAAAAGAGGATGGCATCAGACTTCGTGGTCGCCTTCGTGACCACTAGTAATCTGGCAGAGGCAAAAAAAATCGCCGAAAAAGTCGTAGAAGAGAAGTTGGCTGCCTGCGTCAACATTATACCAACGGTACAATCGGTTTATCGATGGCAAGGAGCTGTGGAGTCAGCAACTGAGTCCAAGCTTATCATAAAAACCACTCGGCCAATGGTTGAGTCCCTGATAGAAACAATTAGCGGGTTACACAGCTACGATGTTTGCGAGGTAACGGTACTACCGATAATAAGTGGAAATGTGGATTACCTAAACTGGGTTATAGAGAATGTAGGTTAAACGCTAAAAGATTCGCCACAGCCGCAGGTTGAGTTGGCATTGGGATTTTCAATTTTGAATCCAGATTCCATCAAACCGTCTTTGTAGTCTAATATCGATCCGGCCAAGTACAGGATGCTCCGTGGATCGACAAATACTTTTAATCCGTCTTTATCGATTATACGGTCACCGTTACGTTGTTCAT
>JACLAC010003220.1_pt1 | contig 102502 bp, 98 predicted proteins | sample 8027881 | NCBI WGS metagenome assembly JACLAC01 (sample SAMN15725517, study PRJNA655200) | protist metagenome | isolation source: fluorescence activated cell sorting (FACS) single amplified genomes of... | place: Spain: Blaines Bay Microbial Observatory, Mediterranean Sea | collected 2016-01-19
CCGAATGAAGGAGAGAAGATTGCCGAACTCGCAATTGGCAATGCTCAAAGGAGAACCCAAGCGGCTAAAAAAGTCGCGCGTAAGAAAATTACAGCAGGGCCTGCGCTGCCAGGCAAACTCGCTGACTGTTCTGGCCAGGATGCAGATCGGGCAGAGCTCTTTCTGGTCGAAGGAGATTCGGCCGGCGGTTCGGCCAAACAGGCCCGCGATCGACAATTCCAAGCGGTACTGCCACTGCGCGGTAAGATTTTGAATACTTGGGAGGTTGATTCGAGCCAAGTTCTAGCCTCGCAAGAAGTGCACGACATTGCCGTCGCGTTGGGGGTTGACCCGGGTTCAGCCAACATTGACGGGCTACGTTACAACAAGCTGTGTATCTTGGCGGATGCTGACTCTGACGGGCTGCACATAGCGACATTGCTGTGCGCTCTGTTCGTCAAACATTTTCGTGCGTTAGTCGATGCAGGACATGTTTATGTAGCGATGCCGCCTTTGTATCGTATCGACATGGGCAAAGAAGTATTTTACGCCCTGGATGAGTCAGAAAAGTCTGGTGTGCTTGATCGTATTGCAGCTGAGAAGAAGCGCGGCACGCCCGTGGTTCAGCGTTTCAAGGGTCTAGGTGAAATGAATCCCCTGCAGTTACGAGAAACAACGATGGACCCGGATACGCGCCGCTTGGTGCAACTGTCGCTTGACGGCAGCAACAAGACCGAAGAGATGCTGGACATGCTACTGGCTAAAAAGAGATCGTCAGATCGTCGCGCTTGGCTTGAGACGAAAGGCGATCAAGCCGAGCTTGTAAGCTAACTTTTGTTTTGAATTACGCGGGAACCCGTATCCCACTCATCACTAATTAACGCGAAGCTAGAATGACTGAAGAAGTTCAAGACCCAGACGCGGTGGAATCTATGCCACTTGCGGTTTATACGGAACGTGCGTACCTCGACTATTCGATGTACGTCATTAATGATCGCGCATTGCCGCACATCGGTGATGGGTTGAAACCTGTCCAACGGCGTATAATTTTTGCCATGGGTGAGCTTGGCTTGCATAACCAAGCTAAGTTTGCGAAGTCTGCACGAACTGTTGGCGATGTCCTCGGTAAGTTCCACCCGCATGGCGATAGCGCTTGTTATGAGGCCATGGTGCACATGGCACAGCCTTTTTCTTTTCGTTATCCACTCGTCGATGGCCAAGGCAACTGGGGCGCTCCTGATGATCCTAAGTCGTTTGCCGCTATGCGGTATACGGAGTCTCGGCTATCTAAGTACGCTGAGTTGATGCTTGCTGAAAGTCGCCAAGGAACGGTTGATTACACGCCGAATTTTGATGGTACGTTTAATGAGCCGCAGCTGTTGCCTGCGCAAGCGCCTTTTGTGCTGCTCAACGGCGGTACCGGCATTGCGGTCGGTATGGCAACAGATATTCCACCGCACAACCTCAATGAGGTGATTTCCGCGTGTATTCATATGTTGGACCAGCCGAAAGCAACGGTCGTTGACGTGATGATGCATATTAAGGCACCGGACTTTCCAACGGAGGCGATGATTATCACGCCACGTGAGGAGATTCGACAAGCCTACGAGACCGGTCGAGGGAGCATTAAGGCGCGAGCGGTTTACCATAAGGAAGATGGTGAAGTTGTCATCACAGCTCTGCCACATCATGCATCACCGGCCAAAATTCTAGAGCAGATTGCGCAACAGATGCACGCCAAGAAGCTACCTATGTTGGTGGATCTACGAGACGAGTCGGATCACGAGAGTCCAACGCGACTGGTCTTGGTGCCTCGCTCTAATCGGGTCGACCTGGAACGCATGATGAGGCACCTCTTTGCGACGACCGATTTAGAGCGTAGTTATAGAGTCAATCTGAATATGATCGGCCTTGATCACCGCCCGCAAGTCAAAAACCTCGCGCAGATTCTGAAAGAGTGGCTTTCCTATCGCCTCGACGTCGTTACGCGGCGACTAAATTTTCGTCTCGAGAAGATCAACGACCGATTACACATCCTTGACGGCTTGTTGATCGCCTACCTCAATATCGATGAAGTCATACGGATCATCCGTGAAGAAGATGATCCGAAAAAAGAGCTGATGAAAGCGTACACGCTCAGCGAAATCCAAGCGAATGCGATTCTCGATCTGCGCCTGCGCCAGCTTGCGAAACTTGAAGAGATAAAACTCAAAAGTGAGCAGGATGAGCTTGCTGCAGAGAAAGCCGACCTGGAGAAAACGCTCGGCTCCAAAGCGCGGATGCGCACCCTCATCAAAAATGAACTGTTAGCGGTTGCTGAGGAATATGGTGACGAGCGTCGCTCGCCTTTGGTGGAAGTTGAAGATGCGAGTGCTTTTAGTGAAGAAGATTTGCTCACTAACGACCCGGTAACCATCATTGTTTCTGCAAAGGGCTGGGTCCGATCTGCCAAGGGTCACGAGATGGACCCTAGTGACATAAACTATCGTACTGGTGATGCTTTCGCGCAAGCTACGCGTGGTCGTTCAAACGAAATACTTGTCTTTATCGACTCGCAAGGACGAACGTATAATACGGCAGCGCACACACTTCCGTCAGCGCGGGGCCAAGGCGAGCCACTGACCGGGCGATTCAAACCGCCGCAAGGGGCTCGCTTTATAGGCGTTGTGCTGGGCAATGCCAACACAAAGGTGCTGATGTCCTCCAACGCAGGCTTTGGTTTTGTTGGTTCGCTCGCGGAGATGGTAACCAAGAACAAGGCAGGCAAAGCGGTACTCTCGGTTCCCCAAGGCGGCAGCGCGCTAGCACCCTGGCGGCTTAATGAGGCGTTGCTTGATTCAGGCTGGGTTGCTTCGATTACTGATCAGGGTCGACTCCTGTTATTTCCCCTACAGGAGTTACCAGAGCTCAATCGAGGGAAGGGCAACAAACTAATCAACATTCCGACCGCCGCTTTTAAAGCGGGCGAGGAAAAAATGATCGCTACTGTTGCGCTTACGAATGATCAAGAGCTACTGGTTCATGCTGGGCAACGGTACCTTCGTCTTAAGCACAAAGATCTTGACAACTATATCGGCGAACGGGCGCGACGCGGCCGCAAACTACCTCGTGGATTCCAAAAAGTGGATGGCCTAACGGTTGAAGGATGACGTTGAGGAAATCGGGCGCTTAAGCAAAGTCTAGGATTAGACGACTCTGACGTGTTACCAACTCGGCCATGGAGTCTGGTAGGGCGTCAACGACGTAAACTTCAGCTGGGTCTGCTTCATCGAGAATGGGGTGGTCGAATGCTTTGATCCAATCGCGACTGCCTAGTACCTCGGCGACGCCGAGAGAGAAGAGGATCGACCCCGGGCGCGCAATGGTTGCCAGCATCAGCGGTTCCTCGAAACTTTTTTCCGCAAAGAGGCTGTCAACTTCGGTGGGCGATAGCTCTGTAGGTGGGCAAGGGCATGAGAGTGTATCTAGATAACATCGAAACTCGCCGTCTGTTTCGAATGCTTCTAATAGACTTTGTATGAGGGCCGAACCACATAATGCTTGTTCAGCGTCAACGCTGGTGCGATCGAATAGCAGTACAATGCCGTGACTTGCGATCAACGCAGCGAGCCCATGATGAATAGCGCCGACTTCCTGAGCCATCGACAAGGCATCTTGCAAGGCTTGCTGAGCGCCGGTTTGGGAAAGCGCAAGTTGGTTATGTAGATTGATGTATAGCGCAAAACTTTTTTGCGGCGCGGCACCAGCTTGATTTGGAACAGTCACAATGGGTAAGGATCGATTGCCCCGTGCCGAAAACTGTAGACCTGCGACAGAAAGGAATGGCGCTGTGATGATAGCCAGTAGCGTCAGTAGCCACCGTCCGATTTCTAGATCGGCTTGGAATGAAGATTTGTTGAGGACAATGCTGACGTAGCCGGTGATTGTGTCGTCTAGGGTTGCGGGGGCCATGTATTGGCTAATCAACTCACTGGTGCCGCTCATAGCCAAGATGTCATTGGAGGTGTCGTAAAAAGCGACGCCCGCTATTTCTGGTTGCGTAACCAGTTCGTTGGCGAGCACGGCAAGTTCGATTCGATCTTTGTGGACTAAATGTCCTGCACTCATGTGTGCCACACTGCGGGCAAGACTTTCTCCGAAACGAGACATCTCGGCGTTTGTGTTGTGGGTGGGATACCAAATTGGCAAGAGTGCTGCTGCGGTCACGCTGGTTGCAAGAACAGCGACCGGTAGGCTCTGTTTACTCGGTTTAAGGCGATCGAACCAGAGGGGCAAACGGATTTCCGGGGACATCAGTGGGTAGCTAATTTAACACACAAAGCGGGTAGCACAGACTAGAATAGAAGCGTCTAAAGTCCGGCAAAACGCATAAGGAGAGTTGCTTGGCAGACGAAATCGTTCTGATCAATGTATCCGGTCGGGATAAACCGGGGTTAATGTCCGTGCTTACCGAGATATTGGTCAGGCACTGTGCTCAGTTGTTGGATATTGGCCAAGCAGTGATCCACGAAGATCTCGCCCTCGGTATTCTTGTTAGGGTGCCGCCTGACAATGCAGGTGCTTTGGCAAAAGACACGATGTTTGAGGCGAATGAGGTCGGTTCGACAGTTCGAATCTCGAATGTGACCAGAGCTCAGTATGAGGTTTGGTTAAAGGCTTCGGGGCAAACGCGCTATATCATTACCTTGCTCGCGAGTAGCTCTGCTAGTGAGCCTCTGCACGCGATTAGCGGTATCACACGCAAGTTTGATCTTAATATTGACACCGTCCGACGCCTGACTGATCGAGGTGCGGCAGAATCGAGTCAGGCGAAGCTCTGTCTAGAGATGCGTGTGCGGGGTGAGATAGGAGATATGAATGCGCTCGAGAGCGATTTTATGGCTGCTGCTGAAGCGCTCAATTTTGATTTCAGCGTTCAGGAAGACACGGTCTTTCGCCGCAACCGACGCTTAGTGGCCTTTGATATGGATTCGACGTTGATTCGACAAGAAGTAATCGATGAGTTGGCGGAACGTCACGGAGTCGGTGAACAAGTTGTCGCCATCACGGAAGCGGCTATGTCTGGACGCATCGACTTTCAAGAGAGCTTCCGCCGTCGCGCAGCTTTGCTTAAAGGGATGCCAGTCTCCGTGCTCGAAGACGTGGCGAAGTCCGTGGAGTTGAATGAAGGTGCGCGACGATTGCTTAAGGCGCTTAAATATTTTGGTTATAAGACGGCGGTGATTTCAGGCGGGTTTCAGTATGTAGGTGAACATCTGGCGAAAGATCTGGAGATTGACTACGTCTACGCAAACACGCTTGACGTACAAGACGGCTTCATGGCCGGCACTGTCTCGGGTCCTATCGTCGACGCCGCGCGAAAAGCTGAACTTTTGCGGGCAACTGCAGATCGGGAAGGTATCGCCTTACAGCAAACGATTGCCATCGGTGATGGTGCAAACGATCTCCCGATGTTGACTAGCGCCGGTCTAGGCGTGGCTTTCCATGCCAAGCGTGTCGTTAAGGAAAGTGCGCAGCATTCGATTTCCAACTTCGGGCTGGATGCCGTGCTATATCTGATTGGATTTTCCGACCGTGATATCGATCAGGCACTCTGCGCGAAAGAGTGACCCTAGTCTCCAGTGGTGAAGTCGTAATCCATAGCGATCCTGGGTTCTTGCAGATAGTACCCTTGGATATAGTTCGTTCCTGCTTGCCAAAGGGTCGACAAGGCGTTCGCGTTTTCAACCATTGGCACGATTGTGAGTTTGCCCATTGATTGCAACCTCTGAATCGAGTCGATCATTGAGTTTAGTTCTTTTTCGTCTTTTTCGGCCTTTTTGATGAATGAACCGTCAAGTTTCACGACGTCCACCGGAATATGACGGAGTGTTTCGAACGCATTTTCAATTAGACCGAAGCGTGAGAGTGAACAACGAATGTGCATGCTGCGAAGGCGTTCTGCAAATTCGCGGGTTTGTCGCAGATAGCTTGTCGCGTCTTCTTCCGTAATCTGGAAGATCACCGCGTCATCGGGCAGTCGCGCTGCCTTCATTGCAAGACTGAGCCATGGCGGAAACTCTTCGTCGAGTATCGTATTCCATGTCAGGTTAATCGTGAGTCGAGTAGCTTTGCCTTTGGCCCGATGCAGCGACAGCATTTTGATCGATTGCAGGATGACCCACCGGTCAATCTTATCCGCAATATTGTTATCAATAGCTGTTTGTAAGAAGCGGCTGGGTTCTATCTGGCCACCACTCTCATCGAGCATGCGGAGGAAAACTTCGTAGTGCTCGTCTGAATCTCCACGAAGACTGATAATTGGCTGGTAGAGCAACACGAAGGTCTTGTTCTCGATCGCATGCGTGATCTGGCTGAGCACGATCCGTACGTCGCTGGATGCATCGTGTTCTAGTTCCGCATCAGGGTTAGATATGCGTACGACGTTGGATTGTGCTTCTTCCACGAGTTCTAGAAATCTAGCATAAGATTTATCAAGGAGAGAGCCAATTCCCAAGCCTGGGTTGCACTTGGTGCCAGTGATTGAAATTGTTGAGCGGACTGTACGAGCTTGAACTTCGAAGATTAATTCTTCGATTTTGGCTCGTAGATTTTCTGCCAGATCGTTTGCTTGGTCCCAAGTTGGTGATGTCACCGCGAAGGCGAACTGGTGCGTATTTAATTTAACTTTGGGGAACCCAGGAGCAGACTCACTCAGCTGCATCCAGATCTTGTGCGAGATACTTTCCGCGCCGAGAAGGCCGTAGGATTGCTGTGTTACGCTATAGTTGTCGAGCGAGACGCATAATAGATAGCTCTGATCGGGGCTCGAAGAAAAGAAGTTCTCGGCTGATCTGATAAAGCTAGGTAGCTCTAAATCCTGTTCCTTTGCCGGGCTTGTTTGTATCTCTGTCTTTGGTCGCGCAGCTGCAGTACTTGCCGCGACTTGCAAACAATCCTCTCCGTCATACTGTGAGTGGGTCAGGATCATGGATCCCGTGCGCTCTTCGTCAGCGCTGGTGAATTTGATCGATATATCATCGGCGCCGTTGCGCAGTTCTTTCAACGCGTGCTTTAGCCCATCGGCGCACTCGGTACTCAACAAGTCGACTAATGAGGCGCCACAGAGGTCATCAAGTTCGGTGTAGCCAAATAGATCGAGATAACGTTCGTTGGCGTGTATGTGCATGCCTTCGTGGACGTAGGCGATTGCAACGTGTGATTCTTGCAGGAGTAGCTGGCAGCGTTGCTCAGCTTCGGTCAAGGCATGCCTTAGTTGGCTTGTGTACTGTCGACGGCAGACGTGTTGTAACTCGCGTTGAACAACGAGGGCGATGTAGTCCCGCTGGTCGACTGGAACGATCTCCGTAAGGCCCGCACGAAGAGCGTCTGATGGCGACCACACCACGTCGGCATCGGAATTCGTTAGCAAAAGCAGAGGAACGTGAGGAGCATGTTCTTTGATTCGCGGAAGAAAGTTGTCCAGGCCGGACAGCTTATCTGTGATCAACGCGATGTCGATTTCGCCACCGGTGATAAGCTGCGCAATGTGTGTGAGATCATCAGAGATGGTGAGTTTAGTGGCCACACCAGCGTCACGAAGGGTTGAATCCAACGTGTGCGCGGCGTTTTCTGACTTTTCAGCGATCAGAAGTCGCGTTATAACGTGCTGCGGTTGCTGGGCCGACATAATTCCTTTAGCCCCCAAAGTACTCTTTTAGCGTTCCTGCGCTTCCCCAATCGTTCGCCTGTGCGAGAGTATTTGGAGATCCGTGTACCTTGGCTGTTTGGTTGAGACATTCTTGATCTCTCCCTGCAAAGGCGATTTCTGCTAAGAACCTCGGGTAGTGTCCTCTCTGTTCATGGCTGACAGGTCTGATATCTTGCTTGGCGAAGCGGGATTTTCCAAGTAACCATCCAACACACGAAATGTGAACTGGTTAAAACTTTCATTGTTTAGTACGAGCTCCATCAACAATCCGGTGGTTTTCAGCCCCTGACGCTGCACGCTGATCTTCTGTTGTTCCTCGGCCGGGAGAATAGGTGTGATCATCGTGGCGGGATGATCTATGGCCTCTAGTCCTGGCAATAAGAGTGCCCGCTGGAACTCAGTCCCACCACCGATTTTACGAATACGACGAATAGCAACGGGAATAGCCCTGGGCGAAAGGAATTTTAGGCCCATTTCTGCGTATTCACGGGAACGCGAGATCCAACGGATAACTGCTATACACCATCTTGGGTCGCTTTCCTCGCGTAGTGAGACAAGCTCTCCAACACGGACTTCGCGAGGAATTTGTTCTGGCCAACGAACGCGGTAACCACCCGGGCTGGTATCGGCTGTGATTAAGTCATAGTGATTATGCTTACGCTGGGCACTTTCTTGCTTGGCAGGTTTCGACAGAACGTGGCTGGGTTTCTCTCCGTTTAGCTGCTCGGTCTTGTTAACTTTTAACGCCTGTGTCTGACTCCAGGGTTTGTCATCAGCGAGTACGGCGACGGGTTCGTAGTCAACGTCGAGAAACGGGTTCACCTCCCGCTGCAGAGGGGCATCGGCGTTTGAAACTTGCTCGTTAAAGTCGATGCCGCCAGATAGGAAGTAGTGTGTTGCGCGCAGACCAATGCTGAGGCGAATATGGGTCTGTGAAGCGGTGCGTTTGAAGGCGCGCGGCTGCATGCTCCCCCAGGAGGCGATTGCATGCAGGATCAACTCGTTGCTCACGTTGTCAGGTACGACCACAGTGCTAGAAACGGCGTTGAGATAAGCTTCCAACTCATAAGTGATGACTTCGGTACGCAGGCCTCGCAAAGCGCCGGTTTTTGCTTGTATCTGCGAGAACTGGGCTGGCTGATTGCCCGCTAGGTCGACGGTAAATAGGGCATCTGATACTGGGTCCGCCAAACTGGCATGGGTGCTCCACTGCTCGAGCGCGTTGTAAAGGTTTGTCAGTTCGGTGTGGTTGAGTTGGTTAGGTTTACCCGTCTGCAACAATAGGATGCGTAGGTACGCTTCCCGGATCGTGAGATCGCGAATGACGGTTTCGCTGTCTTTCAGTTTGTAGTTTTCAAACTCGCGACGCTCTAGTTCTGCGTAGGCTGAGTGTAATTGTGACCAAAAGGTCTCTGGTACTTGTAGGTAGTACTGCAAGCTGTGCAATATCGTGAGAGACATTTCGCTGATCAGACGATGGCCAATGCGAGGCAGCAAGTCTTTGCTCGTTGTCTTGTCTTGCTCAAGGGCGATCAGGGTCTGGTCGAAAGCGATTCGATAAGCGTTGCACATGTTGCGTAGGAGTGGGTGGGAGGTAGCACCTGTATCTCTTGACCCTTTGCTCAGAGAGGCGCGATCGATCCGATTGCAGATGTAACGCAGAGAAGGACGAATGACATCAAGCAGTTCGACGCGCAGTTGCGGGCTCACCTCGATTTCAGATAACTCAGCCGCAGCCAGGGAAAGAAGGCGAGTGGTTTCTTGGGTGTTCACCAATGGCAACTCGGTAGTCCATTGCTCTAAGGCTGCGGCCTCGACGGCGCAAAAACTTAAAGTGGGCGGTGCTGTCTTGCTGCCACTGTTCTTTCTCATACCGTTGATGATGCATCAAAGTCGCGCACTGTGCCGTATTGTTTGTCGCTTGTTTTGTGACTAGTTTGTCAATCGTACGATTTAGATAGGAGACGTTCATAATTTTTCTAGTTCTTGCTGGAAACTATGATTTTGTTGGGCTCACCGGCAATTTCTTTGACTAGCCTCGGTACCAAATAACCGGGCAATTTCGATTGCATCTCTCGATGCAATGCTTGCCCTGCTGGCTCGTCGACGAAGAAATGCTGTGTGCCGGCGATGGGGTCCGGCAAGTGCAGGTAGTAGGGGAGGATACCTTGTGCAAACAAGGTCGAGTGGAGATCAACTTGGGCCGCGAGCGTGTCATTGACGCCTTTCAGCAAAACGGCCTGATTGAGTAGCCAAAGGCCACTGTTGCGAAGCGCCGTGAATGCGCGGTGGGTTTCCGTGTCGAGTTCTTGCGCGTGATTGCAGTGCACGACGACGACGATCTCTGCGCGGCGGCGGCCGAGCAGCGCGAGTAGCGATGCCGTGATTCGTTGCGGTAGAACGACAGGTAAACGGGTATGAATACGAAGACGTTCCAAGTGAGGCATACGATCAAGGCGCTCGATTATTTTTGCCAGCGCATCGTCTCGGAGTAGGAGCGGGTCACCACCCGAAAGAATGACCTCGGAAAGGCTGGAATCGGCTTCGATCGTGCTGATAGCGGAATCCAGAGAATTCGGTCGATGCTCCTCATAGGGAAAGTGACGGCGAAAACAGTAGCGGCAATGCACCGCGCAACCTGGTGTGGTGATCAGGAGCGCCCGCCCGTCATATTTTTGTACAAGGTTGGCTGTGACCGTTGCTGTTTGCTCTGCGAGAGGGTCCGTTGTGAAGCCCGACCTATCTGTGCATTCTTCGGCATCGGGCAATACTTGACGCAAGAGAGGATCGGCGCGGTCTCCGGAACGCATACGTGCGGCAAATGGGCGGGGCACAAGCGTTGCAAAGCCGCGTTCGATAGAACTGTCAACCTCCGGCTCGCAGGGCAATCCCAGCGCCAAAAGCAAATCGCTCGGCTTTCGATAGGCTCGTGCAAGTTCGTCTCGCCATATACGAGACTCCCATGGGGAGGCATTCGGAGGTATCATGCGCGCCGTTTGTTAACTCTGAATTGGAATTATGGCGAACTATTCTACCAGCGAATTTAGATCCGGATTGAAAGTAATGCTTGAAGGTGACCCGTGCACCATTATGGAAAATGAGTTTGTGAAGCCAGGTAAAGGTCAGGCGTTTAATCGGGTTAGATTCCGGAACCTAAAGTCTGGGCGCGTGTGGGATAGGACATTTAAGTCGGGTGAATCTTTAGAAGCGGCGGATGTGATGGATACAGATATGGAGTACCTCTATACCGATGGCGAGTATTGGCACTTTATGAAAACGGACGGCAGTTACGAGCAAGTCGGCGCGGGTGCAGCAGCCGTTGGTGAATGCGAGCAGTGGTTGAAGGAACAAGATGTCTATCAAGTGACGCTATGGAATGAAGATCCGATTGCGGTAACGCCACCTAACTTTGTAGAACTTGAAGTGACCGACACGGACCCAGGGCTCAAAGGAGATACGGCGCAAGGCGGCACAAAACCGGCGACGCTCTCGACAGGCGCGATCATTAAAGGTGTCCCGCTGTTTGTAAACATTGGTGACGTTCTCAAAATAGATACTCGCACGGGCGAGTACGTCAGCCGGGCGAGATAGCTGAACGATTGGCGGCCACTTGCCAAGACCGCAACGTTGCTGCAACGCAGCGAGCATCTTGCGTCAGTCCGAAAATTCTTCCGTGATCGGGGTGTCGTAGAAGTTCAGACGCCGGTGCTTGGCCGTGACACAGTGACAGATCCGGATGTGGAGGGAATTAGCGTTCCCGGTTACGGATACCTGCAGACCTCTCCGGAGTACTTTTTGAAGCGACTGCTCGCGGCAGGATTTCCAGACTGTTATCAAATGGGGCCAAGTTTCCGTGCAGATGAACAAGGGCGTTTGCACAACCAGGAGTTTACTCTGCTTGAGTGGTACCGACTAAACATTGACCACTACCAACTCATGGACGAAGTAAGCGGACTTGTCGACACTATACTTGATCCTACTGCTTACGAAACTGTCGGGTATGAGGCCTTGGTTGGTGACCTTGACAGACCGCGCGATGAGCTTGATATCGCTTTTTCGACTGCATGCGAGAGCTTGTCAGGTAGGGTTTTTGTGACTGACTACCCTGCAGATCAAGCAGCGCTTGCAAGACTAAATGAAGATGGGTCTGCGGCACGCTTTGAGTTGATTGTTGATGGCGTGGAAATTGCAAACGGCTACTGGGAGCTGTTGGATGCTAACGAGCATCGCGAGCGCTTTGCCTCAGACCTCGCTGCTCGTGCAAGCCGCGGCCTCCCAAGTCGGGGTGCAGATGCGGCTTTTCTCGCCGCCTTGGATGCGGGGCTGCCAACGTGTTCTGGGGTTGCCTTGGGTATTGATAGGCTTGTCATGATCGCCTGCGGGGCAACATCGCTGGATGATGTATTGAGCTTTAGAGCTTAGCCAGGCCGACGGTTTGGCCCATTTGTACGACCGTACCTGCCGTTAACGATCGGTCTAGTGCAACTCGACCTTTCGGGAAACAACAGATGGCGGTTGAGCCCAGCAGAAATCGCCCGATTTCATCGGCCGTCTCGAAGCTGACTTCGTTTTTGGCGTGATCTTGCCGGATCTTGTTGCGGTAAGGCGTAGGTGCCTGATCCCAGACCGCTTCGATCGAACCAACAATCATGGCCCCGACTAACACCACGAGCATTGGACCAAACTGAGTTTCGAAACGACAGACTAGACGTTCGTTGCGGCAGAAAAGTCCCTCGATCGCGTTCTCAGTAACGCCATTAACGCTAAAAAGTGAACCAGGGAGCGCTAGTGTGTTTTTGAGGGTGCCTTGAAACGGTATATGGACGCGGTGGTAATCGCTGGGTGCGAGATAGACCGTCAAGAACGTCCCACCTTCGAAGCCGTGTCCCAGTTCTCCGCCTAGATTGTGTACGGAATATCTGTGTCCTTTTGCTTGCACAAGGGTGTCGCCTTCGATCCGACCTATCTGGCTGATACAGCCATCTGCGGGAGAAACGACTGCACGTGGGTCGGGGTTGATCGGCCGTGAGCCTGGTTTGAGCGCGCGCGTAAAAAACTCATTGAAGCTGTGATATTCGGACAGGTCTTCGTTGATGGCTTCGCTGAGGTTGATGTCATAGATCCGGGCAAAGCTCTCAATGAACGCTTGCTTGATCCAAGGCGTGCGACTAGCTGCGAGCCTGCCAACCACACGGGTCACGCCGTGTTGTGGCACTACTTTTTGAAACGCAGCAAAAAACGAAGTCAGGAAGCTGTTGTTTGAGGACACGCCTAACCGCTCGAGCGGTTGCTTGGATTGGTAATAGGCGTGTCTTCGCGATTACCCCACTCTGCCCAGGAGCCGTGATAGGCGCGGATACGGTAGCTGTGTATCCGACCGACCATGTATGACAAGCCAGATCGGTGATGTGTCTGACAGTGAGTGATGATTGGTTTCGAGCCGTCCACGCCGATTTTAACCAGGTCGGATTTTAGGTTCGGCATCAAGGTTTGGCAGTTGTTTGGGTCTTTCATTAGCAGCCAGTCGTAGTTTACCGCTGTTGGGATATGACCTAGGCGTGCAGATGCTTGTTTTAAGCCAAGATGTTCTTCCTTGGACCTAACGTCAAGGACCACCTCGCTGCCATCTTTTATCGCCGCGAGAACGTCGGGAATTTCTGCGATCGGAGTACGGTCGATCTCGAGTGATGCGTTGTCGGTGGGTGTGACGGTCTGCTGCCTCCCTGTGGCCAGCTGGAGTTTAGATGCTGCCCAGGCATCTAGCCCACCATCGAGATATCGCCATTCGCGATGACCGATACAGTCTAATGTCCAGCCAAAACGACCCGCCCAACCGCCGCCCTCATCATCGTAAACGATGACATTCGAATCCGAGCGATAGCCAATGCGATTGAACAAGGAAACGAGGCGGTCCCTGTCGGGCAGTTTGCCCATTGCTGGCGGGATACCAGAGACAAGTTCCGCGGGCGTAACCAGGACCGAGCCGGGCAGATGTGCTTGCGCGTAGACCTCGGCAGAGGTGACCTGAACGAGCAGAAGTGAGTGAGTCGACAATGCCTCAGATAACTCGATAGGATCGATTGTGGTCACGCGCCCAGCGTTCTGGTGATGTGTGCTGCCTGTTTCGGTACTCACTTAATGTCTAACTCTCTTTATCATTCGTTGACGGGGAGGCATATTAGCCCATTGAGCTTCTTTGGAGTGGGGATTTTGAGTGTTGATCTGGTTTGGATGGACTTGGAAATGACGGGGCTTGACCCAGAACGAGATCGGATCATTGAGATCGCGACGATCATCACCAATTCTGACTTAGAGGTAATCGCCGAAGGCCCCGTTTTCGCGATTCAGCAGAAAAAAAGTCTGTTAGCGAGCATGGACGATTGGAATCAGAAACACCATGGTGAATCTGGGCTGCTGAAAAGAATCGCTAGCGAAGGGGTTTCTGAAACGGAGGCGGAAGCGATGACGCTGGCCTTCTTGGAGCAATACGTTGAAAAAGCCAGTGCGCCACTTTGTGGTAACACAATCTGGCAGGATCGGCGTTTTCTTTCTCGCTATATGCGAACGTTAGAAAGCTATCTACATTATCGAATGATCGATGTGAGTAGCGTGAAAGAACTGGCTAAAAGATGGCGTCCCGATATTGCCGGTAGCTTCTACAAGAAGAACGAGCACAGTGCGCTGGCGGACATAAGAGAGTCTGTCGGTGAGTTAAGACACTACCGAGAACATTTCTTTAGGTTGGAATAGCCGGTTTAGATGGCGTGGCTAATCTTGAGAGAGCCCATTCGATGTGTTCCTTTATGAGCGGCCCAGCCGTGTTTCGTCGAGCGGACAAAGCGGCGATAGCCTCTGGTGTGGCGGGCCCATTACCGAGTGCGACACTTAAATTCCGTTGCCATTGCTCATAGCCGATACGACGCATTGCACTGCCTTCAGTAAGCTTCAGAAACTGCGCTTCTGATAGCTTAAAGAGGTCGATCAATGCGACATCATCGAGACCGTGTCGCGGTTTGAAATCGGGCTCGGCCGATACTGGTGCGTCGCGGTTCCACGGACAAAAAAGCTGACAGTCGTCGCAGCCAAAAACTCGATTTCCGATCGGCTCGCGCAAAGGCTCAGGGATTACACCTTTGTGTTCAATCGTTAAATAGGAGATGCAGCGTCTGGCATCCAAGACACGTGGGCCGATGATCGCGTCGGTCGGACAGACCGTTATACAGGCATTGCACTTACCGCACGCGTCAATGCTAGGGCTTTGTGTTGGGTCGGGTGCTAAAGGCGCGTTGGTATAGATTTCGCCAAGGAAAAACCAAGATCCCACGCTCTGATCTAAAAGCAGGGTGTGTTTCCCCATCCATCCCAAACCGGCTTTCGCACCGAGTGCCTTCTCAAGGACCGGGGCTGAATCGGTGAAAGCACGATACTGATGACTTGCCACCGCTGTGTCGATGCGCGTGGCGAGTTTAGCCAGTCTTCGGCGCAAAACTTTGTGATAATCACGCCCGAGTGCGTACCTGGAGATATAGGCGCGACTTGAATCTTGAAGTATTTCCAGTGGCTGAGTGTCGGCCGCGAGATAGTTCATGCGTGCGCTGATGACACGGACGGTCCCCGGGACAAGCTGTTCTGGATGGAGTCTTTTCTCAAGATTCCGTTCTAGATAGCCCATTTCGCCGTGAAACTGGGCGTTAAGATACGCGCGTACATGTGCTTCATGAGCGGATAGATCAAGGTCGGTTATACCGAGGGCATCGAAACCGAGTGCACTAGCCCAGCTTGCGAGCTCGGCTCGGGTCGGAAGATCTAATTCAGTGCCGCTATCCATGGTCGTGCACAGTATAATGTGAGGCCTCGCAGGCCAAGTGAATGAACAAATTAACGACATTTCGACAGACGGTGACCCTGTTGACGGGTTCTATGACGGCCCAGCTAGCCAGGCATTAGATGAAGCGGCACGAGTTGGTCTGCCGATAGATGGCATAGATTTGATGTGCCGCGCGGCCCGCGCGGCGTTGGATGTCGTCGTCTCTGAATACCCCGAAGCGATGAGGTTGCTCATCGTCTGTGGTGGCGGGAACAATGCTGGAGATGGCTATCTTCTGGCAGCATTAGCTCAAGAACAGGGTCTTGAACCGTCAGTACTCCCTTTGATTTCGCCTGAGGACTTAAAGGGTGATGTTGCTCTCGCCGAAGCAAGAGCGAGAAGAGCGGGCGTGGTGATACTCGAGGTAGATGCAGACCCGAGTCAGTATGACGTTGTCATTGACGCGATGCTTGGCACGGGTTTTACAGGCGAGGTCAGACCCGCCTATGTGCGTGCAATAGAGCAAATCAACGCGAGTGGCATCTCTGTGGTCAGCATTGACGTACCCTCCGGCGTTGACGCATCTACCGGCAGGGCCGGGTCTGCCATCCAAGCAGATCACACTGTCACTTTTATCTCGCAGAAGTTAGGCACCGCGACTGGACCGGGCAAATCTCGTTCTGGTCGGGTGCATTTTGCGGGTCTAGGCGTACCGAAGAGACTCTACACATCGCCGTCGGCCCAGTCATGCCGCTGGGATCCAGCGCACTTGCAGGCACTGGCAGATAATGCCTATAAGCATGAGCTGGGGCATGTACTTGTTGTTGGCGGAGATCTTGGGATGCCAGGGGCTGTTGCAATGGCAGGCGAAGCGGTGCTTCGGGTTGGTGCTGGTATGGTCAGTTTCGCGACCCGAATAGAGCATAGTACGGCATTGGTGGCGCGCCTGCCCGAAGCTATGACGATTGATCCGCAAGCAGATGGACTGGCCGTAAAGCTTAATCAGATCGATTTGGTTGTGCTCGGTCCCGGGCTAGGTAGAGGTGCCTGGGGTCGGTCGCTTTACGAGTTGGTAGAAGCTTCTGGTAAGCCAACCGTGTTGGATGCGGATGGTCTATTTTGGTTAGCGAATGCACAGTCATGGGGTGGTGGGGAGCTTTTTGTCACTCCCCATAGCGCCGAGGCTGCTCGATTAATCGGAGTGACAGTCGGGGAGATAAATGACGATCGAGTTGCATCCGCAAATGAGGTCGCCAGGCGTTACCAAGCTCGGGTGAACCTTAAGGGTCCGGGCTCGATCGTTCGATTGTCGGATCGTGTTGAGGTTTGCCGGCACGGTAATCCTGGTATGGCGACGGCAGGCATGGGGGATGTGCTGAGTGGCATCGTTGGTGGCTTGCTCGCGACCGCAGTCCGTCAGGGAGAGTCGAAGAAAGAGCTGGATGGTTTGTTTTCTTTGAGTATCGCGCTACATTCAGCGGCGGCCGATCAAGCTGCAGCAAGCGTCGGCATGCGTAGTTTGTTGGCGACAGATGTGATTCGGGCTCTGCCGGGCGTGATTCGTGGGGATTGATGACTACATGTTGACGGAAAACCTTCCCTCTGAGGCGGCAACCGTGCAATTTGGCGAGCGCCTCGGGCGCACGCTACTCGATAAATTTCGCGGTTCTGCGCTGGTATTGCTGCAGGGTGAGCTCGGCGCGGGTAAAACGACGCTAGTTCGTGGGATATTACGATCGATTGGGCATTCAGGGGTCGTTAAGAGTCCAACCTATACGTTGCTTGAACCCTATAGTCTTGGTGGTCAAGATGCGTATCACTTTGACTTGTATCGTATCAACGACCCCGAGGAATTACTGTTTGTCGGTTTTGATGAAATTATCGATGGGCCGGGTCTCAAGATAATCGAGTGGCCAGAGCGAGCTGAAGGTTGGCTGCCGAGGGAGCAAGCAGTCGTAAAGCTTGAAGTCACGCAAGCGGTTGATGAACGCAAGGTAACTGTACGGTTTAATGATTTTGACGTCTAACCAATCCAGCAGGATGCGCTCGTGGGGCCACTTCCTCTTTGTGTTTATGCTCGCTTTGTCCGCGTCCAGCGCGCGCGCGGTTACGTTGGAAGGCGTGCGTATGCACGAGGCGCCAGATTCTACGCGCGTGGTTTTTGATACTTCCCACGCCGTGAAATACAAAGTTTTTAGCCTCAAGGAGCCTGAGCGTGTCGTTGTCGACTTGATCGATGTGCAACCCGAAATCAGCTTTGATCCGAGTGTTGTTGCGGTAGGCCGAAAGCGAGTTTCCGGGCTCCGTGCTGGACAAAGAAACAACAATTATCGGATTGTCATTGAAACGAAAGAAGCGCTGGACCCGAAAGCGTTTACCCTGCGCCCGATCGAACCATATGGGCATAGACTGGTCGTGGACTTGCTTGTCAAGGCACAAGCTGTGGTGGCTATGCGAGAACCGCGCCGATCCGAGAGTCGCGATATAGTGATTGCGATTGATGCGGGGCATGGCGGTGATGACCCTGGCGCGATTGGGCCGAACAAAGTCTATGAAAAGCGGGTCGTGCTCCAGCTGGCCAAGCGGATCGTTCGAGAGCTCGATGGTAAGCTCGGATTTGATGGCGTGCTGACCCGAACGGGCGATTATTACCTCGGACACCGTAAAAGGACGCAGATCGCACGCGAGAGTCGTGCCGATCTCTTTGTCTCGATTCATGCGGACGCATTTAAGTCTGCTAACGTGAAGGGCGCATCCGTTTATACGCTATCTGATCGGGGTGCCTCGAGCGAGACCGCGGCTTGGTTGGCCGAACGGGAAAATCGCTCAGACCTATTAGGCGGTGTTGGTGATGTGAGTTTAGGTGACAAAGACCCGGTGCTTGCGCAGGTATTGCTTGATCTGTCGATGGATGCCAATCGTTCCCAGAGCATTAATGCCGGTAAGGCGGTACTTGCGAATTTAGGACAGATCACCAAATTGCACAAAAGCAGGGTTGAGCAGGCCGCGTTTGTCGTGCTGAAGTCGCCGGACATGCCGTCGCTCTTGGTGGAAACCGGGTTTATCTCCAATCCTGATGAGGCACGGCGACTGTCGCAAGCTGAGCACCAAGATAAAGTGGCCCGGGCGGTAGCCCGTGGCATTGAGCAGTTCATGAGAGCAAATCCACCGCCCGGGACACTGCTTGCCCAGCGCAGCCTGGCTGCAGAGTTCAGATATACAATTGTTCGCGGCGATACGCTTTCAGCGATCGCTCAACGATTTGGTGTGAGTTCCGGAATGTTGCGACGCCACAATGAGTTGCGCGGAGACAAAATTCGTATTGGTCAAGTTCTGCGCATTCCTGGAGGTGCATAGTTTTGGGCGCAACGGGGGAGCCACGTCGGGTAAATAGACTCTCGCAATTCGTCGCAGATCAAATTGCGGCAGGAGAGGTGGTCGAGCGACCCGCATCGATCGTTAAGGAGCTCATTGAAAACAGCCTTGATGCCGGCGCTGATCAAATCCAAATACGAACCCGTGGCGGTGGCGGTGAGTTAGTCTCAGTTCAAGACAATGGGTCTGGTGTCTCAGAGGAAGATTTAGCGTTAGCACTAGAGAGACATGCCACCAGTAAAATAATTGATGCTCGAGACTTGCTTGGGGTGGCCACGTTAGGTTTTCGGGGCGAGGCCTTAGCGAGTGTCGCTTCGGTTGCGAGGGTAAGAATCACTTCTGCAATTGCAGGAGCAAAGATGGGTGCCTTGCGCGAAGTGCACGGCGGGCAACTTATGGCAGAACGACCTGTGGCGCATCCAGTCGGAACCACGGTTGCAGTGTCTGATCTCTTCTTTAACACACCGGCTCGTCGAAAGTTTCTGAAAACTGAGCGAACGGAAATTGCGCGTATCGACCAAGTTGTCCGCCGTTTGAGTTTGTCCCACATGGAGGTCGGCTTTGAATTAGAACAAATGTCGTCTGCGTCACGCGCGAAGAGTTTGCAGCTGCCGCGGGGCCGGATCAACGAACGCCTTGGCGCCGTCTTGAGTAAGCCATTCGTGGATGAAAGTATCGTGATTGATGAAGAGCACGACGAATATCGTTTGCATGGGTGGGTGGGAGAGCCGGCTCATCATCGTCGTCAGGGAGACCAACAATATTTTTACGTTAATGGTCGCGCGATAACAGACAAGCTGGTCGGGCATGCGATCCGACAGGCATACCGAGACGTGATGTTTCATGGCCGGCACTCGGTTTTCGTTCTCTTTCTAGAACTGCCAGAAGCCTTCGTCGACGTCAATGTTCATCCAACGAAGCACGAAGTTCGTTTCCGAGATGCCAGACGCGTGCACGACTTCATTTTCGCAAGCCTCAACCGAGCATTGCGTGACGTGCGACCGTCAGCAGAACTCCTTTCCGTTGAACCAGCGGTGCTTGGGGAACATCTTTCCGCAGACGAATCACGTCACGTTCCGCATCAGCGTCACTTCAACCAGAGTGGCCTGCTGCTGGGTTCGCTGGAAACGCAAGGGGCGGCTGCCCCGGTGGGAGGCATTGCCCAGCTGGTTGCAGAGGTCGAGCCAGATTGGGTGGCGGGCGCTGTGCGAGCAGGCGAGGTGAGCGTGCCGCCACTCGGCTACGCGATTGCACAACTGCATGGTGTTTATGTGTTGGCACAAAACGCTCACGGTATGGTGATGGTGGACATGCACGCGGCGCACGAGCGCATTACGTACGAAAAAATGAAAGCTCAGGTTGAGCGCGAGGGCCTGATGCGCCAGTTGCTGCTCGTGCCGATCGCGCTTGACGTTAGCGTCGCAGAAGCTGACATCGTTGAAGATATGGCGGAAGAATTAGAGCGAGCGGGGCTTGTGATAGAGCGCTCTGGCCCTCAAGCGGTCACGGTACGGGAAATCCCAGCCTTGTTACCGCAAAAAGATATAGCAACTACAGTCGTTGATGTATTGCACGACTTAGGCGAGATGGGTAGCAGTCAAGAAGTGCGTCGTCGTCAGTTTGACCTGCTTGCTAGTGTGGCTTGCCATGGGTCTGTTCGAGCGAATCGAAAATTGTCGATCTTGGAAATGAATGCGCTGCTTAGAGAGATGGAGCAGACTGAGAACGCTGGATTGTGTAACCACGGCCGTCCGACCTATTTCACCCAGAGTATGAATGACCTAGACAAGCTCTTTTATCGAGGCCAGTAATGTCGGGACGTGTCATCTTACTGCTGGGTCCGACAGCGGTAGGGAAAACTGCAGCGGCGATGAGCCTCTTCGATACGTTGGGTGGGGCCCAGCACGTCGCGCTTGTGAGCGTTGACTCAGCGCTAGTCTATAAAGGCTTGGACATTGGCACGGCCAAACCGACAGTTGCAGAACTGGCTAACTATCCGCATAGCCTAGTCGATATCCGGGATCCGGTAGATTCCTATACGGTTGCGAATTTCGTTTTGGATGCGGATCACCTCATTAAGATTGCCTTAGCCAAAGGCCAAACGGTTGTTTTGGTGGGCGGCACGATGCTCTACGCGAAGCGCTTTATCGAAGGGATTGCCGAGTTGCCGCACGCAAACCCTGAGTTAAGAAACGAACTTCAGTTCGAACTGGAAGAACGAGGTAAGGATGCTTTGTGGGCGGAACTTAAGCGTTTGGATCCGGTCGCTGCACAAAAAATTCATCCCAACAATCCACAGCGGTTGCTTCGAGCGCTCGAGGTCATCCGCATGATGGGGGAACCGATCTCTGAGTTATGGCGTAAACGATCCGGTGCTGACGCGACCGCACGGTTAGGTGCGGAGGTTCATATCTACGGCATAATGCCCGCAGATCGAATGCGCCTACACAACCGCATTCGACTGCGTTTGGAGCGGATGTTGTCGCTCGGGTTTCTTGACGAGGTGAAGGTGTTAAAGGCTCGCGATGACCTTCATTTGGACCTGCCATCGATGCGGTCGGTTGGCTATCGACAAGCGTGGCAACACTTAGAGGGTATCACGACGCATGACGAATTTATCGCCGATGCAGCAACCGCAACACGACGGCTGGCCAAACGTCAGATGACGTGGTTGCGTCAGTGGTCAGGTTTGACCCCAATCGTAAAAGAAGCGCCGGAACAGATAGCCGCACAGGTTATCGAAGATCTGAGTGAGCGCTGGATCTAGCACATATCAAAACATCGTATGTTACCCTTGGTATCACTTGGTGTGGTCCACTGTGAAAGGAGAACACAATGTCAAAAGGGCACAGCTTACAAGACCCTTATCTAAACGCTTTGCGCAAGGAGCGCGTACCGGTATCTATTTATTTGGTGAACGGCATAAAATTGCAGGGGCAGATTGAGTCGTTTGATCAATTTGTCGTATTGCTGAAGAATTCGGTCAGTCAAATGGTGTACAAGCATGCAATATCCACTGTTGTACCCGCTCGTAATGTGCAAATGGCGTCCGGTATCGAAGAAGAATAGTTCAAACTCATACGTTCCACTTCTGGGGCGCGTTCCGGACTGGAACGACTTGGCGTTTGGACAACAACTGAGTAACTAAAAAACTGCGATGTTGTTTGAGCGTCCTGAAATTGGAGACCGTGCGGTCATTTTGCACATTGTGCTTAAGCGCGAGGTCAATCCGGAGCAAGCCGAGTTTGCGGAACTGGCGAAATCAGCGGGGATTGATGTTGTTGCGGCAATCTTGGCGCCACGCGATGCGCCCAACCCGCATACCTATGTTGGCAAAGGCAAAGTTGCGGAAGTGAAGATGTCGTTGCGCCAGAGTGACGCAGATTTACTGCTCGTTAATCATGAACTGAATGCAGGCCAGCAGAGAAACCTGGAGCAAGCGCTGGATTGTCGGGTCATCACACGTACAGAGCTGATTCTCACCATATTTGCAGATCGTGCCCGAAGTCACGAAGGGCAACTGCAGGTGGAACTTGCTCAGCTCAAGCATGCACAGACCAGATTGGTGCGTGGTTGGACTCACTTGGATCGTCAGAAAGGTGGTATCGGGCTTCGTGGTGCTGGCGAGAAGCAGATCGAGATGGACCAACGGATGTTGAGCGAGCGGGTTAAAGCAATGGAAAAGAAATTGCTTGATGTGGAAAAGCGCAGAGCTCTGAATCGACGTGGACGCGATCGGCGCGGTGTTCCCACTGTTGCTCTGGTGGGCTACACCAACGCTGGCAAATCCACGCTCTTCAATAGGCTCGCCGATGCAGATGTCTATGCCGAAGACCAGTTATTCGCAACGTTAGACCCGACTACACGGAAGATTGTGATCCCCGGACTGACAGATGTTGTGTTGGCTGATACGGTTGGGTTTGTGAGTTTATTGCCACATGCGCTTGTCGAGGCTTTTAAGGCGACGCTGGAAGAGGTCGCGCAGGCTGATTTGCTGGTGCACGTTGTAGATGCCTCGGATCCACTGATCAATGAGCGAGTCGGCCAGGTGCGCCAAGTTCTGCAAGATATCGGGGCTGGATCCGTACCCGAACTCGTTGCACTCAATAAAACGGATCTGGTCGATCAATACCCGCATCTCGAACCATGTGATTCAGGGCGTAGGATTGACGTGATACCCGTGAGTGCTTTGACTGGGGATAGCCTGGATCAGCTCATCACGACAATCGGCGATTCACTGGGTGTCGCCTCTCCGCATGAGGTGGTCCTAGATTCTGCCGACGGCAAAACAAGAGCCTGGCTTTATCGTTCTGGAGCGGTGTTAAATGAGGCATTATTAGATGATGGTAGTCTACAATTGACCCTGCAGGCGAATAATCAACTTATCGATCAACTTGAAAACTCGCCACAAGTATTGTTGCGTACAAGTACTGTGCTCCCTAGAATTTCGGATTAGAGAATGAAGCAATTACTCGGACTACGAACTAGACCGACCAAACAGAAAAAACTTAGGTTTTTCGGAGATAAATAGATGGCATGGAATGACGGTGGTGACTCGGGCGGTAAAGATCCCTGGGGTAACCGCGGTGATCAAGGACCGCCCGATTTGGATGAAGCGATTCGCAAACTACAAAGTCAGCTGTCGGGCATCTTTGGTGGTCGCGGTGGCGGTGGCCGATCTACGGGCGGTGGAAGTGGTTTGTCCGCTGGCATAGTTGGCCTCTTAGCGTTTGTGCTAATTGCGTTCTATGGGTTCACCGGCATTTACCAAATTGACCAGCAAGAGCGTGGTGTGATCTACCGGTTCGGCGAAGTCTTGACTGATTTGAAAGGTCCGGGTTTGCATTGGAATCCGCCGCTCATTGATGAAGTCGATGTGGTTAACGTGACCCAAGTCCGCTCACATCGACACCAATCGCTGATGTTGACCGAGGATGAAAACATCGTCGATGTCAGTCTGACCGTCCAGTGGGTTGTCGACGATGCGATTGCCTTTCGGGTGAACGTCTATAACCCCGAAGGCAGTTTGGCGAACGCTACAGAAAGTGCGTTGCGACACGTAGTTGGCAGTGCCACGATGAATCAAGTGATCACAGATGGTCGCGAAGCGATTGCGGCAGAAGTGCAGTCAAGATTGCAGGATTATCTCAATATCTACGGCACTGGAATTTTTTTGCAAAAGGTCAACATCGACCGAAGCGCACCACCTTCGCAGGTTGAGGATGCGTTCAATGACGTACAAAAGGCAAAAGAAGACCAGCAACGTTATATCAACCAAGCGACAGCCTATCTGGAGCAGGTAGTCCCGGAGGCCCGTGGTCGTGCCAAACGACAAGTCGAAGAAGCCAATGCCTATCGTGACCGGGTCGTCGCTAGATCGGAAGGTGAGGCGAACAGATTTGAAAAGTTATTGACTGAGTATTCGCTTGCCAAAGACGTCACACGTGACCGTCTATACATCGATGCAATGGAGGGAGTGTTCACTAACTCCAGCAAGGTAATGGTCGACGTCGAGGGTGGTAACAATTTGCTTTATTTGCCACTCGATCAACTCACAAAACAGCGATCGACCGGTCGTATCGATGAAACGATGATCGAAAATGAGGTTGAGCGCAGACTGCGTGAACAGACAGGAAACCGAGCGGCTAACGGTCGCTTGAGAAACTAACAGGTATAGATATGTCTACAAAAACACTGATCGGCATCATATTAGTACTAGCGGCTGTCGCCCTAGCGTCTTCGACGCTCTATCGGGTGCAGGAGACTGAACGCGCCATCCTCCTGCAGTTTGGTAACATCGTTGAGGCAGACTTGCAGCCTGGGCTTCATATCAAATTGCCCATTGCGCAAGAAGTGAAGAAGTTCGACGCGCGAGTACTCACACTGGATTCTGAACCAGAAACGTATTACACGCTGGAAAAGAAGCCGTTGATTGTCGACTCGTTTGTGAAGTGGAAGGTTTCTGAAGTTCAGAAGTTTTACGAGCGCGCTTCTTTTGAAATAGAAAGGGCGCAGCGTTTGCTGCAAGAACGCGTCAATGAAGGTTTACGTAACCAAATCAGTCGCCGCGATATGCAAGAAGTTGTATCCGGTCAGCGAGACCTATTGATGAGCGAGCTGCGGCTCGATCTCGATACAGTGATGCGTGAGTATGGTGTTGAGGTGGTTGATGTCCGGGTTAAGAAAATTGATTTGCCAATAGAAGTATCGAGCGCAGTTTATGATCGCATGAACTCGGAACGAGAAATCGAGGCGCGTCAGTATCGGGCGGAGGGCCGCGAACGGGAATTAGAAATTCGCGCTGGCGCGGATCGCGAAGCGGTCGTCATTGAAGCAGAAGCGTATCGCGAGAGTGAGCAGATACGTGGAGATGGTGATGCTGTATCGGCTTCCACGTATGCAATGGCCTTTAACAGAGACCCTGAATTTTATAACTTCTATCGGTCAATCAATGCGTATACTACGGTCTTTAAGGACAAGGGTGATTTGCTGATCTTGGATCCGAACAGCGAGTTTTTCAAATATTTGGAAAAAAGTGGCGGTTAGAGAGTGATAACCGTCCGCGCGTAAGAGCCAGCACCGGCGCAACAAAGTGACATGAAGACTTACTGGCGCCTGCCTCGCGGGGTAGATGAATTGTTGCCGCCTGAAGCGTGGGAGTTAGAAGTACTTCGACGAAAAGTTCTAGACCTGTTTGTTTCGTGGGGCTACGACTACGTCGAACCTCCAGTCATTGAATATTTGGATGCCCTGCGCGTTGGTAGCGGCGAGGATCTAGACCTACAAACGCTCAAAGTCGTTGACCAGGTTTCCGGCAAGCAGCTTGGTGTCCGGGCGGATATGACCTCTCAGGCAGTTCGAATCGATGCCCACAGTCGAGTCACCGATGATATTCAACGACTTTGTTATGCGGGTAACGTCGTGTTCGCCAACCCACAACTAACGCAAAGCTCGCGCGTCCCGTTTAAAGTAGGCGCAGAATTATTTGGGTCTCCATCCATTGCGGCGGACGCAGAAGTGATCGGCCTAATGATGGCTGCCGTACAAAGCGCCGGGATCGAAAATCCTGTTCTGTTGATCGGCCACATGGGCATCTATCGATCACTCGTAGCGGATCTCATCGCGGCCGGCGATACGATTGATGAGAGTGAGCTCTTTGCCTGTATTCAGCGCAAGTCACAAGCGGACATCGCGGCTTTAATGCCTGATTCGGCACTGGCTCACATGTTAGTGGACCTGCCGTTATTGATGGGCGATGTTGAGAGCATCAGACACGCGCGAGATCGGCTTGAGGGGGCTGGGGATTCTGTCGTTGCTGCTCTAAATGAGCTAGAGCAGTTAGCCCGATTAGTGTGTGTAAATGACACGCAAATGAGCGTTCGCATAGATGTGTCCGAACTCTCTGGTTACGGTTATCACAATGGACCCGTTTTTGCGGTCTACGACCCTGAACATGGTCGAGCTTTGACCCAAGGAGGCCGTTATGACGGCGTGGGTGAGGCATTTGGGCGTGCTAGAGCAGCGACTGGCTTCGATATGGATCTCAAATCGTTGCTCTCTAAGGGCGGGCAAAACCAGGACATCATCTTTGCGCCGTTTGTGGTAGCAGAGCCTGGCGGTGCTGACGAACGGGCAGCACAATTGGCCAAGGTTGCATGCCTTCGGACCGAAGGTGAACGCGTCCGCGTTGCTCTTACAGAGCGCGAAGCCATCCCGGAGAATTGCCGACGACTATTGGTCATCGTTGATGGTGCTTGGCAGGTAATTGATCACGTAAAAAACTCACAGTAATAAATAATAACGGTAGCAAACAATGGGTCGAAATGTAGTCGTCATCGGTACACAGTGGGGTGACGAAGGTAAGGGAAAGATCGTTGATCTCTTAACGGAGCGAGTTGCTGCGGTCGTTCGTTTTCAGGGTGGTCACAATGCGGGCCACACCTTAGTGATTGATGGTGAAAAAACTGTTCTGCACGTCATCCCGTCCGGCGTCCTGCATGACGACGTTCAATGCGTTATCGGTAACGGCGTCGTATTGGAGCCGCATGAATTGCTGAAAGAAGTGCGTGCTTTGGAGGAACGCGACGTATCTGTTCGAGAAAAGCTACTCATTTCGCCAGCCTGCCCGTTGATATTGCCCTATCACGTGCAGCTTGATCTCGCGCGCGAAGAAGCCCGCGGCAACAAGAAAATAGGTACCACAGGCCGTGGTATTGGACCCTCTTATGAAGACAAAGTAGCGCGTCGCGGACTGCGTATTGGTGATATGTTCTATTGGCAGGCGTTCAGTACCAAATTGAATGAAGTCATGGAATATCACAACTTCATGCTGTCTGAGTATTACAAATCTAAGCCTGTCGACTTTCAAAAAACGCTGGACGACTGTGCCGCCGTCGCGGAGCAAATCAAACCCATGGTTCAGGATGTGGTTCCGGTTCTGCATGGGTTGCGAGAAGGTGGCCAAAACATCCTCTTTGAGGGGGCTCAAGGTGCCATGCTCGACATTGATCTCGGGACTTATCCCTATGTCACGTCGTCAAACACCACCGCTGGTGGGACAGCCATTGGTAGTGGATTTGGTCCAACGTATCTAGATTATGTGCTTGGGATCACGAAGGCTTACGCAACAAGGGTTGGCTCCGGGCCTTTCCCGACGGAGCTTTTTGATGACACAGGTACTCGATTGGCAGAGCAGGGTAATGAATTTGGCTCAACGACTGGGCGACCGCGCCGTTGTGGCTGGTTTGATGCGGTGGCGCTCCGCCAGGCGGTTCGGATCAATTCCATCTCAGGCTTGTGTCTGACCAAACTAGACGTATTGGATGGCCTTGAGACTATACGTATTTGTGTGGACTACGATACTGCGGACGGCGTTGCGGCCGACGCGGGCTTCGGTAGCGAATACTATGAGTCCGTCACCCCAGTGTACGAAGATGTCCCTGGCTGGTCTGAATCGACTGTAGGCGCGCGCACGGTCGAAGCGCTGCCCGCTAACGCACAGGCCTATATCCGCAGGGTTGAAGAAGCGGTTGGGGCGCCAGTCGATATGATCTCTACGGGCCCGGATCGAAAAGAGACCATTGTCCTCAACGACCCCTTTGCGTAGAGGTTTTTATGGTCGATTCAAAGCTACTTGAAATACTTGTCTGTCCCGTAACCAAAGCGCCTTTAGTCTATAAGAAGAAGGTTCATGAACTGTGGTGTCGGGCGAGTCGGCTCGCCTATCCCGTACGTGATGGCATACCCGTCATGCTTGAAGCTGAGGCAAGGGCGCTGATTGAAGAGGAATACAATACGCTCGGTTAGTAGCTCATGGGAGTGATACCTCACACAAACTGAGCGCATGCTGCTGAAGGCGTTCGACTCCTGAGTTGTGTACAATCCACGGCCTGTTTGTAAATGCCTGAGGGCTGTTATGACGAAACCAACACTGGTCGCAAGCCAAAATATGCCAGACATCGCGCGCCGCGCCTTCAGTGCAGCGCAGGATACTCTTGATTGGGTCGGGATGAGCCACGTACACCAGCCCTTGCTGGTAAAAGATGGCGATGTATCGAAGGCGGTACAAGCGATGGTTCAAGTTTACGTTAATCTTGCAGACCCGCACGCGAAAGGCATTCACATGTCGCGCTTGTACTTGTTGCTCGATGAGCACGCGGAGAAGAGGCCACTTACAGCGGCAGGGTTGAAACTATTGTTGGGTTCCATCTTAGAATCCCACCATGACCTGAGCACCAACGCGTTCGTGCAGTTTGAATTTGATCACTTTGTTCGTCGCAATGCACTCGTTAGCGATAACCAGGGGTGGTCTTCGTATCCCGTTATGGTGAAGGGAACGTTGTTAGAGGGCGAGGTCATCCTCGAACTCTCTGTCGAAGTGCAGTACTCATCGACGTGTCCTTGTTCAGCAGCGCTTGCGCGGCAAATAATCCAGAAACAGTTTGAAGCTGACTTCGCTGGAAAAGCGGAGGTGATGTTTTCAGATGTACGTACCTGGCTCGGCACGGAGGAGGGTATAAAAGCAACGCCGCATAGCCAAAGAAGTACCGCAAAGGTACTCGTTCGTCTGGCATCTGACATGGATGAACTTCCTATTACTGATCTGGTGGATCAGGTTGAGGAAGTCTTGAAAACACCGGTTCAAGCTGCGGTCAAACGAGAGGATGAACAAGAGTTCGCACGCCTCAATGGCACAAACCTGATGTTTGTTGAGGACGCAGGGCGACGACTGAAGTCTACTTTTTGCCAAGACGAGCGCTGGTGTGATTTCTGGGTTCGGATTGAACATCACGAGAGTTTGCATGCGCATGATGCGGTTGGTGTATTCACCAAAGGCGAAAAAAACGGATATCTGCCGATCCCATAAGATAAATTTGTGCATTCAGTCGTCGTTGGTGGTGCGGGCCTCTGGACCCCAGAAGAGTTTGTTACCAACGAAGTCGCGACACTGCATATGGGCCCAGACTGCATTGTCGTTGCGGCTTCAGCTGCCTTTGTCAGTGACATCAGTTCAGATGAACTTGAAGCTGCAGTCACTGAGATCAATGGCGCCATTAAATCTGTAGACGATCGAATTAAGCGGGTCTTTGTAGAAGCAGAACCGCCCGAAAATCACACTCTCGAACGTACGTCCTCATAGCCGAGCTGGGTGGCAGTTCCTGAGAAACTAAAAATTCTGAAGGATATAGCAGCATTTTACCGCGGGCGGTCAAGCCTGATAGATCCCGTGTTGCTAGACCCTGGTGCCCAGGAGAGGACTTGAACCTCCACGAGCCGAAGCTCACTAGCACCTGAAGCTAGCGTGTCTACCAATTTCACCACCTGGGCATTGTGGGACCGATAGGGCCGCGCACTGTACTTAACTCTGCGACCGGGTGTCAATCATGCGCAGGCCTTGATACTTTCAGGCAGATTGTTTGTGACTCTGGCTTGTGTCTGGGTGCAACAACACGTTTACTACGTACGTGGTAAACAAGAAAAAGCAGGTCTCAAGACGTGAACGCGGCTCAACGCGCTACACCTCAACGGAGGTGCGCAACCTGATCGTAAATTCTGGCGGTCAAATTGACTGGCGAGGGTTGGTTGAAAAAAGTGGCGCCGATTCGGCGCGAGATATCACGCAACTTCGCCAGATGCTCAAAGGGCTAGAACGGTCCGGCGACATTAACAAAAATCTTTCTGGTTACTATTCTCTCGTCGGCGCCGAACAGGCGTTACTCACCGGGCTTGTCGAACAGACGCGTGCCAGCCTCTTGGTTGATGGTCGTGAGATAGAAAAGAGTCGGGCCATTCTTCGGCCCGGAGACAAGATTGCCTATACCCTCGCCGGTGATCGAGCGGTGCTGTCGAATGTTGTCGAACATAGCCCAGTACCGGTTATTGGCATTCTCAATACAGACACCCGATTCGCGTATGTTGAAGGGCTAGGTAAGTTTAAACGTCGAATCGAGCTTGACGAAAGGCCCAGTGTTGGCAGCCACGGTGACACTGTGTCTGTACTTGTCACTGGCTTATCCCGAAGAGGTCTCAGAGGGGTCGTTACCGATGTCCTCGATAGTGGGTCTGTCCTTGATCAAGCGATTGAGAGCGCGCTTGCTGCGTTCGAAATTCCCGTAACATGGCCGGAAAGCGTGCTGAGAGCGGGCGCTAAGTTGCCAAAGGCGGTACAACCGGGGCGTTTCAACGAGCGGGTTGATCTGACAGAACTACCCTTGGTCACGATAGATGGAGAGACAGCAAAAGACTTCGATGATGCGGTCTATGCAGAACCACGCCAAACTGACTCTAAAAAAGTCGGCCCAAAGCAAAACGGTTGGCGACTCATTGTCGCGATTGCGGACGTTGCCCATTACGTGCAAGCAGGTGGACCGATCGATCAAGAAGCGCTCGTTCGCGGGACCTCGGTGTATTTTCCTGAACGAGTGATACCGATGTTGCCGGAAACTATTTCCAACGAGTTGTGCTCCTTGAAACCAGAAGTGCATCGATTAGCGCTCGTGTGCGATATGCAGGTTTCGTCCTCTGGGAAAGTACTGGGGCATGACTTCTACGAGGCGCTCATCTATTCGCACGCTCGACTGACTTACACTGAGGTTGAGAAATTTCTTAATGGTAAGACGCTGCCTTGGTCTGATGCTGTAACCGAATCGGTCGACGCACTAACGGCTGTCTATGAGGCATTGCGTCGTGCTCGAGAAAAGCGAGGCGCCTTGGATTTCCCCACACATGAGGCTTCACTGCGTCTTGAGAACGGTACAGTGGCAGAAATTAGTCCGGTGGCACGATTGGTGGCGAATCAAGTGATCGAAGAAGCAATGATAGCGGCTAACGTCTGCGCAGCGCGGTTTCTCGAAGAGGCGGGCCTGTCGAGCCTCTATCGCGTGCATGAGCCTCCGGACAGTATGAAACTCGATGAACTTCGACAGATGTTGTCTTATGCCGGTGTACGATTAGCACCAGGCGAGATCGCACCAAAGGATCTCCAAGACGCTCTGTCGCGTCTGCCTAAAACAGCAAACCTGTGGCTATATGGGCAAATGACATTGCGGACTATGCAACAAGCGGTCTATACGCCTAACAACCAAGGTCATTACGGATTAGCGTTGCAGGAGTACATGCACTTTACTTCGCCCATTCGCCGGTATCCTGACTTACTGGTCCACAGAGCGATAAAGAGCTTGGTTTCTGTTGCGAAGAAGAAGTCTGGTGCCCCAGATGTTGACGAACTCGCCTGGATGGGTGAGCGAACATCACAATATGAGCGGCGCGCTGAAAGCGCGGGCTGGATGGTGGATGGTTGGTTGAAATGTGACTATCTCTCAGCTCAGGTCGGTGAAGTGCTCGATGGTTTAATCGCCGCGGTAACGGATTTTGGGCTCTTCGTGGAATTGGACGGTTACTTTGTACAGGGTCTGTTACATGTTTCGTCTCTTGGCGGCGACTATTACCACTTCAATGCGCGCTCGATGAGCCTTGTTGGAGAAACGAACGGTCGACGTTATGTCATGGGAGACAAACTTCGCGTCCGCGTCCAGTCGGTAGAACCCTCGCAAGGGAAAATTGAGTTGTTACTTGAAGATAATCCAGGCGGAAAAAAACAGCCCGGCAATCGCGGTGCTCGCGGGCGCGGCAAAGGTCGCCGGAGGTGAGCGATATTTTTGGTATCCAAGCCGTGCGTGCCGCCCTGCGCGGTTCTGCTGATCGGGCGCGCTGCCTGTACCTGCTGCAAGGGCGCCGGGATGCGAGAGTCAACGAACTGATCGGTCTCGCACGCGAGTTCGGGGTTCGTTTTCAGACTGTGGAGTCTGCCTGGTTTCGTCGGCGACTATCGGACGGTGAAGTGCATCAAGGCGTTTTGCTGGAGGTCCTAGAGGTTAGATTAGAAGCTGAAGAGGCTCTTTTTGAGGCCATTTCCACTTGGCAGGGGCCGAATACGATTCTCGTTCTCGACGGCATCACCGATCCGCGCAATTTGGGCGCGTGTTTGCGGACGGCGAATGGCGCTGGCGTACAGGCCTTGATACTCCCCAAGCGCAATAGCGCACCGCTTAATGCGGTTGCCTTGAAGACCGCCCAAGGTGGAATGGACGGGGTCCTGGTGGTGGAGGTCACGAATCTCGCGCGATGCTTGAAGAAGCTGGCTGCAGAAGGCTTTTGGCTGGTTGGGACTGATGGCGACGCCGAAGTGCTACTTACTGACGCTGACTTTGCGCACAATGCCGTTATTATCGTCGGTAGTGAAGACAAAGGGATGCGCAGGCTGACACGAGAAGCCTGTGATCAACTGGTCAAAATTCCGATGTTCGGTTCTGTTGAGAGCCTAAATGTTTCGGTGGCAACGGGCGTAATACTGTACGAGCGGCAAAGGCAGTTGGCGCAAAACTGAAGATTTAGTGCGCTTGCGTTGACCTCACCGGGCCCCTACAATGCGCGGCCCGCATAGCAGCGGCTTCATTAACCTTACTTCACGTTGGTCGCGATCGAGTGTTGCGTAATACCGCGGAAGTGATGTCCCAGAGTGTAAACTCGGTGACAACACCAAAAGGAGACGTAATGCGACATTACGAAATCGTATTTTTGGTCCATCCGGACCAAAGTGATCAAGTGCCAGGCATGATTGAACGCTACCACGCGATGATTGAGCGTGGTGAAGGCGTTGTGCACAGAACAGAAGATTGGGGGCGCCGACAGCTGGCGTTTCCGGTCGCAAAAATCCATAAAGCGCACTACATTTTATTCAACATCGAGGTCAATCAGACCGTCCTAGATGAGCTGGAGAGTGCTTTTCGTTTCAATGATGCGGTTATCCGTAGCATGATCATTCGACGCCAGGCGCCAGAAATAGGCACGTCGAAGATCTACGAAGAAGAACTCAAAGAGCAAGAGAAAGAAAAAGAACGCGATAAGCGTCGTGAGGAAGAATATGCCGCGCGCGCAGCGCGAGCGGCACGCGATGAGGCGCCTGCAGATGAGCCGGCTAGTCCAGAAGGCGAAAGTGGAGCGAGTGCGGAGCCTGCCGAAAGCGCCGCTGTAGCAGAACAGGAGCGAGGCGAATGAGCAGACGAAGAATCCGAGAAGCCCAAAAAGAATCTGAAGTCGATTACAAAGACCTAGATGCGCTGCGTCAATTTATCGGGGAGACTGGTAAAATTGTACCGAGCCGAATTACGGGTACGTCGGCGCGTTTTCAGCGCCGTCTAGCTGCAGAGATCAAGCGGGCGCGTTACCTTGCCCTGCTGCCTTATACTGACCAGCACAAGTAAGGGGAAGCCGCGTGAATGTAATACTACTAGAGAGAGTCAACAACCTTGGTGACTTAGGGGATGAGGTTGCTGTGAAGCCCGGGTTCGCGCGCAATTTCCTAATTCCGAAGGGCCGGGCTGTGCAAGCAAATGAAGCGAATCGCAGCGTTTTTGAAGGGCGTCGCGCAGAACTTGAATCCGCTGCCGATGAGAAGCTGAGTGCAGCCCAAGCTCGAGCGAAGCCGCTTGAGGAATACACAGTGACGATCGTTGTGAAGGTCGGCGAAGAGGGCAGGCTATACGGCTCAGTGGGTACGCAAGACATTGCTACAGCGCTGACTGAGGATGGCCAGGAGGTATCGCGCAGTGAAGTGCGCATGCCTGAAGGGGTCATCCGCCAAGCAGGCGACTATCAAATCGGTCTCCAGTTCCACTCCGATGTCACGTTTGACGTTACTGTTTCTGTAGTAGCAGAGTAACTCTCCGTCCGGGATATGATGAGCGTGCACATTTGCGCGCTTTTATTTCCCCAGCTTTTCCACAGGTTATGCTCTTGCAATCGATACCGGTAGCGCTCACGCTCACCTGTCCCAAGTTGTCCTCGTTCCATGCCTGAATACGCATCTGAAAGCCAAACGGTCAGCCTGAAAGTCCCACCTCATTCGGTAGAGGCTGAGCAATCTGTGCTGGGCGGATTGATGCTGAATAACGAGGCCTGGTTTGACTTGGTTGAAATCGTGGCTGCACGTGATTTCTATCGGCCTCAGCATCAGATTATTTTTGAAGCCATGATGGCTCTGGCGAACCATGATGAGCCGTTGGACGCAGTGACGGTGTCGGAACGTTTGCGCTCTGAAGCGCTGCTCGAAAAGGCCGGTGATGTTGGCTATCTGGCAGAGCTTGCGGAGTCGACGCCAGGTGCGAGCAACGTTCTCGCCTATGCACGAATTGTTCGCGAGCGTTCAATGATGAGGCAACTCATCGGCGCTGCTAATAAAATCGCGGATGCTGCGTTTACACCCGAAGGACGGAATGCCGATACGCTGGTCGAGATGGCTGAGCAGACTGTTTTCGAGATTGCGGAGAATCGCGGTAACGACGGTGGACCGGAAAAGATCGCGCCTCTGCTCGCACGGGCCGTGGAGAAGGTCGAGTTTTTATTCAACACCAAGGGTGCAATCACCGGTGTCGCCACGGGCTTTTCGGATTTAGATTCACGGACTGCCGGGCTACAAAAATCAGATTTGGTGATTGTTGCTGCGCGGCCCTCCATGGGTAAAACCGCCTTTGCGATCAACATGGCTGAACATGCTGTAATGAGTGGTGGATCCGTGCTGGTATTTTCTATGGAGATGCCGTCTGAACAAATCGTCATGAGAATGCTGTCGAGTTTGGGCCGAATTGATCAAACACGGCTGCGGACAGGCGAACTGCAAGATGATGATTGGTCGCGATTTACGGGGGCGGTGAGCCAACTGCGAGACAAGCGCCTGTATGTGGACGACACGCCCGCATTGACCCCCGGCGAAGTGCGGGCGCGCGCGCGTCGCATATCTAGAGAATCGAATGGGCTCGATATGATTGTCGTCGACTACCTGCAACTTATGCGGACGGCGGAACGGTCAGAGTCTAGGGCAGGAGAAATATCTGAAATTTCTCGCTCGCTGAAAGCACTGGCGAAAGAAATGCGCTGTCCTGTGGTTGCTTTGTCACAACTGAATCGAGCGCTCGAATCGAGGCCGGATAAGCGGCCGATGATGTCGGACCTGAGGGAATCTGGTGCGATCGAGCAGGACGCGGATGTCATCCTCTTCATCTACCGCGACGAGGTTTATAACGAAGATACCGACGAAAAAGGTGTGGCAGAAATTATCATCGGCAAACAGCGTAACGGACCGATTGGCAAAGTGCGTGTGCAATTTACCGGCAATCTCACCAAGTTCGAGAATCTAGCCTCAGATGTCTATGATGAGTTTGTCTAGTGGCCAAAGCTAAAGTTAAGACGGCTTATGTATGCAGCGATTGCGGGGCAGACTTTGCTAAGTGGCAAGGACAATGCAATGCCTGCCAGGCGTGGAATACACTGTCCCGCGTCAGCGTATCGCCGATCAAAGAGGCGAGCATTGGCTTTGCCGGTACCAAAGCACAAATCAAAAAGCTCGGCGATATTGAAACACAGGAAGCCCAGCGAATACCGACGCCGTTTAAGGAATTAGACCGTGTGCTGGGGGGTGGTCTTGTGCCGGGGTCTGTGGTGCTTATGGGTGGTGATCCCGGCGCGGGCAAGAGTACCCTCTTACTGCAGGTTTGCACGCAGCTCGCTAAAGAGCGAGGTGTGCTCTATGTGACGGGGGAAGAATCATTACAGCAACTGGCAATGCGAGCGGAGCGACTTGAATTAGCGATGGATGGATTGGACGTCGCGGCCGAAACACGAGCGGAGGTGATCGCATCTCATATTGAACTCAATCGGCCAGAGGTTGTGGTGCTGGATTCGGTTCAGGTCTTGCAAATGGAGTCGATCGACTCAACGCCTGGATCGGTAACCCAGGTGCGGGAAACGGCAGGCTTTTTTACCCGTTTAGCAAAACAAACCGACACCGTCGTTGTATTGGTCGGACACATCACGAAAGAGGGCGGGCTTGCGGGGCCGAAAGTCCTCGAACACATGATTGACACCTTCATGATGCTCGACAGTCCTGCTGGATCAAGGTATCGAACCCTGCGCGGGAACAAGAATCGTTTTGGCGCAGTCAATGAACTCGGCGTGTTCGCGATGACCGATATGGGCATGAAGGAAGTTGCCAACCCCTCTGCAATTTTTTTGCAACGTGGAGCAACTGACTCCCCTGGGAGTATAGCGACCGTAACCTGGGAAGGTACCCGACCGTTACTGGTTGAGTTGCAAGCATTGGTAGATGAAGTCTCAGCTGGTTATCCGAAACGAGTCGCGGTTGGTTTGGATCATCAGCGGCTCGCTATGCATCTGGCGGTGCTTCATCGCCACTGTGGTATTACGCTTGGTGATCAAGATGTTTTTGCCAATGTTGTGGGTGGTGTGCGCATTCAGGAAACAGGCGCTGATCTGGCACTCCTCCTGGCGGTATTGTCTTCTTTTCGAGATCGTGTCTTGCCGCGGGATTTGATCGTTTTCGGTGAGCTTGGTTTGACGGGCGAGTTAAGGCCTGTTGCCAATGGCCAGGAACGGCTGCGGGAGGCGGCTAAGCATGGCTTTAAACAGGCGATTGTCCCCTATGCCAATCGTCCCAAGGACAAGCTTCCAGGTATGCGGGTCCATGGGGTCCAGGATCTCAGTGCAGCGCTAGAGATCTTGGCTCAATTCTGACCCTCTAACCGTCTAACGATGGATCGGCTTGTATTTCATTCGCGTCGGTCGAGCATCACCTAAACGCCGTTTGCGATCTGCCTCGTAGTCGGTGAAGTTGCCTTCAAACCACTCGACATGACTGTCTCCCTCAAAAGCCAACATGTGAGTTGCGACCCGGTCTAAAAACCATCGGTCGTGTGAAATAACAAGAACGGAACCGGCGAACGTGAGAAGCGCCTCTTCAAGCGCCCGCAAGGTTTCCACATCGAGATCATTGGTGGGCTCGTCGAGCAGCAGGACGTTCGCACCACTGCGAAGCAGTTTGGCCAAATGCACGCGATTGCGTTCCCCACCGGATAAATCGCCAACTCGTTTTTGTTGGTCAGTGCCTTTAAAATTAAAGCGGCCGACGTAGGCACGACTATGAATTTCATGCTTGCCGATACGAATGATGTCCTGTCCTTCGGATATTTCTTCCCAGACGGTTTTGTCGGCCTCGAGTGCATCGCGGCTTTGATCGACATAGGCCAGGTCAACCGTGGCACCGATATCGATGGCACCCGTGTCGGGTGTCTCCGCGCCAGTTAGCATTTTAAAGAAGGTCGTCTTGCCCGCGCCGTTGCCGCCAATAATGCCAACGATCGCACCACGGGGAATGCTTGCATTGAGTTCTTCTATCAAAAGCTGCTCACCAAAGCCCTTGTTGAGACCGGATATATCGATCACCTTTTCACCTAGGCGTTCACCGGTAGGGATGAATAGCTCGGTTGTTTCCTGGCGTGTTTCTTGATCCTGGTTAACCAATTCATCAAACCGTAGCAAACGAGCGCGGCTTTTAGATTGCCGTGCTTTTGGATTGGAACGAACCCATTCGAGCTCCGATTTAATCGACCGTTGCCTGGCTTTTTCTTGGGCAGCTTCCTGTTCTAACCTGACTTCTTTGGTCTCGAGCCAGTTGCTGTAGTTGCCTTCGTAAGGAATACCGCGACCCCGATCGAGTTCCAAAATCCAGCCTGCGACATTGTCGAGAAAGTAGCGATCGTGAGTGACGGCTACGACGGTGCCAGAATATTCGTCAAGGAATCGTTCTAGCCAGGCAACACTTTCGGCATCGAGGTGGTTGGTTGGTTCATCTAGCAGGAGCATGTCTGGTTTTGCCAACAGGAGCTTACATAATGCTACTCGGCGACGTTCACCACCTGATAACACATTCACCTGAGTATCCCACTCTGGCAGTCGTAAGGCATCAGCTGCGATATCGAGTGTACGATCAATGTCCCAGCCATCTACAGCATCAATCGCAGTGGCTAGGTCGCCCTGACGTTCGAGCAACTTGGTCATCTCGTCGTCGGCCATCGGTTCGGCGAATTTGTCGGAGATTTGGTTGTACTCGTTCAGGATCGCCATGATCTGGCCCAGCCCTTGTTCGACATTGCCACGCACAGTTAAGTCTTCGTCTAGTTGTGGTTCTTGCGGTAGATAGCCCACTTTGATGTCTTTTTGGGGTCGGGCTTCACCGTCTATTTCGGTGTCCTCTCCAGCCATAATCCGCAGCAAGCTTGATTTGCCAGATCCGTTGAGACCGAGCACGCCGATTTTGGCGCCAGGAAAGAAGGATAGATTGATATTCTCTAGGATAGTTCGTTTGGGTGGAACGGTCTTAGACACACCCTGCATGGTATAGACGTACTGCGCCATAATTAGAAGTCAGCCTCAACGAAATTTCGGCCGGAAGTATACGCATCGCGGGTAAGATAAGAAGCTTGGGTTTGCCGAAATGCCAGCTAAATTGAAGTTCGTTAGGCGGAATTTATATTAGGACTCTCTTCTTCGTGGAGTCTATCGGGTACAATGCGCGCGCGTTCGCGCGTGGCCGTGCTGCCGCGTCGAGCCAACTTTTTTTACTCACTTCAATCAGAGACGTAAATGTTTACAGGAAACGAGACCATATCCGGCTTTGACGACGAATTGGCGTTGGCGATGGCAGAGGAAACCCGTAGACAGGAAGAACATATAGAACTCATAGCCTCGGAAAATTATGCGAGCCCAAGAATTCTAGAAGCGCAAGGTAGCAAGCTGACTAACAAATACGCCGAGGGGTATCCGCATAAACGATACTATGGCGGCTGTGAATACGTCGACAAGGTCGAGGTGCTTGCGATCGAGCGAGCGAAAACGCTGTTCGGCGCAGATTATGTCAATGTGCAACCGCACTCAGGCTCACAGGCAAACGCAGCCGTCTATCTCGCGTTATTGTCGCCAGGTGATACGGTGCTGGGCATGAGCTTGGCTGACGGCGGTCACCTGACTCATGGGGCTTCAGTCAATTTCTCGGGCAAAATGTACAACGCTGTCCAATATGGCATTGACCCGGTTGATGGATTGATAAACTTCAATACGGTGCGAGCTATGGCGCACGAGCATCAACCGAAAATGATCATCGCGGGCTTTTCTGCCTACAGCCGTCGTATCGAATGGCAGCAGTTCCGCACAATAGCTGACGAGATTGGCGCCTACTTAGTCGTTGATATGGCCCATATCGCCGGGTTGGTAGCGGCCGGGGTTTATCCTAATCCAGTCCAAATCGCAGACGTTACGACCTCTACTACGCATAAAACCTTGGGCGGTCCTCGCGGGGGCTTGATCCTGGCTCGCGCTAACGCCGCCATTGAAAAGAAGCTTAACTCTGGGCTCTTTCCAGGTAGTCAGGGTGGCCCACTGCTGCATGCGATTGCCGGCAAAGCCGTCTGTTTCAAAGAAGCCATGGAACCGGAATTTAAGGTGTATCAGGAGCAAACGCTCAAGAACGCCCAAACGATGGCCTCGGGATTTATCGATCGTGGTTATGATGTGGTTTCTGGCGGGACCGATAACCATCTCTTTTTGTTGGATTTGATCAGCAAAGAAATAACGGGCAAAGACGCAGACGCTGCACTCGGCCGAGCCAATATTACGGTCAATAAGAATACCGTGCCAAACGATCCGCGCTCGCCGTTTGTAACCAGTGGTTTGCGAATTGGTTCCCCGGCAGTGACGCGAAGAGGTTTTAAGGAGGCAGAGTGTGAGACCTTGGCCGGTTGGATGTGCGACATTCTGGACGACGTCGATAATGACAAGATGATTTTGACGGTCAAAAAGCGGGTTAAAGACCTCTGCGCCAAGTTCCCGGTCTATCCAAACGAGTAGCCTACCGTGCATTGTCCATTTTGCGCTCAGGATGATACCAAGGTAATCGACTCGCGTTTGGTCGCGGATGGCGACGCGGTGCGGCGGCGGCGTGAGTGTCAAGCCTGTGGTGAGCGCTTCACCACTTTTGAGACAGCCGAACTCGTTATGCCTCGGATCATCAAGAGAGATGGGACGCGGGTGCCTTTTGATGAAGAAAAACTCAAATTTGGGCTGACCAAAGCGCTTGAGAAGCGGCCCGTCAGCGTCGATCAAGTTGAAGCTGCACTGACGCACATCAAACATCGGTTACGTGAAACGGGGGAGCGAGAAATCCCATCAATGCAGGTGGGCGAAGAAGTGATGGAGGCACTCAAGAGCCTTGATCCTGTCGCCTATGTAAGGTTTGCTTCCGTCTACCGAGATTTTCAAGATGTCAGCGAATTTGCTGACGAAATACAAAAGCTCATGTACCAGCGATGAAAGACTCTGATCGCCTTTTCTTGCAAGCTGCGGTGACGCTTGCTACTAACGGTCGTTTTACCTGTGCACCGAACCCCGCGGTTGGTTGTGTGATTGTGCGCGATGGTTTAATCGTTGGTCGCGGCTATCATGAGCGGGCAGGCGAAGAGCACGCCGAAATCCAAGCGATCCGGTCAGTCTCGGGCGACGTGAGGGGGGCAACTGTTTATGTCAGTCTTGAACCCTGCGCCTTTGAAGGGCGCACACCGGCCTGCGCTAGAACATTAATTGCGGAGGAGGTGGCGCGCGTTGTTATTGCAGCGATTGATCCGCATCCACGAGTTTCTGGTGAGGGTATCCGACTTCTACGAGGGGCTGGAATCACGGTTGATGTCGTTGTGCAGCCAGAGGCTCTCGAACTCATCCGTGGGTATCGTTCGCGCATAGAAATCGGTAGGCCCTTTGTCCGGATCAAAAGTGCATCCAGTCTAGATGGTGGCACTGCTTTAGCGAATGGTGACAGCAAATGGATTACCGGTTCATCAGCACGGTCAGATGTGCAGTACTGGCGAGCACGGAGCGATGCCATTATTACGGGTATTGGAACGGTGCTGGCGGATGACCCAGCTTTGACGGTGAGAGATTACGAGGCCGAGGCACCACTGCGGGTGGTATTAGATCGAACGCTGCGGATCCCTGCGAGCGCTCAATTAGTGACTGACTCTTACCCTACGCTTGTTGTGCACGGCGCAAGTCGTGAACCATCCACGGGACAAACTAGTGGGGTCATGACCGACTTCCTCAGGTGGGATACCAATGATCTCGAAGGGTTATTGATCCAACTTGGCGATCGCGGCTGCAATGACGTGTTGGTGGAGGCTGGTGCAGAACTAGTTGGCAGTTTCGTAGCAGCCGGATTATGGGATGAATGGGTCGCTTATGTAGCGCCGGCTTTAATGGGTGGTGATGCACGAGGCCTTATGAAAAAGACATTTGCAGAGATGCGGGATGTGCGTCGAGGTAAGATTGTAGATGTTCAAACGATAGGTGAAGACGTGCGCGTAACAATGGTGCCTGACACCCAATGAGTAGCCGTTCAGGAAAGAAGACTAATGTTTGGGCAAGGCGTCGCGCCCGACGTGCATTGGTCCAGGCCTTGTATCAATGGGAGTTGTCTGCGAACTCGGTCAGTTCCGTGATCGCTGATTTTGAGACTGGCGATGCGCTAAAAAAAGCGGATGATGAATTCTTCATAGAAGTATTGAGAAAGTCGACTGCCATGACGCCAGTCCTCGATGCGTTATATGGGCCCCTGCTTGATCGCGAAGTTGAGAAGTTAGACCCAGTGGAACGGGCGATTTTACGGTTAGCGGCATTTGAATTTTCCGAGCGGATCGATGTGCCTTATCGAGTGGTGATCGATGAATACGTAGAGTTGGCGAAAGTGTTTGGTGCGCAAGACTCGCATAAATACATTAACGGCGTGCTCGATAACGTTGCGTCTTCAGTTAGAACGGTTGAGGTGGAGTCTCGTGGATGAGTTTAGCCTCATCGATGACATTGTTAATTCGTTAGACGCGGTTGCCAAGACGAGCTGGGTTTCTGTTGGTTCGGGCGATGACGCGACGGTTATATCGGTTGCGAAAGGGGCTGAGGTAGTCTCCTCTATCGATACGTTTACGCCCGGAATTCACTTTCCAACTACAGCGCCCGCGAAGAAAATTGGTTATCGAGCCTTCATGGCAGCAGCCTCTGATTTGGCTGCGATGGCAGCCCTGCCTCGCTATGCACTTGTTGCTTTGTCTTTGCCTAGGCTTGATCGTGATTTCGCCGTTGATCTCTGTAACGGCATGTCTAAAGCTGCGGCGAAGTGTGATATGGCGATCTGTGGTGGTAACTTAACCAAAGGACCGCTTAGTATTACCGTCAGCGTGCATGGCGAGGTCAACGCAGGCGAGAGCACGCTGCGGTCGGGTGCCGCAGTAGGTGACTTAGTTCAGGTCAGTGGTGACCTGGGTGCGGCTGCAGCCTGCGTACGATCTGAAAGCTATTCGATTGAAGGACCGTTGCAGCGAGCCTATTTCGAACCACGAGCGCGAGTCGATCTTCGCGCCGTTCTGGCAGGTGCGAACGCCGCGATCGATGTTTCAGATGGCTGTCTCCAGGATCTGGGGCATATCCTCAAAGCATCCAAACTGGGCGCAGCGATCGAAAGTGCGTCGGTACCCGTCGCCGAGGGAGCTGAGTTGCAGGATGCGCTTTGGGGGGGGGATGACTATGAGCTTCTGGCGACGGCACCTGTTGAGCTTGCCGGGTTTGCGATTATTGGTGTGGTCACGACCGAGCCTGGTTTGCGGCTTGACGGGCAGAAGGTGACTTCTCGCGGGTACGACCATTTCCGTGCTTAAGGCGAAGGACCTAACCAGTCCTAGTCTGTTTTGGGCGAGTGGTTTTGGGCTTGGGTTCTTACCGCGTGCGCCTGGGACCTGGGGAAGTGCTGGCGCACTGATTGTGTGGTGGTTTGCGTTGGCCGATCTGGCACCATTGGCTCAGCTCGGCATCATCGTTGCCTATTTTGGAATTTCCTGGTGGGCATGCCAGCGGGTCTGCGATCTATTTTCTGTCGATGACGCTGGCGAGGTCGTTGCAGATGAGGTCCTTGGGATGTGGTTGGCGCTGTTCGCTCTGCCTGCGATCTGGTGGGTCGGACTCCTTGGATTTGTAATTTTTCGTTTTCTCGATATACAAAAACCGTCGCTAATCGGGCGCCTAGATCGAGAGTGGAAGGGCGGGCTTGGCATTATCGTTGATGATCTCCTTGCAGGGGCGATGACCTGCCTCGGATTATGGGGATTGGTGATCATTTTCCGTGTGCTGAGTATCAATATCGGTTGATCTAAGCGACTAATCTGACGCGGATTGTATTTCGGTGATTTGCTGTGGGCACAAAACAATTAACATTGCTGATTGGCTTGATCGTACTAGCTGTCGCTAGTTTGTCGCACGCAGCGGCACCGGTTGAGGTGGTCGCACTTTTCAAAGATCGAGCGGTCATTCGAACGAGTGAAGGTCGGGTGATGCTTAAAGTTGGTAATACATCTAAATTTGGTGTCTCGCTGATTTCGGCTGACCCCCATGTCGCGAAGGTGCGCTATAAAGGCGAGGTTTATGAGCTCGGTTTGTCGACAAGGGTGTCGGGTGGATTTGAGGAGCCTGAGACGCAGTCAGTGCGGATGAATGAGGATGCCTTGGGGCAGTATCGAATGCGTGGTTCGATTGACGGTACATTCGTGAACTTCCTGGTAGATACCGGTGCATCGGTTGTTGCCATGAGTGAGCGCCATGCGCGGATGGTCAACCTTGATTATCGTCGTGCTCAGAAAGGTACGGTGCAGACCGCTCAGGGCGTCGCGAGGGCGTACTTCTTGCGCCTCTCGGAAGTTACGCTCGGTTCGATTACAGTGAACGGTGTGCAGGCGACGGTGATCGAAGGTGGATACCCTACAGACGTGCTGTTGGGGATGTCGTTCTTGAACAAGCTAAACATGCAAAACAACGATGGCGTTTTAGTACTGTCGGCGCGTCGCTAGTGGCTGCGATTCACCACCAAGTCGGCAAGTTGTCGTAATAGTCGGCCGTCCTCTCCCAGAAATGCGACCGTCGTCTGGGCTTCATCAACTAGGTCTGTGGCATATCCAACTGCGGCGTTTAATCCCATGAGCTTGGGGAACGTGTTTTTCTCCAGGGCTTCATCGGAACCAGCTGGTTTCCCTAATTGCTCTGTAGTTTGTGTGACGTCGAGGACATCGTCTATCACCTGAAAGGCGAGGCCGATCAGGTCGCCGTATGCCGTCAATTGTGTGAATATTTGATCACCGGGCGCGATGCTACGAGCGCTCAAACAGCCCATTTGGACAGACGCTCTGATCAGCGCGCCGGTTTTCGCGGCGTGTAATGCTTTAAGTTCAGATAAACTGAGACTCCTACCCTCTGCCGCGATGTCCAGACTCTGGCCGCCTGCCATACCTGTCCAACCAGCGGCTTGGGCAAGCAGGTTAATCATTTCGATTCTTGTCTCTGCAGTTAGGCTTTGATCTTGAGCGATGAGTTCAAATGCCATGGAGTGCAGGGAGTCACCTGCGAGAATGGCATTAGCTTCGCCAAACGCGACGTGTGCACTGGGTAAACCGTGACGCAACTCATCGTCATCCATAGCCGGTAGGTCGTCGTGGATGAGGGAGTAGGCATGGATGAACTCTGTTGCACAGCCAGAGGAGAGTGCGAGTTCTGGATTGGCACCGCAAGCCTGTGCAGTCGCGCATGCCAACATTGGGCGCAATCGTTTGCCACCACCGAGAACGCTGTGACGCATCGCATCGACCACAGCCTGGGCGATCACTGAGTCGGTCGGTAAGTATTCTGTTAAGGCGCGGTCGATCCGTGTTTTGAGATCTGCAAGACTATTCACCATCGCTGATGTCGTCGAAATTCTCGATAGTACCGTCGGCGTTAAGAATTTGAACTTTCTGCTCAGCGTGCTTCAGTTCAGTTTGACAGCGACGTGCGAGCTTGACGCCCCGTTCGAACGCTTTGAGGGACTCGTCCAGGGTCAGCTCCCCGCTTTCCATGCTCGTTACAAGTGCTTCTAGTTCGGCGAGTGCGTGTTCGAAGTTCTCCGGCTCGTCGTCAGCCTTCGGATTGTTGACGTCTTGGTCGGCCGGCTGGTTGGGTGCTTTGGGCATGGGGCTTGGTCTACTTGAACGGGGTTATCAATTGCAGCACCAAGCATAAAGGCTTTTATCGATTTGATCATCGGCTTTCATCGCCCTGGCGTTTTCAGCGAGGCTGCCTGACCCAGCTCAGGCACTTCCTTCAGGGGATACGATAGACGGACCGAGCGACTCTCGTCGCCCGATGATTGGTACTTTCGACGTGACCGTCAAAGCATTTGGTTTTAATTTGAATATGTGGGACGTCTTGCATGGCGACTTACCAGCGCTGTAGGAGGGCGTTCGCTAGGAAGTACAGCACGGTTCTGAGTTCTCATCGCAGGGCGATCTACGGAGGCTTCCCGACATCTGTCGAAGGCATGGCCGTTGCGAAGGAAGTATTCGACGAAGAAGATTAAATCGTTTTGATTAGCGTGGAAACGCTTCCGCAAATAGGTCCAAACGATCGCGTCTAACGCCATCGACGGTTGTGGTATGTGTGTTCAAGCGTTGGGTTGCTAAACCCTCTTTGCTGAAGCGCTGCCAATCTGGCAATGAGTCGCCGTTAGGGTTGCCTGTGCGAGCGAAGTTGGTCCAATAGTTAACCATCATGGCGGACAACGACCGGTCTTCTGGTGTCCAATCCAACCCGACTTTATCAACGTTGCCGAATACGTAGGCTAGATCGCCGGAGTGATAGGCAGCGTGGCGGGACCCCGCAGGAACATCGAGTTTTGGGTCTTCAGGCATGTACAGGTGGAATGCGGGTGGAATGTGGTCCATGAAGTAGAGGTAAGTGGGCTGTTGCGTGGCTACTTGATACTCTGCCCATCGACGCATGGCGAAAGCCATGAAAAGGTCTGTAGCGACAGCGTGTTGGGCGATGCCTGGGGAACGCCTGTTTTCCGCTGCGTAGGCAGCTTTTAGTTTGGCTGCGTGGTCTCCCACCGTCCGTGCCAAATACTCATCAAGTTGATCCTCGGTCAGGGCCTCGTTGAGTGGCAATAAATTCACGCCCTCATCCGAGAGACAGCCGAGCATGAGTGGGACCTGCGCCTGCCGGCCGGCTCGAAACGTATCTACTTGCGGTTCTGAAAGTACCCACCCGTCAATGACTATACGTGAGGCATTTGCCCAGCCACTGGTATCAGTGGCGGTGAGAATTTCTACTGGTGGGACTGCGCGTAGCGCTTCAAGTGAGTCGGCGCCCAGGAACTCGACGAGTTTTTCACCGCGCTCTAGCCCAGCCGCGTCGCGACGGGGCGCAGGACCCACGCAGGCTGCAGATTGTCCGATGGCTTTGTGAAATAGCCCTTGGGCCAAGGGTGAGGCCATCAAAGAACAGACACTTTGGGAGCCTGCAGATTGGCCGAAGATGGTGACATTATCTGGGTTGCCACCAAATTGGGCGATATTGTCTCGCACCCAGTTGAGCGCTGCTATTTTGTCTAAGAGACCGTAGTTGCCCGAGCTGGCGTGATCTGATTCTTCGCTCAGCCATGGGTGAGCCAGAAAGCCGAGCGCGCCAAGGCGATAGTTGATGCTAACGAGAATGACATCATGTTCAGCCAGTGTCGTGCCATCGAAAATCTGTGAATGCCCTTGTCCAGATGTATGTGCGCCGCCGTGAAACCAGACCATAACCGGCAGGTTCTCGGCACTCTGCTTTGCCCATATATTGAGATAAAGGCAATCTTCGGTAACCGCAAAACCTGCCCGGCGCCAAACATAGCTGCTGGCGAACGTCGGTTGAATGCAGGAATCACTGAATAGGGTCGCGTCTCGCACTTCACGCCAAGTTTCTGGTGCTTGGGGTGGCCTCCAACGTCTTTCTGCGACCGGCGGTGCCGCGTACGGGATGCCGCGGAAAACGGACACTTGGTCGGTGACCATTACGCCCTTTAACTTGCCGTAGAGGGTCTCGATTATGCGTGACGGTCTGCTTGGGGTTGGTTCAATTGGCCCAAGTGTAATCGTGGAAGGCGTCGGTGCTAAAGTTGGCGGGCTGATTGCCATATCGGTTCCTTCTTGGGGTGTGCCACAGGCTGCCAGAGCTAATGCCCATATGATCATGCCTAACCGTAACAATTGATTGTAGGGGTCTACCGGGTGTATACAATGCGCGATCCCACCAGGGTCTGGATGGCGCATGTGTTAGACGCGAGGTAGGCGCAAGACTTTAGGGTCTTCGTTTTCGGATTGGATGTGGTGGTAAATCTGTGCTCGAGGCACGAGGACTTCTTGCGGGGCATCAACGCCCAAGCGGACTTGATTACCTTTGACACCCAGAACCGTGGCTGTGATTTCTTCGCCGATCTTGATCGTTTCAGTAAGGCCGCGGGTAAGAATCAACATAGCCTGTTTCCCCAAAGTCTAAATAAGCGGCGCTTTTCGCTAACGTAAGTTATCTGCTGTCCCGAATGCTTCTTGTTATAGATCTGAGCAGATTTGTGTGGCGGATTATTGCATAACAGCATTCATGCGGATAGACGTACATGCGGATAGACGTAGCGACGTCACGATGTAGGGTGCTGGTTCAGTGTTTTCGAGAGCCAAAACCGTGTAGTCTGCGGCACATGCGTTACTTGAAGTTACACGTGTGAGCTCCCTCCTACGATTCGGTGCCTTGGGCGCGGCGTTAATCACGCCGCGTGCGTTGGTCTATCCGTGTCTTGATGAGCCTGCGGCGTCGATTTACTCGATCGCGGCTCGTGATCGAACGCGCGCTGAAGCTTTCGCGCGGTGGCATCGGATTCCTAAGGTCCTGGACAGCTACGCAGAAGTGGTAACCCATCCTAAAGTGGATGCGGTGTACAACGCGCTACCGATCACTGCGCATCGCGAATGGACTTTGGCCGCACTCAAAGCGCGCAAACACGTCCTGTGTGAGAAGTCGTTCGCCTCGAACGCGGCAGAAGCAAAAGAGATGGCGGAAGCAGCCGATGACGCGGACGTCGTTGTAATGGATGCGTTCCACTATCGCTATCACCCAATCTTCATTCGCGCCAAAGAGATTTATGAGTCAGGAGAGCTTGGTGAGGTAAGTCGTATTGCAGGTGTATTCCATATTCCAGTAACAGATCCTGACAGCATCCGAATGAAATATGAATTGGGCGGCGGCGTCACGATGGATATAGGCTGCTACCCGATTTCTTGGGTTCGCCATATTACAGGCTTGGAGCCTGAGCTGGTTACTGCACAGGCAGAAGAGGGGCCACCCAATGTCGATGTGATGTTGAAGACGGAACAGCATTTCGCGAATGGTGTCGTGGCGACGACCTCTGGTGATATGCGAGCGGGCGTGACGTTTGAAGCTTGGCTCGAAGTTCTGGGCAGTGATGCGACTATGCGTGTCAATAATCCGTTGGTGCCACAAAACGGGGCTGCCATAGAAATTAGGGGTTCGAGGCGGGACCGAGTAGAAACTTTCGATCGACGGCCGACCTATGGGTACCAGTTAGATGCGTTTCTAGCAGCTGTTGATGAGGGTAAGTCTTTGTTCACGGATGCCTGGGATGGCTACCGCCAAATGGTAGTGATAGATCGCGCGTATGAAGCCGCGGGACTGCCCGTTAGGGGGTTACAGCTCTAATGCCGAATTATCACCACACGTTGCCGGCACTCTCTGCCGATGAGATTCGCCATCATCGAGAAACCATTGCCAAGCAGGGTTTCTCGATCATGGAAAATGCCATAGACGCCGGCTTTCTTGCGGCGCTGCGCGTTGAACTCGAACATCTGGAAGCGGTTCGTCCCGGTGGAGACATTCCACCAGCGCCATTTACCGGCTTTCAGACCAGAAGATGGTTTGATCTGTTAAACGATGGCGATATCTGGCAGCAGGTCGCCATCCATCCGTGGGTCCTGGCGGTTATGTCGCAAGTGCTCGGCGAGGGTTTTCTGCTGTCCACTATGGGCACAGCTGTGATTGGACCGGGCGAAGGCGCACAGGGTATTCATTGCGACGATATGGTTTACATGTTGCCTCGTCCTCATCCGAATTTGGTGTGTAACACGATGTGGGCTTTGGATGACTTCACGCAAGAGAACGGAGCTACTCGGGTCGTTGCGGGCAGTAACTTGGCTGAGATAGACCCGAACCCTACGCAATCTCCCGAAAGCTTTGATACCGTTGGTCTCGCGATGCCTGCAGGGAGCATCGCCTTTGTCTTAGGCACGACCTACCACGGGGCCGGTGCGAACCTTGCGAAAAGCACACGTCATGCGCTAACGATAAACTATTGTAACGGACGCATGAGGCAGCAGGAAAACTTGATGTTAGGCGTTCGCCAAGAACGGCTAATGAGCTTTCCAACGGAACTTCAGGACATTCTTGGGCTCAAAATTTGCCAGGGTGCCGGACACATATTCGCGCTCGATCCGCGTGAAGAGATGACGCGCAGATACGGCGTTGGAGATGCCCATGACCCTTATTTTCAACGGCGCAATAAGCTCCGCCGAGAAGCTAGCGGATCATCCGACCAGAGCTAGGATTCAGGACACGTAATACCACATTGAAATGAAACAATTTCTGAAAATATCTTTGCCATTCGTCTTGCTAGGCATTGCGGCGCTGATTGCGACGGGTCTGTTTGCGTCGCGCCCTGAGGCGAAATTCGTGCCGCCACCACCGCCTACTTTACTGGTAGAGGTTGCTGAAATTGGGCGCAAGCCAGTCACCCATGTGGTTCGATCTCAAGGGTCCATAGCCCCTAGAACTGAGACGACCCTGATCGCAGAAACGGCCGGACAGATCGTTGAAGTGTCTCCTGATTTCGTCAGCGGTGGCTTTTTTCGTAAGGGCGATGTGCTTGTCCGTATTGATCCACGCAATTACGCGAGTTCGGTTAAACGTGCCAAAGCAGACGTCGCACGAGCGGCGACGCAACTTGAAACCGAGCGCGGGCTGGCGGCGTATGCGAAGGCGGATTGGGAGCGACTGCGTTCGACAAACCCGACGCGAGGTGCGGGTACAGACCTGGCGCTGCGGAAACCACAACTCCGAGAAGCAATTGCCATGGTGCAATCGGCTCAGGCGGATCTTGAAAAAGCCCAGGGTGACCTCGATCGAACGATTATCCGAGCACCGTATGATGGCCTGTTAAGAGAAAAAATTGCCGATGTGGGTCAGTATGTGAATGTCGGTGGGCAGCTCGCGGTAACCTTTGCGGTCGACCTTGCCGAGGTTCGGCTGCCAGTTACCCAACAAGACCTTCGGTATCTAGATATAGTCAAAATAAGGGCTAATGAAAAGCTAAGCGTCACGTTAAAGGCGCAATTAGGCGGCGGAGAATTCGAGTGGTTGGGCGTAATCGACCGTTCAGAGGGGGTCTTTGATCCTACTAGCCGCGTACTCTACTTGGTTGCGCAAATAGAAGACCCGTATGATTTGGCCGGCACCGGGCGGGTGCCGCTTCTCATGGGCACTTTCGTGGCAGCAGAGATACAGGGCCGAGTCGCTGGTGATCTAGTGATGGTGCCACGTCATGCCATGCAACGAGGCTCAACACTCTGGGTCGTTGATGAGGCGATGAAAATCTATCCACGGGAGGTCAGTGTCGTCCGCCGGGATGATGACTTTGTTTATATATCTGAGGGTGTTGAAGTTGGTGAACGCTACTGCCTCACACCGATTGACCAACCGCTGCCGGGGATGCAAATACGTGTTTCCGGTTCGAGCAGCTAAGAAACCACAATCTCTATGAAACAAGATGCTCCTGGCTTAATTGGATGGTTTGCCTCTAACCATGTGGCTTCCAACCTGCTCGCGATCTTTATTGTGATGGCAGGCCTGTATGCGGTGCTTACGCTGAAAAAGGAGAGCTTCCCTCCCTTCAACTTTGACATGATTACCGTGGCGGTGCCCTATCCGGGCGCAGGGCCCGAAGAAATCGAAGAAGGTATTGTCTTAAAGATCGAAGAGGCAATCAAAGGTATCGAGGGGATAAGAGAGTTCCGTGGTGTCGCCCGAGAAGGCAATGGTGAAGTCATCATTGAGGTCCGGAATGGCTTTGAGATTGGCGACATAACCGACGAAGTGAAGCTTGCCGTTGATGGTGTCAACACCTTCCCTGTGGAAGCAGAACGACCGATTATCTCGAAGCGGGAATTCAGGAAAGGCGCACTTAATGTGCAGCTCTCCGGCGACCTTGACGAAGTGGCGATGAAGGCGCTTGCTGAAGATGTTCGTGAGGAAATTGCAGCCTTGCCAGCAGTCTCGACAGTTGAGCTCTGGGGCTCCCGACCTTACGAGATCGCTGTGGAGATACCCGAGCATACCCTGCGTGAATATGGTCTGACATTTTCGCAAGTGGCTTCGATCATTCGGCAGTGGTCGGTGGATTTGCCGGGTGGCAGTATAAGAACCGAATCGGGCGATATTCGCCTGCGTGCGATGGGCCAGGCATATCGAGGTGATGAGTTTGCACGTATCGTTTTAGTCACGAACCCGGACGGTACTCGCGTCCGATTGGGTGATATAGCCACAATCACCGACGGCTTTGCTGAAGTCGAGTTTTACTCCTTCTTCGATGGTCGACCAAGTATAGGGATCTCTGTTTCATCGACCGCGAACGAAAGTGAAATAGATATCAGTCGGGCGGTCAGAGACTATGTAGATGAGCGCAACCAAACGCTACCGAAGGAAGTGCAACTCGTGGTTTGGGCAGACACGACCTACTACCTTGAGGGGCGAATAGACATGTTGCTCGACAACATGCTGATGGGTGCCATCTTGGTTTTTGTCATTCTCGGTTTGTTTCTCCACGTTAAGCTGGCCGCCTGGGTGATTGTCGGACTTCCCGTCGCATTCTTGGGCGCGATGATGATGTTACCGGCGGTCGGCGTGACGATTAACATTATGTCCTTGTTTGCGTTTATCGTCGTGTTAGGAATCGTTGTCGACGATGCGATTATCATCGCCGAGGCTGCGTACACAGAGACGGAAGAAAAAGGCTACTCATTGCCGAATATCGTCGCAGGCGCGCAACGTGTAGCGGTACCTGCCACCTTTGGGGTGTTGACCACAATCATGGCATTCGCACCGCAGCTCTTCGTGACTGGACCGACCCAGAACATTAACGCGGCCATGGGTTGGGTCGTTATTTTTTGTCTGTTGTTCTCGCTGGTCGAAAGCAAACTGATATTGCCCTCGCACCTGGCGCTGATGAACTCGTCTCACGGTGCCAAAAAAGGAGTCGCGGATTGGGTCGATAAGCACCTCAAACGTTTTATCCGAGAGGTCTACGAGCCGCTACTGGCGCGCGCGATAGAATTCCGCTACACCACGGTCGCGCTGTTTTTATCGATGATCATCGTGTCTACGGGTCTGGTCGGAGGTGGATTAGTTCGCATGGTATTTTTCCCGGAGATGGAAAGTGACTATGTCAGTGGTAGCTTAGAACTCCAGGACGGAGTGCCGGAAAGTATGGCGGTTGGCATTATTGCCAGGATGGATCAGGCGCTGCGGGAGGTGAATGCTGAGTTGAAGAGCGAGTTAGGTCAGCAGCAGGATATTATCGAGCACGTTTTTGCGTATATTCGCAATGGCACTATCGGGCGTTTTCAGGTGGAACTGGTAAAAGAAGATCGCTCCGTTACGCCGAAAGAAGTGGAGAATAGGTGGCGGGAGAAGGTGGGTGAAGTGGCTGGAACGAAAGAGCTACGTTTTTCATCCCATGAAAATATGGGTGGTGGTCCTCCGCTTGCGCTAAAACTGCAGGGACGAAATTACGCCCTGACGGAAGCGGCCGCTAGGGAATTGCGTGAGTATTTGCGTGGCGTCGAGGGCCTTTTCGAGGTTGAGATGTCCGCAGATGCGGGACCGGAAGAAATAAAACTGCGCATTAAGCCAGAAGCTGAAACCCTGGGAATTACACTTGCCGATTTGGGACAGCAAGTCCGTGAGTCGTTTTATGGCGCTGAGGCGCAACGTGTGCAACGTGGCAACTCAGACGTAAGAGTGATGGTGCGCTATCCAAAGAGTGAACGGGGTAGTGTTGGCAATCTGGAGAATATGTGGATTCGACTGCCTGATGGGCGAGAATTGCCCTTTAGTGCGGTAGCTGAATATGAGATGCAGCCTGGTTTCAGTGTGATTCGAAGGATGGACGGCAACAGAACGGTGACGGTCTCGGCTAATGCGGACCTCGCATTGGCTGAACCTGCCCGCATCGCCGACGACCTTTTAGAAAACTATATTCCTCTGTTATTGCAGAACTATCCTGGTGTGACGGTTGCTCTGGACGGGTCTTCCAGGGAAGAACGATTAGGCCTAGAAGAATCCTGGTATGCCTTTGTCGCGGCGCTTTTCGGTATCTATGTATTGATGGCAATTCCGCTCCGATCCTATCTCCAGCCACTCATTATTATGAGCGTGATTCCATTTGGTATCGTGGGTGCTGTTGTTGGCCACTGGGTGCTTGGCATCGCCGTCTCGAGCCTATCCTTGATCGGCATCATTGCACTGTCGGGCGTAGTAGTGAACGATTCACTGATTTTGGTCGACCATGTCAACAAAAAAGTCGAAGGCGGTATGGACGCGACTTCAGCTGCGATCGATGGTGGTAAGGCGCGTTTCCGGCCCATCCTGCTGACATCCTTGACGACGTTTTTTGGCTTGTTACCGATCTTGTCAGAAACATCGATGCAGGCCCAGATGGTGGTACCGATGGCCACATCCCTTGCGTTCGGGATTTTGTTCGCCACCGTGATTACGTTGGTATTGGTGCCGTGTTTGTACAAAATACTGGGTGACATTGGTTCCCACCGTGTACCGAAAAATGGCGAAACTCAAGGCGTAGCTGCTCGAGCCTAGTGGTTAGAGCGTGGTTAGAGACCTGGCGCAGACTCGTCGAGTCCTAATAGAACTCTGCCGGCGAGTTCCATGACGGGCTCTGCCACCATCATGTGCTGGGAAACGACATGGATGTCTCTGAAATGCTGCTGGAGACAAGAAGTTTCATAGATCGAACTGCCCCCAGCGACCGTGTACATGCGGTCGATCACGTTGAGTGACGTGGTCATTGCGTGAATGTTGGCTGTACGTAGTTTGCGCCGCTCTTCCAGCGGCTCTTTTTGTGTTTGTGCGGATAACCAAGCGTCGTCAATGGTTCGATATAGCAGTTCTCTCGCTGCTCGTAGGGCGACTTCGTGACTGGCGATGTCCCGATGCAGTGTTGCCCGCATAGCCAGCGTGCGGCGGCTGCCGGTAGGTGTCTTTTCTTGTGCTAGAGCGATGAGTTCATCGATGACGGCCTGCGCCATACCGAGCGCTATAGCGCCACAAGGGATCGACAGAAGGCCAAACCGGGGAAACTGATATATCGGTTCGGTGTGCCACCTCGTAAATTCGATGGTGGTGGATATGCGCTCCTCAGGTACCCAAAAATTTTGGACACGATAGTCACAAGAACCTGTGCCGCGGAGTCCGGACACATGCCAATTGTCAATGAACTCTATTTCTTCAGGTCGGAAGAAGACTCGGGCGATTGGCGGGTGGCGATCCATGGCTTGTCCGTCTCCGGCGACCTCATGTACGCCGCCTGAGATCCATTCAGCGTTCTGGCATCCTGAGCCAAAGCGCCAATGTCCGTTAATCACGAACCCAGCTTGGCCGTCACGCACTTCTGGTTGCGCGGTGCCGCTGTCTGCAAAGACACCTGATGTAATCACGTTTGGATTGTCTAGCATCACATCGAGTTGCGGTTTAGGCAGGGCACCAAAGAGGTATTGACTGGTTGAACCGATGAAGACGCACCAACCCGCAGAGCCACTTGCCATAGCAAGCGTCTCACAGACTTCACACAGAAGTCGTGGCGTTGCACCCAGGCCACCTAGCGCAGGTGGTGCGACAAGACGATAGAAGCCCAATTCGGCCATGACATCGGCAATATCTTGCGGTAAAAACCGGTTGTCATCGATTTCGCGGCGCCGGGCTTTGAGCATCGGCAAAAGGGTTTCTGCGTTGCGGCGCAGGTTTTGAGTTAAATCGGTATTGTGGGTCATACGCCTAGTATGGCTGAAGAAAAACAGATGGCAAAAAAAACGCCGATCGATTGCTCAAGCGGCGTTTTTCGTCGGTCGATCGTGCTAGCGGGCGTTAGAGGCTACGCTCGCTGTAGTTGCGCGAGCGGTCTTTTGCTCTGCCGATTCTTCTTCGGTCAAGAAACGCATGGTGAAAGCACCAAAGAGCATTTCTTCCCAAGACTGCTCACCCCAAGTCACGTCGATTGACGCGTCAGGGTTTGCAGGGTTTCGGCTAGAGTTGTCCCACCAATTGGCTTGTACAAGTTTCGTCCCCGCCGGAATGAATTTAGGTTCTGCGAATTCATATGTCGTTTGCCAGTTAAAGTCATAATTTGGTACTGACAACAGGAGCTCGGTGGATCCGTCTGGATAAACAGCGCGGAATTCCGCGGCTTTCCCTCTGAAGTGGGCATGTGGCATCAAGCTATAGAGCCATGCGTCCTTTGGGATAACTCGGTCAACTGTTTCGCGGTGGTTGTCGGCCCCGGCTGGGATTTTGATCCTTGGGTTGGCAACAAACATAGATACCATCTCGTGTGTCGGTGCCTCGTGATAAACCCACACCCCCATCTTGGACTCATCAACCGTTGCGCGGCCTACTGGCGTGTAATGCACTTGGAATTCCAACTTAGCATCTGCCGGAAGCAGCACGCCGGTGTCTGCCGGGAAACCGTCGTTGTTTAAGCCCGGTGCGTAACCACGCAGCCCACCAATGCGATTGAATCGACCTTTGTGCTTACCTTCTGTGATGTCATAGCCGAAAGTAGTGATAACGTGATGAAGGACCTCACGATCGCCCGGCATGATTTCAGCGGCCTTGATCCACACATCCTGCCCAATGGTGTTTTGAACAAAGTGGTACTGGTAGTCCACAACGCCTGCGGCGGGGATTTCGGTGGCTGGGATATCGATTACGTAGTCAGGGGGCCCCATTTTATCTTCGGCGTCCCAATCAAAGTACTTAACCTTGTTGGTGGCCAAGAAGTCTTCGCCTTCACCGCGAGGGGCGCCGGCTTCAATCCAGTGAACAAGTGTCTTCACCTCCTCATTAGTTAGGCTGCGATCGTTTGACCAGTGGCCAACGGTAGGGTCTGCGTGCCAAGGTGGCATACGCTTGGTGCGCACAACTTCGCGGATCATCTGTGAAAAGCCGCGAACCATGTTGTAGTTACTCATAGCCCATGGACCTAAGCCGTCTTCTCGATGGCAGGCGACACAGTTCTCTAGCAGAATCGGTGCAATGTCTTCGCTGTAGCTGATTTCTACATGCTTAGCTTTTGCCATGGCTTGCTGCTCAGGAAAATTGATTAAGCAACCGATACCGTTGGTACTGGCGACGGCTACGTCGTTGCCTGCAATCATGTTATCTAGGGCGTCGGCAAGGAAATGATGCTTTGCTTCTTTCTTTTGGTTCTCGTAGGTGAGTCGATCATCGATTGCGCCTTGGTAGGACACCGTCCAGGTCGTTGGATCAACGACAAAGACTTCACCAGTCCTGACAAGATTCAAGGACTCGCCGATGATTTGAGTGTCGTCCTTGAGAATTGGGATGTCGTAGTCGAACTTCTCGACTTCCTTTAATATATTTGCGCGAGTGTCCTGCAGGTTTGTGTTGAGCATAAAAAACTCAACGCCCTGAGCCGCGTACTGATCACGCAATTCTTTAAAGCGAGGCATTGCGTTGCGAACGATCGGGCAGCCATTTCCTTGTACCAGAAAAGCGACTGCTTTGGCGTTACTGTGGTAATACAATTCATGTGAGGCACCGGTGTGGTCCAGCAGGCGGAAGTTATCGACGGGATCGCCGACACTGATTGCCCAGGTAGAATTCATCCCGACAAAACCGACCAACAATGCACTTATTGTGATAATTCGAGAACGAATCATTTACAGATCTCCCAATACGATGAGCACTTTTTAGCTATCAAACTTGCAGTGTGCAGAAAATTAGCATACCCACCTTTCTACATCAATGTTGATAACGCCTGATAAATACTGCGTTTGCACACCCTATCGATGCTCGGTTATCCCGCGTGTTCGCAAGATGGTGCATATGAAGCGGAAACGGTTCCTGGTGGACTTGATATACTCCGGGTGGAGTTGGATTGGGAGAGAGACATGGACGAACTGGGTTATCCGCTTGAGGGTTTAAAGGTCCTCGATTTTTCGCGTGTGTTAGCGGGACCGTTTGCGGGGCGGATGCTTTGCGACCTGGGTGCCGATGTGGTCAAGATTGAGCCGCCAGATGGCGATGTAACAAGGCTCTGGGGTGCGGTCATTGCCAACCTACCAGGTTATTACCATCAGCAAAATGCAGGCAAGCGCAATATTTGTATCGACCTGCGTGCTGACGGTGCGCGCGAACTGGTGCTCAGGTTGGTGCAAGAAGCCGACATCGTTATTGAAAACTATCGCCCTGATGTCATGCCTCGCCTGGGGTTGGGCTATGAAGCCTTGGCTGCAGTGAATCCTAAGGTCATCATGCTGTCGATTTCAGGGTTTGGACATAATGGACCGGAATCGCATCGGCCCGCGTATGCACCAATCGTTCATGCTGAGACTGGGCAAATGGCACGGCAAGCCCAACGAGGGGGCATTCCGTTTCGCGACTTACCGCTGTCTGTTGCCGACACCAACGCGTCACTGCATGGTTTGGTCGGTCTGCTGAGTGCTGTCATACAGCGTGGACGAACTGGTTCAGGACAGCACATAGATATTGCCATGATCGATGCAACTGTCTGCACTGACGATCAAATTCACTACGCGCTGGAAGACTCAGAAGAGACCGGGCCCCTGCCAAACTATGCGTGGGACACCGGCGCGGGGCCGGTGCTTATTTCGGCCGACTTTCGCTATCTTTGGCATTTGCTAACGACCCAGCAGGGCGTTGAAGATCCGACCAGTAAAGATATGGCGTTAGACGACAAGATCCGTGTGCGGCAAGAAATTGCGACAGACTATCTGTCGAAACTCGATTCGTGGGATGCAGTGGAGGCAAAGATGGAAGAGATGAATATTGCCTGGGGCGTTGTGCGAGACCCCACGAATATCCGCGATCAGGCAACGGTTAAAGCGCGGGGTGCGATAGTGGATATTGACGACCGCGCTGGTGGTACGCGACCGATCACACAATCACCGTACAGATTTTCTGATGCAAAGTCTGGGGTTAGAGGCCCCGCGCCGCATCGAGGTGAACATAATAAAGAAGTGTTAACCGAATGGATCGAGACTGCGGAATTTGAAATTGCAGGTCTAACCGCCGCTGGCGTATTACAAGCGGAATAGCTATGAGCGATTATCTCTTTTCAGGATTAAAGGTGATTGATTGTGCGACGGTCATTGCCGCCCCGGTGGCCGCTATGATGCTGGGCGACTTTGGTGCCGATGTCATTAAGATCGAACAACCGGGTGAGGGAGACATGTTGCGCATGTTGTCTGACTTGCCGCAGGCGCCGAAAGCCGATAGCGATTGGTTTTGGCAAATGGATGGGCGGAATAAGCGGGGCCTCACGCTGGATCTAAAGTCGCAGGCCGGCCAAGATATTTTGCGCAAGCTGGTCGCTGAGTGCGACGTATTTATAACAAACCAACCATACCAGGTGCGCGAGACCCTCAAGTTAACCTTTGAAGATCTCCAACCGCTGAACCCAAAAATGATCTACGCCTCTTTGACGGCATACGGAGAGAAAGGGCCAGAGCGCGACCGCAAGGGTTTTGATCAACTGGCCTATTGGGCGCGAAGCGGACTGATGGACTTGATGCGCGAACGAGGGACACGACCGACGCAAGGCTTGGCCGGCATGGGCGACCATCCAACGGGCGTCGCAATCTATGCCGGTATTGTCACAGCCTTGCTGCAACGAGAACGTACCGGTGTTGGCGGTATGGTACACACGTCCTTGCTTGCCAACGGTCTTTGGAGTGCCGCTGGTGTTGCGCAGGGTGCTATGGCGGGCGGCGACATGGAGACCTATAGAGAGAACTCGAAAGTCTATGCCAGTATGTTCAACGTTTACGAGTGTGCAGATGGGCGTTGGCTGCAGTTCAACATGGTGCGTAATGAAGAGCTCCTCTCGCTTGCCTTTGCGGCGATGGAGATACTGCACTTGCTCACTGACCCGAGGTTCGCAAGTCTCGAGCTCATGTACGAAAACCGTGCTGCGATGATCGAAGAGTTGAAGCCGGTGGTGTTGACGAAGCCGTCGACAGAATGGCTAGCCATCTTTGCCGAATACCAAGTGCCTGTGAACCGGATCGCGCGTGTGGAAGAAACGCCTGACGATGTACAGATTCTATTGAATGACATGGCGGTTGTTCCAAAGAATCACGACCATCCAGTGCCGCGGATTATCAATCACCCGGTCAAGATTACCAGCGTTCCCCAAGTGGGGCCGATGCGGGCGCCCGGATTGGGTGAGCACAGTGCAGAGATTCTTGCTGAATTAGGGTACGACCAAGCAACCATTGCGAAACTGATCGCTGATGGTGTTGTGTAGCGATGAAACAGGGGAGTGAAAGATGAGCGACAGTGAAGCAAACTTAGCCAATGCGCTAACGGTGTTACAGGGAAGAATCGGTGAATCCAGTGCGCCGACAGATTGGTTTGAAGTCACCCAGGACCGAATCAACGACTATGCGGATGTTTCCATGGACCATCAATGGATTCATGTCGATGTTGATCGAGCTAAAGACGGACCCTTCGGAGCGCCGATCGCCCACGGTAATCTAACGATCGCCATTATGGGACACTTGCCGAGATCGGTGCAGGAAGAAGGCCCAAAGCTTGACGGTCAGAAATTATCGATCAACTATGGTTTCGATAAGATTCGCATGCCCTCGCCTGTCAAGGCTGGCGCTAAAGTCCGGGCTACCAGCACGCTAAAACGAGCGGTAGTCAAAGGGGGCATGATCGAGACAATGAACGAAGTGGTTGTGGAAATAGAGGGCCAAGACAAACCTGCTCTGGTCGCGGAAAGCCTTGGCCGTATGGTGTTTTAGTTGGTTCACTGCGGCGCGGCAGCTAGATCCTTTTCGAGATTGCGGGTTGCGAGGAATAAGTGCACAACGGACCACGCCATCGCTGCCGGTAGAAGGTATAGCATTGCGTACCGCAGTGAATCTTGACCGTAGGTCGAAGCTAACATATCGCTTAAGGCCCCCGTTGCCCACGGCCCGATGCCGAGACCGATGATGTTCAGTATGAAAAATAAAATAGCGGACGCGAGTGCGCGCATGCGCAAACCGACAAGCCCGTGGGTCATCGCCAGGGTGTTGCCAAGGTAAACGTTAAAAAGAATACCTGGGACGATAGAAAGGAGTAGGGCGGTATACGCGCTGTCTACGAGATAGATTGCGATCATGAAGGGTAGGCAAATAGCACCGGTGAGTGCGGGTAAACGCATGTACCAACGGACGTCTTTGACAGCTAACTTTTCGGCAATGTAACCACCGAAGAAAACGCCAATAGCCCCTCCTAAGCCCATAATACCTGCCAGCCATGTGCCCAGCTCACCAGTCGTCATGCCGTGGCTACGGATAAAGAAAGAAGCGGTCCAATTGCTCGTTGAATAGCCCGCGAAAGCATTCAATGCCGCGCCCATAGCCATATGGCGAAAGGAGAGACGACTCCACAAGAGCTGCAGAACTGCTTGAAACGGTACTTGCGCTTCATCGCTCGTCTGCCGATTTTCAGATAGGCCCCTGATCGGTTCGGCCAATGTGTAGCGAACAAGCAGGGCAACGGCGAGTCCTGGCAAGCCGACGATCATAAAGGCAGTGCGCCAACCGTGGATTTCATTTAGCCAGCCACCGGCTAAAAACCCGAACAGAATACCGAAGTTGACCCCCATGGAGTAAAACGCGAGTGCACTTGCACGGCTCTCGGGAGGGAAAATATCTGAAATTATGGAATGTGCGGGCGGGCTGCCACCGGCCTCACCGACCCCGACTCCGACCCGGGCGACTAGAAGTTGGGTGTAGCTCTGGACGAGTCCGCTGATCGCGGTCATAAGACTCCAGGTACCAACCGCGAGTGCGACAATGTTGCGGCGATTAGAACGATCAGCCCAGCGAGCGATTGGGATCCCCGCGGTGACATAGAACAGAGCGAAAGCAAAGCCCGTCAGCAGCCCGAGCTGCCAGTCCATTAGGCTCAAATCCGCCTTGATGGACTCTTGCAGGATCGCGAGCAGTTGGCGATCGACGAAATTGAAAGTGTAAACGAGGGTTAGTACTGCCACCGCGTAATAGCGGGCGGATTTGTTGGCATAAGGATTCTCGGTCACATTGCCGGACATCTAAACTCCTCAGACTTCGTCAAATTTATTGTTCTTGTTCTCAGTGCAACCATACACGTTTATGGCTGTGCATTTCCTTGGATATTTAACCTATAGTGGGGCGAATTCATCTGGAGTGGGGATTCATGATTGAGGTTTTGGGCAGGCGTAATTCTGCTAACGTTCAGAAAGTGATGTGGACGCTTGGCGAACTCGGGGTTGACTACACGCGCCAGGATATTGGTGGATCTTTTGGCTATCCGAACGACTACCCCAACCCTAATTCGGTGGTCCCTACTATTCGCGACGGCGATGTCACCGTCTGGGAGTCGGCAGCCTGCGTTCGCTACCTTGCGCGTACTTATGGCTTCGGTTCGATGTGGCCGGAAGATCCGGCGACGCTAGCAACTTCTGACATGTGGATGGAATGGCATCGCAGTGATATATCCGCTGCCTTTTTTCCGTTGTTCCAAGCCAAAGTTCGTGGCTTACCCATCCCGCTTGAGAAACAAGATCAGATGGTGATTGACTGTGGTCGCCTGTTCGGCCAGCTGGAGGCACAATTATCGGGCAGTACGTTTATTTGCGGAGACCAGATCACCGGCGCGGATATCGTTAATGGTGCGATCATGTATCGCTATATGTCCTTGTCGATAGAGCGTCCTGATTTGCCAAACCTTCAGCAGTGGTACGAGCGTTTGACCGCAAGGCCGGCCTATCAGAAGCACGTGATGGTGGAATTCGGGACAAATATTGAGGAATGGGACGCGCATGAACGCGCGAATACCGGGATTCAGTAGTTTTATGCAAGCTGACAATTAGTACTTCGGTCGTTCCAGGTCAGTAGTTCTGGCTGAATCGCCGATTAACGCTGAAGCTATATGCAACGAGATTGTGTATGCAATTTGCATCGCTGCAAAGGCGAAGCAGACGGAATAGCGAAATAGTTGGTATGCTTTGTCTTTTTTTGGAGAGAAGGCCATGGGTGAAGCCGAAGTACAAGCAAGCCAATCAACACAATACGATGTAATTATTATCGGTGCAGGCATTTCCGGATTAGGCGCGGCTTGCCATCTCCAGCGAGAATGCCCAGACAAAACCTACATCATCTTAGAGGGGCGAGAGACGATTGGCGGCACCTGGTCGCTCTTTAAGTATCCTGGTATCCGCTCTGATAGCGATCTCTATACGTTTGGTTATGACTTCAAACCTTGGTTTGGCAATCCGATAGCAACTGCGCCAGAGATACTGCGCTATCTTCATGAAGTCGCAGATGAAAATGAGCTACAGGAGCACATTCGATTCAATCATTGGGTCGAAACAGCGGCTTGGTCTAGTGAAGACGCGCTTTGGACTGTGCAGACTAAATCTGGTGGGACGAGCGCCTCCGTGCAAGGCAACTTTCTTTTCATGTGCCAGGGATACTACAACTACGAAGCAGGGTACCGACCTGAATTTCCAGGCGAAGCGGATTTCTCCGGTCCAATTATTCATCCGCAGAAATGGCCTGAAGATTATGATTACAGCGGCCAGAACATGGTCGTCATTGGCTCGGGTGCGACCGCAGCAACAATTGTGCCTGCCGTTTCTGACAAGATCGGTCACGTTACGCAGTTGCAACGTTCGCCGAGTTATTACTACGCGATGGACAATTCAAACGAAGAGCAAGTCATCCTCGATTTGCGCGAGCTCAAAGTGTCTGAAGACACGATCTACAAAGTCAAACGGGACCTGGCGCTGAACTTCGGCGAGGATATTGCAGACCGCTCTGCCAAGGAACCGGAACTCTTGAAGCAAGAATTGATCGAGATGGCAAAGGCCGAGTTGCCGGACGACTTTGATGTCGAAAAACACCTTACGCCCAGTTACAGCCCCTGGAAGGAACGGCTTTGTCTGCTGCCTGATGGCGATATGTTCAAAGCACTCGCTAGCGGTAAGGCATCACTGGTAACAGATGAGATTGATCGATTTGTTGACGGCGGTATCCGCCTTAAATCGGGCGACCACCTGCCCGCAGATGTCATCGTTGCCGCTACCGGGATTGAGGTCTGTGGTATGGGCGGCGTGGAGTTCACCGTCGATGGCAAGATGATCGAGATAAACGACAGCTTTACCTATCATGGGATGTTGGTTTCAGAGCTACCTAACATGGCGTGGAGCTGGGGTTACATTAGAACATCGTGGACGATGCGTTCAGATATGATCGCGCACTACGTTTGCCGTTTATTAAATTACATGGATGCCAAAGGCTTGCGACAATGTACGCCCACGCTGCGCCCGCAAGATGCTGGTATGAATGGCAAAGGCTTTATCGACCCGGATGACTTTGCCCCGGGCTATCTGCAACGTGGGGTGCATCGCTTGCCACGACAAAGCGACAGTGGTCCCTGGGTGAACATGCAAGACTACTATCAAGAAAAAGACATCATTCCAGAGCTCGGTTTTGATGACGATGCATTGGCGTTTTCTACCCCGACGGCGGATGAGCAAGTCAGCGCCGGGTAGCACCAGCGCGTTGGAAGAAACCTTCAGCGAGTTAGAGCGTAATGTCTCGCTGCCAGTACTCGTCCCCTTCCTGGCTGATCTCGGCGCGGGAGCGGGCGTCCCAGCGTCCATCGCCACGGTAGGTGCCTGAGTAAACGTAGGGCGTCTCGTTAGGGTAATACTGACGACGAGCATCGATCGCCAGAGCGATCATGCGTGTTCGTGTTTCAACCCATTCGCTATCGTATTTAACCTGGCGTTGTTTGCCGGGTAGGCGAAAAGCGTGGACATTTGTTGTTTCCGCGCCGATCGCAGAGTCGCGCTTATGGAAGCCTAGAACCATTGTTATTCGCCGCGTATCAGAATGGTTAGGATAAGAGCCGTGTAGGGAGCTGCGATTGACCATTCCACAATCACCGCGACCAAGCATCATAGGCACGGCATCATTGAGCCGCTGATTGGCTTTTGGAAACGAGCCGTCATTAGCGAGGAGCCATTGTCTATGGCTGCCTGGCACGACCCACAAACAGTTCTCTGGCGTGCAGTCAGACCACGAAACACTGAGATTAAAGCCATGGGTTTTGCCTGAACCATCGGCGCCTTCCAGCGCACGACCCGTTTCGTCCCAATGGGTGCGGCCATCCTGATGCCACGGGGTTGGTGGGCCCTCTCCGGCGCCTTTGTGAAAAATACTTTCGTGGAAGGGAACGAAATCGTCGCCGTTGATGCTGGCTACCATTTTCATGATTTGTGGGTGCGCGTAAACGCGCAGGGCGGAATCCATCATCATCAGGGGGTGTGAAACAAGACCAACAACGGCTGGGCTTTCGGCGTCTTTGTCTACTTGATGATTTTGAAACACTTCGTCTAAGGCTAACGAATAATAACCAGGGTACTGAACGTCGCGGCCGTGCTTGTCAACGAGAGCGCTCTGGGCGATCGGGGCGTTGTCTAACAGGTCATCAAATTCGCGTGTGAGTTCGCTGATTTCCTGTTGATCTAGCACGCCAGTGAATACGTAGAATCCATTGGTGTTGTAGGCGTCAATAATGTCCTGGTGTAGGCGTCCGCTGGCATCAAATTTCATTGGGCCGCGGTTGCCAAGTAAGAGTGCGCGTTTTCGCCCTGTGGCGCGATATTCTTCCCAAGAAGTGTCGGTCATCGCTTAGCGTGCGTTTGTTGACAGGAAGAAAAGAACATATTGCTCAACGGTATCCGACAGTCCCGGCACTGTGAGTAAGGTGATTACCCAAAGCATTGATGCGATTGCGCAGAGCGCGAGGTAGGTCTTTGTTTTCATTATTAGGCGCCCTTCGGTGCGAGTTCGAATATCCAGGTGTCGCCGTCGACGACAGATTGTTTCGAACCTGCGATTGCTTCTGGTGATTCACTGCCACCATATTTCTTGGCGAGTTTGCGAACGACACCATCTAACGCGGGATCGTCCGCCATTATCCTTACGAGTTGGCGTTCATAGCGCACGCCGTCGACGCGCAAAACCCCCAAGCCATCACCTTCGTATGCTTGGAAAGCCCAATCTTTCCAAATTCGACCGAGAAAAGAGCGCATGTAACCCGATGGCACATAGATTTTGCCATCGCTTTCCATGATAAAAATAGTGCGTGAGCTTAAGGGGTCGTCGAGCTGTAATTCGATGGTGAACACATCGTCTGTAAAGGACCAGTCTGGCTCGGGGCCAGTGTGCAACTCGCCGGACACCAATTTGCCCCCCGGGAACAGGATGGATGGGCCATCGGCATCTTGGTAATCGATCCGCAACGTTAACAGCGTAATGCCAAACAGCAGCGCGAGCAGACCAATGATCTGGGTAATGATCTTGAGTATTAGCATCTGTTGCCCCCCGGTAGAAGACGTGTGTTGACCTTAACACAAGCTAGGCGTTAGTAATGCCCCATTAGGAAGCGCAAGCTGATTGTCATCCTCTGCGATACACTCTCGCCAGAGGGCTTGGCCGGTTAAAAAAACAAAAAAGCGAAGGTCATTTGTCGGATGGCGCATCGTTTGGGTGGACGCTCCAGCCAATACCGATTTCTTTGGCCAGCCCCTTTCTCGGCCGCTCAATCGACCGTCGCGGCGCACGATGGGTACTGCCACGCTCGACACTCATAGGGTGTATCTGTCTAATGTTGATTTCAGGCACGGATACAGGTTGACAGCTCATGCTGCTGTTTGCATTTATCGGATTGGCTTGTCCGCCGTCGCTGCTTTGGAGGAGAGATCAGCCCGAAGATTTGGGCCAAGCCCCAGCTGGCATCAGCCTGGAGGCTACTGGTGGCGTTCTCCATTTCAACGATTGCACTGCACCGCTTGTCTGAGTTAATCGATAAGGAAATTGCCCCGGTTTACGTTGGCCTGGCAATAGCTTGGGATGCGGTTCTGGCTACTGAGCCTCGGCGTGGTTCTCACCAGATATGTAGACGGGTTATGTACACTCATGATTGCGATGAGCATTTGGGGTGTTGGGATTGGTGGCATGATGTACGTCAGCAACCTGGTGCGGGCTGAGTATTTTGCTAGAGAGGCGGGCGGTGCAATCAGAGGTTTCGCCACGCCGTTCACGCTGTTAGTAGGTGCTAGTAGTGCAGCGATTGCCGGATATGTCCTCGATCAGGTCGGTAGCTACGACATTGCCTGGTGGACCCTTGTAGGGCTGATGCTGATTTGCGCGATGCTGATGGGGGTGAGCCATCCGCCTTCGAAATCAATTTAGCGGTCAGGGTGCGTCGATTAAGGCCGGGCCGATCTCATTGGCAGTAGGTCAGCTCTTCCTCCACACCGTAGATGTAGCAGATTTCATGTCCAGGCTCGCCATTCTTGAGCCACCATCGCTCTATCCCTTCTTGCATCCCGTCTTGGTAAGGGGTTTGAACTCGCAGTTGGCCATTATCGTGCCATGACCTTCGCAGACCGATCTGTTTCCCGTCCTGGTAAGTCGTCTCGAAACGTAGTTGACCAGTTGGGTACCAACGTCTTCGCACTTCGAGATTGCGATCGGCATCAAAAAATTGATGTACCCCCTCGAAAGGTTCTGTCCCATTCGGTTTGTAATAGCGACCATCACGCTCAATCAACTCGCCCTGATAGATTTCTATCTCGCACCCCGTTAGGAGATAAAGTAAGGATGTCGCTAAAATCAGATTTCTCACTCTTTCCCTTCCTAGCATATCGGTTCTGATTAAATCAATTGCGTCCGCATGCAATAAGGTAACTCTTCGCGCAGAGACAAAAAACCCCGACTTTATGGAAATCCTGACACGTCTTGTCTGACGGTTAAGTGGAACTCGTGCATTAGTCTTAATTTGAGAGAGCTGATAAGGGGTTGAACCGATAGAATATGACCGTGGTGTTTCATCAAAGATGGCGTTATATCGCGCCTTGCGATCTGCTATCCGGCACCCCGGCTTGATGATCGGAGTAGATTGATAAGCAAATAGGGGGCAACCTCGCTGTAATCTGGTGATGGTCTGAAAACATAATTAGTAAGTGTTCGTGTTCAAGCGGCCGAGTGGTTGGTTTCTTTGACGCCTAAAGAGATTAAAAGGAAAACGTGACTGAAGGATGAGCTGCGTTATGACGGTCAAGTTGCGCTAATCACCGGTGCTGGACGTGGCCTTGGTCGCGAACATGCTTTGTTGCTGGCATCCCGAGGCTGCAAAATCATAGTTAATGATCCAGGTATTGCCTTTGATGGGTCAGGATTGGCCTCACAGCAAATCGCAGATGAGGTAGTTGAAGAAATCAGGCTTCAGGGCGGACAAGCAGTTGCGAGCTATGATTCTGTGGAGGATGGCGCTGCGTTGGTAAATAACGGTCTTGAAGCGGTCTTCGGACGCAACCCGCATTGGTTGTTTGAGGCCGCTCAGATCTATCATGTCATGGGCGAAGAAAAGGCGGCGCGACATGTTTTGAGCGAAATTGAAGGATATATGGCAACCATCAAACCAACGCCCTCCAACCAGAGACTAATCAGGAAAGTTCAGCGGTTGACAGCCGCCTTAGAGACGGGTTGCCCCAGCAGCATTTGCGACAAATATCTGTTACTGATCAGTTCAGAGCCCAGGCGGCCAAAATATTGCAGCGAGAGCAACTACAGGCTAGCGCAAACCATTCCTTCTTCGAAGTTCTGGCTTTTAGACGAAGTTACAACGGTTATGATGCTAACGCTTTAAGGGTTGCTCGAGTTTTCATTGAGAAAGGTATAGATGAAAATACACCGAATCTGCGCGGGTGTGGTTCTTGGTTTCATGAGCCTCGCAGGGCCGACTGTGTCCGCGGTTGGGGTAGATGCGATTTTTGCAAATCTGCCTTCGAATGTAACCCGCGCGTGGCATGGCATAAACCTATCTCGCGACCAGGCGGATGCTATCGGTCCGATCGTTCGAGCTAGTCTCAACGAAATCCAGCGGAAGATTGCGGTTGAGGTGCGACGCAATAAAGCCGATTGGCATCGTCGTGTAAAGCGTGTCGTAAATAAAGGCGTTAAGTCGATGAATCGCGCAGTCGCTTCGCACCTTCGCCAAGACCAGCGCGCGGCGTACGATGATTTTTCCAACGCGCTGGGTTCGGGTCTCAAAGCGCAGCGCCTAGTTCGCAATCGTTAGGCGCGCCTCCACGTGCTGTATTGCTCAGCGCCTGACGCGATCAGAAAACTTGCTCATCGTCTTTTAGAACGGGCGGCTTGGCGGACAATATTAGGAGAATACTAACGATCATCGCACAAATACCAAACCACCAAATCGGTTCGAAAGAACCTGTGGTGTCGCGTATCCAGCCCGCTGCTGGGGCCCCTAGGGTGGCGAAAATCAAAGTAACTGGCATGGCTAAGCCGCGCACCGAACCGATATTTTCTGTTCCAAAATACGCTGGCCAAATCGCGTTCTGGATAATAATCACGCTGGCCGCACCGAGTCCAAATGACGCCGTCGCAATAAAGAGCTCGATTTTTGTGTCTGTGTAGATGGTTAACAACAGCATCGTAATCGCAAAAGAATAACCAATTGCTGTCAGGTAACGGATCGGATATCGGTCAATGAGCAGACCCACAGGGACGGCCACCATGGCGCTAATGAGGGCCTCAGCCGAAAAGGCCACAGCGACCCATTCAGCGGACAAACCTTGGTCGATAAAATGCGGCACTCTGAACATTGCGACGGTGCTGATGGTAAACATCAAAATGCCGAAACTGATTGAAACCTTCCAGAACGCCGATGTGCGTACCGCCTGAGATCGAGTCCATTGGTGGCCCGCCTGTATGGATGGGCTGGCAGTAAAAGCGGCATCGGTGCTTTCCGAGCAGTCAGATTCAGACGGTGCTGACCGCAAAAGAATTGACCCGAAAAACATGAGACAGGCACCACTGATGCCGAATGCCTGCCAGGCAAACTGCCATCCAAACTCGGCGATGACATATTGTGTTAACGGCGTAAAAAAGAAGATCCCCACCGGCATGCCAAGGAAGATAATAGACATCGCCCGTCCGCGATTTTGCTTGAACCATTTGGCAACGACAACGGAACCGTATAATTCCCCACCTGCGCCTTGCAGACCGATCAAACCCAGCAAGCCAATCAGTAGGACAAGGTGCCAACGGCTTTCAACAAAACTCAGTGAGAACACCGTCACGCCCGCAATAATGCTGATGAGCAATAACAAAGGCCTGGCGCCAAAGTGGTCGATAGCCCGTCCTAGAAATGGACTGGCAAAAGCAAACGCGAGCTGTCGCGCTGACATAGCCAGGCCAAAATAAAACAAAGGGATACCCAATTCCGCATGCATGACAGGAATAAAAAAACTGATGACCGGCCCAGCCAGCAATACGGTCATGGCTGAAATCAGGATTAAGGCAAGCAGAATTATATTTTGATAACGCATCCTCCTTCTTGCTCAGCGAATGAAACCAGGGGATCTTTCAAGACCGGCTTTTAGATCGTCATCTCTGATGTCTGCTGGGTTGTTACTGCTCATACTGCTACTTCCAATTGGACCCTGTGCGGCACCATGTGTGAGGCTAGGCACACATGGTGCCCCCAGTATAGGCTACTTAGATCGGCGCCAGGTGATCGTTAGCGGATACAATCGCCGCAGCGTCCCGATGGACAAATATTTGCGTTGTGCAAGTCGTCTAACGGGTTTGTAGCACCAACTCAGTGGCTGCCGCTGAGAGGAAGAAAAAGCACTCGAACGTTGGTCCAGCGCTTTGGTGTCGATTCGGTCTACAACCGGTGTTCGCGAGTTGGCCGAGGGCTCGCCATGCAATAGTGACTTGTGCTTTTCGCTGGTCGACGTCGAACTTTCGTTCCTGTTTCGGCACAACGGTCGCATTCCATTCACTCAGTTGGCGCTGCCATCTATCTTTTAAATAAGCGCGCAGTCTGCTCGATTGGCCTGGCTTAATCAGGTCCGTTACTCCAGCCTTCTGGCATGCGGACAAGTAGGCCAATGTTAACCGCTGAAATTGAGAGTCTGTCATTGCAAAGCGAAAAGTTTTTGAAGTGACGACCAAAAGATTCCTGTTGAAGACGGTTATTGTTTTTTGCAGTGATCAGTTGTGTTGTTCTTGTTGGCGCGTTTGAGATCTGTCTGGAAATCTGCATGAATCACGACAACAGCACGTTCTTTGGTGCGCTGCAGGTGTCTGCGGCACAGCGTCGTTACCATGGGTTACCAAGTTCTTTCTGTCGCGGTGTTAGCCAGCCCGACGCTCATTCACACACCTGGTCTGATCCTGTTCCGAGCGCGTGATCAAGTGAGGCGCTCGTGTATAGTTTGGGCACTCGGTAATGTCCCCAGTGTCGTAATTGGCTATTCGCTCAAAGGTTCGCGATAAGCGTCTAAGGTTAGAATGTCGGGCGCTTCCTCGTTTGCAATTGCTTGATCGACCGCCATGACCGCTCGCGGTTCGAAGATAGCCTTGCCCACATCATTCCACCATGAAGACCCTCCAGGAGTTTTGACGATACCTGCAAACCACATCAAGTAGGCTACATAAGTGCCCTTGTCTAACTGGTCTGTCTCCCGCAGCGCGTAAGTCCCCTGAAAAAAAAGCGCTTCAGAGGACATCAGATAGCTGAACAGTAACCTATCGTCCTCGTCAACATTTGGATAACGCCATAAGCCGACGTGCCAGGCTAGGGCATTTCTAGGCTCAAGTTTCTGGGTGTTTACAGCTCTGTAGTCACGAGTTATGTCGAGCCTGCTCGCGGCCTGGGACGCGATCGTGTTGCCCTTGATCTGAACAGCCAAGTAAAACAGGGATAAGATCACGCCAACCGCGCTTATGAGTTCTCCGATTGCTCCAGCCATATCCCAATTCATCTCCACCTTCCTAGTTTTGGTGTGTCAACGTAAGATTCTATATCGCCTAGAGGTGGCGTCGGCACAAAAAGTTCTGTTTGCCCCACGTAATGCCTCAGTTCGGATGGGAGAGTGTTATTCGGTGGCCCGGCACTCGGGTGCGAAGAGTGTCCAGCGACCCTAAGACGACGGTATAAGTGTTTGGAACCTGATATCTTGTTCATGGCCAAAGATCATGGTGTGCACAATGTCGAATGACAAGGAAAGCAATATGGCAACGTGGGAAGAGCGCTTAAAACAGGCGAGCCAAACGTACGAGCGTTTTGTGCCGGGTGTAGAACCAGGTCGCGTGCTGGCATCAATGGAACGCAACATGGGCGCGCTGGGGACATTCGCCTTCACGGCGGTCGGCGAGATGTGGAGTCGGCCGGGTCTAAGTCGTCGAGATCGGAGTCTCATGATTGTGTCTGTTTTGGCAGCGCAGTCTCGCGATGAAGAGCTGGTCTTACACACCCAGATCGGTCTTCGGCATGGACTAAAGCGTTCTGAAATTGAGGAGATCAATCTGCATATTGCGGCCTATGCCGGCTTCCCGGCGGCAATGGCAGCCAGCCGACGAATGGATGATGGTATTCGACAAGCTGAAGGCTTGGATCGGCTAGAGGAACGCCAAGGCGCGGACCATCTGGATGACGATGAGCGATTAAGCAGGGCGGCAGAGGTGCGACAGAGCCTAACCGCGGGCAGTGCAGCATCTGACCCAGAGGTGGATCTCAAAAACATGCGAGACGTGTTGGGTGGCGTTGGTGAGTGGGCGATGCTTTATGCGTTCGGTGAGATCTGGGCCAGACCTCAACTTTCGCGTCGTGACCGTTCTCTTGTTGTCATTGCAATCCTGACTGCCCTTGGTCAGGAGGCGGAACTGGCCTTTCACGTTCCGGGCGGGCTCAATCATGGGCTGACCCAAGAAGAGATCGAAGAGATGATGACACACCTGTGCCTTTATGTGGGCTTTCCACGCGCTGTTGAGGGTATGCGCGCTGTTAAAAAGGCACTCGATGCGTAGGTGATAGGCAATACTTGCCGATGCTCATTCTGGGTGGTGTCTATACGTAGGAGCGCAACCAACCTTGTCTCTATCGAGTCAAAGCACGGTGCCGACCGTATTAAGAGCAAGCCCAGTATCAGTCCTATCCTCTGACTGTGCCGACGTTGCTGGAGTCCCCCTGTAGCTGCTGGAGCCAAGTTGCGCGATCGATTGTTAGCGTATTGGATCCGCTGCCTATAGCGTCGCTCTCACGGCCTGCTCTGAAAACATATTAGAAGGGATTGCAATGAAAATAGCCAAAGTGCCGCTGGTCGCCAGTAGGGGCGTTTCTTTGCCTGCCGCAACCTCGGCCAACCGCGCATGAATGCCTACGGAAGCCGTAGGCGCCAACGACGGCAGCCATAGGGCCTGTCTGACACTTAGTCTGCTGCCGAAAGCCCTGTTATAATTCTTATCCTCGCACGGGTTTAGCCCCCTTGGCGGTCAAACGTACACTGACCAAGCAGCGGTGGGATCTATGCCCCAGGTCTAGGAGTCAACTATGTACAGAGCCAGCTCAATGATTCTACTAATGCTCATAACCGCGGTTCTTGGAATACTATTCACCGCCTACGCGATTAGCGTGTCCGGCAAACCCCAAAACGATGCGCACGAAGCGCGTCAGGTGTACCTCGAAAAACACTCTACTGGCGCCTCAATCTCGCCTTGACCTATATCAACTGGTTGCTCAGTGCGGGGCCAAGTGGCCCTTGGTGGTGTCGATGGAAGGGCGACTTGGCAATGCTACAATCTGTTGGCACAAGGAGAAACGACCCCCAAGGAATCAACCCCCAAGGAATCAACCCCATTAGGAAGCAGCAAAGAGATCGTTTTGAGCACTAGGAACGCGCTGCCGAACTAGGGGCAGTTCTGTTGCCGTTTCAAGCGAAGCGGAACCGCGTGGCGTACCTGTGGCGAAGGTGCCGTACTCGAGGTTTGGATGGCTGCTGACGCCCTGGTTGCTTACCGAGAACTCATGGTGTTGCGCGCGACATGTTTTCGCATCATTGGGATTTCTGCTAGATCTTCAGCACCCACCCTAAAGACAAGAAAATCAACGCCGTTTGGCACTAACTGCATGTTGAATTGACTGGTAGCGCCAGCGCCGGTGACAAACTTACCGGTCATTTTGGGTCCATCCTCGGCAGAAAAGTCCCAACGTCCTGAATGTGCGATACCGCTGTGATTGGTTCCTGAATGCATGATCTGGCCAGTGCTTGGGTCGAGGCTGATCAGTGCCACCGATGGCCCGTTCTGATCCATCGTGACCATTTCGAGAAGTTGATTCTTAATCTTCCAATTGAGGCTAAGGCGAAACTCGCCGCGAGTGCCAACATCGACCCAATCCCCCAGCAACTCACGCCAGCCACTGTTTTTTACGAGTTCACCCAGCGTTGGATTTGCTGCAGGTTCGGCACCGGCCGTGACATGGAAAATAAAGTCATTACTCATTAGCCCGCCGGGCGTCTGCAACTGCATTAGGTGCATGCCCACGGTTGGGACTTCATCGATTGCAATGTTAAGCACTTCATCGCCCTGAAGTGTGATCTCACCCGGGACCCGCCGCCCGTCAATGATGACATGAGCGTCTTCGCTAATATGACGTCCACTCACGGTCATAGAGAGCTGACTGTCGTGAAGTTGCGGAAAACGTTGTGGACCGTTTTGTTGCTCGATTGGGCCCAATGTCCAAAGTGCTGGCTGCGCTTGAGCCGCGCCTGCATTTGCGCCTGTGTGAGCCGTCAGCGTACCGATGAAGTGACCTGCATTGGCCATATCGATTAGTTCGACTCGCGAATGCTGTCCGAGATTGCTGACGTAAACTTCGCCATTAAAACGAAGCGTGACGGATTGTGGACTGTCAAAACTCAGGAACACGCCATTGCCGACCAGTTGCACTGCGTCTTCCCTGGCCGATTGCTCAAGCGCAGCGATTAGCTCAACCGTCAGTTCATCGGCCGATGATTCCTCGCTTAGGGTGACTTGACGAGCAAATGATCCAGAGAAGCCGGTGCTGTGCTCAAGAACCATATCCCAGACCGGATCGAACTGCTCACGCAGTCCCCACGAGAACCGCCATAGTTCGCGCTCGGGAATGCCTTGCTCTGCTAGCGCTGCGAAAGGCGGCAGCGTCACCATGTTGATGCGACCTTGAGGAAGTATCAAAAAGCGATCATAAGCACCTCGCCAGGTTGGCGTATCCATGCCAATGGTCGGGTGGTTTGTACTGACCATATGCGGAAATCGATGGCAGTCGCCGCACACATCTCGTCGCTCGACGCCGTTTCCATCGATATGAAATAACCTGAATCCATCCTGCGCACGCTGGCTAGGCACGTTGTCATAAGGTCGTCGCTGAGCGGGTGGATAGGGCACGTTAAGTATGAAAATCGACATGGCGTCACGGTCGGCAGCGGAAAGCAGCCCTAGCTTGCCTTCGTCATTGGTGTTGGTTCCGCCCACAGAGTGCATGGTGTTAGCGAGACTGGCGTCGATGAGATTACGTGTCGACGTCGTTGGGTCTGCAATATCACTGTTGGGTAGGATATAGGCGTCGGTATTGGCCGCGTTATTCCCGCCGTAAGGGTCACCCGGGACACCGTCCCAGTGGTAAGGCTCCGTGTCTCGCAAGCCACGAATTGGCATGGTTGTCCTTGGCTGGATTTGGTCGCCGCCAGTCACGATCGGAGTATTGAGAACCCAGAGTAGTTGATCTGTATGGCCATCTGGGTGACAACTGGCACAGGCAAAGGTGCCCGTCGCTGATGCACTGGCGGTTTCAAACGCCTTGCGGCCACGCTTAAGCAGTAACTGAGTGGGGTCTTCTAATATGACCTTAGCAACCAGATTCGGATTAGAGGTATCTGCTAGATCCACCAGCGAAACCGTGTTCTCAACCGCGTTAAGTACCCAAGCGTTCTCCGGATGGCCCTCGCCGTCACTCACTAAGGCGATGCCGCGAGGCACTGCATCAACGCCAACACGCCCTAAAACCTCGCCTGTAACTGCGTCCATGGTGATCAGTTTGTCGGAGCCAGCTAACGTCACCACAAGCGTCGAATCGTCGCCACTGACGCGGATACCATAAGGCGTTGCCAACGCCGCAGCAGGTTTGGGATGCTTGGGTGGTAGAGGCTCAAGATCGAAAAATGCCACCTCTGTAGTGTTGCTTTTATCTACACTCACCATCGTTACGCGGTTCAAAAACGCGCGATTTTCCATCTCGGCCAAACCATGCTTTAGCGTACCAGCTCGCCCATTGGCATCGTTACGCGCATCGGTTTGAGCGATAAAAACGTTGCCCTTGGAGTCGACGGTTAATCCGTATAATAGCGTTCCGAGGGTATCAACGGTTTCAATCAGTTCATCTGTTCGCGTATCGAATACGTACAGATCGCGGTCTGGCATGTCTGGGTGTTTGATGATGTCGAGCACATGGCCAAGCGAGAGTTTACTGTTGGTGACAATGGAGTGGGCGACAGCATCAAAAGTCACCAGATCGCCATCGATAGCGTCTGGCATACCCCCGGAGAGTTGGGTTTTATTGTTTGACTCAAAAGGCAAAACATAAAGCTTGCCGTTGCGAACGGTTATTGCACGAGGATCTTGTGCCGTGATACGCAGTCGTTTTGTGACCTGGCGTGACGCGACGTCTACCACAGCGATTTCGTTGTCAGAAGACAGAGCAACGTAGGCTTTGGTGTTATCCGCAAAAGCGATGGCCATGGGCTCATCGAAGCTAGTGGCCTTGCGTTCACGATCAAACGATTGAACAGTCGCAATGATTTGCAAATAAGTAGGGCTATTTGCATCGTTGTCGACCACCGATACGGAGTCAGAGACGTGATTCGATACCCAAACCTCTTTACCGTCTGGGCGCACTGCTAGGCTAACCGGGTCAACTCCAACATTAACGCGTGCTAAAACATGCCGGCCTTCCGCATGGATCACATCGAGAGTGTCGCTGGGCGTATTGACGACAAATACGCTGTTGCCGTGCACGGCTATGGGTTGGGCATGCGGGCTGACAAAGGAGGGGTGGCTGATCGTTGTAAAGTATGGCTCATGCAGACTGGTATCCGCATGGGCTGCCGCACCTGTCAATGAGCTACTGCTTACCACCAACAGCAACGAACTCATTAACCAAAGACCTATCCTTAACTCGAAACCTACTGTTCTATTCAATGAAGTCCTCCGGCTTTGCAGGCACCTATATTAACGGCGTTAAGATTGGTCAAAGATATCGCATAGCCTAACGATGTCAAGTTAAGCTGTAAGCATGAGCAACCTCAGCCACAAACGAGCGGGAAAATACCATCACGGCGACTTGCGCAGAGCGTTAGTCGCCACCGCAGTGGATATCCTTGAGCGTGAAGGGGAAACCGCCCTAACCTTGAGGCGCATTGCTCGAGATACTGGCGTGTCACAAGCCGCCCCCTACGCCCACTTTGCCAGCAAAAAAGATTTGCTCACCGCAGTATGTATCGAAGGCACCGTGCGGTTTGGTGAATATATGAAAGCTCAGGCTGCAGGCAAACAGGGCCGGGATTACCTAGGCGGTTTGGCCATCGGTCACATCAAATTTGGGCTTGAGCACCCAGCGGTTTTTCGCTTAATGAGTACGAGGGATATTGTTGAGTCGCTCGACCCACGGGGCAACGTCCCTGAGATCTTCAGCGAAGGCTATCAGCTCATGGTCGATGGCCTAACAACCGCACCGCTGGATCATTTTGGCTTGACTGATCGGCAGTTAGATATACCCATAGCGTGGGGCCAGATCTACGGCCTGACCAATCTTCTGATTGAAGGACGGGTGACTCCCGAGGCCTACGGTTTTGATGATATGGAGGCCTTCATTGTGGCTCTTGTGAATCGCTTTATACAAAGCGTCCCCTAGGTTCGAGCGGCTATTCTCGATTAGCAGCAACTGATGATCTAATGCTAAATGGAATCGCGATCGACCATGACAATAAGACCCTGTACGTCAATGAATATCTAGGCAATGAAACGTTTGTTTTTGATTTAGCGACGCTCACGCGCGTTGAAGGCGTTAATGTGCGCTAACCTGACAACGTATCTATAGCTGCGGGTTGGTCTCTATGGATTCTTTCACATCGGCTGACGCAATCGGTCAGACCTACTCACACGTAGAGGCAGGGCCTTGCTTACTACCTTTCCAAGTAGTCAGGGTTAATCCAGTTTCGTTCATTGATGGTTACCTGCCATAGAGTGCTCGGTTTACGGAAACGCAAGAACGGGCTGAAGGCTTTATGCTAATGGTTGGTGAATCGGGGCGGGTATGAACGTCTATAGAAAACCTTTCAACGGAATCTTTTGGTCAGAAAGTGTGTAAACCATTTACTCAAGATACTAAGACGGCATGAAGCTGGAGCGACCAAAGTAAAAGATTGAGAAATTGGTCTGGCAAAGCGTATCCGGTTTGTCGTAACACTGAGCGTAGGCAAGAGTCCATGGTGATAGCCAGGCATTTGGCGAATTGGAGGCGTATTCGGAGACAGTCCAAAGAGATGACATCTCTGATTTTGCAGCGTAGTCTAGCGATCGCTTTTAACAAAGGGTCGGCGATTAACTGAATCACAATGCGGATTGCTAGAGCTTCCGGCTCACGAAACCTATAGGACCTTAGATATGATAGCCGAACATGCCTCACGATCATGGAGTGTAGAGTGTGAATGCGGAGAAGCGATATTGCAGGGCCAAGGAGTGCCTATACAAATCGCCATCTGTCATTGTAATGACTGCCGAACAGCGCGAGGTGGTGACGCATCGACACACACGTTAGTGCTGGTGCGAAGAGACCAGTTGACAACAGCATTTGATGGAATTAAGACGGTGAGTGGTAGCGAATACCTGGACCTGGTGCCTCGCTATTTTTGCGATTCGTGTGGCGATTGGATGGTGGGTGACTGTACATCGATAGGTTTCGATATGGCGTTGCTGCCCAGGGACCGAATATCGTCGCAGAGGACGTTAGGTGAACCTGATTATCATATGCATTTGGAACAAAAAATTACTGAACCTCCTAAGGATGGCTTGCCCCGATTTCAAGGGAATCCGGAAGACCCATACATGGCAGAGCTTATTGAAAAATGTGCTAACGGCCCCCTTTGAACGGTATAACGCAGCCCCCCTCCCTTAGATAGGATTCGTTATTTTTAGGAGCCGACTAACTGTGAGTGCTCGGATGCAGGGTTTCGCGTCAGTTGCGCTCTGGCAGGATCTTGTTCAATTTGACCTGAATAAGGGAGGGTCACAGAGCGGAAGATTAAAGCACTCTTGCCGTCATAATGTTGGGCTCTCAACTCTCAACTCTCAACTCTCAACTCTCAACGCTCAATAAAGCTTATATTCTCCAGGTTCGAGCGTCTCGACGAAATCTCTAAAATCGCTGCTGTAGGTATGTTTCCTCATATCCCAAACCCGTTTGTAGCCATCTGTGCCAATCAGATCGCATACGTGAGCGACCATGGCATTCCACACGTGCTGGTCCAGACGCTTGTTCACAAACTGATAATAGGCCTCCTCCCACACCCTCAGTAAGCCTTGGACCATAGAGAAAAACTGTAACCTTTGAGATTCATTTAGGTCATCGAAATTGGACAGAGCTTTCACATAAACATCGGCTTGCTCAGCATCATTAAAAGCTGTGATCGCCCTACGGAAGGCTTCCTGGATTTGGTGTACGGCGAGCGAATGTGATTCACGGCTTTGATTCTTTATTTGAACAGCTAGTATTACGACCGCTGCCGCACCCACAAATTCTCCAATCGCACCGAGAGCATCCCAACTAATAAACATCTGATTTGTCTTTCCTCCGGTTTCGGCTTGTTCCAAGATTTCGAAGACTACGAGAGCTAGCGCGATACGCTTTCGAAGCAAAGAACGTACGTTTATGACTCGTCCCTATGCGTTAAACAAAAGCGCTCATGGCTTTGTTTTACATTTTCCCGATTGGTCTTCGTATTCTGTAATCAGGAGAAATCACAGCGGGTTTGCTCTAAATTCGCTCACTATCACGTTTTCTGAATGCTAGATTCATGCCAACAATTAACAGGGGCGTCAGCTCTCGAATTACGTCATTGCCTGAAACCTAATTCGATCGCGCACCTAAAAGATGAACCGAAAACAATTCGTGCACCAACATCGTGCGCGGTAGATCTTAACTCGTCAGTGTCCGCGATTTCTGATGATGTGTATTTCTGCAGGAGCGGCTGGCAGCAAACGTCCTGCTTTTGCTATCGCTGTAAGAGAATGGGCAGATGACCAATGCCGTGTTGCCATCGGCTCGGGAGTGGGCCGCAGAAAACTCAGATCGATGGCCCCATAACGCAACTCTGGGATTCATCAGACAATAGCGCCGCAGGGTTTGCACAGGTTTCGATGGGGAGTGGCCAGTTTGGCTGGCCTGCAAGCGGCTCGGCCTTATTTGGGCCCGTCTTCGACGAGACTATAGCTTCTGTGCCGGACTCCTCCGCCCTCGGTCTGTTAGGCATTGGACCGGCTGGTTCGCTCCTTGTTCGCAGAAGGTCTATTGCCGCCTAACCTAGTAACAGGTGCCGTTGTTATGTGTTAGTCCTCTCTCCACACACCTCATAGAGAAGTCGCTGGTAGGCTGATCTTTTCTTAAGGCTTCCAGCATCAACCTATGACCGCAATGCTTCAGCTTCATTTTTTTAGATTGTATGACTCGTTTCTGTCAGTGTCCTCATGAGCATCCCAATAGTCAGCTCTGCTGGTCCTCAAGGTCTTAAAGGCGATACGGGCGCTACCGGAAAAACAAGCGCAACCGGCGACACCGGTGCGCAGGGTCCTCAGGGTGAACCTGGATCGGGCGGTCTTTCTGGAATGGAGACGATAACCAATAACGGGGATTTTGGAAGCGCTAAATCCCAAACGGTCACGCTCGCATGTTCGTCCGGCAAAATAGTGATCGGCGGCGGAGTCCGGAACGGCAAGAATAATGGCGGTCCCACAAGCACGGAAATCGAGAAAATACACTTGAGTTCTAGTTTTCCGTTATCAACTCCTCAGTGGCGAGAGACTATACATTCTCAAGACCAGTCGAACATTGTTAAGTGAGAAGCTTACGCGATCTGTGTCACGTCTCCCTAAGGTATCCTACGAGTGGCTTGTGATGCCTTGGGGTAGACAAGCGGTTCCAGTTGAGAGCACGAACGCCTAGGCTTTTCATGTTGTTAGCAAAAGACCAATCTGACTCGATACCGCTGGAGTCTTGCGTCCAACTCCCGGAGCAGGAGAGCCGTGAACCGCCCCGAGTTTGCGGATAGGACAAACAGTCTTTTCGTGTAAATGGGCGAAATAGTCGAAGCGCTACCTAGGCATAGCTAACGCAAGATCTTCGTGAGCAAGGACTGGTGGATTATCTTGTTATAATGTCACACTAATAGCTTGTCGCATTGCTGAGATATCAAGTTGGCCTGCGCGTGCGGGCCGAGGTTTTTTGATGAATTTTATGCCGCTCGCTGTCGGCGCCGTGCCAGGGTTAACGCAGCCAGCCCAATGCCAAGCAAGTGGAGGGTTCAGGGACTTGTCTAATTAGTTATCAAACACTGGCTTCATGCGCTTGGACGGTCACGTGACCGTACTCATCCAACCGTAGAAACTTATCACAGTTCGGAACTGCCGACGGAGATGTTGCTGACTGATCTATCTGCCGCTCAAGGCAAGGACTAAATACGAGGTTAAGGGGAAGCCTTTCCGTCAGGAACTGTAAAGGCCCGATACAGAACGTCGCTCAAATCGAATACGTCTACATCGTTAGAGAACTGGGCGAGGACGGCTTCATTGTCCGCACCACCGCGACCTCCGCAGTAGAACGCTCCAAGGTTGACTAGAACAATGCAGGTCACTAACTCGCTGATAAACGTGGGGAAAAATGGCGCCGCCTGCTGGGCTAGAACCCGCGATCCGCTGATTAACAGGTGTCCCAATGGTGTCGTTAGCTAAATAAAATCAATAACTTACGGGGAATCTGTTGCAACCAAATGCCTAACAATGCACAACAAAGTCTAACCGCTACCCGCAAAATCCCCACAAACCCAACGACATCAGTAGATACCAATTTCAAGTCGGCTTCGGATTCAACCAGTAGTAGCTGGACTTGCCACAGTAATAACGCTGGTCTACCCCGCCATTCAGATCCGCCATTCAGATCCGCCATTCAGATCCGCCAAAGCAGTACGCAAGCACGTTCGGCCACCGTCCGGAGCGAACTTAAGCTACCCTGAGGCGAGTAACGGGGCTTACCTCAAACCTGAAGCCTCCGCCCAGAGCTGTCGCCGATGGGCAGAAGATTGTGTGCAGATCATCGGTGGCTGTTGCAGGACCACGGTGGATCACATCCGGGCATGGTCGATGCGCTTCCAACAGGCGGCGCGTCATCGATTACGGAATAGAACGTGCGCCCGACGTTGGGCGCACGCATCTAGACAAGTCCCTGGAACTAGTTACTCACTAATCGTCACAGTATCGACTTGATACACCACGACTGTACCGCTGACCTCATGGGCCACAAGAAGTAGTGCCTCTCCGGTTGGGCTATCCGCTGCTGAAATGAACTCAATACCTTCTGGACCAAGATCAACGTCGTTAGCAGGATCTTCGACATCCGCGACCGAAAAATCGCGAGAAGTAATGTACTGAAGGAACTCAGAGTTTTCTGGCTCCGAGATGTCGTACACCATAATACCGCCCACCCGCTCCAAACCAATGAACGCGTAGGTCCTACCACTAATTGTCGCGAGGGCAAGCGCCTCGGGCTCTGGACCCTTCGCGTCGCTACGACTGTCACCAGAGTCGTTTTCATCATTGTCACTGTTGAAATTGCTGCCCAGCCGATCTGCTGTAATCACCTCGAAATCTGATCCAGAATCGAATACGCGCTGACCTGTCTCGGCATTGAAGATCGAGAATGAGCGCGCACCGTAACCGTACAAAGAAGAGAAGGTGCAATCGCTGATGTCGCCGTCACTGATGTCACAGTTTGGTTCTTGACCCTCAGTAATTGCAAAGGCGTATCGAGACAAAGTTGCGTCATTGTTCAGGTCAGCCTCGGTAACCGTACCATCGATGTTCGCATCAGGAATGTAGCTGGCGAGGTCCGCCGCAGGCAGAGTGATTGTTGCGCCGGCGTCAATCGCGTCTTCCACGTCGAACTCATCAATGAAGATCAAGCAGCCATCCCCTGCGTCAAAGTCGAAACCGCCCGCCGCTGCACAGGCGCCAGCGTCTGCGATTGAGTCATCAAAGTACTCTCTGGCATCACCTTCGTTTGCAGTGACGATATAAGTGGTGCCGTTGTAGTCGTATGCAGCGATCGAATCGGGTTGAAACATGCCAAACACCGGCCAGTTGCGGATATTGATTGTCTCATCGCGATCGCCGACATCGAGTTCATTGCCAACAATGCGATGGTTTTTGAATCCCAGAGACCAAATGGAGCTAACCGAAGCGCCGGCAACGTCGATTTCGGCAATCGCGTTGTTTTCCTGAAGCGCCACATATGCAGAAGTGCCATCTGGCGAAAACGCGATGTATTCGGGTTCAAGATCTTGCGCGACCGTTGCGCCCGGACCAAAAATTCTTACGTCGCCCATGTCTGTGCCGTTGAACGCAGTAAAATCAATACTGATTACGTCTGCATCTGTGACTGTGCTTGCTCCACCAGATACGTCGATCATGCTGATGCTGCCTTCCGGGTCGTTGTCATAGGCCCCATTGGGTTCGCCTTCGTTAGCGACCAATACACTATTGCCATCTGGTGAGAAGATCAGCATATCCGGCAGCGCACCTACTTCAACGGCCGCCAAGAAAGTACCGTCACTCGCTTGATAGAAAACGACATAGCCGTTGTCCTGTTTTGTATCAGCTTCGATGGCAACCGCGAGGGTATCACTCGCACTATGTACATCAACGCTGTTAGCAGCACCTAGCTCCGACGCAGCAGCGATAGCGGCTACATTGGTGGCGACATCGGAAGCGACGTCGATAGAGGAAGCGAAGACGGGCGCTGACGGGGCTGCTATCGAGAAAACATCGATTCCGCCGGATTCCGCATTGACCACAAATGCCTGTTGGCTGACAGCGTCATATGTGACGATTTCAGCAGCGCTCTCATCGAAGCCTGATGCTGCATTACGGGCTCGACCAAGAAAGGTTAAATTGATCGTTTCGCGCTCGTTGTCTGCGCCCGCTGGTCCAGCAGCGCCTGCGGCACCGGCTGCACCTGCTGCACCGGCTGCACCTGCGGGCCCTAGCGCACCATTGTCACCATCGTCACAGGCCGACAATAGAAATACACTCACAGCTAATACCGCGAATACTTTTGTTAAATCCACATTACCTCCAGTCGTTGTTTTGCTAATTACTCTGCAAAAATAGGCTCTGAATATGAAATTTTCCTTTCAGAACGATGAATGTTTTGTAACGAGCGGGAGCGCAAACGAGGGGACTAGGCCTGCCGGCGCTGAAGCGCGGCCTAGATCAACAAGTGAAGCTTGGCACTTATCCGTTTAAGTTCGGCATGATCGGCTCTGCCGATTCACACACGTCATTGGCTACGGCGGACGAAGACAATTTTTGGGGCACCTACACACTGGAGGAACCCTGCGCCTTTCGCAGCTTGTTTCAGGATGAGTTTGCTGCATGCGGAACGCCGCCGTATGGGCAACCGAGAACACCAGAGAAGCATTGTTTGGCGCTATGCGTCGTAAACAGACTTACGCGAGCACCTGTACTCGCATGAGAATGCGCTTCTTCGGCGGCTTGAACTTTGGAACGGTGGATCTGTTCGGTGCTGAGTTGGCCGCAACCGGATACCGAAACGGCGTCCCAATGAGCGGTGATCTAATAGATCCTCCACAAGCCGCGGCACCAACCTTCCTGATCCGCGCTGCGAAGGATCCAAACGGAGCAAATTTGGACCAGATTCTAGGTATGAAAGGTTGACGTTCCAAATAAGGCCAGTTGCTTGAACGGGTGTATGATGTTGCCGTTTCCGACGAGCGCGAGATCGCAGAAACTGGCAGAGCTACGACGCCTGTGGGATCTACGGTCGATCAGGAAACGCTCACTTACACGAACGAGATCGGCGATCTGGTCTTAGCTGCAGCCTGGACCGACCCTGATTTCGATTCAACCTTGAACGCTTTCTACTACACCCGCGTCATGAAGATTCCCACCCCAAGTGGCCGGCCTATGATCGCAAGTTCTTCAAGATAGAAGATCGCATGCGCCCAGATACGCCTCTAACAACTCAGGAGTGGGCGTATATGAGCCCATCTGGTACACGGCGGTGACTGACTAGCAGCCTAAGCGCGGTGCAATTCAGTTCGCGGCGACCTCGGCGGGTGCAACCCAAATAGGCGATGACCAGGCTCGATCTTGAATGGTGGCATGCATATCTGGCCTGGGCGGTACGCCGGCCCGAATGGCATCGTAAGTGGACCACCGGCAGGACGGATTCTGTAACACGCGCACGTAGTAGAAGGCGCGCTGCATGGGGTTAAACGAAGGGTCGCGCCAAAGTACAGAAAGCACCGGGTCTCCCTTACCCTCTGTGACCGAGCAATCTAACACATCAACTTGTGCCCCGTTGTCCGGGCAACGGTGCGTGTTAGGGTCGAGCGCCAACCCATCAGAACATGCCACATCAAACACCTGTTCCTGCGCATCGCCGTCTTGTACCCAGCCTTTGATGACCTGCAGCCGCTGCAGCGGGTACGTATGCGGGTCTTGCGCTGCCCACACAAAGAACATGGGTTCCTGCGCAGTATCAAAGTGCAACTCGCTACCCATGGGAACGCCCTGTTGATAAGCATGGGCGATGCCGTCATCTGCTTGCAGCTTGGTTGCTTCAAGGCCTGTACCCGCAAAGAATCGCACGCGAATGCGCGGACCGCTGGTAGCAAAGGTTTCCTTGCGGCGCATGGCATCAAAGATGGCGTCTCGAGTGTTCGACTCTGCCCATACACCCGCCAAACCCGATGCACCCCAGTATTTGGACCACTCGTTTGAGTATTGCGGGGTTTGCGCATCGCCATCTTGTGCAGAAAGCGGTATCGGCACACTGCCCCGTTGGTAGGGTTCTATGTCCACCACCCCGGTTTTGCTCCAGTAGTTTGCTTCATCGAAAGAGCCCGCCGCATTGTGACTGTCTGAAGACCCGATGACCCCAAACTGGAAAGGGTTAAGCCCCAACGATTCTTCCAGCAACAAGCCATTACCTAAGGCTTCGCGCACATAGCTGCCCTGGGGACGTGATGGTTGCTGATTTGTTATGGCCACACGCACCGGCATGATCTCGAAATCTGCCCACTCATCATTGGGTGACAACAACGGATGGGTGTCTGATGTGCCTTTCACCTGGGTGTTTTCAACTATGGGTTCGTTGCGCAGGCGCCGTTCAGCCCAAGCTAGGTCCAAATCTTCTCCCGCCCACTTGTGCATGGCGAACATCCAACCATCCGAGCCATTGGAGTTGTGTGGAATGGCCAACGCATCGATACCATGCGTGCGTTGCTCATCCATCCATGCCCACAGATCCTCCGGATTGGACGAATCGAGAATACTGAACGGCGCGCCAGGTACACTAGAGCCACGAAAAATGACGTTGCGATGCAAGTTCTGCGACTCGGGCCCGGCGCTGGTGAACTCATAACCAACGAAGGTGGTGAACAGACCCGGCTGATTATGGCGCTCGGCTGCATCGATAATCTGCCGCCATGCGGAACGTACCATCGGTCTGTTGTCTAACTCGTCACGAGCTTCCAAAACATGAATCCGAAAATATTCAAACAATGCAGCGAACGCATCGTGTGAGCCCTGTACATCAGTTGATGCCCGAAATGGCGCCGATAATTCGTGATCTTTGAACACACCGTTCGGATCTGCAATGGCGCGCATCATGCCCAGGTAATTGGCATGGTCTGTAACCGCCAAGAAATCCAACGGCTCCTCGAGCTGCATTTGAAACCCCGAGGCATGCTCGATGGCGCCACCTTTGGCAAACACATAAGCGTCGTGTGGCGTGCGCCGCGTGCCCCACAAAAATGCATCCAGCGACAGTTCGGTGTGCACGTGCGTGTCGCCAAAGTACGCGTTCTTGAGAGCATTACTTGCAACGGCTTGTGCCCTACTCGGGTTGTCTCGGTCAGCGGCAACATCAGCAACCGCAGTGGCCTGTTCTAGGGTTTGCTGCTCCGTATCCGGCGCACTGCAACCAACCACTAGCATCGCCCAAGCGCACAGCTTTAAGCGCACGGCTAGTATTTGTGGGAACAGCATCTGCTTCACAACATTAGGACCTATGTCTTAACTCTCTATTCCGATAACCAATTAAAGCGACCAACGGTAGGGTAATCCAAAAAAAACCGAGCATAACAAGGCTGCCCAGCCAGAAGGCGAGTTGATCCATTGATCCGGCGGGAGTGGGTGGAGGAGAATGCGGCGCGAAGTAGAACCCTGAGTAGAGTGATGAGTAGTCAGAAAAGGCTTGCTGCATTTCTGCGATCCAAGCACGTACATGAGTGAGCCTAGGATCGGATTGCAGCGCATAAAGCGGCGGCACCGGGATGCTGCAATGGCACTGAATGATACCGAACAAGAGTAGATCCACCGAGTCTGGTTGGTCACCGCCGATGAACCGGCTTTCCATTGCCGCAAATCGCTCCTCCCACTCCAAGAATTGGTCGCCGTAGTTGTTCGGCTCTGGGGGTCGCCGCAGAAAAACGGTGCCACGAATGAGCAGAAAAAAGTAGAGAATCGAAAAGCTACGCCAGAAGTTTTTCACGAAGCGGATGAGCGCAGAAGAATTGGGATCACTCGCTAAGCTGAATTCGCCCCAAAAACGCGTCCAATAGTCTGTTCTGTGCAACACCCCTTGCCAAGTTCGTCGCACCGCATTGATCTCATCGGTGGATACTTCAGAAAATCCGAGCTTGTTCAGGATATCTTTGGATTCGAGTTCCCACGGCCCCTGATCGATACTGACCGCGGGCATCATGGTACCCCAGGACACAAAAACACTTAATGGCGGTACAGCGGTGCGCGAGTAGCTACGCTTTTTCTGATGCAGGCCCATCATGACCGCTTGCACCCAGGGCGAGTGATTGTTGCCGTAGAGGCGTATCTGAGACATTGGCTATGTACACTAAACAGAGTCCCACTAGCATAGGGCTTGGTTTGCTACCGCTCAAGTTCCCATCGAATTGACTAGTTTGCCGACGCGTTCCAGTTAGCACTTACTGTAGAAAGGTAACACAACGGCGGGTACCCTAACGGCGACTTCGCCAGTGTTCGGCAAGCTGAGCATCCGGGTGTACCACTAGCCCATCGTGCAAGGTGTTCAACGGATCAAGCCCATCCACACCATTTCCGAACGGGTAATACCCCAGAAGTCGCTGCAGTCGTTTGGGTAGTTCCCGAGCGATGTCACGTGGCACCGACACCAGGTGCAGGTCCGAGGGCCGCAGGTAGCTCACCAGATGGCTCATGAACAGCCCCATGCGCTCCTGATCTGCAGTGGTGTTCGCACCGCCGCCATGCCAGAGTCCACCTTCCCAGAAAACAGCACTCCCTGACTTCATTTCAACCTGAATCGATTCGATCGTCTGGTCCACCGGTTTGGTCCAACGATGACTGTGTGGCACTACATGCGTCGCGCCATTTTCGATGGTGAAGTCGTCCATGGCGATGAGCAGATTGCAGAGAAATGACGGATGCGGACGAGGGATAGGCCACAGCCCATCATCCTGGTGCAGGTCCTGTTGGTACTCCCCCGGCAGCGTGTTGAAAAGCGTGGTGATATTGATCTGACAGTATTGGCCGATCACGCCTTCCACGATTGCTCGCAAACGTGCGTCAAGCAGCAACCCATCTACCGCCCGCGTTTTTGCCAACAGGTTGTGCGCACGCCAGGTATTGCCCGTGGTTGATCCTAAAAAACGCATCTCAGTAATGGGCACTTCCGTGTCAAAGGCATTCCGGATCGATTCGATCATGTCACCGGATATGAATTGCTCCACCACGGTATAACCCTGCTCATGAATCTGCGCGACGACCCGCCCAATGTCCAGGCCATCAATCAATACATGGGTCTGATCGACCGGTGCGTAAGGTGATGTGTTCTTTTGTTGCATAGGGTCCTCAGTTGTTTCTCATTAGGTTCCTCTCAGGTTTCGCCTTAAGTTTTCTGCCGGACAGGGCAACCTACTGCCGAAACTCTGCACGGCCCAGAGATTATTCCACTTTGACAGACACTTGAAGTATCAACGCAGATTCACCAAGAGCTGGTGTTGTGGGTTTCTTTCGTTTCTTATATACCCGATGAGCTAAACCGTAAACTGGACCAAGAAATGGGCATCAACAGGCTGCAGATAACCTGCCATCCAGGCCATGGGCGTAACCAACAAGCAGAATCTATGCAGGTAATAGATGACCGGTAAACTCAAGATAGTGATGACACCAGGCGGCCTGAATCGCGTGGATTTGTATGAGGCAGCGGGATTCGAAGTTGTGGAGGGCGATAGGACAACTGAGGATGACATGATCGAACTCATGCGCGACGCGGATGCTGCCCAGGTTGTCGTCATGCCATTAACGAGCCGGCGCGTGTTGGGAAACTGCCCAAACTCAAGGCAGTCAGCCGCTTTGGCGTAGGTGGCCACTCAATTGACTTAGAAGCGGCTACAGAACTGGGCGTGCTGGTGTGCGATGTTCGCGGTTCCAACACGTCAGAGGTTGCAGACCACTCCATGGCCATGTTGTTAGCCATGACACGCAGCATTGTCCCTGCGACCAATACCGTGAAAACGGGAGTCTGGCAGGACAACCCCCGCGAAACTGGCCAGTACTACTTCAAGGAGTGCCGCATCGCCGGAGAGACCATCGGCATCATTGGTTTTGGCGACATCGGCCGGGCATTTGCCTCCCGGGTCCGTGGCTTTGGTCTGAGGCGGATCGTCCGTTACGATCTCTACGTCGCACAGTTAGCGGGCGATCTTTATGGGGTTGAGATGGTTAGCTTGGAAGAACTGCTGTCTAGCGCCGACTTTTTCACTATCCACTGCTCAACCACGAATGGGCAAGGCCCCTCACGGGCTCGCCAATCCAGAAGTCATTAAGGCGGTCGCCGTAATGAGGGCAAACAACCCCGGACGCTGGGGTGAAATCCCTGACTTTTCCACGGCGATGTGCCTGTAATCCTGCCGGCGCGCCAACAGACAAACCTTGCGGATAAGTCATTCTGAATAACTCTCGGTACGCACTCGACCAATGTTCCGGCTTTCAGAATGCGCACGCTTTTTAGTAGACTTTAAGAAAAACAGGGGGAGGCTATGCCAGCAGTATCACCGGCCACAGGGCCAGTTGTTGTAACAGGTGCCAGTGGGTACATAGGCTCATGGATCGTGCACGATCTATTGGCCGCAGGCTATGAAGTTAGGGCTTGCGTGCGCGACCAAACAAATCCAGCGAAAGTCGATCACCTACTGCCTTTCGAAACTGACCCCTCACTGCGGGGAAGCCTGTCGCTGTGGAGCGCTGATCTGCACAAGCCTGGCAGCTACGATGCCCCGATATCCGGCGCAGCCGCAATTATCCATGCCGGCGCGGCCGTAGGTTATAACAAAGAAACACCGCAAGAGGTCTACGATGGCTGTTTCACCGAAAACGACCACCTACTTAAATCCATCCTGGCAGAAGATAGTATCCAACGCTTAGTGTTCACCAGTTCCTTTGCGGCAGTGGGGCACCCGCGACCGCCTGGTTACATTTTCACTGAAAAGGACTGGTGTGGCGATAATCCAGATGCCTACAAAGGCGCTTGGAGCGACGAGAGTATTCCCAAGAATCGCGACATCGCGTATGCCATGGCAAAGGCAAAAACAGAAAAAATGATCTACGCAGCCGCCGTCGATAGCGGGCAGTTCGAGGCACTTGCGATTTTGCCACTCCACGTTATCGGTCCATTGATGTGTGAGAATCACGACCAAAATTGGAGCTGGCAGAACTGCATTAAATTCATGATGCAAGGTCGGGACTATAAGAAATCCAAGGGCGGCAGAATGCTCTGGAATTTGGTTGATGTCAGAGATGTGGCGCGCGCTCATCGCCTGGCAATCGAAACCACAGTGGGCGGCAACGGTTCACGCTATATCCTCTCAGCAGAAGATCGTACAGGCGAACTTCGCACCTGGGAACTGCAGTCAAAGCTCAAAACAGCATTTCCTGCGCTGCCTGCCGTCGGTGGTGAAGAAATGACAAATGACAAGCCAGCAAAAGATACCTACGATTCGCCGCGTGCATATTGTTTGTTAGCGAAACAAGAACTAGGCCTCGAGCCGATCTCCGTAGAACAAAGCATCAAAGACACAGGGGATTCGTACCTACGGCTTGGCCTGTTAGGAACGTAGAACAGCGCCGAAGTTGGCTCCCAAGGGATATTGCTTATCGGCTGGCGCTATCACCGAGATTGCTTGGCCTTGATGCTTTGGATCACCTGATGCACGACCACTCGCCTGGATTCATGCTGTTCCTGAATCGCCTTAAGCGTTGGCGTCTCAGCCGGTGGTACGCCAGGCGACAGTTCACCAATGCGGTAGTACTCGCCAGCATCCATCGCTAGTCGCGCATTCACAATAGCGCCGTTACCGTCGCCCGGTTTGCGCGACCCGTAATCGCCATAACCTTCCCCCATGTTGCGTTGGCCATTGACCTCATCGACATCCTGTAAAATATAAACCGTATTGAGGTGCACGGGTGCTTCCAGAAACTGATAGGTGTCCACTAGGCCGTGATCCTGATGCAAACCCAGGGGGTGACCGGTTTGGGAACGAACTGTTGGCGAGATAGCTCAAGTGCTGCCAACCAGCCGCTGATAAATCGTCTGGTTCTGTTCTGGCGACAGGGCATCTTCGATAAGAAAGTAACCCCATTCGTAAAGATCTCGCCGTAACTGCGCAATATCTTTCGCAGGCGTTGGCAACGGGATGTCTTGGCATTAAGGATGTTTACGCGACTGTTATGTCGTAGTACTTGCCCTGCCCCCAGACTAGCTCCTCATCCGCCTTAGATGCGCGCATCCATGGATTCGCCCGGAACAACGAACGATAGGGTTCTTTGGAGTGAGTGACATCCCGATACGTAGTCGCAACATCAGCCGAGGCTTCCGCGATGGCTTCTTTTGTAAACTCTATTGGCAGCGATGGGCCATGGTCACTTGAGATGTCTGTCTAAATACTCTACCGACCCGGCAATCTCAAACCCCGGCACAGCCATATGTTTACCGGGATTGGCGTGCAACGTTTTCTTCTTAGTACCTAGCAGACCAAAGAGTTCGATGCAGCGATCGCGAGGCACAATCTCATCGTCCCACTGCACCAGGAATCGAACAGGACATTGCACACTGGGTGCCAATTCCCGTAACTCGGCAGCGTTCGGACCCCAGGTGCCCATCAAGCCAAGCAAGGCGACACGGATGCGCTCGTCACTTGCCGTCACGGGCAACCCCATCATGGTACCCATGGAAAGACCCCACCAACCGGTGGCGCGCGCCCCTACTTCTGCTTCAATAAAATCCAGCGCCGCGGTCCAGTCTGCAATAACGGTCGAGGTACCACCCGCAGAATTCCAGGCCTTCGCAAACGCATCGGTCCCCGCCGACAGATCTGTTGTCGCTCGGTCTCCGTGACCTGGCCCATCGATGGCTAAACTGGCGATACCTGCCGCTGCTAACCGTTGCGCCATATCCGCGATGTATTCGACCTTTTTATGTGTGGTGCCACCATGGCCCAACAACACGAGGCGTTCACCGCCCCCATCCGGAGACCAATACACCCCGGGTACGCTATGCCCGGAAACGGATATTTCAAAACCCCGCTCTGCGACACCACCATTCTGCGCATCTTTATTGTTCCAGCTCATAATCCCTCCCTTCTGCTTTCATTCGGACGCTATCTGTTATCTATTGTAGTTAATACTTTGTCCGTGACGACTTCGAAGCCGGCTACCGCGTAAAGGTCGACTCGATTCAGGCGGCTCGGTGGCACGGCGTTTTTGAGTTTTTGGTCACGTGGTTCCTCCTTTGGTGTGTCCAGATTCTGGCACCAGGCGATTTCTATTGCTACGACCATCGCCATCATTGGGAAGTATCCTCCGACAAGTGTCGCGCCAGCTCCGCGGTCAGGCAGTCTTCAGGTGGCGCCCACTGACCTTCAATCCGGGACAGATCGTGCATCAATTGTTCCCACTGAAACACGCGCACGGCCTTGTCTGTCGTCACACTTGAGACAAATAGGTCGGCGGCGTATTGGGTGAGTTGGCCGTGTAAACCTAACGCTGCAAGAGAGGGCCGAGATCCGAAGAAGAACAGGGATCTCTGCAGCTGTTACTCCAACCCGGCGCGCACTTCTTCTTAGCGCTGTTGCACCTGTTCTGGTGGCTGGGCACCGCCGGCGCCGAGGTGCGCCTGCTGGCGCTGGATGAATGCGCGAGCGAGCGGCTCAAGTTCCTCGTTATTCATCGCCCCGTTCCAGCCGATCATCTGGCGCTGCCCGCCGTAGATCTGCTATATATCAGGTCTTCCTTACACCGCTTCTATCTGGCATAGCGCATATGAAATGAATAAATAGGGTCAGTGTAAAGTAGCAGAGTAAGCGACACCTGTGTACTTGGAGAAGCGCCAGGTTGAAGGTCTGCAGCACGATTGGTCCGAATGGTATTGCCCTAGAGCACAGTAAACGCGGTGTCCCTCGGCAAGATTCCGCTAATATGCCTGCCAGTTGAAAAACCCGATGGGGTTGTATGACTCAGCTCTTTAAGTGTCCCGATCCGCTATTCATAACGCGAGGAGAATAATGCCCATGACGAGTGATCAACAACGTCTGAAGATGGGGTTTGTGGGTTGTGGCGGTATAGCCCAGGCGCACCTGCACGGAATTCAGCACGTGGCGACACGAATTGACGTAACTGCGGTTATCGATACTAACGCAGAGGCTGCGGCTGCAATGGCGGCCGCAACCGGCGCCCATTCGTTCACGGATCTCGATACTGCTCTGGCGGAAGGTGATTTCGACGCCGTTGACATCATGCTGCCCCACGACCTGCACGAGGAGGCCGTGCTGAAATGTTTCGCCGCTGGCAAACACGTCCTGCTGGAAAAGCCCATGGCTCACGAACTCTCGAGCTGTGAGCGGATCCTGGCGGCGGCGGCGGATGTCGATACCGTGTTCATGATCGCGGAACAATCGCAGTACTGGACCGACATCATCATGGCACGAGAATTGATGGACCAGGGGGCAATCGGGACGGTTCTAAATGCTAGCGGCAACTTCTACGATCGCGCGCAAGTGGATCCAGATTCGCCGCTACCGTGGCGGTTCGATCTGCAGCGATCCGGCGGCGGCGTATCGATCGACGGCGGCGCCCACTGGATCAGGCCATTGCGCATGTTGATGGGTGAGATAGACGCAGTGATCGCGGTCATGGGTCACCACGTCCCAGGTATGGAGGGAGAGTCCTGGTCACAGTCGCTGTTCCAATTCGAGAACGGCACCACGGCTGTTCTGACCTGCCTGAACGTGTTGACAGCAGCCGCGCCGGTGGAAATGTTCCGCGTGACTGGTAGCGGTGGTGAGTTGCAGATTACCGGCGGTCGCAAGGGTGAACTGCTACTGTACAACGCCGAGCATCCGCGGGGGCATCGGGTGATGGATGCCGTTCAAGGCAAGATCGATAGCTACGGTGCTGAGCTGCAGGACTTCACCGAAGTGGTGCTCGACGGCACCAGTATGGCGGCGGCACCCGAGTACTCGCTGGGCGAATTCCAGGCGGCCAAAGCGATGTACCGTTCGGTCGAGTCAAAACGTTGGGAGAAAGTCTGGGCGTAACTCAGCCGTTATCCAATGGCCCCATGAGCTTTCGCCATGAATTCCCTGGCGCCCGCCGCGATCCAAGGTCCGGTGTCCGTATAGAAAAAACGCACACCCATCGCCGCGTACTTCTCCACGTTCGCGTTAAATGCCAGCGTACCCGCATGCCGACCGGCAGCCACGATGCGCGTTAGGGCATCGTCGATCTTGGCCTGCACGTCGGGGTGCCCAACTTCTCCGATGTGTCCCATGGAGGCGGCAAAGTCCGATGGGGCGACGAATAGCACGTCTAGCCCTTCAACTTCGAGGATCGCGTCCAGGTTTTCCCAAGCCTTGATGTCCTCAATGAGGGCGATGAGTAATGTTTCGTCGTTGGCGCGTTCCAGGAAATCTTTCGTTCCATATCCCTGGCGTGACGTGAAGAGACCGCGCTTGCCCAATGGCGAGAATTTACCGCCATTAACAACGTTTTGCGCTTCCTCGGCGGTATCGACGTGGGGCACGACGATGGCCTGTGCACCCCGATCTAGAGTACGATAAATGAGGCCTTGGTCGTTCTTGTTGACACGCACAACAGAGGTCATGCCCCAGATATCGCAGGCCCGGGTCAGATTACCCAAGTCGGCCGCATCAACCGAACCATGCTCACCTTCCAGCCAGATGCCATCAAAACCCCTGGGTCCGAAGGCATCGATGTCGTCCGCGTGGGTGAAACCGCTGCAAACAAAGGCGGCTTCTCCTGATTCTAGTTTCCGACGAACGCGATTTGGTCTCATTTATCGCCGCCAATTGCTAAGTCAGGCGCCAGTGTAACATTTCAACGGTGGGTGTTCAGTCGCCAGCTTGTGCGTTTTTCCCTACCGTAGAGACTGACAAGTCGCTAGTTTTCCAAAGGTATGCCCAAGTTTGGTGAGGTCCTGAACAAGGAACAGGCGAAAATGATCCAGGCTTTTGTAGTGGATCAATCGAGGCAATTGCGTGATGCCGAATGACACCCGTGAACTACCAACCAAAACCAACTGAGGAAGAGAAAAACCGCGATGCAGATTTTGGCACTCTTGAGGCATTTTGATGACGATATACACGATCAGTATTCTCGTGGTTTGATTGACGAGGAAGTCTGGTCTTGCGCGCGCGCCGCGCTAAAAGAAAGACAATAGGAGATGCTAGATAAAATGATGGCACTGCGAACCGGATTACTACTTGCTGGCTCAGCAATTGTGGTTTTACTACTGCCAGCGCAATCGACTGCTGGTTCCCCTGAATTCGAGTCGACACCAGAGAGCATGGTGGATACAGCGCGTATGGAAGAAAAAGGGAAGTACTTCATCAAGAATTACGAGGTCGCGCACATGGCCTCGTACAGTAACTACCCACAAACGCTTCTCGACGCGATGCAGGTACGCGGACTGATCGCTCCGCGCGGCGCGGAGATTCAAGACGACGACGTCAGCGTATCGGTGATTCAGCTCGATCCCGGGACACACTATGGCGACCACGCTCACCCTTTCCCAGAGATCTACATCTTCATCAGCGGAACGGCCGACGCCAACTGGGGCGATGAAACTTTCTCAGTAAGCCCCGGCACAGTCACGCATTGCCCACCCAACGTGCCGCACGCGTTGAAGGTGACAAGCGCGGAACCCTTAAGGGCCGTCATCGTGAACTGGGCGCCCAACGGCGATCGAAGTGTTTGGAAAACCCCAAGTAAGATGCTGGATCCTGAGACACAATGACGAAACGTAATCCGAGGCGGGAAGACACAGAAACACCAGCATCAATTTGTTGAGACAAGTTCGCTCGTGACTCCAACCACCGCCATGTACCCGGGGCATTCCTAAGGCCCTTTCTGCCACCGTATTTAGTAAAGCCTCATCGGCGGACTTGGACCCAAAATATGAAGCTCAGCAATCTGGAACTTAGCCGTATCTTATAATTGGCGTTTGTATCGTGTAATTTGAAGTAGATATAAGTTCGCTTGGAATTCGAATGGGGCCATTGCTCACGCAGCAGCAAAAACTTGATTTTGAACGAGATGGAATCGTAAAACTGCAAAACGTCATTGACGAAAACCTATTGGCTAAGCTCAACCAATGTTTTGAATGGTCGCTCGCCAACCCTGGCCCCATCGCCTCCGGGTATCCGAGTGGAGAAAACATCAACTTCTTCGATAACGCAAATCCGAACGCCTATCAAATGTACGGTGACATTGTTCTAGAGAGCAACTTCGGAGCCATTGCGTCAGAGTTATGGGGATCAGAATACGTTGGTTTTTTTGCCGAGCAGGTTTTTCTAAAGCAAGGGAAATCTCTACCCACTTACTGGCATCAGGATACCGTCTATTGGCCCTTGGGCGGAGAACACTGGGCGAATTTCTGGATACCATTAGTCGAGATGACCAAAGAGCAGTCGATTCAGATTGTGCGTGGTTCTCATAAAGGCACTATGTACGATGGAACGACTTTTAATCCCAAGGACCCAACAGAGCCGCTATGGGGAGAAGCCGGAAGTTTACCTAGACTTCCCGACATAGCGGCCGATCTAGACAAGGACCCCTCATCCTGGGACATCGCGGGATTTGACGTCTCACTCGGTGACTTAGTCATACTGCACCCGCACAGCATCCACTCCGGTGGGAAAAGCGACGATACGTTAGCGGTTCGACGCAACTTAGTACTTCACTTTTTCGGCGATAAGTCCTACTACAGTGGCCACTTGCCTGATCCGTCGGGTATATATGAACATAAACCAGTCAGCGCAACAGGCAGATTTTTACAGGACGGTGACCTTTACAGGCCGGCGTCGATGATTCGAGCGAACCCTCATTGACATCAGTTACCCTGACAAGCTCACAAGCAAGTCGACGATATGACTACGGAAGTGAGCTACAAGCGGAGTCAAGCAAATAAGAGAGTAAGTTCAGAATCCGATGCTATTCGTAACTCTCGGTAATTGCCTGATACGCTGCTACTTTCAAGTCGGATCGGAGTTTCCACGGTGAGCCCATCAACTGGATCATACCCACGACAACCATTTCTTCGACGGGATCGATCCAAAAAACCGTTCCAGCGGCGCCACCCCAGCTAAACTCACCGTTACTACCGAGAACGCCGGTTGTGACGGTATCAGCGACCACGCCAAAGCCTAAACCAAAGCCTGCACCCAAACCGTGTTCACCAGGAATAGATACCGGAAACTCTCCTACACCACTTGTTGTAATGCTCGCAGTAAGATGGTTCTTGGCCATGTACTTAACTGTCTTGTCACCGAGTATCCTGACCCCACCGAGCTCACCGCCGTTTCTCATCATCTCGGCAAATTTCAGATAATCCATGGCTGTAGAAATAAGGCCTCCTCCTCCAGAATAAAGTGAGACCTCATCAAAGTTAAACATAGCGCTTTTTTCACTTGCTCCCGGGAGCAATGCTCCCGTTTGCACGAGCAGCTTGGCGTCCATAGCCACGAGCTTGTTGTTCTGAGGATCCCAATAATTGTTCGGCAGAAATCGTGCTTTTTTCTCAGCAGGCAGCTGAAAAAAAGTATCATTCATGGCCAGAGGATCAAAGATATGCGCTTCGAGATATTCGTCAAAGGACTGTCCTGATATTCGTTCAACGACCGCGCCAGTAACATCAACGGCAATTGAATAATTCCAAGCACTGCCAGGTTCAAACTTCAAAGGCAACGTGGAGACAGTCTTCATCAAGGAATCTAGGTCCTCGTGGTCCCAAAGCTTCGCCTCAACATAAAGCTTATCAACAGGATCATTTTGAGGATCAAACCCATAAGACATCCCTGTTGTATGTGAGAGCAGTTGCTGCATGGTCATGTGGTTTTTCACCGGTACCTGCTCACCTTCCTCATTTAATACAGTCAAATCCTTAAACTCAGGAATGAACTTGTGAACCGGGTCGTTCATGTGGAACTTTCCCTGTTCATATAACTGCATGGCAGCCGTCGCGGTGATGGGTTTAGTCATCGAGTAAATACGGAACAAATCATCTTTTTCTAGCGGTCTGGGATCATCCGCCCCTTTATTCCCGACTGCCTCAAAATGAACCAGCTTGCCATCTCGTGCGACCATCGTAATCACACCAGCAAGTTTACCTTCGTCCACGTATGCTTGAGTCATCTGAGTAATCCGTGCGAGTCGCTCAGTTGACATTCCAACGCGCTCCGCCTTCGTTGCAGGCAATGGCTTTGCCATCGGCGCATTCGTAAATCCGAGAGCACCAATCAAGATCGAAAGTAATGTTATGTATTTCAATTTGTTCCTCTCTTAATTTCTCTAATCCTGAGACTCTAGACAAACAAAAGCGCTGCACGTTAGTTTGATCAATTGTGAGTAGTGACCAGCTTTGCAGCCAGGATCAAGTAATAGAATACAGTCGGGTGGACTTGAGGAGAAGTAACAGTTGGAGCCGATCAACCCTTCCTCGACCTGCCGCTCGATGACACGCCGGGTCAGTTCGGCGCCGCTCCGCTACAATATCGGGTCATTCTCGGGCCCCATACAGGCAACAGGGTGCTGTTGTATGTTGCGATAATTCTTGCTGGACTATAACCGGCTGGACAGGTCTTAGGGCGTTAGTTTTTTTGCCAAAACAATGGCCGATATTGTCGTGACCCTTTCGTTTACCTAAGAGATCAAAAAACCGGTACGTGAACGGAGCATTGAGCACGCGACCGAAATCCCCGCTCAATATCAGCATCACTTGGACGAGAGCTGCAAAGGCTGCCATTTGAACCGGTAATCAAGCATTGATATCCGTATACGACATAGGACATAGGCCATAAGCTAAAGGGTTTTAGTCATCTGCCAACCCTAAAACCATAGGAGTGCTGCACTTGTAATTTTGGCTTCCTGCGCTGGTGGTAAGTGCGATGACGGTTAGAGGCTTTTATGATTAAACGATTGAATATCCCTGACTTACTCATTTTTATGACGTTGTCGCCTCCAGTATTTTCAGATGATTAGCTAATTAGGCTTGCTGAACAGGGCGATGCATCAGCTCAGTACAATCTAGCTGTGATGAAGAGCAATGGAGGAAATTTCCGTAAAGATTATCAGTATGTGTTTCATGAATTACTAGCTAGAGTTATTTCGCACTAGGGGCTTGATGAGCATGGAGAACGAAAGGAATGCGTAAGCGACATTGACTAGTAGTGCTAGCAAATAAATCCATGCTTCAGCGCCTGCCCAAAGATTATATATTTGCGCCGCTACGGCGAGGATAAAGGTAGCAATGAAAATTTTATCTAATTGTCGTTTTTGCTGGACAACCTTTCGTGAGCGAAACAACCAGATGACTAAATAAGAGGTGGCAAAAAACACGTAAGCCGCGCTGCTTATGAACCATAGGGGCGCTGCTGACGATAAGTCTGCACCCGGGTGCTGTGACATGATCAACGGAACCATTGACGCGAATAAGGCAATGCCGCTATGAATCAAGAGGTTGGCCAACTGCGAGCTTTTTTCAACAGTCCAGTCTCTTGAGAAGTTCGACACGATTGCAGAGAAACCCGCCAGGGCGACGGCGATTTCAGCAGTTACGATTAAAATGTCTAGCTCCATACGACGGAACGACTCCCTCTAGCGATAGCCATAACAGAAATACTAGTAGAAAAATGTGGCATCGCCTACCGCAGCAATAATCACTATCGTCCAAAATAGCTGAATCGCCCCGGGTTTACCGGAGACTCCAAGTCTTCGAGGATTAGAGTTATGAGCAAAGCAAATCGATATTCCCCAGAGGTCAGGGAACGCGCAGTGCGCATAGTGTTAGAGCATGAATGAGAGTACCCGTCACAGTTGCAGGCACTCTGTTCGATAGCGAGCAATATTGGGTGTTCGCCGGATAGCTTGAAAGCTTACCTCCTACGATTGCCATATCGCCGTCCGTCGCCGGTCATTCTTTCGATTCGGCTAGGACCTGAGCTACCGAGGGGCGTTGCGCAACTCTTTCGAACCAAGAGGCCGCACCGGGAATAGCGGCTAACAAATCCATGTCTGCGTTGGCACGGGCCGATGGTTGGGCATAGACGAACATGAAATAGCCGAAAGTGTCGACCCAGGAAAACTCTTCGCCGCAGGCCCAGGGCTCAAAATCAGTTAGGTGAGATAGGGCGAGTGCAGATTTTTCTAGTGCCGTGCCCACCGCCGATTTTGTTTCTTCGGAGATTTCCTCGCCGCGTAGTGCACCATAGCCGCGTCGTGCCGTCCATTCGATGTAGAGTTCCATGAACTTTGCAATCTCGTCCTGTTTGGCGCATGCAAAAGGATCGGCGGGGCTCAAGCGTGCTTTGGGGTGCGCCGAGTCAAGAAATCGAATAATAGTTGAGGTTTCGGTCAGCGCGCCCTGTTCAGTAACCAGGCACGGAATTTTTGCCAACGGACTGAGTGTTAGGAATGCTGCTGTCGGCGGAACGGGTTCAATCACCTCTTCAAAGGGGATTTCGTTCTCAATCAGTATCGCTTTCACTGCATTAAAGTAATTGCTGCGACGCCGTCCATGTAGTTCTAACATAATTTTTCCTATTTGAAGTTTAGTTGTTTGTCTCAGACCCGAACGTTTGGACGAGCCGTAGGATTTGCAGTAGTGACCAGTGAAATCGATCAAGATAGGCACGCGGCATGGTAGCAGGATGGGGCGGTGGTGACGGGTCTCTTTTTTGCCAGTTCTTCCCTGCTTGCGCCGCTTGCCCGTTTTTCCACCATCTCATCTGGATCAAAATTCACGCCGATAGGATTGGTGCACCGTACCGGAGTATGTCCAGCGGCTTTCATACGTTGGTAGGTGCAGAGAAGGTCATCCAGGTTTGCATAGGTGAAGGCGTAGTGATCCACACCCGCCATGGCGTTGATTTGCGGTATGAGCTCGGGCATGTTGGTGATGGCGATGCGATGTGGCGCATTGTCATAGCTTAAGAATGAGGCCACCTCGTCGCCATGCACAATGCGCGCACCGAGCGGCAACTGATAGAAGTTAATCTGAGCTTGATAGGGGCGCGAAGGCAACACGACGTGGGCAAACTTGATCGGTGCAACGGTTTCCACTGGCGGCAAGCTTTATTGCGAAAGCAACGCCAACTATTAGGATATTCTGCCGCAGCCGGCTCGGAGCAGCTCTATTCGTCGCCGAAAGAGCGTTAATGTTTCCTATCCTTCCCTTGCGGGTTATGTTGCGAGAGCTTTGGATGAAACTCCGCTGATGTAGCGCGGATTATTTGGGCAGTTGTACTATGATCTGCGATAGGGTCCGGACCGAGTAGCCGTACACCGCTCATTGAGGTGCTATACCCAGTTCCGATTGCATGGCATGACGAACATCTCATTTAGCTTTATGTCACTAGTCACAGAATTGCGCAGATTAGTCTTGTAAAATCAGGTTGGCTGGAATTGCACGGGGTTTATCGATGTCCGGCGGAGGGTAGGAGTCTTAACACGGTTGTTCCGCCATCCGCCCAAGTATCAAAACCGATCGGTGCCCCGCCTACTTCATGACACTATGGAGGCGTAACGCCACTTCTGGTTAACTTCTGCCAGAGCTTACGGCCAGAGGCTGACGCCCGGCAGGATGATTAGCTCATGCTGTTTGCGTAGTGACAAACGTGCCGCGGTGAGATTGACAGTCAGGTAGCAGCAAAGAGATTGTTCTGAGGTCCTTGAGCCGGCGTTTGCCGGCGCACAGTTTCATGCGGGGCGCGTGGCTTGCACGGGGTAAGGTTTTGACAGTTGAATCACGCCCCCAGACACGGCAACGTAGCAAACGTAAACCTAACGAACATAACAAATGAAGCAATTATCAACTCTAGCTGACTTGCGAGATTCACTATCGTCCAAATTGGTACAAGCGCATCCGCTAGTTTTTCAAGAAATCGACCTTGAGGAGACCTTGCACACCCTAGTGACGCAACAAGAAGACTTATACAGGAAAGTCTCGCCGAAGATAGAATCTCAAGTGTCAACGATAGAACAGAATTTCGGAGTTTCAGCACGCGAAGACTTTTGCCGATTATTATTAGCTTCATTGATGTATAACTGGTTTGCTAACGGTCGACACTATGCAATTTGTGAACGGATCGGCACGCTATACTTAGAAGACGTAGATCGGTTAGTGAGCGATATAGATGGTGGGGCTGAGGAAGGTAG